>WNEZ01000664.1_pt1 | contig 82870 bp, 75 predicted proteins | sample 5400521 | NCBI WGS metagenome assembly WNEZ01 (sample SAMN13153339, study PRJNA577476) | soil metagenome | isolation source: 120 cm saprolite under Douglas fir tree site 2 hole 1 replicate 1 | place: USA:California | collected 2015-04-18
CCGCATGCGAGGCTCAGCTGCGCAGATAGCCTTCCAGTTCCTTCTCGGCCCATTTGATCACGTCGTCGACCTTCTCTTTGCCCTGGCTGACTTTCGCCACCATGATGGTGTGGATCGACTGGTTGTAGATCTGCGACGCGACATCGGGCCGGGCGGGATATCCCGTCAGGCTGTATTGCTCGTCGCCGCGCGGCGGGTAGTTGTAGACCGTGCCGACCGGCGGGCCGACCTTCTCCCAGGTGTCGAAATCGTAGTAGCTCTTGAAGGACGGCAGATCGTAGCCGTTGGAGGCCGCGACCAGCCGCCTGGCCTGGGGCTTGTCGACGATGTGGTGGATCAGCTCCTTGGCCGCCGTCTTGTTGGCGCCGAAATTCCACACGCCATAGAAGAAGGGCAGGTTGGGCGCGAAGCGTCCCTTCGGCCCTTTCGGCATGTCATGCGTCCAGCATTGCTCGCCGACCTTCAGATTGTCGCGCACGGCGACCGACCAGGCGCTGGGCGGGTTCATGATGTTCGAGCCCTTGCCCGAGATCAGCCAGCGATTATTCCCGGCATCGTCCCAGGCGTAGACGTCGGGCGGGTTCACCGCCATGATCTTCTGCGCCATCTCGAGCGCGGCGCGCGTCTCCGGAGAGTTGACCTTGATCGCGTCCTTGCTGTCGACGAAGACCGAGCCATAGGCGCGGAAGAGGGCGCCGACCCAGTCGATCGCGTCGCTGGTCTGCCCCATCGGCAATCCCACGGGATAGCCCGCCTTGAACAGCTTCGCGGCGGCGATGAGGTAATTGTCCCAGGTCCAGCTCTCGACCAGCTCCGGCTTGCGCTTGCTGACATCGGCCGGGAACATCTCTTTCAGATCGATCCCGGCATGCTCCTTGAACAGGTCGAGGCGCGAGCAGCATGGCTTGATCTGGCTGCCGACGATGGTGGGCACGCCCTTCCATTTGCCGTCGTGCTTGGCGAGGTATTCGCTGGTCTCGGAGATCGGCCCGTGATCCTTGATCAGGGCGCCGATGACATCGTCGGTCGGCTCGAGCACCTCGCGATGGACCGCGACCTGCCAGGCGCGATGCTGCATGATGTCGTGCCCGGTCTTGGCCTGGGCCTCGGCGCTCGCGGTGAGCAGATCCTTGTCGCCGACCGAGGTGATATAGTCGATATGCACCTCGACGTGGTTCTGCTCGCCCCACTCGTTGCAGATCTTGGTGAGGGTATCATTGGCGCCGGGCACCCAATGGTCCCAGCAGCCCAGCGCGAGCCTTCCCGCCGAGTAGGAAGTGCGCATATAGGGGGCCGCAATGGCGGCGGTCGTCGCCAGCGCCGCGCGCTTCAGGAACTTGCGACGCGTGACGGTCTTCGTCTGCATGTGTCTTTACCTCCCGTTGGGCCGCTCTTGCCGGCGGCGCTTTGGTTCAAGAATGATGGCTAGCGGTCTGATCGACCTTCGGAAGGCTAAGGCCTTCCTAAACGATTCCAACGCCATCATGATCCTTTAAGCCCCGATCGAGCAAGCCCCCAAAGCTTCCGGAACGCCGCATGGGCCTCGTCTTTTCCGCGCCGCCGCCGGGCCCCGACCCGCTCCGCGCCCGCTTGCGCGCCGCCTACCGCGAGGACGAGACCGACGCGGTCGAGCGCATCCTCGCCGCGGCGGCGCTGCCGGCGGATGCCGTGGCGCGCATCGCCGGGCGCGCCCAGGGCCTGGTCGCGGAGGCGCGGCGCCGCCGGCTCGGCAAGGGCGGCATCGACGCGCTCCTCCACCAATACGCGCTCTCGACGCCCGAAGGCGTGGCGCTGATGTGTCTGGCCGAAGCCCTGCTGCGCATCCCCGACGCCGCCACCGTCGACCGGCTGATCCGCGACAAGCTCGCCCCCGCCGACTGGGCCCGCCACCTCGGCCAATCGGACTCTGTCCTGGTCAACGCCTCGACCTGGGCGCTGATGCTCACCGGCCGGCTCTTGAGCGACGGCGGCGAGGGCGATCTTGGCGCGGCGCTGCACCGGCTGCTTGCCCGCTCCGGCGAGCCGGTGGTGCGCCAGGCGGTCACCGCGGCGATGCGCGTCCTCGCCCGCCAATTCGTCATGGGCCGCAGCATCGAGGAGGCGCTCGATCGCGCCACGGGGCCCGAGCGCCACGGCTATCGCCATTCCTACGACATGCTGGGCGAGGCGGCCCGCACCGCGGCCGACGCGCGGCGCTATTTCGCGAGCTACCACGCCGCCATCGCCGCCATCGGCGCGACCGTCGGCGGCCGCGACATCCTGGCCGCGCCGGGCATCTCGGTGAAGCTCTCGGCGCTCCATCCGCGCTACGAGGAGGCGCAGCGCGACCACGTGCTGCGCGAGTTGTCGCCGGCACTGCGCACGCTGGCGCTGCGCGCCAAGACGGCGCAGATCGGCTTCACCATCGATGCCGAGGAGGCGGACCGGCTCGACCTCTCGCTCGACCTCGTGGCGGGGCTCGCCGGCGATGCCGAGCTGGCCGGCTGGGAGGGGCTGGGCCTCGCCGTCCAGGCCTATCAGAAGCGGGCGCTGCCGCTCATCGACTGGCTGGCCGACCTCGCCCGCCGCCGCCGCCGCCGCCTCATGCTGCGCCTCGTCAAGGGGGCCTATTGGGACAGCGAGATCAAGCGCAGCCAGGAGCGCGGCCTCGACGGCTACCCGGTCTTCACCCGCAAGCTCGCCACCGACGTCTCCTATCTCGCCTGCGCCAGGCGGCTGCTGGCCGAGCCCGGCGCGTTCTTCCCGCAATTCGCCACCCACAACGCGCACACGCTGGCCGCGGTGCTGGAGCTCGCCGGCGAGCGCGGCGATTACGAGTTCCAGCGCCTGCACGGCATGGGCGAGGCGCTTTACGAGCAGGTGGTGGGCGCCGACAAGCTCGGCCGGCCCTGCCGCGTCTATGCGCCGGTCGGCAGCCACGAGGACCTGCTGGCGTATCTGGTGCGCCGCCTGCTCGAGAACGGCGCCAACACCTCCTTCGTCAACCGCCTGGTCGACGAGCAGGCGCCGATCGCGGACATCGTCGCCGACCCGATCGCGCGCCTGGCCGCGCTGGCGCAGAAGCCGCATCCGCGCATCCCCCTGCCGCGCGACCTCTACGCGCCCGAGCGGCGCAACGCCCGCGGCATCGATCTGTCCGACCCCACCCGCCTCGCCGCCTTGGCCGAGGAGCTCACGGCGGCGGCGGCGCAATCCTGGGAGGCTGCGCCCTTGATCGGCGGCGCCGCGCGCGCCGGCAGCGCCCACCCGGTGTTCGACCCGGCCGACCGCCGGCGCCGGATCGGCACGGTCATCGAGGCGACGCCCGAGCAGGTCGACGAGGCCCTCGCTGTGGCGGCGGCCGCGGCACCGGGCTGGGACGCGGTGCCGGCGGCGGAGCGCGCCGTCCATCTGGAGCGCGCTGCCGATCTGCTCGAGGAGCGGACGGCGCACCTCATCGCGCTCATCATCCGCGAGGGCGCCCGCACCATCCCGGACGCCGTGGCCGAGCTGCGCGAGGCCGTCGATTACTGCCGCTACTACGCCGCGCGCGCCCGCGCCGATTTTGCCGCACCGCTGGCGCTGCCCGGACCGACCGGCGAGCGCAACACGCTGGCGCTGCATGGGCGCGGCGTCTTCGCCTGCATCGCGCCGTGGAATTTCCCGCTCGCCATCTTCCTCGGGCAGGTCGCGGCGGCGCTCGCTGCCGGCAATGCCGCCATCGCCAAGCCCGCCGAGCAGACGCCGCTGGTCGCCGCCGCCGCGGTGCGGCTACTGCATGAGGCCGGCGTGCCCGGCGAGGTGCTGCATCTGCTGCCGGGCACCGGCGAGACGGTGGGCGCGCGCCTCGTCGCCGATCCGCGCATCGCCGGCATCGCCTTCACCGGCTCGACAGAGACGGCGCGCGCGATCAATCTGGCGCTGGCGCAGCGGCCGGGGCCGATCATCCCTTTTATCGCCGAGACCGGCGGGCAGAACGCGCTCATCGCCGACAGCTCGGCACTGCCCGAGCAAATCGTCACGGACGTCCTTGCCTCGGCCTTCAACAGCGCCGGTCAGCGCTGCTCGGCGCTGCGCGTGCTGTTCGTCCAGGACGACATCGCCGACCGCGTCCTCGCCATGCTCGAGGGCGCCATGCGCGAGCTGGCGGTCGGCGATCCCGGCCTGATCGCGACCGATATCGGCCCGGTCATCGACGAGGCCGCCCGCGCGGCGCTCGCGGCGCATGCCGAGCGCATGGCGCGCGAAGGCAGGCTGGTCTGCGAACTGCCGCTGCCCGCTGTTGCCGCGCAGGGCTCCTTCTTCGCGCCGCGGGCGTTCGAGATCGACCATCTGCGCCGGCTGGAGCGCGAGGTGTTCGGACCGATCCTCCATGTCATCCGCTGGCGCGGCGACGCGCTCGAGGGCGTGCTGGACCAGATCGCCGCCACCGGCTACGGCCTCACGCTCGGCATCCACAGCCGCATCGACGAGACGGTGCGGCGCATCCACGCGCGCCTGCGCGTCGGCAACACCTACGTCAACCGCAACATCATCGGCGCGGTGGTGGGGGTGCAGCCGTTCGGCGGCGAGGGGCTGTCCGGCACCGGCCCTAAGGCCGGCGGCCCCAATTACCTGCACCGCTTCGCCACCGAGCGCACGCTCGCCATCGACACCACCGCCGCCGGCGGCAATGCCAGCCTGATGTCGTTGCAGGAGGATGCGGGCTAGTGGAGCCGGCCGAGGTCACGTCAGCAACGGTCGCACGCCTTTATCGGCGGTTCCTGACCACCGACCGGAAGCTGGTCGAGACGTTCGGCGATCCGTTCCGGCCGCTCGAGCCGGAATGCAAGGTCGTGCAGTTCGATCGGCCGCTGAAGCCGACGGAATTGCAGAACGCCGGCGAGATCATGCGCGGTCGGCCTGATGTCGAGCTCTACGTCTACGGCATCGCCAGCCGGGACCTCGATTTCCTCGGATATTTCGAGGGCCTCCGCCGGCTGCACCTGGCCCTCTACGAGCTCGAGGACGTGGCCGGGTTCTTCCATCTGCAGGGCGGCCTCGAAGAGCTCACTTTCGGCCAAACCAGGCGCAAGTTTTCGCTGCGCTTCCTCGCGACCCTGCCGCGCCTGACCCGGCTGTTCCTCGCCAAGCACACGAAGGACCTCGCCGCCATCCAGACGCTCAGCCGGTTGGACAAGCTGGGGCTCAGCGGCATCACGCTCCCCGACCTCGCCCTGATTGAGCCGCTGACGCAGCTCCGCGAGCTCTCGATCTTGCTGGGCGGAATCCGGAATCTCCAGTTGCTGCCGCGCTTGTCCGAGCTCGAGCGGCTCTTCCTCATGCGCATCACCAAGATCTCCGACCTCGGCGTGCTGGCCGATCTCGAAGGGTTGCGAAGCCTGCGCCTCGACTGGATGCGCAATGTCACGTCGCTGCCGAGCTTTTCCCGCTTGTCACGCCTCGAAGCGGTCGAGCTCGACACGATGAAGGGCCTCACCGACCTGTCGCCCGTTGCCGCCGCGCCGGCGCTGCGCCGTCTCACCATTACGGCCATGCCGCAGCTCAGCGCCGAGAGCTTTCGCTGTCTTATCGGCCATCCCCGGCTCGCGGAGCTCTGGGCCTATACCGGCAGGCAGACGGTAAACGACGCGGTCAAGCAGATGTTTCCGGGCATCGCGCGCTAGGCGCCGCTCTCGTCGCCGCGGCGTTGACGCGGTCTCGCCGCGCGGCGACAAAGCAGGTCTCGTTGCTCGTCGGCAACGACGGGACGCGTCGGTTCGGCGCGCCGCTCGAAACAACGGACCAAACCTGAGGGAGTAAGCCTTAAGATGAGCGTGTCCAGCTCGGCGACGCTGGCGTCGGCGCGCCCATGATCGGCCACTGGTCGGACAGGATCGGGCGCACGCGCGTGATGATGGCCATGACGCTGCTGTACGTTCGCCGCCGCCTGCGGCTCGACTAGGGCGCATCAGCGCAGCTGCGGCAGCGCCTGGACGACGCCGTCCAGGACATATTGCGCGGCGAGCGCGGCGAGGATGATGCCGAGCACGCGGCCGACCACGTTGGTGCCGGTTACGCCCAGCAGCCGCACCATCGGCGATGCCGCCAGCAGCAGCGCCAGCGTCACCGCCATGACGATGAGCAGCGCCAGGATGACCCCGGCGGCCTCGAGCGGCGATGGGGCGCGCGCCATCAGCAGCACGATCGAGGTCAGCGCGCCCGGCCCGGCGAGCAGCGGGAAGGCCAAGGGAAAAACCGAGATGTCCGTGCGATGCCCGGCCTCCTCCTCCTCGCGCGCGGTCGGGTAGCGGATGCCCGAGGGACGCGCGAACACCATGTCGACGGCGAGCAGGAAGAGCAGGAGGCCGCCGGCGACGCGAAAAGCGGGGAGGGTGATGCCGAGCGCGTCCAGCAGCGGCGCGCCGACGAAGGCGAAAGCCAGGATGAGGATGCCGGCGACGAGCGTGCCGCGCCAGGCCATGCGCCGACGGAACGGCTCCGGCGCCCCGCGCATCAGCGCGGCGAAGATCGCCGCGCTGCCGACCGGATCGACGATGACGAAGAGCGCGACGCCGCCGTGGAGGATCTGCTCGAGCATCGCTTTCCCGCCGCCGCGGCTACGCGCGCCGCTCCAAGATCATCCGCATGCCGTGGCGCGCGCGCAAGGTGATGAGGCCCTGCGGCTCGACGGGAAATCCAGGCTTGAGGCGGAGGCGGTAGCGTTGCGCGATGGTCGCCAGCAGCAGCATCGCCTCGGCCATGGCGAAAGCGGCGCCGATGCAGATGCGCTGGCCGGCGCCGAAGGGGATATAGGCGAAACGATGGCGCGACCCCGCGCGCTCCGGCGCGAAGCGCTCGGGATCGAACTCGCCCGGCCGGTCCCAGAGCTTGGGGTTGCGGTGGAGCAGCCAGGGCACGATCAGAATCTGTGCGCGCGCGGGAATGCGGCGGCCCAGCACCTCGTCATCGTCGAGGGCGGCGCGCGACAGGGTGTGTGCCGGCGGGTACAGCCGCATCGATTCCTCGAGCACCATGCGCGTATAGCGCAGCTTGCCGAGGTCCTCGTGTCGCGGCGTACGGCCGCCCAGCACCGCGGCGAGCTCGGCATGGAGCTTCGCCTGCGCCGCCGGATGCTGCGACAGCAGGTACCAGGTCCAGGTCAGCGCCAGCGCCGTCGTCTCGTGCCCGGCCATGAAGATGGTGACGACCTGGTTGCGCACCTCCTGCATGGTCATGCCGCCGCCGGTCTCCTCGTCGCGCGCGGCGAGGAGACGCGCGAGCAGGTCCTTGGGCGCCTCGCCGTCGCCAGCGCGGCCGCGCGCGGTCAGCAGCCGGTCGATCATCTTGTCGAACTCGCTGAAGACGCGCTCCGGGCGCCGCCAGGAGGTCAGCCGCGACAGCCACTGCGGCAGCTCCAGCAGGTCGATCAGCCCGGGGCGGATCTCGGATTGATAATGCCCGACGCCGCGCTCGACGATATCGACGATCTCGTCTGAATCGGATGAGAACATGGTGCGCGAGATGATATGCAGCGTCGCATGCATCATCGCCGCGGCGACGTCGACCTCGCCGCCCGCCGGCAGCGTGTCCCATTGCGCCGCGAGATCCTCGGCGATCTCGGTCATCAGCGGAGCATAGGCGACGATGCTGCGGTGATCGAAGGACGGCGCCATGATGCGGCGATGACGCCGCCAGGTGTCGCCCTCGCTGGTGAGAAGCCCGCGCCCGAGGCCGGGCTCGAGCAGACGGCGCGTGATCTCCGTCTTCGCGTAATTGGCCGCGTTGTCGAGCAGGATGTGCTTGATCGCGTTTGGCTCGTTGACGAAGAACGTGCGCCGCCAGAATAAATGGCGCTCGAGGATGTCGGCGGAATAGGCCTCGGCGCGGTAGGTGGCGATCGAGCTATCGCGCAGGACGCGCAGGAACACCCACAGCGGGAGATGCCCGTGCGGCGGGCGCGGCGCGGCGAGCACCGGAGGCGCCCCGGAGGTCGTGCCGTCTTCGATGACGCTCATGCTCAAGCCTCCTGCCAGCCGGATGGGCCGAGCGTAGCTCGCCGCCGCAATCGAATCTAGGGTATATCCCCTAAACCGCGCGCCTCCGGCGTCAGCCCTTGTTGCGCAGCTCGCGCCGCATGACCTTGCCGGTCGCTGTCATCGGCAGCGCGTCGACGAATTCGACGAGGCGCGGATATTCATGAGCGGCGAGGTGCGTCTTGACGAAATCCTGGATCTCGCGCGCGAGCTCCGGCGTGCCGCTGCGGCCGGGCTTCAGCACCAGGAAGGCCTTGACGATCTCGGTGCGCACCGGGTCGGGCACGCCGACGGCCGCCGCGAGCGCCACGGCGGGATGCTTCATCAGGCAGTCCTCGACCTCGCCGGGGCCGATGCGGTAGCCGGCGCTGGTGATGACGTCGTCCGAGCGGCCCTGAAACCAGAAATAGCCTGCCTCGTCCTGCCGCCCGAGATCGCCGGTGAGCAGGTATTCGCCGGCGAATTTCCCGGCGGTCGCCGCCGGGTTGCGCCAGTATTGGAGGAACATGACGGGATCGGGGCGGCGGATGGCGATATGCCCATTCTCCCCCGCCGGCAGCGGCAAGCCCGCATCGTCGACGACGCGCACGTCGTGGCCGGGAATGGCGCGGCCCATCGAGCCCGCGCGCAGCGGGAAGAGCGCCGCATTGTTGCCGACGACGAGGTTGCACTCGGTCTGGCCGTAGAACTCGTTGATGACGACGCCAAAGATTGCGCGGCCCCAATCGAGCAGCTCCGCGCCCAGCGTCTCGCCGCCGCTGCCGATGCTGCGCGGCGCGACGCCCGGGCGGCTGCTGCCGCCGAGCTGGCGCATCAGCTTCAGCGCCGTCGGCGGCATGAAGGCGTTGCGCACCCGGTATTTCGCCATCAGCGCGAAGGCCTCTTCGGGATCGAATTTCCGCGCGCGATAGGCCAGCACCGGCACGCCGTGGTGCCAGGCCGGCATCAGCACGTCGAAGAGGCCGCCGATCCACGCCCAATCCGCCGGCGTCCAGAACAGGTCGCCTTCTTGCGGGAAGAACTCGTGCGGCATCTCCACGCCCGGCAGGTGGCCCAACAGCACGCGGTGGGCGTGGAGCGCTCCTTTCGGGTTTCCCGTGGTGCCCGATGTGTAGATGATGATCGCGGGATCGTCCGCCGCCGTGTCGAGCGGCGCGAAATCCGCGCTAGCGCGGACCAGCTCGGCATGAAAGTCGATGGCGCCGGCGCCGCCGCCGGAAATGGCGAACACCGCGGCGAGGTCGGGCAGGCGGTGGCGGATCGCCGCGAGCTTGGCGATGCCGATCTCGTCGGTGACGATGGCCTTGGCGCCGCTGTTCGACAGGCGGAATTCGAGCGCATCCTCGCCGAAGAGGGTGAAGAGCGGCACCGAGACCAAGCCCGCCTTCCACGCCGCGATATGGGCGATCCCCGTCTCCGGCGTCTGCGGCAGAAGGATCGCGAGCCGGTCGCCGCGCCGCAGGCCATGGGCGCCCAGCACATTGGCGAAGCGGTTCGAGAGCTGCCGTATGTCGGCGAAGGAGTAGCGCTGCTCGCGATGGCGCTCGTCGAGGAAGATGAGGGCGAGCGCGCCGCCGCGCTGGCGATCGCAGACATCGACGCCGATGTTGTAGCGCGCCGGGATCTGCCAGCGGAACCGCCGGACCACCTCCTCGTAGCTCGATGCGCGCGGCAGCATCGTCTCCTCCCGCCGGGCATGATAGCGGAGGGCGGGACCGCGGCGAAGCGCAAGGATATTCTCTCGCCCGTCATGGCAAACCCCATCATCGTCATGGCCGGGCCGCCCGAAGGGCGAGTCCCGGCTATCCACGTCTTGCGACGATCCCAGAAAAGACGTGGATGCCCGGCACAAGGCCGGGCACGACGACAGGGAAGCGTCGATCGAATGCACTCTTACAGTCGATGCGCTATTATTCCGCTCGGGAGGTCCCTTGCCGCGCGATCTCGTCCACTCCGTCTGCCCGCATGATTGCCCGAGCACCTGCGCGCTCGAGGTGGAGCGGCTCGACGCGCGGACGATCGGACGGGTCCACGGCCGCAAGGATCATCCCTATACGGCGGGCGTGGTCTGCGCCAAGGTCGCGCGCTATGCCGAGCGGCAGCACCACCCGGAGCGTCTCAAGACGCCGCTGCGCCGCGTCGGCGACAAGGGGATAGGGATCGCGGCGTTCGTGCCGATCGCCTGGGACGAGGCGCTCGACCGCGTCGCCGAGGCCTTCGCCCAAGCCGCGCGGCGCCACGGGTCGGAGGCGGTGTGGCCGCATTACTACGCCGGCACCATGGGGCTGGTGCAGCGCGACGGCATCCATCGCCTGCGCCACGCGCTGCGCTACTCGCGCCAGCACTCGACCATCTGCAACGTGCTGTCGGATTCCGGCTGGCTCGCCGGCGCCGGCGTCAAGCGCGGCGTCGATGCGCGGGAGATTCCGCTTGCCGATCTCGTGGTGGTGTGGGGCGGCAATCCCGTCTCGACGCAAGTCAACGTGATGACCCACATCACCCGCGCGCGGAAGGAGCGCGGCGCGCCGTTCGTGGTGATCGATCCCTACCGCACGCCGACCGCCGAGGTCGCCGACATCCATCTGGCGCCGCGTCCCGGCACCGACGGTGCGCTCGCCTGCGCGGTGATGCATGTGCTGTTCAAGGAAGGCCATGCCGACCGCGCCTATATGGCGAAATACACCGACGGCGCCGATGCGCTCGAGGCGCATGTCGCCGCGCGCGATCCGGCCTGGGCGGCTGATATCACCGGGCTCTCCGAGCGCGAGATCGTCGCTTTCGCACGGCTTTACGGCCGCACCAAGCGCAGCTACCTGCGCCTCGGCTACGGCTTCTCGCGCTCGCGCAACGGCGCGGCGCAGCTGTTCGCCGCGAGCTGCCTGCCGGCGGTGACGGGGGCGTGGCAATATGAGGGCGGCGGCGCGCTCTACGCCAATGGCGGCGGTTTCTACCGGCTCGACCGCACGCTGATCGAGGGCAGAGACGTCATCGACCACAAGACGCGCATCCTCGACCAGTCGCGCATCGGTCCGATCCTCACCGGCGACCGGCGCGATTTGGGCGACGGGCCGCCGGTGACGGCGCTGCTGGTGCAGAACACCAACCCGATGGTGGTGTCGCCGGATTCGAACAAGGTGCGCGCCGGCTTCGCGCGCGGCGACCTCTTCACCTGCGTGCACGAGCAGTTCATGACCGAGACGGCGGCGATGGCCGACATCGTGCTGCCGGCGACCACCTTCCTCGAGCATGACGACATCTACACCGCCGGCGGACACACCTTCCTGCAGGTGGCGCGCAAGGTGGTCGAGCCCTTCGCCGAGGCGCGGGCCAATCATTACGTGATCTGCGAGCTGGCGAAGCGCCTGGGTGCCGAGCATCCCGGCTTCGGCATGAGCGAGTGGGAGATCATCGACCGCACCCTCGCCGCCTCCGGCCTGCCGGATGCCGCGACCATCTCCGCCAAAGGCGGGCACGACCTCGCCTTGCCGTTCGAGCGCGCGCATTTCCTCGACGGCTTCGGCCATGCCGACAAGCGCTTTCATTTCCGCGCCAATTGGGCGGCGATCGGCCCGAACCACGCCGCGCTGCCGGCGCTGCCCGACCATGTCGCGGTGATCGACCGAACCGACGCCGCGCATCCCTTCCGCATGGTGGCGCCGCCGGCGCGCTCGTTCCTCAACACCACCTTCAACAACATGCCCTCGGGCGTGGCGCGCGAGGGGAGGCCGACGGTGCGCGTCCATCCCGAAGATCTCGCCGCGCTCGACGTTGCGGACGGAGCGCGGCTACGGCTCGGCAATAGCCGCGGCAGCGTGGTGCTGCACGCGCGCAGCTTCGACGGCATGCAGCGCGGCGTCGTCGTGGTGGAGGGGATTTGGCCCAACGCCGCCTTCGCGGAAGGCATCGGCATCAACGCGCTGGTCAGCGCCGATGCCGGCCTGCCCAATGGCGGCGCGGTCTTCCACGACACCGCAGTGTGGGTCAGGGCGGCGTGACGATGACGGCGCTGCTCGACGTCTCGCCGCTCTGGCCGGCCGATCTCCACCACATCCGCATCGATTCGCCGGATCCGGCGACGCTCGCCGCGTTCTATGCGCGCGCCATGGGCATGGAAAGGGCGCCGCTCGGCGCCGACGCCTACCGGGTCGAGGGAAGTGAGCGGCGTCTGGTCATCGGCCGCGGCGCCGTGCGCGGCCATCCTTACAGCGCTTTCGCTCTGGCCGATGCGGCCCAGCTCGAGCGTTATCGCCGCTTCGCCGCGGCGCGCGGCGCGGCGCCGCTGCCGTCGCCGACGCCGCTCTTCGCCGACGGCGCTTTCGCCGTGCGCGATCCCGACGGGCGGCTCGCCGCCTTCGGCGTGCCGAAAGAGGACGCGGCGCGATCCTCCGCGGCCGGTGCAGCGGCGCTGCCCGGACGCCTCCAGCATGTCGTCGTCGCCTCGGCGCGGTTCCCGGCGATGATGGCGTTCTATCGCGATGTACTGGGATTCCTCGTCTCGGATACGGTGCATGTCGACGACGGCAAGGGCGGGCTCGGCGAGGTGAATGTCTGCTTCCTGCGCGCCAACGAGGAGCATCACAGCTTCGCCGTGTTCCGCGCGCCGGCCTCCGCCAGCGACCATTTCGCGTGCGAGGCCACCGGCTGGGACGACATCCGCCGCTGGGCCGACCATTTCGCCGCGCTCGACGTGGCGATCTGGTGGGGGCCGGGCCGCCACGGCGCCGGCAACAACCTCTTCTTCATGGTCAAGGACCCCGACGGCAACAATATCGAGATCTCCGCCGAGCTCGAGCGCCTGGCCAAGGGCGCGCCGGGCAAGCGCTGGCCGGCCGGTGGCAAGGCGCTCAATCTCTGGGGCCCGGTCTGGCTGCGCGATACGGCGGATTAGACGGCGACCACCGCTGATACGCGTGAGCTTCGCCGCGCGGCGAATGCTTCCGAAAAATTGCGACTGGCGCGTCGACCTGGGCGGCACGGCGCGAATGGCCTTGACATTATTACCGCTTTCAACTTTAAGCTGAACCGCCTGCAGTGGCGCAAAACAAATACGACAATAAGCATCTTGGGGAGGAAGCCTTGAAACCACAGCTCAGCACTTATGCCCGCCTGTCGCGACCGCGCAGCTTGCTGCTGGCGGGCGCGAGCATTCTCGCGCTCGGACTGGCGCAGAGCGCCGAAGCGCGCGTCACCAGCATCAGCATCAGCAGCGTCGCGCCGGCCTATGGCAGCGCATTCTTTGGCTCGGTCGGCGGGTACGAATTCGTCACCGGCGTGGCGAATGGCGCGGTCGATCCACGCGACGAGCACAACGAGATCATCCAAGACATCGAGCTCGCGCCGCGCAACGCTAAGGGGCTGGTCGAGTATTCGACGAAATTCCAGATCCTGAAGCCGGTCGACGAGAGCAAGGGCAATCACATGATGCTCTTCGAGATCGTCAACCGCGGCAACGAGCTCGACCCCGGCTTCTACAACATCGGCGCGACAGGGGCCAATCCGCAAGGCGACGGGTTCTTGGAGAAGCTGGGGCTGACGCTGGTCTGGGCCGGCTGGCAGGCCGATCTGGTGCCGCCGGCAAACATCACGATGTCGGCGCCCATCGCGCATCAGCGCGGCGGCGGCACGATCACTGGGACGGTGCGCTCGGAATGGACCGTGAGCGCGCCGGCGAGCACCCAGAACATCCTCGCCGAATCGAGCTCGAACACGCCCGGCTACGCCAGCGTCACGACGAGCAATGCCGGGCTCACCATGACGATGCGCGTGCACCAGAACGATCCGCGCACCGTGATCCCGAACAGCGACTGGGCGTTTGCCGACTGCACCACCACGCCGTTCCCGGGCCTAGCCAATCCACAGAAGGTCTGCCTCAAGAGCGGCTTCGACACCAACCACATCTACGAGCTGGTGTACACCGCCAAAGACCCGATCGTGATGGGGCTGGGGCTCGCGGCGATCCGCGACGTGGCTTCGTTCTTCCATCACGCGGCCAAGGACGACAATGGCACGGCCAACCCGCTGGCCGGGCAGGTCAGGCACACCCTGCTCAACGGCATCTCGCAGAGCGGCCGGCTGCTGCGCACCTATCTCGACCTCGGCTTCAACGAGGACGAAGGGGGCCGGCAGGTCTTCGAGGGGATGCAGCCGCATATCGGTTCGGTACGCAACTACATCAATGTGCGCTTCTCGCAGCCACCGGCGAGACGCGCGGCCTGCTCGACAGCTGCCGCGAAACCGACACCTGCCCGAAGATCGTCCACACCATGAGCGACATCGAGTACTGGGAAGCCTCGGGAGCGGGCGATACCACCGAACCCTCGGGCAAGCACGACACCCACATTCCGCACGACGTCCGCATCTACGAGTTCTCGAGCACCCAGCATGGCGGCTTCTCGCCGGTGGCACCGCTGCCGACTTCGAACGGCATCTGCGAGCAGCTGCCCAACGCGAACCCCTACGTCTACAACATAAGGGCGCTGCTCGTGGCGCTCATCGATTGGGTCGGCGCGGGCAGGGAGCCGCCCGACAGCCGCTACTCGCGGCTCGACCATGGCAATCTGGTCGCGCCCGAGCACCTCAACTTCCCGAGCATCCCCCACGTCACCGGGCCGGCGGGCATCTTCAACACGCGCATCGCGTTCGAGCGTGGCCGGCAATATGACGCCGACGACGTCTCCGGCATCATCGCGGTCGAGCCGCCGGTCGCCATCGCTCAGTACGCGTCGCTCGCGCCGCAGGTCGATGCCGACGGCAACGACATCGACGGGCTGCGCTCGCACATCCTGCAGGCGCCGCTCGGCACCTACACGGGGTGGAACGTGCGGCGGACCGGCTTCAGCCAGGGCGATGCCTGCGATCTGACGGGCGGTTATGTGCCGTTCACGGTGACCAAGACGCAGCGCATGGCGAGCAGCGATCCCCGCCTCTCGCTCGAGGAGCGCTACGGCAGCAAGGCAAATTACGTGAAGGCGGTGACCGCCGCCGTGAACGGCCTGGTGAGCCAGCGGCTCATGCTGGCGTCGGATGCTTCCGGCGCGATCAGCAACGCCGCTGCCTGGTTCGACCAGGCCTCCGGCGGGCTGTTGCCGTAAGGCGGCGACCGCGCTGGAGAAGCCTCTGTCCAAAGCTGGCGCCCCCGTCGACCAGGACGGGGGCGATTTCTCGACCTTGCGCGGAGTAAAGCTCCGCTGGTCATGGCGCTCTTGTGTTCGCGCATCAGTCGCGCCTGAAGCTCGGCTGGTGCGCTGTGTGGTGCGAATCCGCTCCACTCGACGACCGAAATGGTCCACTCGGAGAAGGATGTGTAGGTTTCACGTGGCACATTCGGGCTCGGCCCGCGTCGGGCGCCGATGGCGGCCCGCGGATTTGCGCGGGCTTGCCGCCGCCGGATCGCGCGGATAGTCGGGCGCGGCCGGTCAAGAGCGCGCATCGACGCGTTTCCGGCCGTCGCCAACCTGTAGAAGTGTATAGCTGTCGGGCCGTGGCCCGGCGCCCTGCGGGTCGAGGGCTAGGGCGGCCAGGGAAATCTCAGCCTACGCGCTTCAGCTTCACCGCCGTTCCGTAGGCGACGATCTCGGTGATGCCTTGGGCGATCTCGCCGCTGTCGAAGCGCATCATGACGATGGCGTCGGCGCCTTCGAGCTGCGCCTCGGCGACCATGCGGTCGATGGCGTGCTGGCGCGCCGTCTGCAGCATCTCCGTGTATTGATGGATCTCGCCGCCGATGATGGTCTTGAGCCCGGCCAGGATGTTGCCGACGAGGCCACGGCTGCGCACGGCGATGCCGAAGACCTCGCCCAGCGTCTCCTGCACCTCGTGGCCGGCGACGCGCTCCGTCGTAGCGATCAGCATGCTCATTTGAGTCCCCCAGCTGGGCAGCCTTGTGGCGGCCCGCGGCAGAGACTAGGGCAGCATCGTTGCCAACTCCTTGCCGCCCTTGGCGGCAGACGCGCCGTCATCCAATATTCTGCTTATGGCCGGTGACGACGACCGCAAGGAGCAGCTGCCCGCCGCGCGCAAGGCGGCGGAAATCGAGGCTTTCCTGCGGGAGGTCAAGGCCATGCCGGCGATACGGCCGGCTTCCGGCCGCGGCCGGCTCATCTTCGCGCTCGACGCCACGGCAAGCCGCGCCCCCACCTGGGACCGCGCCGCCAGGCTCCAAGGCGAGATGTTCGAGGCCGCGGCGGCGCTGGGCGGACTCGAGGTGCAGCTCGTCTTCTACCGCGGCTTCGACGAATGCAAGGCGAGCCGCTGGCTCGGGGCGGCGTCGGAGCTGCATCGCCTCATGAGCGGCGTCTCCTGCGTCGGCGGCGAGACGCAGATCGGCCGAGTCCTCGGCCATGCCGCCAAGGAGGCGCGCGCCGGCAAGGTCAACGCGCTCGTCTTCGTCGGCGATGCCATGGAGGAGAAGGCCGGCGAACTCTGTCGGCTAGCGGGCGAGCTCGGCCTGCTCGGCGCGCCGCTTTTCATCTTCCATGAGGGGCGCGACCCGGTCGCCGCCGGCGCCTTCCGGGAGATGGCGCGGTTGTCGCGCGGCGCCTATTGTCCCTTCGATGCCGGCAGCGCCGAACAATTGCGCCAGCTCCTGGGCGCGGTCGCCGCCTATGCCGCGGGCGGGCCGGCCGCCCTCGCCGATTACGGCGAGCGCACCGGCGGCGCGGCGCTGCGGCTCGCCGGACAGGTGGGCGAGCCCAAGAGATAGCGAGGGGCCATGATCTATCTCGGCCTCGGCGTGGTGGTACTCATTCTCGTGCTGGGCCTGTCGCGCGTTTTCGTCGCGGCCGATCCGGCCGCGCTGGCGCGGCGGTTGGGCAGGTTTGTCGGCGCCATCCAGCGCCGCCGGCAAGCGGCCAGAGATCGCCCGCCGCGCCGCTCGTCCGAGGTGGAGACCGAATACATCCGCATGCGCCTCGACCATGACAGCGGCACCATGTCCGGCATGGTCCGCCGCGGGCCTTTCCAGGGCCGCCGGCTGGACGAGCTGACGCGGGCGGAACTTCTGGTGCTGTGGCGTCAATGTCGGGTGGACGACGAGCCGGGAGCCAACCTGCTCGAAGCCTATCTCGACCGCCTGATGCCGGAGTGGCGGGTCGAGGCGCAGCGCGCCGGCTCCGGCACTGGCGGCGGCAAAGCCGGCCCGCGCACGGCGGATACCATGACCCGGGCGGAGGCCTATGAAGTGCTCGGCCTGTCCTGGGGGGCTGGCGAATCGGAGATTCGCGAGGCGCATCGCCGGCTGATGCTGAAGCTGCATCCGGACCACGGCGGTTCGACCTATCTCGCGGCAAAGCTCAACCGGGCGCGCGAAGTCCTGCTCGCAGGTTGAGGCGACTGGCGGGGGCAGGGCCAAAGGATTATAAACCACTTATATAATCCCGGGCGGATAGCATCCGCGCAGTTCGCGTGGCGAGGGAACAACGAGCCCCGCCCTTCCGTTATCTGCGTACCGCCGTCACTGACAGCAGAGACCGTTCTTCATGGCACAGCGCATTCGCAAGGCCGTCTTCCCTGTGGGGGGATTGGGCACGCGGTTCCTCCCGGCCACCAAGGCCATGCCGAAGGAGATGCTGCCCGTCGTCGACAAGCCGCTCATCCAATACGCGGTCGAGGAGGCGCAGCACGCCGGCATCGAGGAGTTCATCTTCGTCACCGGGCGGTCCAAGACAGCGATCGAGGATCATTTCGACCATTCCTACGAGCTCGAGACCACGCTCAAGGAACGCGGCAAGAACGCCCAGGTCATCGCCGTCAACTCCTGGATGCCGCGTCCCGGCCAAGTCGCCTATACGCGCCAGCAAGTACCGCTCGGCCTCGGCCATGCCGTGTGGTGCGCGCGCAACCTGGTGGGCGATGAGCCCTTTGCGGTGCTGCTCGCCGACGACCTTATCCTCGCCGACAAGCCCTGCCTGACGCAGATGGTCGAGGCGCATGACGAGACCGACGGCAATGTCGTCGCGGTGATGGAAGTGGCGCGCGAGCATACCAACCGCTACGGCATCCTCGACATCGAGCAGGATGACGGCCGCCTCGTGAAGATGCGCGGGGTCGTCGAGAAGCCGGAGCCCGCCAAGGCGCCGTCCAACCTCAGCATTATCGGTCGCTACATCCTGCAGCCCGAGGTGTTCGATCACCTCGCGCGCATCGGCCGCGGCGCCGGCAACGAGATCCAGCTCACCGACGCCCTCGCCGAGCTCATCCGCGGCAACAAGCCGTTCCACGGCCTGCGCTTCGCCGGCCGGCGCTTCGACTGCGGCGACAAGGTCGGCTTCCTGCAGGCCAACATCGCCTTCGCCCTGTCCCGGCCGGACATGAGTGAGGCGGTCAAGCAGATCCTCAGCGAATATTGCTGAAGCGGAGAGGAGGGGAGCCCATGAGCGACGGCGGCGCCGGACGCGGCCACGTCTTCAACCCCACCATCCTGCGCGAATACGATGTCCGCGGCGTGGTCGGCGACACGCTGGGCGAGGCGGATGCGGTCGCGCTCGGTCGCGCTTTTGCCGCCGTCGTCGCCGAGAAGGGCGGCAAGCGTATCGCCATCGGGCGCGACGGCAGGCTGAGCTCGCCGTCGCTCGAGGCGGCACTGGTCGACGGGGTCACCGGCAGCGGCATCGACGTGGTACGCATCGGGCTGGGGCCGACGCCGATGCTCTATTTCGCCGTCAACACCCTCGATGTCGATGGCGGCATCATGGTGACCGGATCGCACAACCCCGCCAACTACAACGGCTTCAAGCTGATGCTCGGCAAGAAGTCGTTCTTCGGCCAGGACATCCAGCGCCTGGGCCGCCTCGCCGCGGAGGTGCCGCGCCCGGCGGCGCGCGCCGGTCAGGTTGCCGAGAAGGCGGTGGACGCGGCCTATATCGCGCGGATCGTCGCCGATTACGACGGAACGCGGCCGCTGCATGTCGTTTGGGATGCCGGCAACGGCGCCACCGGCGAGGTGCTGCAGCGTCTCGTGCAAAAGCTGCCCGGCAAGCATGTGCTGCTCAACGAGCGCATCGACGGCCGCTTTCCCGCGCACCATCCCGACCCGACCGAGGCGAAAAACCTCGTCCAGCTGCAGCAGGCGGTGGCGGACAATCGCGCCGATCTCGGCATCGCCTTCGACGGCGACGGCGACCGTATCGGCGTCGTCGACGGCAAGGGGCGCATCCTGTGGGGCGACCAGTTCATGGTCGTGCTGGCCGGCGACGTGATTCGCGCGCGGCCCGGCGCCACGATCATCGCTGACGTCAAGGCGAGCCAAGTGCTGTTCGACGAGGTCGCGCGCATGGGCGGCACGCCGCTGATGTGGCGCACGGGGCATTCGCTGATCAAGACCAAGATGGCCGAGATCGGCGCGCCGCTCGCCGGCGAGATGAGCGGCCACATCTTCTATGCCGACCGCTATTACGGCTATGACGACGCGCTCTACGCCGCGGTGCGGCTGCTCGGCATCGTCTCGCGCAGCGGCGAGAGCCTGGCGCAGATGCGCGATCGCCTGCCGGTGGTGGTCAACACGCCGGAGCTGCGCTTCCCTTGCTCGGAGGCGCGGAAATTCGCGGTCATTGACGAAGTGCGCCAGCGCCTGAAGCGCGCCGGCGCCGCGATGTCCGACATCGACGGCGTGCGCGTCAAGACGGGTGACGGCTGGTGGCTCCTGCGCGCGTCCAACACCCAGGACGTGCTGGTGGCGCGGGCCGAGGCCAAGGACGAGGCGGGGCTGCTGCGGCTCAAGGCGCTGCTCGCCGAGCAGCTGCGCGCGAGCGGTATGACGCCACCGCCCGAATTCTAAGCCGGGTCGCGCGGGCCACAGCGCGAAGCGAAACGGGCCGCGGCGTCGGCCGCAGCCCGTTTCGAAATGATCATTTGCCGCAGGGTTAGTTGAGGGCCGCCTGCTGGACAGTGCCGGGCGCTACCACCGCGCATTGCAGATGCTTGCGGTGCAGCGTGCGGCACGCCTTGGTCGCCTCGCGCTCGGAGAAGTTCACGATGCGGGCGCGGAACAGGGGCTCCTTGTCGATATGGGCGGGGGCGAGCACCTGCGTCGTCTTGCCCTTGGCGGCGGGCAGCCGGGCGAACGCCTTGGCGGCAGCCCTCTCGGCGGCGCCTTCCTCGCTGAAGGCGCCGACCTGGATGCTCCACCCGCCGTGGCGCCCGTGTCCGGTCCGCGCTTGCCCGGGCATCGCCGCCTCGGCGCGCCCGACGGGCGAGAGCGCGGCGATGGTGCGGCGCGCCCGCTCGGCGATGGTGGTGGTGTCCAGGTCGTCCTCGGTCGCCGCCGCCGTCGCGATGGGCGGGGCGGCGGCGCCGCCGAAGCCTTCGGTCAGCAGCTGCGCCATCTCGCTGTCGCGCGCATAGGCCGATTGACCGCCCATGACGACGCCGACGAGGCGGCGGTTGTTGCGCACTGCTGACGCGGCGAGGTTGAAGCCGGAGGCGCGGATGTAGCCGGTCTTGATGCCGTCCATGCCCTCGAAGCTCTGCATCAACCGGTTGTGATTGACGTAGGTCGCGCCGTGGTAGGTGAATTCCTCGGTGGCGAAATAGGCGTATTCCTTCGGGAAGTCGCGGTAGAGCGCTTGCGCCAGCTTGGCGAGGTCGCGCGCCGTGGTGAGCTGGCTCGGGTGGGGCAGGCCGGAGGCGTTTCGGTAGGTCGTGTTGGTCATGTCGAGCTCGCGCGCCTTCTCGGTCATGCGCTCGGCGAAGGCACGCTCGCTGCCGGCCAGGGCCTCGGCAACCACCACCGCGGCGTCATTGGCCGAGCGGGTGATGAGGCCGAGAATCAAGTCGCGCACCGGCACCATTTGCCCGTCGACGAGGCCGAGCCTGGAGGGGGCTTGGTTCTGGGCGCGGTGCGACACGCGCACGGTCTGGTCGAGGGTGACCTGGCCCGATTCGAGCGCCTCGAACGCCAGATAGAGGGTCATCATCTTGGTGAGCGAGGCGGGATAGGCCTTCGCATCCGCGTTATGCTCGCTCAACACCTGGCCGCTGTCGGCGTCGATGACGATCGACGAATCGGTCTTGGGGATCCGCGCCGATGCGGGAGAGCTCCAGAGAAAGATCGCGCCTGCCAGGGCCACCAGCAGTTGAATCGCGCTGAATCGGCCAAAACCTGCCCGCGACATAAAACGTCCTATCATAGCTTCCCAGTCCCCTGAGGCCGGCCAAAGGATTCAATCAAAGAGAGATTAAAAAACCGTCGACTCCTTGTCTAGGTTTCTCTTGCGTTAACGCGAAATTTGCCGGCGGCGATGTCCGGTAGGATCGCACAGGCGCAAAGCAACTGACGGTTTGGCAAACGCTGGGGGCGGAGCGCGGTTCGCCCTTCACCCCGATTTGTCTTGGCCGGCGCTCGATTTCGCCATCCTCGCCCCGAAGGAGGGCACGATTCGTGGTTATGCCGGCGGCTGCTGCACCGCACAAAAACAATTTGAAACGCGGCCGGGACGTGCCATATTACGATGGTGCGACGCAGCATTTCGGGGCAGACGCTCCGGCAGGCGACAGAGGGAGAGCAAGGATGGCGACCAAGGTAAAGAAGCCGGCGACCGCCGAGGCGGCCGCCACCGAACTCGACGGCGCAGCCGCCCCGGCGCTCGCCGCGCCGTTCGTGGGCTATGAGGATCTGGCCGATCTCGGCCGCGAGAATTTTGCCGCGGTGTTGCGCGCCAATGCGGCGCTGACCGACGGTCTCGAGGCCATCGGCAAAGAGGTGATGGGCTACGCCCGCAACTCGTTCGAGAACGCGGCCGAGACCGCAACGGCGTTGCTCGGGGCCAAGACCTTCGAGGACGTGGTGCAGCTCAACACCGACTTCGCCAAGGCCAGCTTCGAGCGGATGATCGAGGGCTCGACCAAGCTGTCCGAGATGGGCGTGAAGGTGGCGAACGAGGCGCTGGCGCCGCTTGGCGACCGCGTCGAGGCGACTTTCCAGAAGCTTGGCAAGCCGCTTGCGGCCTAACGCCGCCGGGCCGGTCACGAGTCGACCGCAAGGACCCGGCTTCGGCCGGGTCTTTTTTTTGGCCGATGGGGACGTTTGGCGAGCGTTAACTATGGAGCGCTAGCATTCCTGGGAGCTTTTCGCACGCATGGTTTGCGCGCCGGGGATTCGCCAGGGACGTTTTATGGAAAGGGCTTTCCCCGGTGGATGCGAACCCAATATCATGGGGAGGGTTGGATCAAACGGACCGTATCCTGTTCGACCGAAGATGAGCGACGTCGAGAAGCGGAACGGTGGCGAGGGGCCAGCCACCGGGGTCATCGTCAAGGCCAAGCCCAAGACGAAGAAGCCCGCGATGTACAAGGTCCTCATGTTGAACGACGACTACACGCCAATGGAGTTCGTCGTTCACATCCTCGAGCGGTTTTTTAACAAGAACCGCGAGGAGGCGACGCGCATCATGTTGCATGTGCATCGCCGCGGCGTGGGCGTGTGCGGCGTTTATACCTACGAGGTGGCCGAGGCGAAGGTGACCCAGGTCATGGACTTCGCCCGGCAACATCAGCATCCGCTGCAGTGCACGTTGGAAAAGGATTGATACGTAAGGCCCCAGTCGGAACCAAATAAGGAATAGGCGTAGATGCTTTCGCGCAACCTTGAGAAAACCTTGCATCGGGCCCTCGCTTACGCCAATGAGCGGCGGCACGAATACGCCACACTGGAGCACCTTTTATTGGCACTCACCGAGGATCAGGACGCGGTGGCGGTGCTGCGCGCCTGCACGGTCGACCTCGAGAAGCTGCGCCGCGATCTCACCAGCTATGTCGACAACGAGCTCGTCAACCTGGTATCGAACCATGTCGAGGACGCCAAGCCGACGGCGAGCTTCCAGCGCGTGCTGCAGCGTGCCGCCATCCATGTGCAAAGCTCTGGCCGCGAGGAGGTGACCGGCGCCAACGTGCTCGTCGCCATGTTCGCGGAGCGCGAGAGCCATGCCGTCTATTTCCTGCAGGAGCAGGACATGACGCGCTTCGATGCCGTCAACTACATCTCGCATGGCATCGCCAAGGCGCCCGGCCGCTCCGAGACGCGCCGCGTCCAGGGTGCCGACGAGGAGGAGCGCAGCGGCGGCAACGAGAAGCAGCAGAAGCGTGGCCATGACGCGCTCGATGCCTACTGCGTCAACCTCAACAAGAAGGCGAAGAACGGCAAGATCGATCCGCTGATCGGCCGCGAGGCCGAGGTCGACCGCACCATCCAGATCCTGTGCCGGCGCTCGAAGAACAATCCGCTCTATGTCGGCGACCCCGGCGTCGGCAAGACGGCGATAGCCGAGGGCCTGGCGCGCCGCATCGTCCAGCGCGAAGTGCCGGAAGTCCTGCTCAACGCCACGATCTATGCCCTCGACATGGGCGCGCTTTTGGCGGGAACACGCTATCGCGGCGATTTCGAGGAGCGGCTGAAGGCCGTGCTCGGCGAGCTCGAGGCGATGCCCGGCGCGGTGCTGTTCATCGACGAGATCCACACCGTGATCGGCGCCGGCGCCACCAGCGGCGGCGCGATGGACGCGTCCAACCTCCTGAAGCCCGCGCTCGCCAGCGGCGCCATCCGCTGCATCGGCTCGACCACCTACAAGGAATACCGCAACTATTTCGAGAAGGACCGCGCGCTCGTCCGCCGCTTCCAGAAGATTGACGTCAACGAGCCGTCGGTCGAGGATTCGGTCAAGATCCTGCGCGGCCTCAAGCCCTACTACGAGCGGCACCACAAGGTGCGCTATACCGCCGACGCGCTGCGCGCCGCGGTCGAGCTCTCGCACCGCTACATCGGCGACCGCAAGCTGCCGGACAAGGCGATCGACGTGATCGACGAGGTCGGCGCGGCGCAGATGCTGGTGGCCGAGAACAAACGTCGCAAGACCATCACCGCCAAGGAGATCGAGGCCGTCGTCGCCACCATGGCGCGCATCCCACCCAAGAGCGTGTCGCGGGACGACAAGGAGGTGTTGAAGAACCTCGACCGCGACCTCAAGACGATGGTGTTCGGACAGGACAAGGCGATCGACGCGCTCACCGCGGCGATCAAGCTGGCGCGCGCCGGCTTGCGCGATGCCGAGAAGCCGATCGGCAGCTATCTCTTCTCCGGGCCCACCGGCGTCGGCAAGACCGAGGTGGCGCGCCAGCTCGCGCGCACGCTCGGCATCGAGCTCACCCGCTTCGACATGTCCGAGTACATGGAGCGGCACACCGTGTCGCGCCTGATCGGCGCGCCGCCAGGCTATGTCGGCTTCGACCAGGGCGGCCTGCTCACCGACGCGGTCGACCAGCACCCGCACAGCGTGCTGCTGCTGGACGAGATCGAGAAGGCGCATCCCGACCTCTTCAACATCCTGCTGCAGGTGATGGATTACGGTAAGCTCACCGACCACAACGGCAAGTCGGTCGATTTCCGCAATGTCATCCTGATCATGACCACCAATGCCGGCGCGTCCGACCTGGCCAAGCCGGCGATCGGCTTCGGCAGCGACGTGCGCACCGGCGACGACCAGGAGGCGATCAACCGGATGTTCACGCCGGAATTCCGCAACCGGCTCGACGCCATCGTGTCCTTCGCCGCGCTCTCGGCCGACACCATCGGCCGCGTCGTCGACAAGTTCATCCTCCAGCTCGAGGAGCAGCTGGCCGACCGCAACGTCACGATCGAGCTCGACGAGGCGGCGAGGAAGTGGCTCGCCGAGAAGGGCTACGACCGGCTGTTCGGCGCGCGTCCCCTGGGCCGCATCATCCAGGAGCACATCAAGAAGCCGCTCGCCGAGGAGCTGCTGTTCGGCAAGCTCACCAAGGGCGGCATCGTCCGCGTCACCCGCGAGGGCGACAAGCTCGGCTTCTCCTTCACGGAGGCGCCGCCGCGCGCCCCGGCGCCCAAGGAGCTGGAGCCGATCGAGACGTAGACCGCTCGATTATCGGCAACGGGAAAGAGGAAGGCCGCGCGAGCGGCCTTTCTCATATGCGCCTCGGCGTTGCGGCAAATTGACACTTGCTCCCACCGACGCCAGAGTTGGCCGATAACGAGCGAATTCATGAAAGGGGAGGAAGCCGCATGAGACGGAGTCTGAGCGCGCTCGCCTGCGTCGTCGTCGTCGCCGTCGCACCCAGCGCGTGGGGCCAATCGCTCGCTCCGGCGAAACCGGAAGAGGCCGGGCTCGCCGCACAGCGCTTGGACCGGGTGACCAAGTTCTTCAAGCAGGAGGTGGACCAGGGACGCCTGCCGGGCGCCGTGGTGGCGATCGCGCGCAAGGGACGGCTCGTCTATTACGAGAGCTTCGGCTTCCGCGACAAGGGCGCCGAGGCAGCGATGCCCAAGGATGCCGTCTTCCGCATCTACTCCATGACCAAGCCGCTGGTGTCGGTGGCGGCGATGATGCTGATGGAGGAGGGCCGGCTGCAGCTCACCGACCCCGTCTCGAAATACCTGCCGGCCTTTGGCAATGTCCAGGTGAGCGTCCCCAAGACGGACAATTATGGCAAGGTCACCTACGGCGTGGCGCCGCTCGAGCGGCCGATCACCGTGCAGGATCTGCTGCGTCACACCGCCGGCCTCGCCTATGGCGAGATCACCGCCAATGCCGCGGTGAAGGAAGCCTACACGAAGGCCGGCGTGTTCAGGCCGGACATCGATTATGACGCGCGCGACCTCGCGCCCGACGACGAGGTCGCCGGCATCACCAAGGCGCCGCTGGTGCATCAGCCGGGAACGGTGTGGGAATACAGCCTCGCCGTCGACATGCTCGGCCGCGTCGTAGAGAAGGCGTCGGGCATGCGGCTCGGCGACTTCCTCGAGCAGCGCCTGTTCAAGCCGCTCAACATGGCCGATACCGGCTTCGCCGTGCCCAAGGACAAGATGGCGCGCCTAGCGCAGCCGCTCCTGGTCGATCCCGCGACCGGCGCACCCAACAAGGTGATCGATGTTTCGGCCCAGCCCAAGAACGATTCGGGCGGCGCCGGCGGCGTCTCGACGGCGCTCGACTACCTGCGCTTCTCGCAGATGATGCTCAACGGCGGCAGCTTCGAGGAGGCGCGGATCTTGAGCCGCACCACCGTGGCGCTGATGACGTCGGACCATCTCGGCACCGACATCGCCACGCCGGTGCAGCCCGGCCAGCTGCTGCTGGGCGTGCCCGGCTATACCTTCGGGCTCGGCTTTGCCGTACGCAAGGCGCCGGGGATCGCCGGGCTGCCGGGCTCGCAGGGCGAGTTCATGTGGGGCGGCGCCGCCGGCACCTATTTCTGGGTCGACCCCAAGGAGCAGCTCGCGGCCGTGCTGATGACCCAGGCACCCGGCCCGAGCCGCCCCTATTACCGGCGCGAGTTCAAGCAACTCGTCTACCAGGCGATCGTCGATTGAAGCGGCGGCGGGCGCGGCGGCACGGCCGCGCCCGTCACTTGTTGTAGACGAGGTCGGGCGCGAAGGTCGCGATCTGCGGGAACACGCAGAGCAGCACGATCGCCGCCGTCATCATCAAGACGAAGGGCAGCGTGCCCAGCACGATGTCCTTGAGTCCGATATCCGGCGCGATCTTGTTGATGACGAAGATGTTGAGCCCAACGGGCGGATGGATGAGCCCCATCTCCATGATCATCGACATGACGACGCCAAACCAGACGAGGTTGAAGCCCGCGGCCCGCAGCGGCGGCAGGATGATGGGCGCGGTCATCAGTATGATGCTGACCGGCGGCAGGAAGAATCCGAGGACAACCACCATCAGCGCGATCGCCGTGAACAGCAGCCATTTCGACAGGTGGAGCGATACCACCCACTCCGCCGCGCCCTGCGAGATGTGCAGGTAGCTCATGACGTAGCTGTAGAGCAGGCTCATGCCGATGATCAGCATGAGCATGCCGCTCTCGCCGAGCGTGCTCTCGAAGATCGGCTTGACGTCGGCCAAGCGCCACGCGCCGTAGACGGCGGCGATCAGCGCCAGCGCCAGGATGGCGCCGAGCCCGGCGGTCTCGGAGGGCGTGGCGATGCCGCCATAGAGCGCGAACATCACACCGAGCAGCAGGATGAGGAAGGGCAGGATGCGCGGCACAGCGCGCATCCGCTCGCGCAGCGTGAAATGGTCGTCGGCGATGATGGCGGAGCGGGCGCCGCCGGTTTGCGCGACGCGCCAGGCGCGGCGGTATTCGCTTTGGTGGCGCAACATGGCGTAGATCGCGAACATCGTCGTCAGCAGCAGGCCCGGGCCGATGCCGGCGAGAAAGACGCGGCCGAGCGACTGCTCGGCGGCGACGGCGTAGAGGATGAGCGTGATCGACGGCGGCAGCAGAATGCCGAGCGTGCCACCGGCGGCGACGAGGCCGGCGGCGAAGCCCGGCGAGTAGCCGCGCTGGCGCATCGCCGGGATGCCGGAGCTGCCGATCGCCGAGCAGGTCGCGGCGCTCGATCCGGCCATCGCCGCGAACAGGCCGCAGGCGACGACGACGGCGACGCCGAGGCCGCCGGGAATGCGATGCAGCCAGGCATGGAGCGCCGCGTAGAGATCGCTGCCGGCGCGCGACTTGCCGATCGCCGCGCCTTTGAGGATGAAGAGCGGGATGGTGAGGAGCGTGATGCTCGCCATCTCCTCATAGACGTTCTGCGCGACGGTGGCGACCGAGGCGCCGGGCATGAAGAACAGCATGAACCCGACCGCGACGGTGCCCAGCGCAAAGGCGATCGGCACGCCCGAGAAGAGAGCGACGAGCGTCGCGCCGCCATAGAGAAGGCCGATCGCGAGGAGGCTCATCAGCGCTCCGCGGGCGAGAGCTGCGCCAATACCTGCAGCACGAGCTGCGCCACCAGCACGCTCATCCCCGCCGTCATCAGCCCGTAAGGGATCCACAGCGGCGGGCCCCAGGCGGAGCCGCTGATCTGGCCCTCCTCCCACGCTTCCATCAGCAGCGCCCAGCAGCGCCAGCAGAAGAAGGCGCAGAAGGCCAGCGACACGATATCGGCGACGAAGCGCCGGACGCGGTCGGCGGCGGGCGGCAGGATATGCGCCAGCGCGTCGATGCCGACATGGCCGCGTCGCGCCTGGATCCATGCCGCCGACAGGAAGGTGGCGCCGACCAGCAGAAAGATCGACATCTCGTCCTGCCAGTCGCTGGGTATCTTGAAGAAATAGCGGCCCGCCACTTCCCAGGTCAGCACCAGCCCCGCTGCGAAAGCGGCGATGGCGCTGATGATGATGAGGACGGTATTGAGCGTGCTCAGCAGCGATTGGAGCCCGCCGAGCACGCCCGCCGACGGAACATCGACGGGCGCGCTGGCGTCGAACTCGGTCGGAACCCTCACGCCGTGACGGCCTCCGCCAGCTTGAGCAGGCGGGCGCAGTCGGCGTTGCGGTTGGCGAAGTCCGTCCACGCCGTCTGCTCGGCGATGCTGCGCCACTTGTCGAGCGCGGCCGGGCTGAAGTCGCTGACCTTCACCCCGGCCTTCTCATAGACCTTCGCCAGATCGACATCGTCCTGCTTGGCCGCGTCGAGACCGAACTTTTCCAGCTCCTCGCCGACCTGCGTGATGACCTTCTGCTGGTCCCGAGTCAGAGCGTCGAAGATATCCTTCGACATGATCAGGGGCTCGAGCATGAACCAGAAGCTGCCCTTGACGCCGCTGGTGACGTTCTTCGAGATCTCCTCGAGGCGGAAGCTGATGAGGCTGGTCGAGGACGTCACGGCGGCGTCGAGCGAGCCCGTCTGCATTGCCGGATAGATTTCGTTCGACGGCACGCTCGAGATGATGCCGCCGGCTTCCTTGAGCATCAGATCCATCTCGCGGCTGCCGCCGCGGACCTTGAGCCCCTTGACATCGCCCGGATTGACGATCGCGCCCGCGCGCGAGGCAACGCCGCCCGCCTGCCACACCCAGGTGACGATCTTGACGCCCTTCTTGTCGAGCGCCGACACCAGCTCCTGGCCGATCGGCGCCTTCTTCCAGGCGAAACCCTGCTGGTAGGTGGTGACGAGGCAGGGCATGAGGCCGATATTGACCTCGGGCACCTCGCCGCCAGCATAAGCGAGCGGATAGAGGCTCAGATCGAGCGCGCCTTTGCGCACGGCCGAGAACTGCGCCACCGTCTTCATCAGCGAGGAGCCGGGATAGATGTCGAATTTCAGCTCGCCATTGGTGCGCTTCTCGACGTCGGCGGCGAATTTGCGGCACAGCCGGTCGCGGAAATCGCCGGTGTCGATGGTACCGCCGGGGAATTGATGGCTGATCTTCAGCGTCTTGGCTTCGGCCGCGCGGGCGAAGCGCGCGCTGGTCAAGACGGCCGGCGATGCGGCCACGCCGGCAAGAACCTGCCTGCGGGAAAATTTCATGGAATTGCCTCCCTCGGTCCGTTTCCTGGCGGTGCGTGAACCCGATCTGGTACACGGTCGGATGGGGCCCAGGCTACCGCTAAAACCTCGGCGCTAGTGATAGCGCCGACCACAGCACTTTGCCAGAAGTGCGTAACACCTGGCTGGCATCGTGGCGAGGGCGCTTACAGCGCGACCTCGGCACCGATGAAGCCGAGGAATACCACGCCAACGCCGATCAGCGCCGTGCTCCAGAGAAGATCCAGGTTGATCCATCCGCTGCGCAGTACGGCAAGGCCGAGCCAGCGCAGGACCAGCCAGGCGATCGCGCCGGCCACCAGCAGCATCGCCGCCGTGTGGACGGCGACGGCCAGCAGCCCGGTCCAAAGCGAGCCGGCGAGCGTCGCCGTCATGGTGGCATGCGCGTCGAGCGCCATGCCGGGCGCGGGGCAGAATGGCAGCTTGAGCAGGACGGGAACGATCATCAGCCCAGCGCCATGCGCTGTCGCCATGAGGAATGACCAGACCACGAGATCGCCGGTCCCGGCCAGCATGCCCGCGCGGAACCTGTGGCGGTAGCCGCGCTGCAGGCGGAAAAGGCCGAAGCCGACCAGCGCGGCCGCGGCGGCAAGCTGAAGTGGCAGGGGATCGAGCGCCGTCTGCGCCAGCACGACGATCAGGGCGACGATCGTGATCGAGGCGGCATGGCCGAGCGCGATTGGCGGCAGCGCCCGCGCCACGGCGCCGCGCTCGCCGGTCTGCAGCCCGAGCGCCACCGCGAAGAGCCAGCCCATCGCCGGGTTGACGCCGTGAAAGGCGCCGAGCCCGGCGAGGGCCGCCCAGGGCCAGATCGTCGCCGTCACGCCTGCCGCTGCCTCCGCTCAGGCATAGCAGTAGGAATCCGAGGACGCATCGCCGCCTTCGAGCCGCACCTGGTGCGGACGGAATGCAGCGTCGGTCTCGAGGAAGAATTTAGGGTCGACTTCGAGCCCGCCATTGCGCCCGGCGTTGAGCTTCACCATCCAGCCCTTGATGCCATCGGGATAGAACTGCTCGTCCCAGGCGCGGTAGAGCGAGTTGGTGAAATAGACGCGGCGGCCATCGCGGCTCACCTCGACCATCTGCGGGCCGCCATTGAGCGGCGCCTTGCTGGCGGGATGCTTGGCGCGCGCGACGATGCCGCCGAGCCGCACCGAGCCGGCGAGCTTCGGATTGAACGGATCGGAGACGTCGTATTGCCGCATCTCGCCGGTGCCCCAGCACGACACGTAGAGGAAGCGGTCGTCGAGCGAGAGAGCGATGTCGGAGACGAGTGGCGGCACGGCTTTGAAGCCTTGCAGCAGCGGCGGCAGCTGATTGGCCTCCGCCGGCTCGGCCGGAATTTCGATCACCTTGCGGATCGCCCAGCTGTCGCGGTCGCGATGCCACAACCAGATCGAGGCCGAGAGGTCCTTCAGGCTGACGACGACGCCGACAAAGCCGTAGGCCTTGGTCGGGTCGTGCGCCGGCCTCAGCTCCAGCACCATCTGCTGCTCCGCGCCGAGATCGAGTTCCTGCACGTGGCGCCGGCGGCGCAGATCCCAGAAATGCAGCTTGTGGCCGTATTTGCCGCCGAGCAGCAGCTCGGGCACGATGCCGTTCTCGATCATGTTCGGCGTGCCCCACTCGCTGGTGATCAGCGTGTCGTAGCCGAGATGCCACCAGAGATCGTAGGCCAGGTATTGCGGCCCGCGCTCGACTTCCCAGCGGCCGAGCACGTCGAAGCTCTCGTGGTCCATCATGAAGATGCCGCCGGGACCGTCGCCGTTAGGCGCGCCGAGCGCGCTCACATAGATGCCTTCCGGGCCGCAATGCAGCGTGTGCGGCCGCGAGTATCCGGCGCGCATCGCCAACTCTTCGGGCTCGATCACCTTGACGATCGACGGCTTCCGCGGATCCGGCTTGGTGTCGATGACATGGATGCGCGAGGAACGCAGTCCCGGCACGATCAGGTAGCGCCGCTCGATATGCGGATGGGGCGCGTAGGGGCAGAGCGCCGAGCTGCAGGCGTTCCAGCCGAAATGGTGGAGTTCGTCGCCGGCCGTGGGCATGTCGACGCGGCCGACGATGCGCGCATAGCTCGACGACGCCGGGTCGAGATCGACGACGGCGAGGGCGTCGGGACGCGGCGTCTGCTCGACATTGAGCATGGCCACATAGGCGAGCTTCTCCGGCGCGGCCCGCATCGCCATGCGCGCCGAAGGATAGAAGGTCGGGTCGGGTTTCCAGGTTGCCATGTCGCATACCTCCCTGTGGCTTAAGGCGGCGGTCGGCACATCGACGCCGCCAGCCGCACCAATGTGCTCGGGCGCGTTTTGCGTGGCTGTTGGGTTTTTTTCAGGATAGGCCGGCTCGGGTCGGGGCGTCCACAGGATTTGGCCGCGGCGCTGCGCTTGCGTGGCAGGACCTTCGCGGCGTCACTCCGCGTCGCGCTTGAAGGGTGACAGCTCCTGCTCGAGCTGCTCCATCTCGCTTTCGAGGACGGCGCGCTCGCGCGTCACGAAATCGGCGACGGCGCGGGCGAAGCCGGGGTCGCGGATCCAATGCGCGCTGTAGGTCGGCGTCGGCAGATAGCCACGTTGGATCTTGTGCGGGCCCTGCGCCCCGGCCTCGACACGCTTCAGCCCGCGCGCGATGGCGAAATCGATGGCGCGGTAGTAGCAAGCCTCGAAATGGAGGAAGGGGAAATCGCCGGCGCAGCCCCAGTTGCGGCCATAGAGCGTGTCGCGGCCGACGAGGTTGAGCGCGCCGGCGACGTAGCGTCCGCCTTTCTTCGCCATCACCAGCACGATGCGCTCGGGCATGCGCTCGCCGATGAGATCGAAGAAGGGGCGCGTCAGATAGGCGTCGCCCCATTTGCGGTCCGAGGTCGAGCGGTAGAAGCGGTAGAACGCATCCCAATGGCGCGGCTCGATGCCGGCGCCGGTGAGCGTCTCGATCTCGATGCCGCCCGCGAGCGCATCGCGCCGCTCGCGCCGGATCTGCTTGCGCTTGCGCGAATTGAGCGCATCGAGGAAAGCGTCGAAGCTCTCGTAGCCGTCATTCTGCCAATGGAATTGCTGGCCGACGCGCTGCAGGAACCCGGCCGCGCCGAGCCGCTCCCATTCGCCTTGCGTCGGGAAGGTGACGTGGAGCGACGATACCTTGTGCCGCCGCGCCAGTTCGAGCATCGCCGCAACCAAGCCGTCGGTGACGACCGGGCTCGCCGCCGGATGCAGCAGCAGGCGATGCCCCGTCACCGGCGTGAACGGCACCGAGCATTGCAGCTTCGGGTAATAGCGCCCGCCCGCGCGCTCATAGGCTGAGGCCCAGCCCCAGTCGAACACGTATTCGCCGTAGGAATGGCTCTTGAGGTAGAGCGGCACGGCGCCGAGCAGCCGGCCGCCTTCGTCCTCGAGGGCGAGATGCTGCGGCTGCCAGCCGGAGTCGCGCGTTGCCGAGCCGCTCGCTTCGAGCGCCTCGAGGAAGGCGTGGCAGAGAAACGGGTTGTCGTCGCCGGCGCAGGCATCCCATTCGGCCGCCGGGATGTCGGCCAGCCGCGAGACGACCTTGACCGTGACGCGCTCGCCGCCGTCGGCCATTCTGGGCTAGCGCACCTCGAAGATGGCATCGACCTCGACGGCGACATTGCCGGGGAGGACGTTGACGCCGACGGCGGTGCGCGCGTGACGCCCGGCATCGCCGAGCACCTGGACGACGAGGTCGGAGGCGCCGTTCACCACCTGCGGTTGCTGCGTGAAATCGTCGACCGAATTGACGAAGCCGCCCAGGCGCACGCAACGCAGGATGCGGTCGAGATCACCGCCGAGCGCGCTTTTCGCCACGGCCAGGATATTGAGGCCGCACAGCCGCGCCGCCTCCTGCCCCTGCTCGAGCGTGACCTCCCGGCCGAGCTTGCCGATGAAGCGGCGCTCGCCGTTCCATTGGCAAACCTGGCCGGCGATGAACAGGAGGTCGCCGCTGCGCACGCAAGGGACGTAATTTGCCAGCGGGGTTCCCGGCTGCGGCAGCTCGATCTTGAGCTCTGTGAGACGCGTCTCGATCCGTCCCGCCATCTTTCCGCCCTTTCAGGTGTTTGTATCGCGAGGCAGGATAGCGCGGTCGCGGCCCGATGATCCACCTCGCCGCGAAGCCGCCGTAATCCGCGGCCATCAATGGCGGCCGCGCAGGAGGCATGATGCGCCGATCGACGATGCTGGCACTGCTGTTTCTCATCCTCGCCGGGCTGCCCGCGGCCATGGCGCGGGCGGCCCTGCTCGGCGATGCCACTGTCTCCTACAGCGCCGACAGCACGGTCACCGTCAACGGCCGCAGCTACGCCGGTACGGTGTTCCATGTCCCCGGCCGCGACCGTCACGAGCAGGAGATCCAGGGCGTCGCCGAGGTGGTGATCCTCGACGGGACGGCGATGCGCGGCTGGTTGGTGCTGCCGCGGCTCAGCAGCTATGTCGAGTTCACCTTCCCGCAGCTCATGGCAGAGCTCAGCGCCCAGACCCTGCTGCGCTCGCCAGTAAGCCGCGAGACCGTCAACGGCGTGCGCACCACCAAATATCGCGTCGACCATACCGCCGCCGACGGCATGCATGCCCGAGGTTTCGCGTGGGTAAGCGCCGACGGGGTGCTGATGCGGCTCGACGGCAGCATCGCCAAGCCCGGCGCAAGCCAACCGACCGCGATCCACCTCGAGCTGGACAATCTCCGGCTCGGCCGGCAGGACCGCGCGCTCTTCGAGCTGCCGCCGGGCCTCATGAAGCTGCCGAGCGGGTCCCTGGCTCCGCTGCTCGGCGGCCGTTCGGGCTGAGCGCCAAAAAAAGCCGGCCATCCGAGGATGGCCGGCCAGTCAACTGCGCGTGGCCCCTCGTCACAATGACGAGGGTAAGGCGTGATAGGCCGGCGCGGCGCGGGGCATCCCCGCGCGAATGAAAATTTTTTCACCGGTGATGAAATTATTTTAGACCGCAAACGTGGTGAGCGCCTGGGCCAGCACGCCACCCGGCCGCGCCAGCTCCTCGAGCGCCGAATAGTGGTTGCGGCCGGGCAGCGGCACGAATGCGCCGGGCAGCCCACGCTCACGCCAGGCGGCGTAATAGGTTTCCGACTGGCGCCGTAGCTCCGGCAGTTCGTCGCCGCCCACGGTGACGAGGAGAGGGGCGGCGCGGTCGAGCAGGTGGAGCAGCGGACTGTTGCGACGCGCCTCTGCGTCATCCAGCCGCAGCTTTTCATTGAGGTAGTTGAGCCGGATCGGCTCGAGGTCGTAGATGCCGCTGACGGCGAGCGCGCCCTTGACCTCCGCATCGCCCATCAGCATGGCCGTCAGATGCCCGCCAGCGGACCAGCCGGAGACATAAAGCCGCGCGGGATCGCCGCCGAGCTCGGCGATGTGGGCGGCGAGCCAGGAAAGCCCCTGGCGGCACTCGGCGACGATGCCGTCGAGCCGCGCCTCTGGCGCCAGAGTGTAGCCGACGATCGCGACGTTCATGCCGAGCGCGAGCGGGCCTTCGGCGACGAAGCTGAAAGTCTCCTTCGCCCGGCTTTGCCAATAGCCGCCATGGATGAACAGCAATGTCGCGGCGCCACGCTCCCGCGTCGCGAAGAAATCGAGGCGATTTCGTGCGGCATCGCCGTAGCGCAAGTCGAGATGGCGCGGCCGCGTAGCGCGCAACTCGGCGCTGCGGTTTTCCCAGGCGGCAATGAACCGTGCGCTGTCGGCGACGGCGGCGCCGTTGTTGTACGCCGCGTCGAGGGCGGCGCGGTCCATGCCGCGATAGAGGCTCGTCATGTGCCCCATTCTGCGCCGGCGGCGAGTGGCTGGCGAGCCCCGGAAATTCCGCTCATAATCGCCGGCAACGAGGCCGGGGAGGAGCGAAATGGCCGATTTCAAGCGCTTGCAGCGGCCGCTTGGCTTGCCCTTTCGCATCGCCAGGCTCGGCCATGTCGTACTCAACGTGGGTGACCTCGAGCGCTCCGTTAAGTTCTACACGCAAGTGCTGGGGTTCGCGGTCTCCGATGTCTATCCGCCGGAGATGGTAGCCGGTGGGATGGTGTTCATGCGCTGCAACGCCGATCACCACGGCGTGGCCCTGGTCGGCTCGCTGACCCGGCCATCGGAAAGCTTCGAGCTCAATCACTTGGCCTTCGAGGTTGGGACGCTCGACGAAGTGTTGCGCGCGCGCGATCATTTGCGCGGGCATGGCGTGCCGATCGATTTCGAGGGCCGGCGCCGCGCCGGCTGCCAGATCGCCGTCGAGTTCCGCGACCCCGACGGGCACCGGCTCGAGATCTACTGGGGCGTCGACCAGGTCGGTAGCGACGGCGCCGTGCGGCCGTCCGGCGAATGGAAAGGGGCGCACAGCCTCGCCGCCGCTATCGCCGATCCCGTGCGCGGCCAGGACACGACGCTGCAAGACCCAACGCTACTCAACAAGTGAACGGGAGACACCGGGTGCCCACGCTCGACCCAAGACGGATCGCGATTATCGGCTTCGGCGAGGTGGGCGGCATCTTCGCCCGCGACTTGATCGCCTCCGGTCGCCACGACGTCGCTGCCTACGACATCCTCATGCACGATCCAAAGGTCGCGCCGCGCTTGCTTGAGAAGGCGCGCGCGCTGCGGGTTGCGGCCTGTGCCACCGCGGCCGAGGCGGCGGCGGGTGCGTCGGTCGTCATCTCCGCGGTCACCGCGGCCTCGGCGCTCGGCGTGGCCGAGGGGGCCGAACGCTTCCTCGAGCCGGGGCAGCTCTTCCTCGACGTCAATTCCGTCTCGCCCGACACCAAGCGCGCGGCCGCCCAAGCGGTCGAGCGGTCGGGCGCGCATTATGTCGAGGCGGCGGTGATGGCGGCGGTGGCGCCCTACGGCCTCAAGGTGCCAATCCTCCTCGGCGGGCAGCAGGCGAGCCTGCTCAAGGACATGCTGACGCCAGCGGGCATGGTCCTTGAAGTGGCGGCGGTCGAGATCGGCAAGGCGTCCGCGACCAAGATGAGCCGTAGCATCATGATGAAGGGGCTCGAGGCGCTCATCGTCGAGTGCCTTTACACGGCACGACATTACGGCGTCGAGGATGCGGTGATCGCCTCGCTCGCCAAGACCTATCCCGGCATGGACTGGGAAAAGCTCGGCGGCTATTGGCTCGGCCGCGTCATCGAGCATGGCCGGCGGCGTGCCACGGAGATGCGGGAATCGGCGGCGACCATCGCCGAGACAGGGCTCGCGCCGCTGATGGCGCAGGCCATCGCCGGACGCCAGGACTGGCTCGCGGACCGCGCGTCCGAGCGGCCCGCGCTCAAATCGGCCAAAGACGAAGACTGGCGCGCCACGCTCGACGCCATTGCCGGGCGCCGATAACGAAACAACGGGAGGAAATCATGCCACAGGCCAGAACGGATGACGGAATCCGCCTTCATTACGAGGAGACCGGGGCGGGGACGCCGGTGGTCTTCGTGCACGAATTCGCCGGCGACGCCCGCAGCTGGGAGCCGCAGTTGCGGCATTTCGGCCAGCGCTATCGCGGCGTTGCCTTCAACGCGCGGGGCTATCCGGCCTCGGACGTCCCGGAGAGCCCGGCCGCCTATTCGCAGGCGCGCGCCGCCGACGACATTGCGTCGGTGCTCGACCATCTGCGCATCGACCGCGCGCATGTCGTGGGCTTGTCCATGGGCGGCTTCGCCACGCTGCATTTCGGCTTCCGCCATGCCGCGCGCGCCCGCTCGCTCACCGTCGCCGGTTGCGGCTACGGCGCCGAGCCGGCGCAGCGCGAGCGCTTCCGCGACGAGGCCGCGACGATCGCGGAATTCATCAAATCACAGGGCATGGCGGCCTTTGCCGAGAAATACGCTTTCGGCCCGACGCGCGTGCAGTTCGAGAACAAGGACCCGCGCGGCTTCGCCGAGTTCCGGCGCATGCTGGCGGAGCATTCGGCCTTAGGCTCGGCCAACACCCAGCTCGGCGTGCAGCGCGAGCGGCCGTCGCTCTACGACCTGGTCGAGCCGATGCAGCGCCTCACCGTGCCGACATTGGTGCTGCACGGCGACGAGGACTGGCCCTGCCTCCTGCCGGGCGTGCTGATGAAGCAATCGATCCCCTCGGCGGCGCTGGCGGTGATGCCGAATTGCGGCCACGCCATCAATCTTGAGGCGCCTGGCGAGTTCAACCGCATTGTCGGCGACTTCATCGCGCAAGTGGATGCCGGCCGCTGGCCGATGCGCGATCCGCGTGCGGTCACCGCTTCGATCACGGGTATGCGGATGTAAGGGCGAGGCGACGTATCGCCTGGATTCACGAAAAAAATGGGGTGCGGCTTGCGCCGCACCCCTAATTTCTGCCCTAATACCGAGATCTGGCCGGGAGGCTTAGAGCCAGGATCGCGCCGCGATCAGCTACAGCCGCTAGTGCTGCCGCAAGTATCGCATTTAAGGCAGGTTCCGTTGCGTACGAGGGTGAAGTTGCCGCATTCGCCGCAGCTGTCACCCTCGTAGCCTTTCATACGCGCAGCGCGGATCTGATCGATCCGTACATCGGGCTGGCTGAGCGCCGTGCTCGACTGCAGCCCCGCCGCGAATGACACCGTTTCCGTGACCGGCGCGCCCATCGTGATGGCAGCGTTGCCGTGGGTTGTCGCTGCCTGCGCCCCGCCTTGCAGCACGGTGAGCTTGCTGCGGACGAAACCGGCGACAGCGGCTTTCCGCATCACCGCCGCCACGTCGGCGCGGCCGCCGCCATCCGGCAGGCTGGACTCGGCGATGCCCTTGCCCAGCGTATCCGGCAGGAGGTCGGCCGGTTGCACATGGGCGAGGTCGTTGCGGCCGAGATAGGAGACCGCCAGCTCGCGGAAGATGTAGTCGAGGATCGAGGTCGCCATCTTGATGGCATCGTTGCCCTCGACCATGCCCGACGGCTCGAAGCGGGTGAAGGTGAAGGCCTCGACGAACTCCTCGAGCGGGACGCCGTACTGCATGCCGATCGAGATGGCGATCGCGAAATTGTTCATCAGCGAACGGAAGGCGGAGCCTTCCTTGTGCATGTCGATGAACACCTCGGCGAGCTTGCCGTCCTCGTATTCGCCGGTGCGCAGATAGACCTTGTGGCCGCCGACGATCGCCTTCTGGGTGTAGCCCTTGCGCCGCTGCGGCAGCTTGCGGCGGTCGCTGCGCTGGATGAAGCGCTCGACCACGCGCTCGACGATGCGCTCGGCCACCAGCGGCACGCGTTCGAACGGCGCCTTCTCGAGGAGATCCGCGACCGCATCCTCGTCATCGTCGTCGGCGATGAGCGAGGAGGAGAGCGGTTGCGACAGCTTCGAGCCGTCGCGGTAGAGCGCGTTGGCCTTGAGGCCGAGGCGCCAGGACAGCATGTAGGCGTCCTTGCACTCCTCGACAGTCGCGGCGTTCGGCATATTGATGGTCTTGGAGATGGCGCCGGAGATGAAGGGCTGCGCCGCGGCCATCATGCGGATATGGCTCTCGACCGAAAGAAAGCGCTTGCCGATACGCCCGCAGGGATTGGCGCAGTCGAACACCGCCAGATGCTCTTCCTTGAGGAAGGGCGCGCCTTCGAGCGTCATGGCGCCGCAGCAATAGGTGTTGGCGGCCTCGATGTCGGCTTTGCTGAAGCCCAGCGCCGCCAGCAGGTCGAAGGAGACGTCGTCGAGCTGCGCGTCGGTGAAGCCGAAGGCCGCCTTGCAGAACTCCTCGCCCAGCGTCCATTTGTTGAAGGCGAACTTGATGTCGAAGGCGGCGGCGAGCGCGCCCTCGATCTTCTCGAGCGCGCCCTCGGTGAAGCCCATGGCCTTGAGCGCGTCATGGTTGACGCCGGGCGCGTCGGCGAGCGTCGCGTGGCCGACGGCGTAGCGCGTGATCTCCTCGATCTCGTCGCCGTCGTATCCGAGGACGCGCAGGGCCTCGGGCACCATGCGGTTGATGATCTTGAAATAGCCCCCGCCGGCGAGCTTCTTGAACTTGACCAGCGCGAAATCCGGCTCGATGCCCGTGGTGTCGCAATCCATGACGAGGCCGATCGTGCCGGTCGGCGCGATCACCGTCGCCTGCGCGTTGCGGTAGCCGTTGAGCTCGCCCAGCGCCAGCGCCGCGTCCCAGGCGTGGGCCGCTGCCGCGACAAGGGCCCGGTCCGGGCAGTTCGCGGCATCGAGCGGGACGGGAAGGATGGCAAGGCTCTCATAGCCGGCGGCTTCGCCATGAGCGGCGCGGCGGTGGTTGCGGATGACGCGCAGCATCGCCTCGCGGTTCTTGACGAAGCCGGGGAACGGGCCGAGCTCGCCCGCCATCTCTGCCGACGTCGCATAGGCAATGCCGGTCATGACCGCGCTGATGGCGGCGCAGAGCGCGCGCCCCTCATCGCCGTCGTAAGGTAGCCCCGACGCCATCAAGAGACCGCCGATATTGGCGTAGCCGAGCCCCAGCGTGCGGAACTCGTAGGACAAACGCGCGATCTCGCGCGACGGGAACTGCGCCATCAGCACGGCGATCTCGAGCGTGATGGTCCACAGCCGCGTCGCGTGCTCGAAGGCGGGCGTGTCGAAGCTGCCGTCGCTGCGGCGGAACGCCATCAGGTTGAGCGAGGCGAGGTTGCACGCGGTGTCGTCGAGGAACATGTATTCCGAGCACGGATTCGACGCGTTGATGCGGCCGCTCTCGGGGCAGGTGTGCCACTCGTTGATGGTGGTGTCGTATTGCAAGCCGGGATCGGCGCTGGCCCAGGCGGCGTACGCGATCTTCTCCCACAGCTCGCTTGCCGGCAGCGTCTTGTGCGGCTTGCCGTCGGTGCGGCGGGTGAGGGTCCACTCCCCGTCCGTCTCCACCTTGTTCAGGAACTCGTTGGTGAGGCGCACCGAGTTGTTCGAATTCTGGCCGGAGACGGTGAGATAGGCCTCGCTGTCCCAGTCGGTGTCGTAGGCGCGGAAATCGATCTCGGTGTAGCCCTGCTGCGCGAACTGCATGACGCGCTGGACGTAGTTTTCCGGGATCATGGCGCGCCGCGCCGCCTTGATCTCGCGCTTCAGCGCCGCGTTGCGCACGGGATCGAAGCGGCCGTCCTTCAGTGCCTGCGCTTCCGGCGAGTGGCACGCTGTCATGATGAGATTCAGATGCTTCTGCGCCAGCTTCGACCCCGCGACGAGGGCGGCGACCTTCTGCTCCTCGCGCACCTTCCAGTCGATATAGGCCTCGATGTCCGGGTGATCGATGTCGACCGTCACCATCTTGGCGGCGCGCCGGGTCGTGCCGCCGGACTTGATGGCGCCCGCCGCGCGGTCGCCGATCTTGAGGAAGCTCATGAGGCCGGAGGAGCGCCCGCCGCCCGACAGCTTCTCGTTCTCGCCGCGCAGCTTCGAGAAATTCGAGCCGGTGCCGGAGCCGTATTTGAAGAGCCGCGCCTCGCGGACCCAGAGGTCCATGATGCCGCCCTCGTTGACGAGGTCGTCGGCGACAGACTGGATGAAGCAGGCATGCGGCTGCGGATGCTCATAGGCGCTGTTGGAGGCCGTGAGCTCTCCGGTCTTGAAATCGACGTAATAGTGGCCCTGCGACGGCCCGTCGATGCCATAGGCCCAATGCAATCCGGTGTTGAACCATTGCGGCGAATTTGGCGCCGCCATCTGGCGGCACAGCATGTAGCGCATCTCGTCGTGATAGGCGCGCGCATCGGCGTCGCTGTCGAAATACCCGCCCTTCCAGCCCCAATAGGTCCAGGTGCCGGCGAGACGGTCGAACACCTGGCGCGCGCTGTTCTCCGAGCCGAAGCGCTCGCTGACGGGGAGCGCCTGGAGCGCGGCCTCGTCGGCATTGCGCCGCCACAGCCAGTCCGGCACGTCCTCCTCGACCACCGGCGCGAGCACTGCCGGCACGCCCGCCTTGCGGAAATATTTCTGCGCGAGGATGTCGCAGGCGACCTGGCTCCAATCGGCGGGCACGTCGATGTCGGGCAGGTGGAACACCCGCGAGCCATCGGGATTGCGAATCTCGCTGGTGGTGATGCGGAATTCGATATCGCTGTACGGATCTTGCCCCGCCGTCGTAAACCGTCGCTCTATACGCATTGACTCCCCCTCACGCACGAACCAGACCAGTTTCTTGTTCTGGGTGCCGTCCCCTGGCCCAACCCCTAGCGGGCCACATGTGCAAGAAACCAGATGTTGACGCAAAACACGGCCGGCAGCAACTACATTTTGTGGTGAGCTTTTGACCTGATCAATATATAGATCTCGCCCATAGGGGGTAAGCGCCTGGGGCGGCGCCGCGTGAGAATGGCTCCGGGGCTGGACGGAGGCGGGGTCCGATGCCATAGTCCCGCCGGTTTTCCCTGAGAATGACCGGCCCGGGCGTTGCGCTCGGTGCGTGCCTCGGTCGCGAGCAGACGGAATCTCCCACGCATGAGCGGCTTCGGCACTCGCCTCTACACCTGGCTCAAGGGCCAGCCTACCGCGAGCGCGCGCCGCGGTCGTTGAAGCGCGGCGGCGGCATCGAGAGTCGCGAGCGCCGTTGGGTGCTCTACAACGGCGAGGTCGAGGCCTCGCGCGTGCCGCCCGAGTGGCATGGCTGGCTGCATCACACCGTGGACGAGCCGCCGCACCCGGGCGAGGCAAAGAAATACATGTGGGAGAAGGAGCACTTGCCCAATCTCACCGGCACGGAGTTCGCCTATCGCCCGCCCGGCTCGGTGCTGCGCGGCGGGCACCGCGCCCCTGCAACCGGGGACTACGAACCATGGACACCCGACTGAGCGAATCATCGGAATCAACAGTTGCGCGAGGGAGCCCGAAGCGAATGAGCCGCAACGCCGTCGAGACCGTCATGGGCGCCGTGGTCCTGGTGGTCGCTGCCCTGTTCCTGTTCTTCGCCTACACCAGGACGCAGACGCATACGGTCACGGGCTACGAGGTGAGCGCCCGCTTCGACCGCGTCGACGGGCTGCGCACTGGCGGCGACGTGCGCATCAGCGGCATCAAGGTCGGCACGGTGACGTCGCAATCACTCGACGCGCAGACCTTCCTCGCCGTGGTGCATCTGACCATCGATCCCTCGATCAAGCTGCCGGTCGACACCATCGCCACCATCACCTCGACCGGATTGCTCGGCGAGAACTACCTGGCGCTCGTGCCCGGCAACGACGAGGAGTTCATCAAGCCGGGCGGCGCCATCGATCACACCGAGCCGCCCATCAACATCTTCTCGCTGATCAACAAGTTCGTCGGCAGCGGTGGCGGTGCACCGTCGCCGCAAAAGAAAGATGGCGACAGCGCGCCAGCCAAATAGCCCCGCCCGGCCAGGTGGCAGGGTCGTCGACCAGCACTGGGATCCAGCGCGCTACCAGCGCAACGCGGGTTTCGTCGCGGTGCTGGGCCAGCCGGTGGTCGAGCTGCTCGCGCCGCGTCCGGACGAGCGGATTCTCGATCTCGGCTGCGGCGAGGGCACGCTCACGGCGGTTCTGGCACGGCAGGCGCGTGTCACCGGCGTCGACGCCAGCGTCGAGCAAGTGGCCGCCGCGCGGGTGCGGGGCCTCGATGCGCATGTGGCCGACGGCACAAGGTTGGGCTGCTTCGCCGAGGAATTCGACGCGGTGTTCAGCAATGCGGCGCTGCACTGGATGCGCGACCCCGACGCGGTCATCGACGGCGTATGGCGCGCGTTGAAGCCGGGCGGCCGCTTCGTCGGCGAATGCGGCGGCGCCGGCAACGTCGCGACCGTGCGCGGCGCGCTTGTCGCCGTGCTGGCGCGGCGCGGCATCGATGGCGACGCGGCGAGCCCGTGGTATTTCCCGGCCGCCGCGGAGTATCGCGCCCGACTCGAGCGGGGTGGCTTCGCCGTTGCGTCGATCGACCTCATCCGGCGGCCGACGCCGATTCCCGGCCGTCTTGCCGACTGGCTCGACACTTTCGCCGAGAGCTTTCTCGCCGCGGTGCGGGCGGCGGAGCGCGCCGCCGTCAAGGACGAGGTCGAGGCGCTGGTGCGCGCGGCGCTGTACGATCCGAGCGGCGCCTGGACGCTCGATTACGTACGGCTCAGATTCGCCGCGGTGAAACGGATGCGAGGCACGCCATGAGCGACGCGGCCAAGCCCGACAAGCTCGCTCTGCCCGTCTGGCGCACGCCCGAGGGCGAGCTCGTCTCCTGCGTCGAGAAGATCAAGGTCCTCAACGAGAACCTCGTGGAGCTGCGCGAGATGGCGCAGGAGGCGCTCGAGGACGCGGTGCTGATGGGCTGCGACGAGGCGCAGTTCCGCCGCGTCATGCAAGACCTGGCCGAGAGCCTGGTCAATCCCTATCGGAAGGACAAGCGATGAGCCCTCGCGTGCTGTGGCTGCTGCCGGGATTGCTGATCGCCGCGGGAACGGCGCGGGCCGAGACTGTCGCCGTGCTGCAGGGGCTCGACAAGACGACGGCGCGGATCTCGAAATTCGATGCGCCGGTCGGCAAGGCCGTGCGCTTCGGCACGCTCGTCATCACCGTGCGCGCCTGCATCAAGCACCCGCCCGAGGAGGAGCCGGAGAGTGCCGCCTTCCTGCAGATCGACGAAGTGCGCCAGGGCGAGCGCAACTCTGTGGTGTCGCAACAGGTGTTCAGCGGCTGGATGTTCGCGTCGAGCCCGGCGCTCTCGGCGCTGGAGAACCCGATCTATGATGTCGGGGTGCTCGACTGCAAGACCGACACGACGGCGGCGCCGGCGAGCGGCTCGCGCGGCAAATAGGCCTGGACCTGCAGCGCCGCCATCAACCGGCGGTGATACTGCGCGCGCGAGATCTCGAGCGCGCCGAACTGCTGCAAATGCTCGGTGACGAACTGCGTGTCGAGCAGGCGGAAGCCGCCGAGCCGGAGCCGCGCCACGAGTTGCGCCAGCGCCACCTTGCTGGCATCGGTGACGCGGCTGTACATGCTCTCGCCGAAGAAGGCCGCGCCGAGCGCCACGCCGTAGAGCCCGCCGACCAGCTCGCCGTCGCGCCATGTCTCGACGCTGTGCGCGAAACCGAGGCGATGGAGCGCCGCGTAAAGCCGCAGGATCTCTTCATTGATCCAGGTCTTGGGCCGGTCGGGCGTCGGCTCGGCGCAGCCGCGCACCACCGCCTCGAAGGCGCCGTCGCAGCGCACATCGAAGATGTCCTGACGCAGCGTGCGCGCGAGCCGGCGCGGCAGGTGGAACCCGTCGAGCGGCAGGATGCCGCGCTGCTCGGGATCGACCCAGAACACCTCCGGGTCATCGGCCGCTTCCGCCATCGGGAAGATGCCAGCGGCATAGGCGCGCAACAGCAGCTCGGGGGTGAGCGTGATCATCGCCGCAATGATGCCAGCATCAGCGCGGGCGCGCCACGAAGCTCTCGAGCCAGTGGATGTTGTAGTCGCCGTTGATGAAATCGGGCGCGGTGACGAGCCGCTGGTGCAGCGGAATGGTGGTCTCGATGCCGGCAATGACGTATTCCTGCAGCGCGCGGCGCAAGCGCATCAGGCATTCGTTGCGCGTCGCGCCGTGGACGATCAGCTTGGCGACGAGGCTGTCGTAGTTGGGCGGCACGGTATAGCCCTGGTAGAGCGCGCTGTCGACGCGCACGCCCAGCCCGCCCGGCACGTGGTAGCTGGTGATGGGGCCGGGCGAGGGCGCGAACGTCTCGGGGTTCTCGGCGTTGATGCGGCATTCGATGGCGTGGCCGCTGAGCTTGATGTCGTCCTGCCGGTAGCCCAAGGGCGCGCCGGCGGCGATGCGGATCTGCTCGCGCACGAGGTCGAGGCCGCTCACCATCTCTGAGATCGGGTGCTCGACCTGGATGCGCGTGTTCATCTCGATGAAGAAGAACTCGCCGTCCTGGTAGAGAAACTCGATCGTACCGGCGCTCTTGTAGCCGAGCTTGCGCATGGCGTCGGTGGCGACGCGGCCGAGCGCCTGGCGTTCGGTGACGTTGAGCGCGGGCGACGGCGTCTCTTCCAGCAGCTTCTGGTGCTTGCGCTGCAGCGAGCAATCGCGCTCGCCGACATGGATGACGCCGCCCTGGCCGTCGGCGAGGATCTGCACCTCGATGTGGCGCGGCCGCCCGAGATAGCGCTCGAGATAGACCTCGCCGTTGCTGAAGAAAGCCTTGGCCTCGGCCTGCGCCGCCGGCACGGCGGTCTTGAGCTCCTCGCCATTCTGCGCCACGCGCATGCCGCGCCCGCCGCCGCCGCCGGAGGCCTTGACCAGCACCGGGTAGCCGATGCGTTCGGCCGCTTCGGCGGCCTCGGCGACATCGGCAACGCCGCCGGGGGAGCCGGGCACGACGGGAATGCCGAGCTCGATCGCGGCGCGCTTCGCCGCGACCTTGTCGCCCATGAGGCGGATGTGCTCGGGCGTCGGGCCGATGAAGGTGAAGCCGTGCTCCTCGACCATCTGGGCAAAATTCGCGTTCTCGGAGAGGAAGCCCAACCCGGGATGAATGGCGTCGGCGCCGGTGATGGTGGCGGCCGAAAGGATCGCGGGAATATTGAGATAGCTGGCGCGCGCCGGCGGCGGGCCGATGCAGACGCTCTCATCGGCGAGGCGTACATGCATGGCGTTGTTGTCGGCGGTGGAATGTACGGCGACGGTGCGGATGCCCATCTCGCGACAAGCGCGATGGATGCGCAACGCGATCTCGCCGCGGTTGGCGATGAGCACCTTCTCGAACATCGCCGCCGATCTACTCCAGCACGAGCAGCGGCTGACCGTATTCGACGGGCGTGCCGTCGGCGACGAGGATCTGCGTCACCCGGCCAGCGCGCGGCGCCGCGATCTGGTTCATCACCTTCATCGCCTCGATGATGAGCAAGGGTTGGCCCTCGCGCACGGTATCCCCGACCTTGATAAAGGGCGGCGCCTCCGGCTGCGGCGAGAGATAGGCGGTGCCGACCATGGGCGCCTTGAGCGCGCCGGGGAGATCAGCGGCGGCGACCGGCGCAGCGGGCGCGGCCACCGCCAGAGCGGCCGCCGCCATTCCCGGCACCGCCAGCGTCACCGCAGCCGCGGGCGCGCCGCGCACCACGCGGATGCGCCGCTCGCCCACGGCATACTCGATCTCGGTAAGTCCGGTCTCCTGCAACAGGGACGCCAGGGCGCGGACGAGTTCGCCGTCCACCGTCAGGTCTTTCGAATTCGCCATGCGGGAATGATGACTCCGTCAGTCGCGCTGGGTCTCGGCCGCGATGAGGCGCGCCATCGCGGTGAGCGCCAGCACATAGCCGTGGCCGCCGAAGCCGCAGATGATGCCCTGCGCGGCGGCGCTGACATAAGATGTGTGGCGAAAAGTTTCGCGGCGGTAAATATTGGAGAGGTGCACTTCGATCACCGGCAGCTCCGCCGCCTTGAGCGCGTCGAGGATGGCGATCGAGGTGTGCGTGTAGGCGGCAGCGTTGAGGATGATGCCGTCGGCATTCTCGCGGGCCTCCTGAATCCAGTCGACCAGCTGGCCCTCGTGATTGGACTGGCGGAAATCGACCGAGAGGCCCAGCTCTGCCGCCTGCTCCAAGCACGCCTCCTCGATATCGGCCAGGGTCTCGCGCCCGTAGGTCGCCGGCTCGCGGACGCCGAGAAGGTTCAGGTTCGGCCCGTTGAGGACCAGGATCGTCGCTCCGGCCACGAACCGGCTCCAGCTGTTCGATGGCGCTTATAGCACGGAAGGGGAACCCGGCCAACGCGCGGTTCCGCCCGCACTGGGCTCAAATCTCGATGTCTTCCTCGGCGAAGTCGCCAGCGGTGCGTGCTTCGAGCTTGCGCATGACGCCTTCGAGGACCTTGCGCTCATCTGGCGTCAAATCGGTGATGAGCTCGGATTCGACCGCCAACGCCAGCGGTACGATCTGCGTGTAGACGCCGCGGCCAGCGGGCGTCAGGTCGAGGATGACGCGCCGACGGTCGCTGGCATCGGCGCGGCGGGTGATGCGGCCGGAAGCGAGCAGGCGTGCCACCGCGCGGCTGACGCGCACCTTGTCCATGGCGGTGTGTTCGATTACACCATGCGCGGGCATCGCGCCGTAGCGGCCGAGCACCGCCATGGTGCGCCATTCCGGCGCCGAAAGCTGGAAACGCTTAGCATAGACCCGGGCGACGGCGCGCGTCACCCGATTGCCGAGCACCGAAAGGCGAAACGGCAGGAAATGGTCAAGTTCGAACGGAAGCCCTACCGCTGATGCGGACCCCTTCGATTTCGAGTTCATCAGGCGAATACACGCGCAAAACGGTTGCTGGTTTTTTGCGCACCACATGCGCCCAATAGCCGTTGTTCGTCAAGCGCCATTGGCATCGGAGAGCAGGCATGAGCGATACCGGGCAGATGGGCGGCGAGGGCGGGCCGGTGCTGTGGGAAAATCCGATGGGCACCGACGGCTTCGAGTTCGTCGAATATACCGCGCCCGACGCGGCGGAACTCGGCCGTCTGTTCGAGCGCATGGGCTTTGTCGCGGCGGCGCGGCATCGCTCCAAAAACGTGACCCTCTATCGCCAGGGCGACGTCAATTTCGTCGTCAACGCCGAGCCCGGGAGCTTCGCCCAAGCCTTCGCGCGGCTGCACGGACCTTCGGTCTGCGCCATCGCCTTTCGCGTGCGCGACGCGGCCCAGGCCTGTAGCCGCGCGCTTGCGCAGGGCGCCCGCCCCGTTGCCGGCAAGGTCGGGCCGATGGAGCTCAATATCCCCGCCATCGAGGGGATCGGCGGCAGCCTGATCTATCTCGTCGATCGCTATGGCGAGCACACCATCTACGACGTCGATTTCATACCGGTACCCGGCGCCGAGGCGTGGCCGGCCGGCGTCGGGCTCGCCGCCATCGACCACCTTACGCACAATGTCCACCAGGGGCGTATGGAGGGTTGGGCGCGCTTCTACCAGCGGCTCTTCAATTTCCGCGAGGTGCGTTATTTCGACATCGAGGGCAAGCTGACGGGCTTGCGCTCCAAGGCGATGACCAGCCCGTGCGGCAAGATCCGCATCCCCATCAACGAGAGCGCCGACGAGCGCTCGCAGATCGCCGAGTACCTGGAGGCCTATCGCGGCGAGGGCATCCAGCACATCGCCCTGGCCACGCGCGACATCCATGGTGCGGTCGATAGGCTGCGCGGCCAGGGCATCGCCTTCATGGACGTGCCGGACACCTATTATGAGCAGGTGGACGCGCGCCTCCCCGGCCATGGCGAGAATCTTGAGCGTCTGCGCCGCAACCGCATCCTGATCGATGGCGCGCCGGCGGCGGGAGCCGGGCTGCTGCTGCAGATCTTCACCGCGACGATGATCGGGCCGATCTTCTTCGAGGTCATCGAGCGCAAGGGCGACGAGGGTTTCGGCGAGGGCAATTTCCGTGCCCTCTTCGAATCGATCGAGCTCGACCAGATCCGGCGCGGCGTGCTCGACCCGGACGAGAAGCCGTCGCCCTGAGATCGCTCGCTTGACGGCCGGGGCGGGGCGGCGACACTGGATCGACAGCGAGCCACGGGACCGATCCGCCATGAAGCTCTACGGCTATTTCCGCTCCTCCGCCGCCTTTCGCGTGCGGATCGCGCTCAACCTCAAGGGCATTCCTTGCGAACAGGCGGCCATCCATCTGCGCAAGAACGAGCAGCGCCGGCCGGACTATCTTGCGCTGCAGCCGCAGGGCCTGGTGCCGGCGCTGGAGACGGACGATGGCGAGGTGCTGATCCAGTCGCTCGCCATCATCGAGTACCTCGACGAGATCCAACCGGAGCCGCCGCTGCTGCCCGGCCATCCCGCTGGCCGGGCGCGGGTGCGCGGCCTGGCGCAGGCCGTGGCGTGCGACATCCACCCGATCGACAATCTGCGCGTGCTGCGCTACCTGAGCCACGAACTGCGACAGGACGAGAAGGGCGTCGAGGCCTGGTTCAATCACTGGATCAAGCTCGGCTTCGACGGGATCGAGCGCATCCTCGCCGACGACGGGCAGACAGGCGAGTTCTGTCATGGCGATGCGCCGAGCCTCGCCGATGTCTGCCTGGTGCCGCAGGTGTTCAACGCGCAGCGCTATCCGAGCCTCGACATGCAGCCCTATCCGACGATCCGCCGCATCGTCGCCCGCTGCATGCAACTCGACGCCTTCGAGCGCGCCCGGCCGGAGAAGCAGCCGGACGCGGAGTAGGATGGCGCCGGCCTTCTGGCGGTCGCTGCGGCGCAGCAAAGAAAAAGGGCCGCGGCGAACCGCGGCCCTTGCAGGTCTCGAAACGATACTTGCTTAGAAGTCCATGTCGCCCATGCCGCCATGCGGGGCGGGAGCGGCGGCCTTCTTCTCCGGACGCTCGGCCACCATCGCCTCGGTGGTGACGAGGAGCCCCGCGACGGATGCCGCATCCTGCAGCGCCGTGCGCACGACCTTGGTCGGGTCGATGATGCCGGCCTTCAGCATGTCGACATACTGACCGGTCTGTGCATCGAAGCCCTGGTTGGGGCTGTTGCTCTCGAGCAGCTTGCCGATGACGATCGAGCCGTCGACGCCAGAGTTCTCGGCGATGAGCCGGACCGGCGCCTGCAGGGCGCGGCGGACGATGTCGATGCCCACCTTCTGGTCGTCGTTTTCGGGCTTGAGCTTCGCCAGCACCTTGGTGGCGAGCAGCAATGCCACGCCGCCGCCGGGCACGATGCCTTCCTCGACTGCGGCGCGGGTCGCATGCATCGCATCATCAACGCGATCCTTGCGCTCCTTCACCTCGACCTCGGTGGCGCCGCCGACGCGGATCACCGCGACGCCGCCGGCGAGCTTAGCCAGGCGCTCCTGGAGCTTCTCGCGGTCGTAGTCGGAGGTGGTCTCTTCGATCTGCGCCTTGATCTGGCCAATCCGGCCTTCGATGTCCTTCTTCTTGCCCGCGCCGTCGATGATCGTGGTGTTCTCCTTCTCGACGCGCACCTTCTTGGCCTTGCCGAGCATGTCGAGCGTGACATTCTCGAGCTTGATGCCGAGATCTTCGCTGATGAGCTGGCCGCCGGTCAGGATGGCGATGTCCTCGAGCATCGCCTTGCGGCGATCGCCGAAGCCTGGCGCCTTCACCGCCGCCACCTTCAAGCCGCCGCGCAGCTTGTTGACGACGAGGGTGGCGAGCGCCTCGCCCTCGACATCCTCGGCGACGATCAGGAGCGGCCGACCCGACTGCACCACCGCCTCGAGCACCGGCAGCATCGCCTGCAGGCCCGAGAGCTTCTTTTCATGCAGCAGGATGAAGGGATTCTCCAGCTCGCATACCATCTTCTCGGCGTTCGTCACGAAATAGGGCGAGAGATAGCCGCGATCGAACTGCATGCCCTCGACGACGTCGAGCTCGGTCTCGAGGCTCTTCGCCTCCTCGACCGTGATCACGCCCTCGTTGCCGACCTTCTGCATCGCCTTGGCGATCATCTCGCCGATCTCGCGCTCGCCATTGCCGGCGATGGTGCCGACTTGGGCGATCTCGTCGTTGGTCGAGACCTTCTTGGAGCGCTTCTTCACGTCCTCGACCACCGCCGCTACCGCGGTGTCGATGCCGCGCTTGAGGTCCATCGGGTTCAACCCCGCGGCCACCGCCTTGACGCCCTCGCGCACGATCGCTTGGGCGAGCACGGTCGCGGTGGTGGTACCGTCACCGGCGGTGTCGTTGGTCTTCTGGGCCACTTCGCGCAGCATCTGCGCGCCCATGTTCTCGAACTTGTCGGCGAGCTCGATCTCCTTGGCGACGGTCACGCCGTCCTTGGTGATGCGCGGCGCGCCGAACGACTTGTCGAGGACGACGTTGCGGCCCTTGGGCCCCAGCGTCACCTTCACCGCATTGGCGAGGATGTCGACGCCGCGCAGCAGCCGCTCGCGCGCGTCGCCATGAAATTTGACGTCTTTCGCAGCCATGATTGTGTCACTTTCTCCGGAATTGGACGGGCAGGGTTCAGGCGACCTTCTTGGCGCTCTTGGGCTTGCCCTCGACGATGCCCATGATATCGCTTTCCTTCATGATAATAAGCTCTTCGCCGTCGAGCTTGACCTCGGTGCCCGACCATTTGCCGAACAGCACCCGGTCGCCGGCCTTGACGTCGAGCGGGTTGATCTTGCCATCCTCGCCGCGCGCGCCCGGGCCCACCGCGACCACCTCGCCCTCCTGCGGCTTCTCCTTGGCGGTGTCCGGGATGATGATCCCGCCGGCGGTCTTCTCCTCCTGCTCGAGGCGGCGGACCACCACGCGGTCGTGCAAGGGACGGAAATGCATCGCATCCTCCTCTGGAATGTCTAGACTGGAATTCGCACGGCCGTTGTTAGCACTCTCCGGCCATGAGTGCCAGCAACTTAAGCGAGCCGTTTCCGCGTTTCAAGAGGAAGCCCCACCGCCGGTTACAAATTTCAACCCCGGCGCAAGAGCATGCGGCAGAGACGGGAATATGAGCCAAAATGTGCGGGTGATACCGTTACGTAACGGCGCCACCCAGATAAAAGCCACACAGGGCCCCGTACATCATTTTCCAGAGGGGCATGTCGACGGAAATGTAGAGATGAGGTCAGGCGTTAAGGTGGTGGGCGCTGTAGGGATTGAACCTACGACCCCACCCGTGTGAAGGGTGTGCTCTCCCGCTGAGCTAAGCGCCCGCCCGGCGAGGCATTTAGGGGGAAGGGAGGATTGGTGTCAAGAAAGCCCACCCGGCGTTTGCCCTGGGAATGTCGAGCACAGGAAGGGCCCTTGCCCAAGGCAACGCCCGGAACATGCTAGGTCGGCGAAGTACAGGTTGGTGGGCGGCGCTGTCGCTCCCGTTCCTGCTCGCGGCGAGCCCTGCAGCCGTTCCTCCAGCCCCGGGGCCGGGCGCGCTGACGCTGCGCTACGACGTCTATGCCCGGGGGTTCCCGGTCCTGAGTCTGGATTTCTACCTCGACGAGAGCGCGGCGGCATATGAGGTGGCCGGCGTCGTCCGCACTCAGGGCGTCCTCGGCCTGGTGTCGGATTTCACGCTGCGCACCGAGAGCCGCGGCGCCATCGCCGCCGACACGCTGCGCCCCAGCGTCCACGACAGCGCGAGCCGCGCGCGCCGCAAGGAGCGCCGGGCGCATCTCGACTTCCGCCACGACGGAAGCGTGGTCGCCGCGCTGAGCCCGCCGGAAGACGCCGGCCACAAGCTGCCGACGGCCGACGAGGTCGTCGACACGGTCGACCCGCTCACCGCCATCCTCGCCATCGGCCATGCCGTGGCGCAGACCGGAAGCTGCCGGGTCAAGGTGCCGGTCTATGACGGGAGGCGGCGTTATGACCTCGTCCTCGCCGATGACGGTATGGAGCGGCTGGCCTCGTCGGAGCGCGGCAAGCCCGTGGAGTTGCGGCGCTGCGCGCTTGACATGGTCAAGCTCGCGGGATTCTCGTCTGATCGCGACCGCGCGCCGCACACCGATCACGGCAAGGTCTGGATCATGCCGTCGCCGCGCGCCGGCGTGCCGCCGCTCCCGGCGCGCATCGAGTTTCACAGCGATTGGGGGCCGATCATCGTGCAGAGGGCGCAGACCGGCTTTGCCAAATGAGGCGGAGCGCCTGCGGCAGCTCCGCAAAGCGGTCGATGAAGGCGTCCGGCGTCATGCCCCCCAGCGTCGCCGCGCCGTAGCCGTATTGCGCGAAGACCACCGGCATGCCCGCCGCGCGCGCGGCGGCCACGTCGTTGCGATGGTCGCCGACCATCGCCGCGCTGCCGGGCGCGCTGCCGAGGCGGCCGAGCGCCGTACGCAGCGGCCCGGGGTCGGGCTTGCATGTCGGGCCGCTGTCACCGCCGAGCACCAGCGCGAAGAAGCGTTCGAGACCCAGCCCCGCCAGCACGGCTCGCGTGGCGCGCTCGGGCTTGTTGGTGCAGATGCCGAGGCCCCAACCTGCGGCGGCGAGCTCGGCGAGCACCGCCGGGACGCCGTCATAGGGGCGGGTGAGGCGCGTGGGGTCGGCCTCGTAAAGGGCGAGGAAGCGGTCGAGCGCTGCACGCAGTGGGGTGTCGCCGGCGCCGCTCGCGGCGAGCGCGCGCTCCACCAGCTTCGCCGCGCCGTCGCCCACCATCCCCGTCACCTGCGCCCGGCTGAGCGCGGGCCGGCCGAGCTCGGCCAGGAGCGCATTCACTGCCGCCGCGAGGTCGGGGACGCTGTCGACCAGTGTCCCGTCGAGATCGAACAGGATCGCCTTCTGCGTCATCTATGTTCACAATTCTTTACTATGTGACGTTATCCTTATATGGCAGGTTTCAGCGCGCCCGGACATCCATGATATCGCCCTCCCGCACTTCCTTTTTTTTCGTCGAGCGCCCATGAGCGATTCGCGCTTGGCCGTGCTGATTCTCGCCGCGGGTCAGGGTACGCGGATGAAGTCGGCGTTGCCCAAGGTGCTGCACCGGATCGCCCACCGGCCGATGATTCGGCACGTGCTGGCGGCGGCGGCGCCGCTCGAGCCCGCGCGCACCATCGTCGTCATCGCGCCCGGCATGGATCAGGTCGCCGAGGCGGTGTCGCCGGCGGAAACGGTGGTGCAGGCGAAGCCGCGTGGCACCGGCCACGCCGTGGCGTCGGCCCGTCTGCTGCTCGAGGGATTTGCCGGTGACGTGCTGGTGCTGAACGGCGACGCGCCGCTGGTGACGACGGCGACGCTGCAGGCGCTCATCGCCGAGCGGCGGCGCGCGCCGGAAGCGGCGGCGGTGGTGGCGGGCATGCGCCCGGCCGATGCGAGCCCCTACGGCCGGCTGGTGATATCCGCCGCAGGCATGCTGGAGGCGATCGTCGAAGCGCGCGACTGCACCGCCGAGCAGCGCGGCATCGGCCTGTGCAACGCTGGGCTCTGGGCGATCGACGGGCGCCAGGTTTTCGCGCTGCTCGAAGGCGTCGGCACCGACAACGCCAAGGGCGAGTACTATCTGACCGACATCATCAAGATCGCGCGTGCGCGCGGCTTGGCCTGCCGCGCCATCGAGGCGCCGGCGGACGAGATGGTCGGCGTCAACAGCCGCGCCGAGCTCGCCGCTGCCGAGGCGCTGATGCAGCGCCGACTGCGCGCCGAGGCGATGGCCGGCGGCGTCACCCTGGTCGACCCCGACACCGTCTTCTTCAGCGCCGATACGCGCATCGGTCGCGACAGCACGGTCGGGCCGTTCGTCGTGTTCGGACCGGACGTCACCATCGGCGAGGGTGTCGAGATTCCCGCCTTCTGCCACATGGTCGGCGCCAGGATCGGCGACCGCTCGAGCATCGGCCCCTTCGCGCGTCTGAGGCCCGGCGCCGATCTCGGGCCCGAGGTGCATATCGGCAATTTCGTCGAAGTGAAGAACTCGCGGCTCGAGGCCGGCGTCAAAGCGAACCACCTCACCTATCTCGGCGACAGCACGGTCGGCGCGCGCGCCAACATCGGCGCCGGCACCATCACCTGCAATTACGACGGCTTCGCGAAATTCCGGACGGAGATCGGCCAGGGCGCGTTCATCGGCACCAACACCTCGCTGGTCGCGCCGGTCAAGATCGGCGACGGCGCCTATGTCGCCGCCGGCAGCGTGATCACCGCGGACGTCCCGGCGGATGCGCTCGCCATCGCGCGCGCCGAGCAGGCGGTGAAGCCGAAGCGCGCCGCCGAGATCCGCGCGCGGCGCAGCGCCGAGAAGGCGAAGAAGCAACAACGTCATGGTAAGCATTGAATGTGTGGCATTATTGGTGTGATCGGCAAACGGGAAGTGGCGCCGCTGCTGGTGGACGGGCTGCGCCGGCTCGAATACCGTGGCTATGATTCGGCCGGCGTCGCGACGCTGGTCGAAGGCCGCATCGAGCGCAGGCGCGCCGAGGGCAAGCTCGACAAACTGGTCGAGCGCCTCGCCGCGCAGCCGATCGGCGGCAAGATCGGCATCGGCCACACGCGTTGGGCGACGCACGGCGCGCCCAACGAGACCAATGCGCATCCCATCGCGACCGACCGCGTCGCCGTCGTCCATAACGGCATCATCGAGAATTTTCAGGAGCTCAAGGATGAGCTCACCGTCTGGGGTCATGAATTCGAGACGCAGACCGACACCGAGGTGGTGGCGGCGTTGGTCACACGCCACCTCGCCGACGGCCTGACGCCGCAGCAGGCGGCGGCGAAGGCGTTTCGCCGCCTCGAGGGTGCGTTCGCGCTGGCGATTCTCTTCGCGGGTCATCCCGATCTGCTGATCTGCGCCCGGCGCGGCTCACCGCTCGCCATCGGCTTCGGCGACGGCGAGATGTATCTCGGCTCCGACTCGCTGGCGCTGGCGCCGCTGACACGCCGCATCCTCTATCTGAACGAGGGCGACTGGGCGGTGGTGACGGCCGAGGGCGCCGAGGTGTTCGACGCCGCGCACAAGAAGGTGGTGCGGCAGATCAAGGAGACGGCGCTCACCGGTGCCCTCATCGGCAAGGGCAACCACCGCCACTACATGGAGAAGGAGATCTTCGAGCAGCCGGCGGTGATCGGCGACACGCTCCACGCCCATTTCCATCCGACGACGCGCAGCGTCCATCTCGCGGCGCTACCCTTCGCGCTCAAGGATGTAAGCAAGGTGACGATCATCGGCTGCGGCACGTCCTTTCATGCCGGTCTCGTCGCCAAATACTGGCTCGAGCGCATCGCCCGTTTGCCGGCCGAGGTCGAGATCGCCTCGGAGTTCCGCTATCGCGCACCGGAAATGGCGAAAGGTGGCGTCTCGCTCTTCATCTCGCAGTCCGGCGAGACGCTCGATACGCTCGAGGCGATGCGCTACGCCAAGAAGCAGGGCCAGAAGCTTGTCGCGCTGGTCAACCAGCCCGAGAGCACCATGGCGCGTGAGGCCGATGCGGTGCTGGCGACGCTGGCGGGACCTGAGATCGGCGTCGCTTCGACCAAGGCCTTCACCACCCAGCTCGCCGTGCTCGCCTGCTTTACCATCGCCGTGGCGCGCGCGCGCGGCAAGATCGACGCCGCTCAGGAGGCGAAGCTTTCGACCGCGCTGACCGAGGTGCCGTCGCGCGTCACCGAGGCGCTCGGCCATGCCGCGCACATCGCCCAGCTCGCGCCGGTCATCGCCGAGGCGCGCGACGTGCTCTATCTCGGCCGCGGCACGGCCTATCCGCTGGCGCTCGAGGGTGCGCTGAAGCTCAAGGAGATCTCCTATATCCATGCCGAAGGCTACGCCGCCGGCGAGATGAAGCACGGGCCGATCGCGCTCATCGACGAACACGTGCCGGTGATCATGCTGGCGCCCAGGGACGATCTCTTCGAGAAGACCGCGTCCAACATCCAGGAAGTGGCGGCGCGCGGCGGCAAGGTGGTGATGATCAGCGATCGCGACGGCCTGAAGCGCCTGGAGGGGCGCCTCTCCTTCGGCATCGAGGTGCCGACCTGCGATCCCTTCGTCGCGCCGCTGCTCTACGCCGTGCCGGTGCAGCTCCTGGCCTACCACGTCGCCTTGGCCAAGGGCACCGACGTCGACCAGCCAAGGAATCTGGCGAAGTCGGTCACGGTGGAATAGGGCGCCCCGCGGATCCACGGCCGATCTTTGCGACTTGCCAAAGCTACATTTCCGTATCTAATTGATCGTGCACCAACAACCACCGGGGTCAGCGAAAACCCGGGCCGCGGGAGGCAACTCATGCACATTGCCCTGCGCTGGATCCCCTTTCATGTCCTCTGCCTCGTGCTGGCGGCGAGCGCGTCCGCCGCGGCGCAGACCCGCTGTGATCGGCTGCTGACGCAGCTCCACGGCAAGGTGGTCGACGCCGTCTGCTTCGAGAGCGCCGATCTCACGACCAACAATCCGGCGACGACGCCGGCGAACAATTCGCTGCCGGGGCTGCCGCCCTTCGCCTTCACGCCGCAGACCGACCGCGGCGTCATCTCGCCGAACCCACCCAACCGCACGCCGATCACCAAGGCCGTCCCCGGCCTCCAGCTCGACGCACGGATCGCCGACGATCCCGCCGGCGAGGCGCGCATCCTGCTGCGCCTGCCGGATCAATGGAACGGCAAGCTCGTCGTCGCCGGCGCCTCGGGTACGCGCAGCGAGTTCAACGGCGATTTCGCCTGGAGCGACTACGTGCTGCAGCAGGGCTATGCCTATGTCTCGCAGAACAAGGGCGTGCTGAACTTCTTCCTGGCCGCGGTCAGCCCAACGCCGCCCGCCGATCCGCTGGCCTGCCGGCTCAACCCGACTTCGCTCTTCTGGGTTCACTTCTACGACAACGATGCGGCGACGCCGTTCACGCGCTGGACCGAGGTCATGATCGAGACAGCGCGTCTCGGGCGGCAGGCGCTATCCGCCCATTACGGCCACCACCCGCGCCGCACCTACGCCGTGGGCACATCGAATGGCGGCTACCAGGTGCGCCGCGCCATGGAGACGGCGCCCGAATTGTTCGACGGCGGCGTCGACTGGGAGGGCACGTTCGTCGATCCAGCGGCGTCCAACGTCGTGATGAGCCTGCCGCCAGCGATCCTCAATTTCCCGGATTACCTCGCCTCTGGCTTCGATCCGAACAGCACGGCCGCGAAAAACATCGTCGCGGCAGGCTATCCGCCCGATATCGTTTCGGGGACGAATTCGCTCTGGGGCCTCTATTCGGGGCAGTTCTGGGAGGTCACGCTGTGCCAATGGCAGAAGCGGCTCGATCCGACCTACGACACTTATGGCGCCGGCACGGCAAACTACAGCTATGTGGCGCGGCTCGCGGCCTCGGATGTCGGCACCAACGTCGCCGCGATCACCACGACCGGCGCCATCCAGCGCCCGCTGGTCACCGTGGCCGGGACCATGGATGCGCTGCTGCCGATCAACGACCAGGCCCGCGCCTATGCGCGCAGCGTCGCCGCGGCACGGTCGTCCTCCTCACGCGAGGGCGATGATGACGATCGCCGCGCACCGGCTTACCGCCTTTACGAGGTGCAGAACGGCAACCACATCGAGACCTTCAAGGACACCTTCCCGCAGCTGGAGTTCATTGCGCCGCACGCGCAGCGCGCCTTCGACCTGCTGGCTGATTTCGTCGAGCACGGCAGCAGCCTGCCGCCGGACCAGTGCATCCCGCGCGGCGGCGCCGTCACCGCGTCGCCGAGCGAGCCGGGGCATTGCGCCGCTCTCTTCGTGCCGTGACGGTGGCCGCCAACCTCGCGGCAGCGCGCGTCTAAGGGCTGTCGCCCGCCTAGACGGGCCGTATTATGCGGCGACGGCGCGGCCCGGCGTTGGGTTGCGTCGAGATCGCACTGGCGCGGACGCGTACGCGCTCGTCTAGCGCTGGCGCGCGATGAAATAGGCGAGATCGACGATCTCGGCGTCGCCGATGGGTTGCAGCACCTCGGCCATCGAGGCGTCATAGCCAATGCGCGCGCGGCTCTTGTAATCGTGCAAGGTCTTGACGACGTAGTCCTCGCGCTGGGCGGCGAGGCGGGGGACATTCTCCTGCCCAGTGAGATCTGCGCGGTGGCAGATGTTGCAGCGGTAATGCTCGACCAGCGCGCGGCCGCGCTCGAGCCGCACTGCGTCGGCCGCATCGGCTGGCGGGACGGGCGGCGGCAGCTTGGCGATGAAATCTGCGACGTCGCGCATGTCGTTGTCGCTGAATCCCTTGGTGGCCTCGTTCATCGGCTCGAAGACGCGCTGCTTCTCGCGGAAGAGATAGATCTGAATCAGCGTGTAGGGTGCGGTCTGCGCGCCCAGCGACGGCACCTCCGGCGTCTCCGACTGCCCCTTCTCGCCATGGCAGGCAAAGCACGGCGCGAGCCGCTCGGCCAGCTCTTCGGCGGTTGCCGGAACCACGGCGGCCGAGAGCATCGTCAAGGCGGCGAGGGCGATACGCATCGGCGGAAGGAGGGCCGGGCGCTGGAGGCGCCCGGCCCTTTGCTCAATGGCGCCCGGAGATCTGCGGCGAGCTGCGCTGTGGCGCGTAGCTCACGCGGTATACGGCGCCGTTATAGTCGTCGGAGATGAGCAGCGAGCCGTCCTTCATCACCTCGAGGTCGGCAGGACGGCCGAGATAGTTGTTGTTCTCGATGAAGCCGGTGATGAACGGTTTCACGGACTTGACGGTGCCGTCCTTGTTGAGGGTCGCCACGACGATGTCGCCGCCGATCTTCTTGGTCTTGTTCCATGACCCGTGCCGCGCGATGAAAATCGCGTTCTTATACTCGTTCGGGAACATGCGGCCGGTATAGAAGCGCATGCCCAGGGGCGCGCTGTGCGGCCCCAGGAGCGCGATCGGCTTGGTGAACTCGTCGCAGCTGTGGCCCCAGCCGAACTCCTGGTCGGGGATGTCGCCCTGGTGGCAATAGGGGAAGCCGAAATTGTCCTTGCCGGGATTGGCGAGCCGGTTGAGCTTGTCCTGCGGGATGTCTTCCGCCGCGCGCGACGACCTGCATGTCGCTGCCGTCGAGCTTGATGCTGCGGAGCTGCGCATGCGTGTCCGGCGGCATGCAGATGTTGCAGGGCGCGCCGACGTTGAAATAGAGCCGATTGTCGGGGCCGACGGCGAGGAACTTCCAGCCATGCGGCTCGTCCTTGGGCAGGTCGCTCTTGCCGTTCTTGTCGGTGATCGCATAGATCTTGTCGGCGACGCGCGAGCTGACGAACACCGTGCCCTTGTCGCCGATCCGCAGCGAGCGCGCGTTGGTCATGCCGCTGGCATAGACTTCGATCTTGAAATCCTTGGGCGCTTGCAGCTTTGCGACCGGCAGCTTGTCGGCCGCGGTCGGGATCGGCAGCGCCGCCACCGGCGCGAGCTTGGCGGCGGCTTCGGATTTCGGCGCATCCTTCAGCGCCGAATTGGTGGTCGGCGCCGGCAGCGGTGCCGGCGCGGATTGCGCCGCGGGCGCGGTGCTGTTGGACGGTTACTGCGCCGCGAGCGGCCCGGCATACAGCGACAAGCCGGCAATTCCCGCAAGCAAAAGTGTGTGGGAGCTGGATGGGCAAAGCTTCATGGCGATCCTCCCGAAGGCGGCCGGTTGATCCGACGTTCCGGCAAAACTATATCAGCGCGCGAGCCGCTCCAAGCTTTTCCCGGCCGGATAGGGGTGGCAGGGGCGAAAACGCGGCGGCGGCGTCTCAACAAATCCGTGCGGCCGCCTATACTGACCCGATGAAATTTCATCACCCGCGATGCGCGATGGCGTTTGCCGGCGCCCTTCTCGTGATGATTATGGCGCCGGCCGGCGCCGCGCGCGCCGATGAGGTGATCGCCTTCTATCGCGCCACCTGGGCGGGCCTGCCAGCGGCGGAGATGCGGCTCGCCTTCAGCGATGGCGGCTCCGGCTACCGCGACGAGATCCACATCGAGACCAAGGGGCTGGCGCGATTGTTCACCAAGTTTCGCGGCGGCGCGGTGGCGGAAGGCCGCCTCGGCGATGATGGCTCGGCGGCGCCGTCGCGCTACGACGCGCTCTACGATCTGCGCAAGCGCCGCGACAGCCGGATCAGCATGCGCTTTGTCGGCAGCCGCGGCGCTGTCATCGCCGAGCGGACGCCCGCGGACACCAGCCACAAGCCGCCGCTGGACGAGCCCTATCGCCGCAACGTCACCGACCCGCTGTCGGCGTTGGCATCCATCCGCCATGCGCTCAAGGTCAAGCCGCCGAAGCCCGGCACCCAGTTCAAGATTCCCGTCTATGATGGCTCCCGCCGCTTCGATGTCGCGGTCAGGGTCGTGTCGGTCGGCGGCAACGATAACCTCGTGCAGGTGAAGCTCACCTTGGTGCCGATTGCCGGCTTCAAGGGCGGCTCGAGCGAAGACGGCGACCCCGATGATGCGCCGCGCCCGATGGACGTCACTTTCACCAACGACGCTGCCATCGTGCCGGTATCGATCCGCGTCTCGATTGCCTATCTGCCGTTGGTGGTGCGGTTTCAGCATCGTTGCGACACATTCGCCGCCTGCGCGCCATAGCGGCGCATTGCCAACGGGGCGCGTCCGCCCTCGGACGTGTTAACATTGCCGACGGCGCGCCGCGCCGCGGAGCGGAGGATTCACGTGGAAGCGGGGCTCACACAGACGCTGGAGCAGCACAAGCTCGATGCACCGCTGCTCACGCCGCGCGATGAGGGCGGGCGCCACCAGATCGTCGTCGTCGGCGGCGGCGCGGGCGGGCTGGAACTCGTGACGCGGCTGGGCGACACGCTCGGCAAGCGCCGGCAGGCGCGCATCGTCCTGGTGGAGAAGTCGCGGACGCATCTGTGGAAACCGCTGCTGCACGCGGTCGCCGCCGGCAGCCTCAATATGGACGAGCATGCGCTCGATTACCTGGCGCAAGCCCACTGGCACCATTTCGGGTACCGCTTCGGCGAGATGATCGGCCTCGACCGGGCCAGGAGGCAGGTTCATCTCGCCCCCACCTATGACGAGGAGGGGCTGGAGATCACGCCGCCGAGATCAATCCCTTACGATACCCTGGTCGTCGCCGTCGGCAGCGTCACCAACGATTTCGGCACGCCGGGTGCGGCCCGCTACGCCATCCCGCTCGACACGCCCGAGCAGGCGGTCCGCTTCAACCACCGCCTCGTCAACGCCTGTATCCGCGCGCAGTCGCAAACCGGGCCGGTGCGGCCCGGCCAGCTCCACGTTGCCATCATCGGCGCCGGCGCCACCGGTACCGAGCTTGCCGCCGAGCTGCACCGCACGGCGCGCGAGATCGTCGCCTACGGCCTCGACCGCATCAATCCCGAGAAGGACATCCGCATCACCCTCATCGAGGCGGCCGAGCGCATCCTGCCGGCGCTGCCGCCGCGCATCTCGGAATCGACCACCAAGCTGCTCCAGGACCTCAACGTCGATGTGCGCGCGAATTCGAAGGTGACGGAAGTGCGCGCCGACGGCGTGCTGCTCGTCGATGGCGGCTTCATCCCGTCGGAGCTTGTCGTCTGGTCCGCTGGCGTCAAAGGCGCCGACGTGCTCGCTCATCTCGATGGGCTCGAGGCGACGCGCTCCAACCAGCTCGTGACGCTGCCGACGCTGCAGACGACGAAGGATCCCGACATCTTCGCCATGGGCGACTGTGCGGCATGCCCGAGGCCGGGATATCCGATGCCGGTGCCGCCGCGCGCCCAGGCGGCACACCAGCAGGCGTCACATCTCGTCCGGCAACTGCGCCGCCGTCTCGAGGGCAAGCCGCTCGAGCCTTACGTCTATCGCGATTTCGGCTCGCTGGTCTCGCTCGGCAAATACAGCACGGTCGGCAGCCTCATGGGTTTCCTGATCGGCAAGAATTTCTTCATCGAAGGCTGGTTTGCGCGCCTGACGTATCGCTCGCTCTACAAGATGCACGAGGTCGCGCTGTATGGGCCTGTCAGGGCGATCCTCGGAGCGATCGCGCGCAGCATCACGCGGCAGACTCAGCCGATGGTCAAGCTCCACTAATGCCGGGCGTGCACGGTCATTTCTTCTTGCGCAGGCGGCGCGCATTTGCCACGGCGGGGCCGTGCCACGGCGCCAAGGCGGTAACGAGGCTGCCGCCGCGGCGCATCAACGCGAGCGTCGAGCGCTGCGCCGCCCGCGTCTTCTCCGCCACCATGCGTTTATACTCGGCAGCGCTGCAACTGCCGTCGGCCATCATCCACGCCCGCCGCGCGACCGTCTCCCAGGAGGCCATGGTCAATTCGGCCATCATCAGCGGGAGAAGGCGGACGGCGCGGCCGCGCTTGCGTTTTTTCATCTTCCTGACATGGCGTCTCGCGAGATCCGGCGCAAGCGCTGCGTCATTTTTTCGGCTCGCCGTCGCGCGTCACCGGCGTCCAGCTCGGCGGGTCGCTGGCCGGGAAGCTTTGTTGCGACTCCAGATCGACGAGGTCGACGCTCGCCTCGGCATCACGCCGACGCGCGGGTGCACGACGCTTTTTCCGCTCCTGCCGCTCAGCCGTCGCGTGCTTGTCTGCCATACGATCCCCCGCTGCCCTAGATGTGAACGCGCCCATTCGCGCGAGGTTGCGAAGCTCAGGGTACCTGATTGACATATCGGGCGCGATACTCCACCTGCCCGGAGCAGCCCGGCAATTGGAAGGCCCATGAAACAGCTCCTGATCCCTCTCATCGTCGCCGCTGGCCTCCTCGGTCCGGCACGCGCGGACACGCCGACCTCATCCGGGATAGCCGTCGAAAACGCCTGGGCCCGCGCGACGCCCGGCGGCGCAAGGACGGGCGCGGTCTATCTGACTTTGGTGAATCATAGTGCGGATGCCGATCGGCTGGTTGGCGTCGCAACGCGGGTGGCTGATCGAGCGCAGCTCCATGTCGAGAGCCTCGAGAATGGCGTTATGAAGATGCGCCCGCTTGCGGAAGTCGAGGTGCAGCCGGGGGCAACCGCAGTGCTGAAGCCGGGCGCTACTCACGTTATGCTGATGGGCCTCAGACAGCCGCTGAAGGAAGGCGATTCCTTCCCGCTGACGCTTGAGTTCGCCAAGGCGGGCAAGCAGGACGTGCAAGTCAAGGTGGCAAAGGCCGGCGCTATGGGCACGCCCGGGATGGGAGCCCACGACATGAACCATATGGAGATGATGAAGCGCTGAGCCGAGGAATATGGCGGCCGCAGGGTAGAGCCGCATGAGATGGGCGCTGGTCGCGAGCCTCGTCGGCGGGCTCGCGCTGACGATCCTCCTCGTCCTCCATTTCGGTGCGCCCGCCGTTGCCGCCGCGCTCGGCGCCGCCGGGGTCTCTGGACTGGCCATCATCGCCGCGGTGCATTTCGCGGCCATCGTGCTGATGGGCTTTGCCTGGTGGCTGCTGGCGAGCGCGGCCGTCAAGCCGCTGGTGTTCGTGTGGGCGCGGCTGATGCGCGATTCGGCTGCGGAGGTACTGCCGCTGTCGCAAGTGGGCGGCTACGTCCTCGGCGCGCGCGCCCTCGTCCTGCACGGTGTCGGCGCCGCCGTCGCTGTCGCCACGACACTGGTCGACCTCACCCTCGAGATGGGCAGCCAGATCGCCTACACCGCGCTCGGCCTCGGATTGCTGCTATGGCTGCGCCCGAGCACGACGCTCGCCGTGCCCGTCGCGATCGGGCTTGCGGTCGCCGTCATCGCGATCGTCGCTTTCGTCGTGGTGCAGCGGAGAGGCGCCGGCGTCTTCGAGCGCCTCGCCTCGCGGCTCGTCCGCGACCGGCTCATTGCCATTGCCGTGAGCGCGGAGGCGGCCCAGGCCGAGATCCGCGAGATTCATGGCCATAAACGCGGGCTGTGGTCGTGCTTCCTGCTGCATCTCCTCGCCTGGCTCGCGAGCGGCGCCGAAGCCTGGCTGGCGCTCAAGCTCATGGGCGCCTCGCTCGGGATCGTGCCGGCGCTGGCGCTGGAGAGCCTGCTCTACGCCATCCGCAGCGCGGCCTTCATCGTGCCCAACGCCATCGGCGTGCAGGAAGGCGCCTACGTCATGCTCGGCGCGAGCTTCGGGCTCACGCCCGATTTCGCGCTGGGCCTGTCGCTGCTGAAGCGCGGGCGCGACCTGCTGCTCGGCGTCCCCGCGCTGCTGGCGTGGCAGATCTTCGAGAGCCACCGCGTGTGGCAGCGCCGATCCCTCGCGGGACCGACCGAGCCGACCCGGCCCGCGGACTAGCGGCGCGAGCCGAGCCGCGAAATGTGTCCGCCGCGCTTGATCGCCGCGCATCGTGGCAGGAGATTGTGGGGTCGCTGCAAACAGCGGGTGCTCGGATGGATCGCTTTGCCAGCATGGCGGTATTCGTCAAGGTGGTCGAGGGCAGCAGCTTCGCCGCGGCGGCCCGGCATTTCCGCCTGTCGCCGGCGATGGTGAGCCGCCATGTCCACGCGCTCGAGGAGCAGCTCGGCGCGCAGCTGCTGAACCGCACCACGCGCCGCGTCAGCCCGACGGAAGTAGGGCAGGCTTATTACCAGCGCGTGCGGCAGATCCTCGCCGATATCGAGGAGGCGGACCGCCTTGCGGCCGACCTGCAGGCGACGCCGCGCGGCCTGCTGCGGATCACATCGTCGCAGTCCTTCGGTGTCCGCCACCTCGCGCCGGCCATCGCCGATTACCTCGCGCTCTGTCCGGAAGTGCTGATGGACGTGACCCTCAACGATCGCTACCTCGACGTCATCGAGGAGGGATTCGACCTCGCCGTGCGCATCGGGCATCTCGAGGATTCGAGCCTGATCGCGCGCCGGCTCGCGCCGGTGCGGATGGCGCTCTGCGCCGCGCCCGACTACATCGCTCGCCACGGCGCGCCGCAGACGCCCGCCGAGCTCGCCCAGCACAACTGCCTCATCTACACCTACGCTGCGGCGCAGAGCGAGTGGCGCTTCGTCGATGGCGAGGGCAAGGAGGAAGCGGCGCACATCGCCGGCCGGCTGCTGGCGAACAACGGCGACGTCCTGCGCGTCGCGGCGCTGCAGGGGCAGGGCGTCGCGCTCGCGCCGACCTTCATGCTCGGCGAGGACCTACGCGCCGGCGCGCTGGTCCGGCTGCTGCCGGCCTACACGCCGCCGGAAGGCGGGCTTTACGCCGTCTATCCGCCAAGCCGCCACCTCTCCGCCAAGGTGCGCAGCTTCGTCGATTTCCTGGTGACACGGTTCGGCGGCGAGCCTGATTGGGATCGCGCCGAGGACAAGAGTGTCGACCGGAGCAAAGCAAGCGCTTGACCTTGGGGTGACCGGAGCGTTACGCCGCCACGCGCGTCTGCTGCCGCAGAGAAAGAGGGGCTTCCGTGCCGATCGCCGCCGAACGCACCGCCAACACGCCCGGCATTGTCCGCCACGACTGGACGCGGGAGGAAGTGCGCGCGCTGTTCGCGCTGCCGATGCCCGAGCTGATTTTCCGCGCTCAGAGCGTGCACCGGATACATTTCGATCCGCGGCAGGTGCAGATCTCGACGCTGTTGTCGATCAAGACCGGCGGCTGCCCGGAGGATTGCGCCTACTGCCCGCAAAGCGCCCGCTACGACACCGGCGTCGAAGCGTCGAAGCTCATGAGCGTCGCGGCGGCGCTCACCGATGCTGCAGCGGCGAAGGCGGCGGGCGCGATGCGCTTCTGCATGGGTGCGGCATGGCGCTCGCCCAAGGACCACGATCTCGACGCCGTCTGCGCCATGGTCGAGGGCGTCAAGTCGCTCGGCCTGGAGAGCTGCGTCACGCTGGGCATGCTGAGCGCAGCGCAGGCGCGGCGGCTCAAGGACGCGGGGCTCGACTACTACAACCATAACCTCGACACCTCGCCCGAGTTCTATGGCGAGATCATCACCACGCGCACCTACCAGGATCGCCTCGACACCCTCGCCCATGTGCGCGCCGCCGGCATTAACGTCTGCTGCGGCGCCATCGTCGGCATGGGCGAAGGGCGCGAAGACCGGGTCGGCATGATCGCCACGCTGGCCAGCCTGCCGGCCCATCCCGAGAGCGTGCCCATCAACATGCTGGTGCAAGTCGCGGGCACGCCACTCGCCACCGGGGAAAAGCTCGATCCGATCGAGTTCGTGCGCACCATCGCGGTCGCGCGTATCACCATGCCGGCCGCGATGGTGCGCCTCTCGGCCGGCCGCCAAGAGATGAGCGACGAGATGCAGGCGCTGTGCTTCCTCGCCGGCGCGAATTCGATCTTCTCCGGCGCCAAGCTGCTGACCACCGCGAATCCAGAGCATGAGCGCGACCGGCAGCTGTTCGATCGTCTCGGAATGGCGGCGATGCCGGGGTGAGCCGCCGCGCGGCGCGGCGTTAACAGGTAGCCCGCTGGGTGATATCGTGGACGGCAGGAGGTCACGCTTATGAAGCTCAAGGACCCGAGGCTCTTCCGGCAGCAATGCTACATCGACGGCAAGTGGGTGGAGGCCGATGACCGCGAGGCGATCCCGGTCAACAACCCCGCCGACAATTCCATCCTCGGCACGGTGCCCAAGATGGGCGCCGACGAGACACGCCGCGCCATCGAGGCAGCCGAGCGCGCGCTGCCCGATTGGCGCGCCCGCACCGGCAAGGAGCGCGCCGCCGTCCTGCGCAAGCTCTACGAGCTGATGATCGAGAACCAGGAAGACCTGGCGCAGCTGATGACGGCCGAGCAGGGGAAGCCGCTCACGGAATCGCGCGGCGAGATCGTCTACGCCGCGTCCTTCATCGAATGGTTCGGCGAGGAGGGCAAGCGCGTCTATGGCGACACCATCCCCGGCCATGCGCGCGACAAGCGCATCGTCGTGCTGAAGCAGCCGATCGGCGTCTGCGCCGCGATCACGCCGTGGAATTTCCCGGCGGCAATGATCACGCGCAAGATGGGGCCGGCGCTGGCCTCCGGCTGCACCATGGTGCTGAAGCCGGCGACGCAGACGCCGTTCTCGGCGCTCGCCTTGTGCGAGCTGGCCGAGCGCGCCGGCGTGCCCAAGGGGGTCTTCTCCTGCGTCACCGGCTCGGCCGCCGCGATCGGCGGCGAGATGACCTCGAACCCGATCGTGCGCAAGTTGACCTTCACCGGCTCGACCGCGGTCGGCAAGCAGCTGATGGAGCAATGCGCGGGCACGGTGAAGAAGCTCTCGCTGGAGCTCGGCGGCAATGCGCCCTTCATCGTCTTCGACGACGCCGATCTCGACGCCGCGGTCAAGGGCGCCATCGCCTCCAAGTACCGCAATGCCGGCCAGACCTGCGTCTGCGCCAACCGCCTGCTGGTGCAGGACGGCGTCTACGAGGCTTTCGCGGCCAAGCTCGCCCAGGCGGTGAAGGCGATGAAGGTGGGGTCGGGCATCGAGACCGGCACGGTCATCGGCCCGCTCATCGACATGAAGGCGATCGAGAAGGTCGAGGAGCATGTCGGCGATGCCCTCAAGAAAGGCGCGCGCGTCGTGGTCGGCGGCCATCGCCATGCGCTCGGCGGCAGCTTCTACGAGCCGACCGTGCTCGCCGACGTCACCACCGACATGGCGGTGACGCGCGAGGAGACCTTCGGGCCGGTGGCGCCGCTGTTCCGCTTCAAGACCGAGCCGGAGGCGATCGAGATGGCGAACGACACCGAATTCGGCCTCGCCGCCTATTTCTACAGCCGCGACGTCAATCGCGTGTGGCGGGTTGCCGAGGCGCTCGAATACGGCATCGTCGGCATCAACGAGGGCATCATCTCGACCGAGGTGGCGCCCTTCGGCGGCGTCAAGGAAAGCGGCCTCGGCCGCGAAGGCTCGAAATACGGCATCGAGGAGTTCCTGGAGGTCAAGTATCTCTGCCTCGGCGGCGTCACCGCCTGAACCGCCCGTCTCGCCTTCGTGTGCCCGCATGAGCGTGCCGCGGATGCGACGCGGACGTTTCTTGGATGCGCGGTCCATATGGTCCGCCGTCGGCGCGGCAGGATCGCCGGTTGAGCCGCTTCTGGCGGGGATGCTAGGGTCGGGCGGCGCGCCTGCATGCTCGGGAACGGTGCCTCATGGCCAAGTATGATTTCGACATGTTCACCATCGGCGCGGGCTCGGGCGGCGTCGCTTCGTCGCGGCGCGCCGGCACCTATGGCGCGCGGGTCGGCATCTGCGAGGACAGCCGCGTCGGCGGCACCTGCGTCATCCGCGGCTGCGTGCCGAAGAAGCTGCTGGTCTACGGGGCACAGTTCGCCGACGCTTTCGCCGATGCCGCGGCCTATGGCTGGACGGCGGCGCCGCCGGTGCATGACTGGGCGAGCCTGATCGCCGCCAAGAACAAGGAGATCGGCCGGCTCGAGGGGGTCTACCACAAGCTGCTCAAGGATTCCGGGGTCAAGCTTATCGAGGGGCGCGGCCGGCTGGTCGACCCGCACACCGTCGAGATCGACGGCGAGCGTTACACCGCCGCCAACATCCTCGTCGCCACCGGGGCGCATCCGGTGCTGCCGGCGATCCCGGGCATCGAGCATGCCATCACCTCCAACGAGGCGCTCGATCTCGCCGCGCTGCCGCGGCGCATCGTCATCGTCGGCGGCAGCTACATCGCCGTCGAGTTCGCCGGCATCTTCCACAGCCTCGGGGCGGAAGTGACGCTGGCGTGCCGCCGCGACGAGCTGCTCGGGGGCTTCGACGACGATGTGCGCGTGACGCTGGCGCAGGAGCTGCGCACGCGCGGCATCGCGATCCGCGCGCGCACGGACATCACCCGCATCGACAAGCGCGACCATGGCTGCGATCTCGCCACGGCCAAAGGCGAGACGTTGTCGGCCGATCTCGTCATGTACGCCACGGGGCGGCGGCCCAACACGCGCGGCATCGGCCTCGAGGAGGCCGGCGTGCGGCTCAACGCATCGGGCGCGGTCACGGTCGACACTTGGTCGCGCAGTGCCGTACCGCACATCTATGCCGTGGGCGACGTCACCGACCGCCTGAACCTGACGCCCGTCGCGATCGCCGAGGGGCGGGCGCTCGCCGAGACGCTGTTCAACGACAACCCGGTCGAGATGGATCATGCCAATGTGCCGACGGCGGTGTTCAGCCAGCCGCCGGTGGCGACGGTTGGCATGACCGAGCGCGCGGCCCGCCAGGCGGTGGGCGCGGTCGACATCTACCGCACGCAGTTCCGCCCCATGAAGCACACGCTGTCCGGGCGGGAGGAGCGGACGATGATGAAGCTCGTCGTGGATCGGCGCAGCGACCGCGTGCTGGGCTGTCACATGGTGGGCGCGGATGCGCCCGAGATCATCCAGGGCCTCGCCATCGCCGTGAAATGCGGCGCGACCAAGCGCCAGTTCGACCAGACGGTCGGCATCCATCCCACCACCGCGGAGGAGTTCGTCACCCTGCGCGACAAGGTGCCCGAACCCAAGGCGCAAGCGGCAGCGAGCTGATGCGGTTCCCGGCGCCGGACCGGCGAGAGGCGGTTAACTATGAGCTCGGCAGGCCGCCCAGGCTCGGGCGCGAAAGAGACGAACCGAGCTTGGGCCACCGGCCATAGGCGAAGAGCCACAGCCCGACGATGTTGAGCACCGGTACGAACAGTAGCAGGGCCCACCACTCGCTGTACCCCGTCCGGCGCAGGATCTTGATGACCGGGCTGAGGACGACGAAGCTGAAGAGAATGAAGATTCCCCAGCGCATTGCGGTCGCTAGCGGCATTCTTGCCCCCCTTGGCTCACGGATGCCCTCCAACGGGCAGTGTCGGAGACGCTGGTTTAAAGTTGGTGAAGAGCCGCCTGCGGCTTTTTGGTGGCAATATTTGACTCGATTAAGTCATGGAATTCGCAGGCCCGCGCTGCTATTTACAAGTGGTCCGGTCTTGTGGCGAAGTATTCGGGCACCTCGGTTGCAGTGGTTCGGGTCAGCAGCATGAATCCCACCATCGGCATTGCCCTCGGCAGCGGTGTCGCGCGAGGTTGGGGTCATCTCGGGGTCCTGCGCGTCCTCGAGCGCGAAGGCGTCATCCCGGACATAGTCTGTGGCACCTCGATCGGCGCGGTGATCGGCGCCGTCTATCTCGGCGGCCACCTGCCGGAACTCGAGGCCTGGGCCCGCGGACTCACGAAGATGCGCTTGAGCCGTTTGTTCGATTTCGACTTCGGCAATGGCGGCATCATCGCCGGCCGGCGCATCCTGCAGATTTTCCACCCCTCGCTGATCGAGAACACCATCGACAACCTGCCGAAGCCCTTCGTCTGCGTCGCCACCGACCTCAATAACGGGCATGAGGTGTGGCTGCGGCAGGGCCGCGTCATAGATGCCGTGCGTGCCTCCTACGCCATTCCTGGCCTCTTCCCGCCGGTGGCAACGGACGGGCGCTGGCTGGTCGACGGAGCGCTGGTCAATCCCGTGCCGGTCTCGGTGTGCCGGGCCCTGGGCGCGCGGCTGACCATCGCCGTCAACCTCAACGCCGACGCGTTCGGCCCCGCGCCCGCCGGCGAGGATGCCCTCGACCTGGCGCAGCGCGCCGCCATCGCCGAGGACGAGAACGGCCGTGGCTTCATCCGCAGCTATTTCGGGCGGCGCGACGGCGCGCCGAGCACCTTCAGCGTGTTCGCACGCTCGCTCCACATCGTGCAGGACCGCATCAGCCGCTCGCGCCTCGCCGGCGACCCGCCGGATGTGACGATAGCGCCGCGCCTCGGCCATATCGGCTATCTCGAATTCTATCGCGCCGAGGAATGTATCGCCGCGGGCGAGGAGGCCGCACGCCGCGCCCTGCCGGAGATTCGCGAGGCCATGCGCATGCTCGGCGTCGGGGCGGCGGCGTGGAACCGCAAGGTCAAGGGCAAATCCCCCGAGGCGCCCAAAAACACCAACAACCTCTCGGCGTGAGGCGGCGAGCCGGACGGTTGCGGCGGCACGGCACGATCGCCTAAAGAAGCACGCGCATGAACCTGATCCGCCGCTGGCTGTCGGAATCGATCAGCATCGCGTTGGCGCTGCTGTTTGCAGTGCTGGCGATGCAGGCGCCGGCTTTCACCCGCGAATACGCAGCTGCGCTGCTGCAGGTCGCGCAGGACGCGCGGCGCGACATCGAGCAGCGCAAGGCCTCGGCGCGGCAGTTCTACGGCATCAAGGCTGCGGGCGACGAGCAGTTCGTCGTCGCGCTCCAATCCTTCGAGCCCTCCAACGCAGAGACCCTGGCGCTCTCGCTGCAGCGGACGCAGGCGCTGCAGGGCGCCTATGACCGGATCGCCGGCGCGGCGCCGTTGCTGCGGCCGGTGGTCGCGGCGCGGGACGCGTTCGAGGACGAGCACGGCTACAAAGCGACGATCCTGCGCACGCTGGTTGGCACCTACAGCACACAGCTCGATTTCAGCATCGCCGCCGCGGCGTACGGTTTCGTAGGCTTGTTGACGGGCTCACTCTTGGCGCAGCTCGTGCTCTCGACATTCCGCGCCTTGGGCCGGAGGCTGACCCGCCGGCGGCGCGGTCGGATGGACGTGCCCGCCGCACAGCGCCACCCGCGCACCTGAACGAAAAGCCCCGCCCAAAGGGCGGGGCTTCGTCGCTATACCCGACGAACCTGCAGAAGGCATGACTCTTCGCCGCCGGGCAGTAACCATGCTGGCGCGAAACGGTTAATATTCGGTTACCCGCCGCAGTGCTGGCGCGAGCGATTGCAGGCCGCCTACGATCTGCTGCAGTGGACGACGCAGGCCGGGGGAGCAACGCAAGGTGCGCGAGCTGATCATCGGCCGCATGCGCGCCGAGCGGGACTTCGACGGTTAGGACATGGCTTCGGCAGGCAGGGAATGGACCGGGGATTTTCGACGGGCCGCCCGCCGATGAGGGTCTGAGAGACTGACGGGCGGCCCTGGCCAAGCTTGCGCGATGGTTGCATTGAAAACAATGCGTCGCCGCCACGGTTCCGGCGCACCGGAGCAAAAAAGGCGCTGCGGGAGAGGCGGTGCTGACCCTTTCCTGCCGATGCGTCGCCTTAGTCAGCTGCGCCGGCGGGGACATGCGGGCGAGCGGCCGCGCGATGCTGAACCTCCATCACCGTCGGCACGGCGAGCGCGAAGGCGCAGGCGATGGCGACGAAGACCGCATGCGGCGCCTGATGATCCAGCAGGGCGCCGAACAGTAGCGGCGCGGTCGACGAGCCGAGGTCGAAGCCGGAATAGACGAAGCCGAAAACGCTGCCCATGCCGGCGCCTGCCGCGGCGCGGCGGATCAGCACGTCGCGCGACGGTGCGGTGATGCCGTTGGCGATGCCGCCCAGCATCATCACCGGCACGACCGCGAGCGCGTGATCGGCGATGGCGCTCATCAGCAGCATCAGCGTGCCGGCGGTGGCGATGCCGCTCATGGCAACGCGGTGGTGCTGCCGCGTGCGGTCGGCGAGGAAGCCGCCGAGCACCATGCCGCCGGCGCTGCCGACGAGATAGCCGGTGAGCCCCAAGGTCGCCACCTGCAGCGCGACGCCGTAGCCCGAGACCAGGGCGGTGATGGAAAAGGTCTGGATACCGGAGCCCGCGAATGCGGTCATGGCGAAATAAGCAAAGGCCATCAGCACCACCGGAGAGCCCACCACCTTGAGGTAGCCGAGCCGGCGCTGCCCGGCCTCTGCCGGCCGCGCCGACAGCACCTGCGCATAGACCAGAAGATGCCGGTTGACGTAAAGCACGAGCGCTACGGCAAGGCCGGCGACGCCGACGACGCCGAGTGCCAGCCGCCAATTGCCGTAGGCGGCGAGGATGGCGACCAGCACCGGCGCGGTGGCGTATCCGAGCGTCCCGGACACGCCGTGGACGGCATAGGCGCGGCCGAGCCGGGAGCCGCTGACGCAGTGGCTGAGGATCGACAAATCGGCCGGGTGGAAGACGCTGTTGCCGAGGCCGGCGACGAGGGCGAGGGGCAAGAACACCCAGTAGGACGGCGCCAAGCCGATCAGCGCCACCGCTGCGGAGAGCAGGGTCAGTCCGCCGAGCAGGAGGCGCTGGGCGCCGTAGCGATCGACCAGCACGCCCGCCGCGGCCTGCCCGAGACCGGAGGCAACATAGAACACGGTGACGATGAGACCGAGCTCGGTGAAACTCACGCCGAATTCGTCATGGAGGATGGGGAAGAGAGGCGGCAGCGTGAGTTGCAGGACGTGGCTCGTGTAATGCGCGAACCCGACCAGCGTCATCACCGCGGTGTCGCGTCGGAGGCTCTGAGCTGGTGCCGACATCGTCGTCCGGATCTCCTCAGCGGCCGCGCCGCGAACCGTGGCCTAAATCATTGTACATAGAACCGCCGAACCTGGTGCCGATCGCTGCCGGTATGGCTGCTATGCGGGCGACCGCGGGCGGCCAAATCTTTGACGGGTCGGAAGAATTGGGTTCGTTTTGTAATTTTAATGTTTTCGCGCGCTACTCGCCCAATTTAACGCTACCAGCGTACAAGCGTACAAATGGGCGGCCGTGGCGGCGCGGTCAAGGGGCGCGGCTGGTCCGCTGGCATTCCGCGGAGAAACGGGATATCCCTAGCATTTCGCGCGGCTGCTGGCACGCGGAGCGAGGCGGTTATGGCGCAGAAATGGAGCCCCGAGACGTGGCGGGGCAAGCCGATCAAACAGGTTCCGGACTATCCCGACGATGCTGCGCTCGGCGCGGTCGAGGCAACGCTGCGCAACTACCCGCCGTTGGTTTTCGCCGGCGAGGCGCGCCGCCTGAAGCGCGCGCTGGGCGAGGTGGCGGAAGGGCGCTCCTTCCTGCTGCAGGGCGGCGACTGTGCCGAGAGTTTCGCCGAGTTCCACCCCAACAACATCCGCGACACCTTCCGCGTGCTGCTGCAGATGGCGGTGGTGCTGACCTACGGCGCTGCCTGCCCGGTGGTGAAGGTGAGCCGCATGGCCGGGCAATTCGCCAAGCCGCGCTCGGCCGATACCGAGACGCAGAACGGCGTTACCTTGCCCTCCTATCGCGGCGACATCGTCAACGGCATGGAGTTCAGCGCGGCGGCGCGCCGGCCGGATCCGCAGCGCATGGTGCAGGCCTACAGCCAGGCGGCGGCGACGCTCAACCTGCTGCGCGCCTTCGCCCAGGGCGGCTATGCCGATCTCCATCGCGTGCACAGCTGGAACCAGGGCTTCGTCGCGGCGAGCCCGGCGGGCGAGCGCTACCGCGAACTCGCCGACCGATTGACCGAGACGCTCGATTTCATGGCGGCCTGCGGGCTCACCTCGGAGACGACGCCGCAGATCCGCGAGACCGATCTCTTCACCTCGCATGAGGCGCTGCTGCTGCCCTACGAGCAGGCGCTGACGCGCGTCGATTCGACCAGCGGCGACTGGTACGACTGCTCGGCGCACATGCTGTGGGTCGGCGACCGCACGCGTCAGGCCGACGGCGCGCATGTCGAATTCCTGCGCGGCGTCAAGAACCCGCTCGGCCTCAAATGCGGCCCCAGCCTCGACACGAGTGATTTGCTGCGCCTCATCGACCTGCTGAACCCGGAGAACGAGCCGGGGCGGCTGACCTTGATCGCGCGCATGGGGGCCGACAAGGTCGAGGCCAAGCTGCCGGTGCTCGTTCGCGCAGTAGCGCGCGAGGGGCGCAAGGTGGTGTGGTGCTGCGACCCCATGCATGGCAACACGGTGACCTCCTCGAACGGCTACAAGACGCGTTCGGTCGACCGCGTCCTCGCCGAAGTGAAAGGGTTCTTCGCCGTGCACGACGCCGAAGGCAGCTATGCCGGCGGCATCCATTTCGAGATGACCGGGCAGGACGTCACCGAATGCATCGGCGGCGCCCAGGCGATCACCGAGACCTCGCTCGCCGACCGCTACCACACACATTGCGACCCGCGGCTCAATGCGAGCCAGGCGCTCGAGCTCGCCTTCCTCATTTCCGAGGCGCTCAAGAAGAAGCGCGTCGGAGAGGTGCGTCGCCGCGCCGCCGTCGCCTATTGACGGCTGGCGCTGCGCCAGCCCGCCGGGAGATCTGATGCAGCCTGACCCGAACGACCTCCCGCGCCTCACCGACGTCTATTTCCTGCGCACGAAGGAAGTGGTGCGCCGCTTCGGCGATCGTGAGGTCACCTACGCCGTCTTCATGCGAAGACCGGTGATATGCACGCCCAAGCTGATGGTCGATTTCCTCGCGGCGATGGCGGCCGAGCGCCAGACGAAATTCGATATCCAGCTCAACTATGACGAGGGCGACTGGGTCGGCGCGGGCGAGCCGCTGTTGTACCTCAGCGGCTCGCTGTTCCATCTGGTCGATCTCGAGACGGTCTATTTGCAGAAGCTCGGATCGCCCTGCGTCGCCGCGTACAACGCCTATGCCATGTGCGTCGACCTACCGAAGACCGCCTTCCTCGCCATGGATGCGCGGCACTGCGCCGGCGCCGAGATGGCGGAGATGATGGCCTATGCCGCCTCGGTCGGCTCGGCCGCCGCCAAGCGCGAGGTGGGCGCGATCGGGTTCATCGGCAACGCCACCGACGCCACCGCGCATTTCTTCGGTAATGACCAGGGGCGCGGGACCATGCCGCACGCGCTCATCGGCTATGCCGGCTCGACGGTGCGCGCGGCGGAAATGTTCCATGAGGCGTTCCCGAGCGAGACGCTGACCGTGCTGGTCGATTATTTCGGGCTGGAGATCACCGATTCGCTGGCGGTCTGCCGGCGCTTCCGCGACCTCGCCGAGAGCGGCCGGCTGGCGCTGCGCCTCGACACCCATGGCGGGCGCTACGTCGAGGAGCTCGATCTCACGCGCTCCTATGACGTGCTCGAGCGCCATGCGCCCCAGGCGATCCGCGGCTATCGCACCGAGGCGGAGCTGCGTTACCTCGTCGGCACCGGCGTCACCGCAGGGGCGATCTGGCACCTGCGCCAGCGCCTCGACGGCGCGGGCTTCGGCAAGGTGAAGATCGTCGCTAGCTCCGGCTTCACCCCCGCCAAATGCCGCATCATGGCGGTAGCAGGTGCGCCGATCGACGTGATCGGCACCGGCTCCTACCTGCCGGAGCTGTGGGCCGAGACCTACGCGACCGCCGATATCGTCGCCTATGGCGGTGAGCCGATGGTCAAGAAGGGCCGCGAATTCCTGCTGCGCAAGCGCACGGAGGGCTAGGCGCGGGGCTTGGCAGCTGTTATGCTCATTATTAGCATAATAGAAGGCCCCCGCTTCATTCTTTTGCCGTGTTCGCCAGGCTGGTAAGAAGCAGCTCCGATGATCGACCAACTCGCCATCTCCATCGCTCAGCTCAATCCCACTGTCGGCGACATCGCCGGCAACGTCGCCAAGCTGCGCCGCGCGCTTGCGGAAGCGGCGGAGCAGAGCGCCGACCTCGTCGTCGGCACCGAGCTCTGCGTCGCTGGCTATCCGCCGGAGGATCTGGTGCTCAAGCCAGCCTTCGTCGCCGCCTGCCAGGCCGCGGTGCGCGACTTCGCCAGGGAGACGACGAGCGGGCCCGCGATCATCGTCGGCACGCCCTGGCGGCAGGACGGCAAGCTCTACAACGCGGCGGCACTGCTCGACCGCGGCCAGGTGGCGGCGCTGCGCTTCAAGCATGAGCTGCCCAATTACGGCGTCTTCGACGAAAAGCGCGTCTTCGCGGCCGGTCCGGCGCCCGGCCCCATCGCCTTTCGCGGCGTGCGCCTCGGCCTCATGATCTGCGAGGACATGTGGACGCCCGATCCGACCGAGGCGCTCCAGGAGAGCGGCGCCGAGTTGCTGCTGGTCATCAACGGCTCACCCTTCGAGAGCAACAAGCGCGACGAGCGCTTGTCGTTCGCTGCAGCGCGCGTCAAGGAAAGCGGCTTGCCCTTGCTCTATGTCAATCAGATGAGCGGCCAGGACGAGCTGGTATTCGACGGCGCCTCCTTTGCCGTCGATGCCGACTGCCATCTGCGCGTCCAGCTGCCCGACTGGCGCGAGGCGGTGGTCCCGACGCGCTGGCGCCGTGGCGCCGACGAGCGCTGGACGGTCGAGGCCGGGCTGCTCAGCAGACCGAGCGAAGGGCCCGAGGCGATCTATCAGGCGATGGTGCTGGGCCTGCGAGATTATGTGCGCAAGAACCGCTTCCCTGGCGTGGTCCTGGGCCTATCCGGCGGCATCGATTCGGCGCTCTCGGCGGCGGTCGCGGTCGACGCCCTGGGCGCCGATCAGGTGCATTGCGTGATGATGCCCTCGCCCTACACTTCGCGCGACAGCCTCGAGGATGCGGCGGCGGTAGCGAAGCTGCTGGGCAGCGAGCTGCGCACTATCGGCATCGAGCCGGCGATGCAGGCCTTCCAGGAAATGCTCGCGCCGTCCTTCGCCGCGCGCCCCGCCGACATCACCGAGGAGAACATCCAGTCGCGCGCCCGCGGCGTGACATTGATGGCGCTCTCCAACAAGTTCGGCTGGATGGTGCTCTCCACCGGCAACAAATCCGAGATGTCCGTGGGCTATGCCACGCTTTATGGCGACATGTGCGGCGGCTATGCGGTGCTGAAGGACGTCTACAAGATGACCGTGTTCTCGCTATCGCGCTGGCGCAACCAGGCGAGGCCCGAGGGCTTTCTCGGGCCGGCGGGCCGGGTCATGCCCGAGCGCGTCATCACCAAGCCGCCCAGCGCCGAGCTCAAGCCGAACCAGACCGACCAGGACACGCTGCCGCCCTACGAGGTGCTCGACGACATCCTCGAATGCCTGGTCGAGCACGAAATGCCGGTGCCGGAGATCGTCGCGCGCGGCCACCCGGAGGAGGTGGTGCGCATGGTATGGCGCATGCTCGATCGCGCCGAATACAAGCGGCGCCAGGCGCCGCCGGGCGTCAAGATCACTCGGCGCGCCTTCGGCCGCGACCGGCGCTATCCCGTCACCAACGCTTTCCAGGACAGCGGCCCGACGCCGGTGCAGGACCCCGGCGAGACGCCGCGCGCGCCGGCGCCCTCGGCCACGTGACCGCGGTCCGCTTCGCGCCGAGCCCGACCGGGCGGCTGCATCTCGGCAATGCCCGCGCTGCCGTCATCAATTTCCTCTTCGCGCGCAAGACCGGCGGCCGTTTCGTGCTGCGCTTCGACGACACCGACCAGCAGCGCTCGAGCGAGGAATTCGCCCGCGCCATCGAGCATGACCTCGCCTGGCTCGGCCTCGGCTGGGATCTGTTCGTGCGCCAGTCCGACCGGCTTGCCCTCTACGCCGGCGCCGAAGAAAGGCTGAAGGCCGTCGGGCGGCTGTATCCCTGCTTCGAGACGACGGAGGAGCTCGACCTGAAGCGCAAGCTCGCCCAGGCGCGCGGCAAGCCCTGGATCTACGATCGCGCCGCGCTGACGCTCTCGTCCGACGAGGTCGAGCAACGCCGGGCGAAAGGCGAACGGCCCTATTGGCGCTTCAAGCTCGACCACGCGCCGATCGTCTGGGACGACCTCGTCCGCGGCCGCGTCGAATTCCACGGCGCGCATTTGAGCGACCCGGTGCTGATCCGTGCCGACGCGACGCCGCTCTATGCCTTCTCGTCGGTGGTCGACGACGTGGAACTCGAGATCACGCATGTGATCCGCGGCGAGGACCACGTCACCAACACCGCGGCGCAGATCCAGATCTTCGAGGCGCTCGGCTACAAGCCGCCGGCGTTTGCGCATTTCTCGCTCATCGTCGGCGCCAAGGGCGCGGCGCTGTCGAAGCGCCTCGATAGTCTCGGCCTCGCCGGCCTGCGCGATGACGGCATCGAGCCGATGGCCGTCAACAGCCTCCTCGCCAAGGTCGGGACGTCCGACGCGATTGAGCCGCGGCTCAATCTCGAAGAGCTGCTCGTCGATTTCGACCTCGCCAAGTTCGGCCGCGCGCCGCCGCATTTCGATCCCGCCGAGCTCACCGCCTTGAATGCCAAGCTGCTGCATCTGACGCCCTACGAGGCGGTGGCGCACCGTCTGCCCGAAGGCGCCGGGCAGGCCTTCTGGGAGGCAGTGCGGCCCAACCTCGAGCGCTTCGCCGAAGTCGAGACCTGGTGGCGCGTGTGCCGCGGGCCGCTGGTGCCGGTTTGCGCGCCGGAGGATGCGGAATTTCTCGCCAAGGCGGCGGACGCGCTGCCGCCGCAGCCGCTTGACACGACGAGCTGGGACCGCTGGGTCGAGCGGCTCAGAGCGGAGACCGGGCGCAAGGGCAAGGCGCTGTTCATGCCGCTGCGCAAGGCCTTGACCGGCCGCGAGAATGGACCGGAGTTGCGCAATCTGCTACCCCTCATCGGCCGCGACCGGGCCGTCAGGCGCCTGAAGGGCAGGACGGCGTAAGGGGACAAGGCGGCCGGTTGAGACAGATCAGAATTCAGTGCCGCTCGTCCTGCACAACACGCTGACCCGCCGCAAGGAAGCCTTCGAGCCCTTGGACCCGAAGAATGTCCGCATGTATGTCTGCGGGCCGACGGTCTATGACTTCGCGCATATCGGCAATGCGCGGCCCGTCATTGTCTTCGATGTGCTCTACCGGCTGCTGCGTCACACCTACGGCGCCGCGCATGTGCGCTATGTCCGCAACATCACCGACGTCGACGACAAGATCAACGCCGCCGCCAAGGCGAGCGGCGAGAGCATCTGCGCCGTGACGGAGCGCACCGCCAAGGCGTTCCACGAGGACGTGACGGCGCTGGGTGCGCTCCCACCCGATGTCGAGCCTCGCGCCACCGAGCACGTGGCGCAGATGATCGACATGATCGCGCGGCTGATCGCCTCCGGCCACGCCTATGAGGCGAACGGCCACGTGCTCTTCTCAGTCGCGAGCATGCGCGACTACGGCCGCCTCTCAGGCCGCTCGCCTGGGCGAGCCCATGGGGCCGCGGCCGGCCCGGCTGGCACATCGAATGCTCGGCGATGAGCGAGGCGCATCTCGGCGAGACCTTCGACATCCACGGCGGCGGGCTCGACATCATCTTCCCGCACCACGAGAACGAAGTGGCGCAGAGTGTGTCGGCGCACCATGGCAAGCCCTTCGCGCGCTACTGGGTGCACAACGCGTTGCTGCTGGTGAATGGCGAGAAGATGTCGAAGTCGCTGGACAATTTCCGCACCATCCGCGACGTCCTCGCGCAAGCGCCCGGCGAGGCGGCACGCTACGCCATGCTGATGAGCCATTACCGCGATCCGCTCGATTGGACGGAGGAGCGGTTAGCGGAGGCGAAGCACGCGCTCGACCGCTTTTACTTGGCGCTCCGGCAGGTGAGGGATGTCACGCCTGCTGCAACCAGGCTGCCCGAGCGCGTGCTTGCGGTGCTCGAAGACGACCTCAATACGCCGCTCGCGCTCGCCGCGATGCACGACCTCATGACGGAACTCAACAAGACCACCGGCACGGCCGACCAGGCGCGGCTCAAGGGCGAACTCCTGGCGGGCGGTGCGGTGCTGGGGTTGTTGCAGCGCGATCCCGAGGCGTGGCTCAAGGGGGATGATCGGGAGGCGGCGGAGATCGAAGCGCTCATTGCTCAACGCAACGCCGCGCGCAAGGCGCGCGATTTCTCCGAGGCCGACCGCATCCGCAATGCGCTCGCCATCCGAGGCATTCTGCTGGAAGATGGGCCCAACGGCACCACCTGGCGGCGCGCCACTTAGGACAAAGGGATGGCTAAGGAGCGCATTTACCTTTTCGACACGACGCTGCGCGACGGCGCGCAGACGCAGGGCGTCGATTTCAGCGTGCAGGACAAGCACACCATCGCCCATGCGCTCGACCGCGTCGGTATCGATTATGTCGAAGGCGGCTGGCCCGGTGCCAATCCGACCGACACCAGCTTCTTTGCAGTTCCGCCCGCGCTCAAGCAGGCCAAGCTCATCGCCTTCGGCATGACCAAGCGGCCGGGCCGCAGCGCCGGCAACGATCCGGGCCTCGCCACCGTTCTCGGCGCCAAGGCGGCGGGGACTTGCCTCGTCGGCAAGGGCTGGGATTTCCACGTCACGCTCGCCCTCGGCATCTCGCTCGAGCAGAATCTCGACCTCATCCGCGAGTCCATCGCCGCGGCGGTGGCGCGCGGCGGCGAGGCGATGTTCGACGCCGAGCATTTCTTCGACGGCTACAAGGCCAAGCCCGATTATGCCCTTGCTTGCCTCAAGACCGCGGAGGCGGCGGGCGCGCGCTGGATGGTGCTGTGCGACACCAATGGCGGCACGCTGCCGCACGAGGTCGAGCGCATCGTCGGCGAGGTGGTGAAGGAGGTGCCGGGCGAGAAGCTCGGCATCCACGCGCATAACGACACCGAGAACGCCGTCGCCAACAGCCTCGCCGCGATCCGCGCCGGCGTGCGCCAGGTGCAGGGAACGCTCAACGGCCTGGGCGAGCGCTGCGGCAACGCCAATCTGGTCTCGCTCATTCCGACGCTGATGCTGAAGCCCGGCTATGCCGAGCGCTTCACGACCGGCATCAGCCAAGACGGGCTGGGCCACCTCACGCAGCTATCGCGGCTCTTGGAAGAGCTGCTGAACCGCGCGCCCAACCGGCATGCCGCTTATGTCGGCGCGTCAGCCTTCGCGCACAAGGCGGGCCTGCACGTCGCGGCGGTCGAGAAGGACCCGCGCACTTATGAGCACATCCCGCCGGAAACCGTCGGCAACCAGCGTCACATCCTCGTCTCCGATCAGGCCGGGCGCTCCAACATCCTGTCGCGGCTGCGCGAGGCTGGCATCACCCTCGACGCCAAGAACCCGAAGCTGGAGCGACTCCTCGAAGAGGTGAAGCAGCGCGAGTTCCAGGGCTATGCCTATGACGGCGCCGAGGCGAGCTTCGAGCTGCTGGCGCGCCGCGCGCTGGAGAGCGTGCCGGAATTCTTCCGGCTGCAAAGCTTCCGCGTCATCGACGAGCGACGCTGGAACGCGCGCGGCGACCTCATCACGCTGTCGGAGGCGACCATCAAGGTCGATGTCGGCGGCAAGACCTTGATGACGGTGGCCGAGGGCAACGGCCCGGTGAACGCCCTCGACAGCGCGCTGAGGAACGCGCTCATCCCGGCCTTCCCGGAGCTCGAGCAGATCCGCCTCACCGATTACAAGGTGCGCATCCTGACGCCGCAGGATGCAACCAAGGCGGTGACGCGGGTGATGATCGAGACGAGCGACGCCGGCGGCGGCAGCTGGTCGACCGTGGGCGTCTCCACCAACGTCATCGACGCCTCCTACAACGCGCTCCACGACAGCATCACCTACAAGCTCTGGCGCGGCGGACGCAGGCGATAGCATGGCCGGCACCGACCACCGCCGCCGCACCTCGAGCGGCGGCCCGGCGATCATCCTGGTCGAGCCGCAATTGGGCGAGAATATCGGCGCCGCCGCGCGCGCCATGTACAATTGCGGACTCACCGAGCTCAGGCTGGTGCGGCCGCGCGACGGCTGGCCCAGCGACAAGGCCGTCGCCATGTCCAGCGGCGCCG
>WNEZ01000112.1_pt1 | contig 78098 bp, 82 predicted proteins | sample 5400521 | NCBI WGS metagenome assembly WNEZ01 (sample SAMN13153339, study PRJNA577476) | soil metagenome | isolation source: 120 cm saprolite under Douglas fir tree site 2 hole 1 replicate 1 | place: USA:California | collected 2015-04-18
ACAACAGGTCCATCGCCTGGTACAGCCGCGGATTGATCCGCAGCTGCTGCGACATGCCGATATGCTGCTGCAGGCCTGTCTTCATACGGCTTGGAGCTGCCCGAGACGCGTCCGCAGACGCGTCGTGAGGGTGGGTCCGAGGTACAAATTCGCGACGCGGTCGTCGAACACGAGCTCGCGGACCGTGCCGGCCACTTGCACCTTGCCCTCGAACATGATGTAGGCGCGGTCGACGATGTCGAGCGTCTGCTCGACATTGTGGTCTGTGATCAGCACACCGATGCCCCGGTGCCGCAGCCCGGCCACGATGGTCTGGATGTCATTCACCGCGATCGGGTCCACGCCGGCGAACGGCTCGTCGAGCAGCATGAACTTAGGCTCGGTGACGAGGGCGCGGGTGATCTCGAGCCGCCGCCGCTCGCCGCCCGATAGCTGAAACGCCTTCTGGCGCCGCAGATGCTTGATCGCCAGCTCGTCGAGCAGCCGCTCGAGGCGCTCGGCCTGCTCGGCCGCGCTGAGCGGCAACGTCTCGAGGATGGCGCGCAGGTTCTCCTCGACCGTGAGCTTACGAAACACGGACGGCTCCTGCGCCAAGTAGCCAATACCCATGCGGGCGCGCCGGTACATTGGCTCCACCGTGACGTCCCGGCCGTTGAGCACGATCTGCCCGCCATCAGGGCGAATCAGGCCTGTGATCATGTAGAAGGTCGTGGTCTTCCCTGCCCCGTTCGGGCCGAGGAGTCCGACGATCTCGCCTTGGTCGAGCTGCACGCTCACGTCGTTCACCACGCGCCGGCCCTTGTAGATCTTCACGAGGCCCTGCCCCTCGAGCCGGCTGGCGCCCAAGATGGCGGCGTGTGGGCCGCTCGCCGACTCGGCGCGCGTCAGGGCGCGTTCCGCCGCGTCGAGCAGCCGATCGGCGATCCCGGCGCGGTCGGATGCGAGCTCGGCCCACGCCTCGGGCGTAAAGGCGACCGGCGCCCGATCGCCCAAGGCGGCGTAGGTCACGACCTGCCCCAGGACCAGGCGGGGCAGCACCGATGCCCCGAGGCTCGCGCGGAACTCCTCGACCGACAACGCCCCGAGCTCGGGGAGATCCGCCGTCAGGGCGTGGGCCCGGAGCTTGAGGAACTCCTCGCGGTAGGCCACGGCCAAGTCCATCAAGGCCGCCCGGCCCTGGTCGTCCGCCACGCGGGCGAGCGCGGCCGCGGCGAGCGGGAGCGAGGAGTCGCGCGCCGCCATCACGTCGGCCAACGGTCGCGGCACCGCGGGCGTCGTCATGGGCGCGGCTTCTTCTTCGTCGTCGCGGCCGGCGTGGGCGACTTTTTTGTCGTGTCAGGCGGCGCCGGCGGCTTGGGCTCGAGCTGGATGCCGTCGGCCCGGCCAGTCACGACGACCGTCTCGACCTTGTCCCTCCGGACCAGGAGGTCAATCACCTTCCCGCGCGTGTAGTTGAGGGACGGCCCGGTCGTGGTATCGTGCTCGCCGTAGAGATGGGTGAACGAGTGCGCCGACCCACGGGCGATCAACCGGCGGAGCTTGCTCTTTTTCACCCCGCCCGAATCGGTCACCTGGGTCCAGCGCGCGGTGAGCGAGTCGCCGGTGATCCAGTCCATATCCGCCGCGCCGGAGTCCTTCTTCGTGACGGAATCCTGCTTCGCGACGGAATGCTGGTTCGCGGTGGAATCCCGCTTCATGGTCGAGACCGCGTGTCCGAAGGCGCGCGCTTCGGTCAGGACTTGGTCCGGCAGGTCGAGGGCGAGCGAGTCGGCCTGGATGGTCGTGAGCGTCGAGACGGCGTGGGCCCGCACCGAGTCCCTCGGACCCCAGGCGAACGCTTGCTGCAACAGCTTGCGGTCGAGGTGCAGGTGAATCGTGTCGGCGGTCATGCGCCAGTCGGCATCCGTCGCCACCCCGTTGCCGAGGGCCTTGACGCGCTGGATGTCATGACCATGCAGGCCGAGCTCGATGCGGGTCCCGGTCAGAGTATAGGCCTGGGGGCCCTTGCCCTCGACGCGCGGCCCGCCGACGAGCACAGCAGACCCCGCCGCCTGGTCGAGGTGCATCGAATCACCCCGCGCGGCGACGTCACTGCGGTCGATCGTGACCTGCCCACCACCCCATATGCGGTCGTTGCCTTTGAACCGGACCCGGTCGGCGACGATGATGTACGGCTCCGCCGAATCGGCGGCGGCGTGATAGTCAATGGTCGGACGACTCGACGCATACATCTCGAGCGTGTCGCGCACCCCCTTCGCCGCGCGGTAGTACATCAGGTTCGGTCCCCGGAGCACGGACCCGGTGCCGCGGTTCACGGCGACGACGTTCTTGTGCGCCTCGAGCCGCTCCTGGCCGAGGAAGTAGGAGGCCGTGGTGGCGTCGAGCGTCATGACCGTGTCCCGGATGTGAACCAGGTAGCGCTGCCCGATCATGTCGAAGCGCCGCACGCCGGCGAACCAGGCAACGGAGTCCGCGGCGAGCGTGCTCCCCGTGCCCTCACAATGGGCCAGGACGCCACCGCCCGCAAACACGTTAGTCTCGCCGGGACGCACGTCGGCCTGCTGCCCCTGCCGACCCACCGAGTCGATGACGAGCTTGCAGGGCCGCCCCCCGGCCGTGTCGGCGGTGGCGGGGATCGCAGGCTGCTGCTGGCGAACGACGGCGAAGAGGAACATGGCGGCCATCATTGATTCGGTAGGGTGAACTTGCCACCGACCCCCCTGGGGCGCGTCGCCGTCACGACCTTGAAGTCCGGATCCGAGGTGAAGGCGTCACCCCTGATGTGCCGCGTGGGCTCGTCGAACACGAACGGCCGGTCGGAGCTCACCTGGTTTCGCAGCTGGCTGTAGCGCAACACCTCGGTCCGGAGCGTCGCCCCGTCGATCCGCACCACCACCACGTTGCCGCGCGCTTCCATGTCACCGGTGCGCCAGCGGTAGGTGCCCTCACGCGCCGTGAGCGTGGATGTCTTGGCGCCGCGAGGGTCAAAGAACGTGATGTGCACGTTGCGGAGCTCCGCCACCTGCGAGGCTGAGTAGAAATAGGCCGTGTCGGCCCGGACCTGGGAGCGCTGGATGCCGTTGTCGGTCACAAAGTGCGACATGCTGAGCAGCACTTGGTCGGCCGAGTCGGCGGCGGCGATCGTGGCGGTCGGCCTGACGCCGGTCTCGCAGGCCGCCGCGGCGAGGGCCGCGAGGGCGGCGAGCGCCACGGCCCCGACGAGCGGCCGCGCGCTCGGCGCGCGAGGCCCGTCCCTCCGATCGGGGCGTGCCACTTGGGCCGTCACACCGCCCCCGCGCGCATCAGATCGTGTAGGTGCACCATCCCCACCACCTTGCGGCCTCCGTCCAGGACCGGGAGCGCCATGATGCCGTGCCGCTCCATCAGCCGCACGGCGGCACCGGCGAGCTCCTCCGGCGTCGTGCTCTTCGGGGTCCGGGTCATCACGTCCGAGACCGGGATATCGAGGAACTGATCCGTTTTCTCCAGCAACCGGGTCAGGTCCCCCGCGGTGACGACCCCGACGAGACTGCCCGCGCGATCGACCACCGCGACCGTGCCCCGCTTTTCCGCTAAGAGCACCACACACTCACGCATCGGGCGGTCGGGAGCGAGTGCGGGGAGCTCCCCAGCGATCATCACGTCCGCGACGCGCAGCAGCAGGTTCCGGCCGAGCGCCCCGCCGGGATGCAGCACGGCGAAATCCTCGCGCCGGAACCCCTTTACCTCGAGCAGCGTGACGGCGAGGGCGTCCCCGAGCGCGAGCGCGGCCGTGGTGCTCGCCGTGGGCGCGAGCGTCTCGGGGCACGCTTCTTCGGTCACGCTCGCGTCGAGCACGACGTCCCCCTGGCGCGCCAGTGGCGACGCGGGGTCACCGGTGAGCACGATGACGGGCACCCCCAGACGCTTCAAGTGGCTGAGCAGACCGAATAGCTCGTCCGAGGCCCCGCTCTTCGACAAGAGGATCGCGACGTCGTCACGACCCACGATGCCGACGTCGCCGTGGAGCGAGTCGACGGGATGCAAGAACGATGCGGGACTGCCGGTGGAGGTGAACGTGGCGGCGATCTTGCGGGCAACGAGGCCGGACTTCCCAATACCCGAGACGATCAGCCGGCCGCGAGCGTCCGCGAGCAGGCGTACCGCGGCGGCGAAGGCCGGTCCCAGCCGCTCGGCGATGCGCTTGATCGCATCGGCTTCGAGGACCAGCACGCGGCGCCCGCGCTCAACGAGCTCGCTCGGCCCCATGCGGGACATCGCCACGCTCGAGAAAGTATTGCGTGAGCAACGGCTCCCATTCCCCACGCGCCCGCAGGATCAGCTCGGCCACTTCGCGCACCGCCGCCTGCCCGCCCGGCAGGCGCGTCACCACGCGCGCCGCGGCCTGCACCTCGGGCACGGCGTTCGCGACCGCCACGGGCAGGCCCACACGGGTGAGCACCGGCAAATCGGCGAGATCGTCGCCGACGAACGCGCACTGCGCCCAGTTGAGGCCGCGCCGCGCTAAGAGGGCCTCGAACGCCGGGAGCTTGCGCGCCGTGGGATCCTGGATGAGCTCGTCCACGGCCAGCTCGCGCGCGCGCAGCGCGGTGGCCGCCGATTCGCGTCCCGAGAGCCAGACGACGATGAGCCCCGCCGCCCGCAGCAGGCGCACGCCCAGGCCGTCCTGGATGTGAAACCGTTTCAACTCGACGGGGTGGTCGCCGACCAGGCCGAGGTAGATGCCATTGTCGGTCAGCACACCGTCGACATCGAAGCCCACGAGCTTGAGGCCGCGCGCGAGGGCCCGATCGAGCGCCGCGGGCGCCGCCCCACGCGCCCCCCGGGGCGCCGCGCGCCCGCGCCCACCGTTACGCACGGACCGCCTCCCGCGCGCGCTGCCACACCTCGAGCGCCACGGCGACGATACCGGGCAGTTGGTCGAGCGGCACCATGTTGGGCCCGTCCGAGGGCGCGCGCGCGGGATCGGGGTGGGTTTCGAGGAAGAAGCCGTCCGCCCCGGCGGCGGCGGCGGCATACAGGAGCGGCGGGATGAACTCGCGCAGGCCACCACTGGTGCCCTCGGGCCCCTGCCCCGGCTGCTGCACCGAGTGCGTCGCGTCGTACACCACCGGCACGCCACAGGCGGCGCGCAAGCGCCCGAAGTTGCGCATGTCGACCACCAGGTCGCCGTAGCCGAAGAACGTGCCACGCTCGGTCACGGCCATCTCGGGCGCGCCTCCCGCCCGCACCTTCTCCACCGCCCCCGCCATCCCCTCCGCGGACATCCACTGGCCCTTCTTCACGTTCACGGCACGCCCGCCGCGCCCGGCGGCGACGAGCAGATCCGTCTGCCGGCACAGGAACGCCGGGATCTGGAGCACGTCCGCCACCTGTGCGGCCGCGGGCACCTGGGCGGCCTCGTGGACGTCGGTGAGGATCGGCAGCCCGCTCGCGGCACGCACCGCGGCGAGCGCTTGAAGCCCGCGCTCCAGTCCGGGGCCCCGCGGGCCCTGCATGCGGGAGCGGTTGGCCTTGTCATAGGATGCCTTGTAGATGACGTGGAGCCCGAGCTTCGCCCCGAGCTCGGCCAGCACCTCGGCAACCCGCAGGTTCAGGTCATCGGACTCGACGACGCACGGCCCCGCGATGAGGAACGGGGTGGCCCCGAAGTGCTGCGGCATCAGTCGTGTAAGCCGGCGAGCTCGGATGACCGGCTGCCCTCGGCCGCCGGAACGACGGCACCGGCGCGCGCGCGCTGCTGCTGGCGCGCCGCCCCGATGAAGCCGGCGAACAGGGGATGCGGTCGCGTGGGTCGGGACTTGAGCTCCGGGTGGAACTGGCAGCCGATGAACCACGGATGATCCGGAAGCTCGATCATCTCCACGAGGGAGCCGTCGGGCGAGAGGCCGGAGCAGCGCATCCCATACTCGGCGAGCACGTCGCGGTAGGCGTTCGAGACCTCGTAGCGGTGGCGGTGCCGCTCACTCACCTCCAGCGCGCCGTACGCCTGGGCGACCCGCGAGCCGGGGCGCAGCTTGCAGGGATAGGCACCGAGCCGCATGGTCCCGCCCATCTCCTGGATCCCTTCCTGCGACCGCATCAAGGCGATCACGGGATTCTCGCACTCGGGGGCGAACTCGCTCGAGTTGGTATCGGGGAGCCGGACCACATTGCGCGCGAACTCGATGATCGCAGCCTGGAGACCGAGGCAGATCCCCAACAGCGGCAGCTTGTGCTCGCGCGCCCAGCGGATCGCTTCCAGCATGCCATCGACCCCGCGGACGCCGAATCCCCCGGGCACGAGCAGTCCGTCGTAGCTCTTGAGCAGCTCGCCCGCGGTCGCCTGATCGGTGAAGCGGTCGGAGGAGATCCAGTCGATCTGCACGCCGCACTCGTGCGCGATGCCGCCGTGCACGAGCGCCTCGTGGATGCTCTTGTAGCTGTCGGCGAGCTCGGTGTACTTCCCCACCACCGCGATCCGGACCCGCTCGGCCGGATGGAGGACTTTGTCCACCATCTGCGCCCAGCCGCGCAGGTCGGGCTCCTTGGTCTCGAGGTGGAGCCGCAGGCAGACCTCGCGGTCGAGTCCTTGCTCGTGCAGCTTGAGCGGGATCTGATAGATCGACTTGACGTCGGGGCTCTCGACCACGCACCCGAAGTCGACGTTGCAGAACAAGGCGATCTTGCGCTTGGTGTCCTCCGAGAGCGGACGCTCGGTGCGGCAGATCAGCACGTCGGGCTGGATCCCGATCTGCATCAGCTCGCGGACGGAGTGCTGGGTCGGCTTGGTCTTGAGCTCGGCGGTCGCGGCGATGAAGGGAACGAGGGTGAGGTGGATGAACAACGTGTTATCGCGGCCGACCTCCTGGCGGAACTGGCGAATCGCCTCGAGGAACGGCAGCGACTCGATGTCGCCCACGGTGCCGCCGATCTCGGTGATCACCACGTCGTGGTCAGGCCCGAGCCGGCGGATCGACGTCTTGATCTCGTCCGTGATGTGGGGGATCACCTGGACCGTCGAGCCGAGGTACTCGCCGCGCCGCTCCTTGGTGATCACGGCGAGGTAGATCCGCCCCGTGGTCACGTTGTTCACCTGCGATAGCGAGCGGTCGATGAAGCGCTCGTAGTGACCGAGATCGAGATCGGTTTCGGCACCGTCGTCGGTCACGTACACCTCGCCGTGTTGAAATGGCGACATCGTGCCGGGATCGACGTTGATGTAGGGATCGAACTTCTGGATCGTCACCCGCAGCCCCCGCTCCACCAGGAGCCGGCCGAGCGAGGCGGCCGCGATGCCCTTGCCGAGCGAGGAGACCACGCCGCCGGTCACGAAGATGTACTTCGTCGAGCTCACCGACTCACCTCCCTCAGCTGGCGGGTTAACTGCGCTGCCGTGGTGCTGAGATCGTGCGGCGTGTCCACGCCGGGGGCCGCGGCCGCGGCACACAGCGCCACGCCGATCGGCAGCCCGTGCACGAGCGGCCGCAACTGCTCGAGCCGCTCCCACCGCTCTTCGGGCGCCGGCGGCAGGCGCACCCAGCGCTCGAGCGCTTCCCGGGTGTAGGCGTACACGCCCACGTGCTGGCGATACACCACGCCCCCCGTCGCGTCGCGGTCGAACGGAATCGGCGCCCGCGAGAAGTAGAGCGCGTGCCCCCGGGCATCGACGACGACCTTCACCCTCGCCGGATCGTGGGCGAGCGCTGCATCCAGCGCCCCGGCCGCCGTCCCGATCGGATCGCCCCCCTGCACTCGCGCCACGGCGCCCGCGAGCGCCTCGCGCGCCACGAGGGGCTCGTCGCCCTGCACGTTCAAGATGATTTCGAACCCACTAAACGACTTGTTGGCAACGACTTCCGCCACGCGCTCGGTGCCGGATTGGTGTGCGGGCGAGGTGAGCACGGCCTCATGGCCCGCCGCCTGTACCACCTGGGCGATCTCGCGCGCATCGGTCGCCACGACGAGGCGGTCACACACGCCTGCCTCGGCAACGCGCCGGATAACCCAAAGGATGAGAGGCTCGCCGGCTAGCGGCAGGAGTGGCTTGCGGGGGAGACGGCTCGAACCGAGCCGCGCCGGGATCACGCCAAGGACGGGCACGGGAGAACATACAAAATCCGTGCCGTGGCGTCTAGCCCCAGCGAGATCCGGCGGCACGGTGTGTGCTAAGCGGCCCGCCGCAAGGGCCTTAGCGCTAGGTCCGGCCGACCCTCAGGGCGGCGTGCGCGCCACGGCCAGGAAGTTCGCGAGCAGGCGCTTGCCGTGCTCGGTACCGATCGATTCGGGGTGAAACTGCACGCCGTAGATCGGATGGCGGCGATGCTTCATGGCCATGATCTCGGCATCCTTGGGGCGATCACCGCTCCAGGCCGTGATCACGAGATCCGCGGGCAAGGACGCCGGCTCGAGCACGAGCGAGTGGTAGCGCATGCCGGTCACGGGGTTCGGGATGCCCTCGAACAGCTCGTCTGACTCGTGCAGCACCGGGCACGTCTTGCCGTGCATCACGCGGTCGGCCCGCACCACGCGGCCGCCGAACGCCGCGCCGATCGCCTGATGGCCGAGGCACACGCCCAGCATGGGCACCTTCCCGGCGAGCGCCCGGACCAGCGGTACGAGGATGCCGGCCTCAGCGGGCGTGCACGGGCCGGGCGAGAGCACGGCCGCCGTGGGCTTGAGCGCCAGCACCTGCGCTACCGTGAGCGCGTCGTTGCGATAGACCACGGGCTCGGCCCCGAGCTCGCCGAACAGCTGCACGAGGTTGTAGGTGAACGAGTCGTAGTTGTCGAGGACGAAGAGCATGGGCGCAAGCTAACGGCGATCGGGGACGTGTCCAGATCGAGGAAGCGCTTGAAGGAACAGTCGCACAACGTTGCCACCCATGATGCGCCGGATCTCGTCCTCGCGAAACCCTGCGGTCAGCAAGGCATCGGTGACTAGCACGAGGTCGCTCGCGTCGAAGTAGGTTTGCGTGGCTCCGTCGAAGTCCGACCCGAGCGCCACGTGATCGATTCCGGCGATGCGGCTCGCGTAGCGAATGGCCTGCGCGATCGACGCCGGATCGATCTTGCAGACCGCCCCGTCCCAGTAGCCGATCCCGATGACTCCCTCCGTCGCCGCAATGCGTCGGATCTGGTCGTCGCTCAGGTTGCGCGGTCCCGGACAGGTTCCCTTCACGCCGGTGTGCGTCACGATAACAGGTCGCCTCGCGATGGCGAGCACGTCGTCGACCGTGCGCGGCGATGCGTGCGCCAGGTCCACCAGGACGCCGAGCGATTCCATGCGCTGCACGACCTGACGGCCCAATGGCGTCAGCCCGCCCTGGGCAGCGCCGTGAGCGGAGCCCGCCACCTCGTTGTCGAAGAAGTGGGCGAGCCCCATGATACGGTAGCCCGCGGCATACAACGTGTCGACGATGTCGAGCCGACCGTCGAGCGCCTGTAGCCCCTCGATCGAGAGCACCCCGGCGATCATTCCCCCGCCGGCCCGACGCGCGAGAAACCGTTCCAGGTCCTCGCGTGATTCCGTGAGCACGAGCCGCCCGCCCGAGCGGGCCGCCGCTGCCCGCAGCTTCCGGGCTTCGTACAGTGCTCGCTGGCTGAGACTGGTCCACGTCGCGGGTGGCCAGCGCTGCGCGACGAGCAGCGCCGTCAGCTGGTCCGATGTTCCTTCGTTGCGTTCGTAGTTCAGGCGCTTGGGCACTTTCGTGACGGCCGAAAACACTTGCAGGGCAACGTTGCCTTCGATCAGGCGGGGCACGTCGGTGTGCCCGCGGCGGTTCCGACGAAGCAGGTCGCGGGCCCACAGCAGGACATCGGAATGCAGATCGGCGATCGTGATCTGGCGATGCAGCCGAGTGGCCGCTTCCGACACGAGGTACGGCGGGTGTGATGCGACGCGATTGAGCCGCCCGTCCATATAGGCGGGCACGAAGCCGAAAAATCCGACAGCGGCCAGGCCCACGGCCGCCGCCAAGGCGAGCGACGTAAGGCGCAGCGCCCGACTCACGTCACCACTCGGGCGCACGCGAGGCAGTCAAAGGTGTTGACGCCGAGGCGCACGAGGGAAGTTAGCGCTCGTAGAACCGGTTGTGCAGCGCCGGATCGATGCGGCGCGGGCGGCCGGTGCCAGGATGCACGGGGCACCACAGCGAGCGTGCCCGGGCGAGCACTCGCTGATCCCGGGCCCGGAGGATCTCGGTGTGGCGCTCGAACGTTGCGGCGCTCGGAGGCCCGACCCACGTTCGCGCGATCAGCTGGTCGCCGGGCCGCGCGGCATGCGTGTAGTCGATCTCGTGCCGGAGCACGACCCACGCGATGTCGGCGCGCTCCGCGGGAGTCGTGGCCGACTCCCAATGCGCCGCGGCGACGTCCTGAACCCCATCCCTCGATTTGTCGGGGGAGTCACGACAAAGAGTAGCAACTACGCGATGTTCTGGGCATCGGTGTTGTGACTCGGACCCCGAAGATCGACCGGGAATCGTCGTAGAATCACAACAGAACTCACAACGCGCGACCCTTGGACCTCGGCCAGTGCGATGGCGTATCGCTCAGGACGCTGGTGGCGGCCCCTTGCGCCCCGCGTTCGATTGATATATGATGCTCATCATATGAGCGCTGCGACCGCCGGGCGGACCGCCCCAAGCCGCAAGGAAGTCACCCATGAACGGATCGTCGGGGCCGCGGCGCGCGCCATTCGGCGAAGCGGGTACGACGGCACGGGCGTCGCCGACATCATGAAAAAGGTCGGCCTGACTCATGGCGGCTTCTACGCCCATTTTGCCTCACGCGAGGCGATGCTGGCGGAAGCGGCCGATCGCGCAGGAGCTGAAAGCGTGGCCACACTGACGCGCGTCGCCACGGCCGCGCCGCCGCAGGAGGCGCTGCGAGCGATGATCCGCGCCTACCTCTCGAAAGAGCACGTCGCGGACGCCGAGACGGGCTGCCCCGTGGCCGCCCTCGGCTCGGAGATGCCGCGCCAGGCCTCGAAGGTGCGCCGAGCCGCGACGCGCGGCATCAAGGAAATGATCGATGTCGTCGCCCGGCATTCGCCCGACCAGGGACAGCCGGGTGCCTACGAACACGCGCTCGTGACCGTGGCCACGATGGTCGGCGCGCTGATGCTGGCCCGCGCGGTGGACGACCCCAAGCTCTCCGAGGCCCTGCGCGCAGCGCCAGTGAAGCACTTCGACCGCACCGGCACCTGAGGTCTTTTTTTTGAATCAGAATATGATGTTCATCATATGACATGTGCTGGAGGCAGTCGATGAAAGCGCTCGCCATCCGTCGTTACAAGGCTCCGATGGAAATGATGGAGCTGCCGCAGCCCGAACCGGGCCGGGCCGAGCTGCTGGTGCGCGTACGCGCGGCCGGCGTCAACCCGCTCGACTCCAAGATCCGCCACGGCGCCGTGAAGGTGCTGCTCCCCTTCTCTTTCCCCCTGATCCTCGGCACCGATCTCGCGGGCGACGTCGCCGCGATCGGCCCGGGCGTCACCAAGTTCAAGCGCGGCGACGCGATCTATGCACGCCTCGACAACGACCGCATCGGCGCCTTCGCCGAGTATGCCGTGGTGCGCGAAAGCGCCGCGGCGCGGAAGCCCGCGCGCCTCGACTACACGCAGGCCGCGTCGCTGCCGCTGGTGGGGCTTACCGCCTGGCAGACGCTGGTCGAACTCGCACAGCTGCGGGCAGGCCAGAAGGTCCTGATCCATGCCGGCTCGGGCGGCGTCGGCACCTTCGCCATCCAGCTCGCCAAACACCTCGGCGCGCGGGTCGCGACCACCGCCGGCGCTAAGAACCACTCGCTGGTCAAGTCGCTCGGCGCGGATGTGGCCATCGATTACCAGACCAACCGCTTCGAAGCGGTGGTCGAGGATCAGGACGTGGTCCTCGACACGCAGGGGGGCGACACGCTGCTGCGCTCGTTCGCGGTGGTCAAACCGGGCGGCGTGGTGGTGACGCTCGGCGGCCGGCCCGACGGCAAGTTCGCGCGCGCCTGGGGCCTGAGCCTGCCGCTGGTCTGGATCCTCGGGTTCCTCAATCGCAAGGTCGATCGTCTGGCGCGGGAACGGCACGTGCGTTTCGAGTACCTGTTCATGCACGCGAGCGGCGAGCAGCTGGAGCGATTAGGCGCGCTGGTGGACCAGGGTGTCATCCAGCCGGTGCTGGATCAGATCTTTCCGTTCGAAGCCGCGGCCGAGGCGATCGCGTACGTGGAATCCGGCCGCGCCGTGGGAAAAGTCGTCATTCGCGTCGCGGACTAACTCTCTTGGAGAGCTATATGAGCGTGCACCAACAGTCGCGGTCTCGATCGAGCATCGCGTGGAGCAATGCGCCGACGAAGAGCGTCGCTGTCGGCGAGACGAAATTCGTCTACCGGGAGCTCGGGCCCGACAGCGGAGTGCCGGTGATTTTCCTCAACCATCTGGCGGCGGAACTCGACCGGTGGGATCCCCGGGTCGTGGACGGCATCGCGACGAGGCGCCGCGTCATCGTCTTCGACAACCGGGGCATCGGCGGGTCGGAAGGTAAGACTCCCACGTCAGTGGAGGCGATGGCGGGGGACGCAGTGGCCTTCATCCGGGCGCTCGGTTTTGCTCAGGTCGACCTGCTGGGCTTCTCCCTGGGTGGTTTCATCTCGCAGGTGATCCCGCAAGAAGCACCGCAACTGATCCGGAAGATCATCCTCGCGGGCACCGGCCCAGCCGGCGGCACGGGCATCGACAAGGTGACGGCGGTGACGATCCGCGACATGGTGAAGGGCGCGCTGAGCTTCAGGCATCCGGAGTACTATCTCTTCTTCACCACGACCCCCAACGGCCGCCATGCGGCGCGCGAGTTTCTGGCACGGCTGAAAGAGCGCACCGCGAATCGCGACAAGCCGGTTGCGATCGCGGCGTTCCGCGCCCAATTGCAGGCGATACGCGCCTGGGGGCGTCAGCGTCCTGCCGATCTGTCGCGGATCCGTCATCCGGTGCTGGTAGCGAATGGTGACCACGACAAGATGGTGCCCAGCAGCAACTCGGCGGACATGGCGCGCCGCCTGCCGAACGCCGAGCTGGTCCTCTACGAGGATGCCGGGCACGGGGGCATCTTCCAGTACCACGAGGCGTTCGTGAAAAAGGCTTTGGAGTTCCTTGAAGCATGAGCCGACGCGGTCTTGGCGAGCTCGCCGCGCGAGGCTCGGGGTCGGTGGCGTCGCCATCCTGCGCTCGCGATCATGGCGAGCGTGTTCGGCGCGCTCAACGGCAACCTCCTCGCCAGGCCGCGGGTGGCCTACGCGATGGCGCGCGACGGGTGCTACAGGCTCCGACTCGAAAGTCCTCACGGTGGGGGCGCTACGGGTGCTCAATCGGTCGAGCGGAGTTCAGGGCGTCCTCCTGAGCGTCGGGGTTCGAACCACGAACCTCGGCGCTCTCTCTACTTACCTCAGTCGGGACGGCGGGGTTTGACGAGTAAGGCGCGAACGTAACGAGCGCGGGTCGGGATTTGAACCCGCGACCCCCTGAACGCAGCGCAGGTACACGATCGTTGTTGACGTGGCCCCGGGCATCGATGTCGTCCGGCTCGACCGCGAACACGCGCTCGAACCGGGCTGGCCGGTCGCCCACTAGCGCCCGGCCCGCTCGGCCCACTCGTCGAGCGAGCGCGGCCAGTCGTCCTTCAGGAGCCGCGAGAGAGAGCGGTCCGCGAGGACCTTGCCACCCGTCTGGCAGGTAGCGCAGTAGTTCACCTCGTTCGCGGCGTAGCGGATCCGCTGCACCGGCGAGCCGCAGACTGGGCACGGCTGGCGAAACCGCCCGTGTACGGCCATCTCGGCGCGGAACGCGGTCACCTTCTCAGGAAATCCCGTCCCGGCCTCTGTGCGCAAGCGGTCGATCCAGTCTTCCAGGGTCGCCTGCGCCGCTCGAAACAGCCGCTCGGACTCCTCGGGCGTGAGCTGCGTCGTGAGCCGGAGCGGGGACAAGCGGGCCCCGTGCAGGATCTCGTCCGAGTAGGCGTTGCCGATCCCGTCGAAGATCCGCGGGTCGGTGAGCGCCCGCTTGAGCGTGTGCGCCTCACGCCCCAGTGCCGCGCGGAACTGCCCGAGCGTCGCCGTGAGGACGTCCTGGCCGCCGGGGTCGTGAGCGGCCAGCGCCGCCGCACCGCGGACGACGTAGAGCGAGGCCCGGTGCTTCGTACCGGCCTCCGTCACGAGCAGCGTGCCGTCGGGGAAGTCGAACGCGGCGAGCCCCATGCGGCGGGGGATCGGCGCAGCGGGCGGCTTCCAATGCAGCCGACCGGCGATCATCAGGTGCAGGACGGCGAAATACTCGTCCTCGAAGGCGAACACGATGCGCTTGCCGAGCCGCCGGAGCGCGACCACACGGCGGCCCCCGAGCGCGGCGACGGGAGGGTCGGCGGAGCGCAGCAGGAACGGGCTGACCACGCGCACCTGCTCGAGCCGCGCCCCGACGACGCGCGGCGCGAGGGCGTAGAGGTACGTCGCAATGTCGGGCAGCTCGGGCATCCGGGGCGAACCGACCTCAGCTCAGGAACCGCTCCGCCAGCTCGACGAGCCGCTCGTCCCCGGCGACGCGAGCGCGCTCGAGGATCGCCTGCACCGGCGCGTGCAGCTTCGGCTCTCCCCAGTAGTAGCCGGTCGCCTGCTCGGCGCTTCCCGTCTCGCCGGCGCGCGCGCCCTCGAGCAACGCCGCCGCGGCGGCGGCGGCGAACCCGGGGTCGTCCCGGGGCGGGAGCCCGTAGTCGCGCCGCGGTGCGCCGTCCTGCCCGGCGTCTTCCTTGACGAACGCTCGTGACATGTGGAGGACCTCACCCCCGGGGATGATACGTCTTGTGAACGGTCCGCAGGTAGTCCCGATCCACGTGCGTGTAGAGTTGCGTCGTCCCGAGATCGGCATGGCCGAGCATCTCTTGGACGGCGCGCAGGTCCGCCCCCCCCTCGAGCAGGTGCGTCGCGAAGGTGTGGCGCAACGTGTGCGGCGACACCCGCTTGGTGAGCCCCGCAACCCGCGCCGCCTGCTTGATGATCGCCCACGCCCCGACGCGCGATAGGGGCGTGCCGCGCGCATTGAGAAACACGATGCCGCGCCCCTTGCCCGTGTCGAACCGGGGCCGGATCTCGCGCACGTACAGGGCGACGGCGCCCAAGGCGCGACGGCCCACCGGGACCACGCGCTCTTTCGACCCCTTCCCAAAGAGCCGGGCGACGCCGTCTTCATACCGGACGTCCTGGAGCGTCAGTCCCACGAGCTCGGAGACCCGCGCTCCCGTGGCATAGCTGAACTCGAGCAGCGCGCGATCGCGGATCGCGAGCGGCGCATCGGTGTTGGGCGCGGCGAGCAGGCGCTCGACCTCGGCGACCGAGAGCACGGTCGGCAGGCGGCGCCACTGGCGCGGGGATTCCAGTCGCTCGCTCGGATCGCGCGTGGCGCGGCCCTCGCCGACGAGGAACCGGTAGTAGGTGCGGACGGCGGAGATCTGGCGGCGGATCGTGGCGGGCGCGAGGCCGAGGTCCTTCAGCGCGTACACGAACTCGCGCAGCTGGGCGCTGGTCACGTCCTCCGGGCGCTCCGCCCCGGCCCGGGCCGCGTAACCGGCCAGCCGGCGCACGTCCCGTAGGTAGTTCGTCACCGTGTGGGCGCTGTTGCCCGCCTCGAGCGCCAAGTAATCGCGGAACTGCTCGAGCCGGAACGCGCGGGCGGACGCGTCGGAGGGAGCCGAGGCGGTCACGCCGCTGCCCGGGAGGGTGCGCTCCGCTTCCCTCCCCCTTCCCTGCTCACAGCCAGCGCCGCACCCGCGCCTTGTACGCGCGGTACGCCTCGCCAAACACGCGCTCGAGATACGCCTCCTCGCGGACGATCACCCAGCGCTCGACCAGCATGAGGGCGACCGGAAACAGGGCGAGCGGCCAGGCGGAGTTCACGAGCAGCGAGAGGCCGAGGTAGAGGAGCGCGAGCGCGAGATACATCGGGTTGCGCGTGAAGCGGTAGGGCCCATGCGCGACGAGCGCCGTGGTGGGGCGCCTGGGGTTGGGCGTGGTGCCCGCGCGGAACATCAGAAACGCAGCGCTCCCCGACAAGAGCAGCGCCAGCGCCACGAGGGCCCAGCCGACGAGTCGCACCGCGGGTGGCAGGTCGACGAACAGGTGCATGGGCGCGAGACGGTGCGCCGTGTAGCCCACGCTGAAGAGCCCCACGTAGATGAGCGGCGGAAACACCCGTACGCCGGAGGTATCGGGGGACGGGGTCGTCATGACGGACTCCTCTCTCGGGGCTCGCAGGGTCCGAGGCCCCCGGTGCCCGCGTCCGGCGGTCCGCGCGGAGGCCGCCGGAATGGTGCGCGTGGCTCTAGGCGCTCGACGCCCGCGGCACGCCGCCGCCCTCGAGGAGCGCCACGGCGATCACCGCCACACCCTCCCCCCGCCCGATCCAGCCCATCCCGTCGTTCGTCTTCGCCTTCACCGAGAGCGCCGAATACCCCGACACGAGCGCGCCGGCGAGCTTCTCGCGCATGTCGTCCACGTAGCGCGCCAGATGCGGCTGCTCCGTGATCACGGTGATGTCCGCGCTCACGAAGTTGTGCCCCGCTTTGACGACTCTCAAGTACGCGCGCTTGAGCAATCCTAAGGAATCGGCGTCCTGCCAGCGGGGATCGCTCGACGGGAACATCGTGCCGATGTCGCCCAGGCCGGCGGCGCCGAGGATGGCGTCGATGAGGGCGTGCGCCACGGCGTCGCCGTCGGAGTGCCCGACGAGGCCGCGCGGGTAGGGGATCTCCACGCCTCCGAGGATCAGCTTACGGGTCCCCTCGTCAGCAAAGCGGTGCGAATCGTACCCGATACCGACTCGCATCTCACACCTTGAGGATCCGGACCGCGAGATGGGCGGCGTTCTTGGCGTTGTCGATGCCGACGCAGGCCACCGGCACCCCCGCTGGCACCTGCGCGGTGGCGAGCAGGGCGTCGAGGCCGTTCAAGGGCCCCACCGCGAATGGCACCCCGATCACGGGCAGATCCGAGAGCGAGGCGGCGAATCCCGGCAGCGCCGCCGACAACCCGGCGCCCGCGATGATCACCTTGAAGCCCTGCCCCCGGGCCCCCGAGACGAGCCGAGTCGTTTGCTCGGGCTGGCGGTGCGCCGAGGAGACGTGGCACTCGTAGCTGACGCCCGCCTTCGCGAGGATCTCGAAGGCGGGTTCGATGCGCGGCTTGTCCGTTTCCGAGCCCACGAGGATCAGCACGTCCGCCACGGTCAGGCGGCCTCGTCGATGAGGCGATAATCCTGGCGGCGCTGGCGCGGGAGGTAGCCCGCGTCGGCGATGAGCCGCTGCATCTCGGGTAGCGTCATGCGCCACGTCGTTCCGGCCGCTGAGACCACGTTCTCCTCCATCATCAGCGAGCCGAAATCGTTGGCCCCGAAGCGCAGCGCCACCTGGCCGATCTTGGGGCCCATCGTCACCCACGAGGCCTGCAGGTTCGGCACGTTGTCGAGCACGACGCGGGCGATCGCCTGCGTGCGCAGGTAGGCGACGGCGTCGGTCTTCCCCAGGTGCTCGAGCTCGGTGTGCTCGGGCTGGAGCGGCCAGCAAATGAAGGCCGTGAACCCGCCGCTCCGCGCCTGCACCGCTTTCACCCGGAACAGGTGCTCGATGCGGTCGGCGAGGGTCTCGCCGATGCCGTACATCATCGTCACGGAGGTCTTGAGCCCCAACCGGTGCGCCGTCTCCATTACCTCGAGCCACCGGTCGGCGCCCGCCTTCTTGGCGGCCACCCGGTCGCGCACGTCCTGCACGAGGATCTCGCCGCCCCCGCCAGGAATCGAGTCGAGCCCCGCGGCGACCAGCTCCCGAATCACCTGCTCGATCGTCATCCCGAAGCGGCCGGCGAAGAAATCGACCTCCGACGGCGAAAAGCCGTGGATGTGGATGGGATGGTGCTGCTTGATGTAGCGCAACAGATCGAGGTACCAGCCGAACGGGATGTAGGGGTTGTGGCCCCCCTGCATCAGGATCTGCACCCCGCCGAGCGCTTTCACCTCGTCGACCTTGCGCCCGATTTCCTCGAACGAGAGGACGTACCCCTCGCGGTGCTTGGGCCGGCGATAGAACGCGCAGAACTTGCAGTCGGCCACACACACGTTCGTGTAGTTGATGTTCCGGTCGATGATGTAGCTGACGACGTTCTCCGGGTGCAGCGCCCACCGCGTCGCGTCCGCGAGGGCGCCGAGCTCGAGCAGCGGCGCGCGCTCGTACAGCTCGAGGTAGGAGCGAAACTCGGCGGCGGCGCGGTCGACCATGGTCAGGCCACGTGCAGGAACTGGAGCGAGCCGTCGGGCACGAGCTCGCGTGCCGCGAGCCGGCGGAAGAAATCCGTCAACCCGGCGAGGTGCTTGGCGCCCAGGGCGTAGTCGAGCCCGGCGAAATAGCTCAGGCAGTCCTGCGGCGCGACGCCCGTGGCCTGAGCCGCCGCCGCCGCCAGGAGCTCCAGGTGCCCCAGGCCCCAGGCGCGCGCGGCGAGCAGCGCCTCATGGACCCGCCGCGTCGCGCGCGGCTCGGCGTCGCGCCGGGCCGCCCAGACCGCGAACACGAACGGCAGCCCGGTCCAACGCTTCCATTCCAGGCCGAGATCGTAGTGCCAGCCGTAGCTGTGGCGGGCGCCGAGAATGAGGGCTGGATCGCCAATCACGAGGACGGCGTCGTGTGGCAACCCCGCCAGGGCGGCGAGATCGGCCGCCTCCGCCCGGACTTGGGCGAAGCGCGGCCGGACCTGCCAGACGTCCTGGCACAAGAGCTCCAGCAGATACACCGACGTGCGTGAGGAGGCGGTGACGAGCACGGTGGCATGCTCCAGCTCGGCCGCGGGCCGCTTGGAGAAGAGGGCCACGCTCCGCACCGGGCCGTCGCACGAAATCGCGAGATCGGGGAGGAGGACGTAGTCGCGCGCGTGGCGGGCGTACTCGACGGCACTCACGACCGAAACGTCGAGCTCGCCCGCGGCGAGGAGATCGTTGAGCTCGGACGGCGTTCCCGTTACGAGCTCGGCCGCGAGCGGCGTCACGCCGCGGTCGATCGCCCCGTAGACCGGATAGCAGTTGATGTAGCCGATGCGCCCGAGTCTCATTCCACGCCGTCCAGCACCGGGAGCGCCCGCGGCCGCGCCGCCGCCGCCCGGCGATGCTCGATCCGGAAAGTTGGACCCTCGGGACCCTCGGGCCGGGCCCGCGCCGGCCCGGTCGGCGCCCCCGGCCCCGCGGCGCCCGCGACCCAGTCCTCGAATGTGCGCACCGTGCGGTACAGCGAGTCGCGCTCCGCAGGCTCCTTGCCCGCGCCCCGGATCAAGCCGACGATCTGGTCGTAGGAGAGCCACATCGGCGTGCCCGCCCCCGCCTCGTGGTAGACCCGCTCGAACACCACCGTGCCCTCCACGTCGTCGCACCCGAACGTGAACGCCACTTGCGAGATGAACGGCGTCACCATGGGCCAGTGCGTCTTCACATGGGGGATGTTGTCGAGCACGAGCCGCCCCACGGCGATGTTCTTCAGGTCGTCGAACCCGGACGTCGCCGTGCCGGTGCGGCCCAGGGCCTCACCCAACTCGTTGTGATCGGGGTGATAGGCGAGCGGGATATAGGTCAGGAAGCCGCCGGTCTCGTCCTGCAGCGCGCGCAGCGCCAGCAGGTGGTCCACCCGGTCGGCCATCGTCTCGACGTGCCCGTAGAGCATGGTACAGTTCGAGGGGATGCCCAGGCGGTGGGCCTCGCGGTGCACCGCGAGCCACTCCTCCCCCGAGAGCTTCTTGTCCGCGATCGTGGCGCGCGCCGCGGGACTGAACACCTCGGCGCCCCCACCCGGGAGGCTCGTCACGCCCGCCTCCCGCAGCGCGACCAGCACCTCGCGCACGCTCAGCCGCTCCAGGCGGGCGAGATGGGCCACCTCGACCGCGGTGAGCGCCTTGATGTGCACCCCGGGGTGGCGCGCCCGCAAACCCCGGAACAAGTCCACGTAGTACGACAGGCGCAGCTTGGGATGCAAGCCCCCGACGATGTGGAACTCCCGGGTCGGGTTGTCGCGGGCCGCGTCGGCTTCGGCGAACACCTCGTCGAGACTCCGCGTGTAGGCGCCGTCCTCCTGCGGCATGCGGGCGAAGGAGCAGAACACGCACGTGTTCCGCAGCACGCACACGTTGGTCGGGTTCAAGTGCTGGTTCGCGGCGAAGAAAACGCGGTCCCCGTTCCGGCGGCGATTCGCGCGGTCGGCGAGCTGGCCGATCGTCAGCAGGTCGGGGGACTGAAACAGCGCCAGCGCGTCGTCGCGCAAGAGACGCTCGCCGCGTTCGAGCTTCGCGGCGATAGGGCCGAGCGTCGGGTCGCGCGGCCCGGCCATTACGCCGCGCGACGGACGGCGAGCGTCACGTTGTGGCCGCCGAATCCGAAGGAGTTCGACAGCGCCACGGACACGGCCCGTTTGCGAACCGTGTTCGGGGCCGAGTCCAAGTCACACGTGGGATCGGGTGTGAACTGGTTGATGGTCGGGGGGATCACCCCGCGCTGCACGACGAGGGCGCACACCGCCGCCTCGAGCGCCCCCGCCGCGCCGAGCAGGTGCCCGGTCATCGACTTGGTGGACCCGAAGACCAGGCGCCGGGCCTGCTCGCCGAACACGGCCTTCACCGCGGCCGTCTCGGCCGCATCGCCGTGGGGGGTCGAGGTGCCGTGCGCGTTGATGTAGCCCACCTCATCCAGCCGGATCCCCCCGTCTTTCAGCGCGAGGCGGATCGCGTCCTGGGCACCGGAGCCGTCGGGAGCGGGAGCGGTGATGTGGTAGGCGTCCGCCGTCATGCCGTGCCCCACGAGCTCCGCGTAGATCTTCGCGCCGCGGCGCTGCGCGTGCTCCCAGGCCTCGAGGATCAGCACCGCGGCGCCGTCGCCCAGCACGAACCCGTCGCGGTCCTTGTCGAACGGGCGGCTCGCCGTCGCCGGATCGTCGTTGCGCTCGGAGAGCGCCTTCATGTTGGCGAAACTCGCGACCGCGAGCGGCGTGATCGCCGCTTCGGCACCCCCGGCGATGACGATGTCGGCTTCATCGTTGCGGATCAGCTGCATGCCGTTCCCGAGCGCATGCGCCGACGATGCACACGCCGAGACGGTGCAATAATTCGGGCCCTGCGCCCCGTAGCGCATCGAAATGAGCGCCGCCGCCACATTGGGCATGTACATCGGGACGAAGAACGGCGACACCCGACTGGGCCCCTTCTCGAACAGCGCGCGGCAGTTCTCCTCGAACGTCTGGAGCCCGCCGGTGCCGGTGCCGATCAGCACGCCCACCCGCTTGCGGTTCACCTTGTCCCAACCGGCCGCGAGGCACGCGTCCGTGACGGCTTCCTCCGCTGCGCCGATGGCGAATTGGGCGAACAGGTCGTAGCGCCGGACTTCCTTCTTGTCGAGGAACTGCGCCGGATCGAACCCCTTCACCTCGCAGGCGAACTTCACGGGACTCTGCACCGGGTCGAACCGCGTGATCGGCCCCGCCCCGGAGCGCCCCGCGATGAGGGCGTCCCACGTGCTCGGCACGTCCGTGCCGAGCGGCGTCACCATCCCGAGGCCCGTGATCGCGACCCGGCGCGCCATCCGCTATTTCCCCATCTTCTCGTGTAGGTACTGCAGCGCCTGCCCCACCGTCCGGAGCTTCTCGGCCTCCTCGTCGGGGATGTCGATGTCGAATTCCTTTTCGAACGCCATCACCAACTCCACCGTGTCGAGGCTGTCGGCGCCCAGGTCCTCCATGAAGCTCGCGTCGGACGTAAGCTTGTCACGCTCGACCCCTAGCTCTTCGACGATGATGTCTTTCACCTTCTCTTCGAGCTGCTTCATGTCCATTGCCATGGGTGTCCTCAATGGAGGTGGGGGAAAAGGATCACAGCACCATCCCGCCGTCGACCACCAGCACCTGACCCGTAATGTAGCTCGCGAAGTCGGACGCGAGAAAGAGCACCGCGGCGGCAATGTCCGCGCCCGTGCCTAGCCGATCAAGCGGGATCGCCTGGATCAAGGCTTTCCGGGCGTCGCCGACGATGGCGCGGGTGAGCTCCGTGTCGATGAAACCCGGGGCCACGGCATTGACCAGGACATTGCGAGAGGCCAGCTCCTTGGAGACGGACTTGGTGAACCCGATCAGGCCGGCCTTCGACGCGGAGTAGTTGGCCTGCCCCTTGTTCCCGGCAATGCCGACCACGCTCGTGATGTTGATGATCCGCCCCCAGCGCTGCTTGATCATGCCCCGCGCGGCCTGCTTGGTGACCAGGAACGCGCCCTTCAGGTTGGTGTCGATCACCGTGTCCCACTGGTCCTCGCCGAGTCGGAACAGGAGATTGTCGCGGGTCGTGCCGGCGTTGTTCACGAGGACATCGACGGCGCCGAGATCCCGCTCCACCGCCGCGACCGCCGTCTCGACCTGACGGGCGTTGGTCACGTCGCAGGCATAGCCGCGCCCCGTGCCGTCGCCCAGACCGCGCGCGACCTCCTCCGCCTTGGCCCCGTCGCGCGCCAGCACCGCCACCCGCGCGCCCCGGGCAGCCAGCGTCTGGGCGATCGCGTACCCGATGCCCCGCGTCCCCCCGGTGACGAGGGAGATCTTCCCCGCGAGATCGATCTTCACGCCGCGGCCTCGAGGAACTGCGTGACCTCGTCGGCCGTGCCCAGGCTCGCCACGGTCGCCCCCGGCACGATGCGGCGCAGCAGGCCGGCGAGCACGCTGCCCGGCCCGATCTCGAGGAAACGAGCGCCGGTCCCGGCGAGCTCCGCCGCGCGCTGCATGCAGGCCACCCAGCGCACCGGCGCCGTGAGCTGGTCGGCGAGCAGGCGCCGCGCGCGCGCCGCGTCGCGCACCGGCTCGGCGGTCGCGTTGGCCACGACCGGAAAGCGGGGATCGCGAAACGGCGCGCGCTCGAGCGCCACGCGCAACTGGTTCGCCGCTGGCGCCATGAGCGAGGAGTGGAACGCGCCGCTCACCCGCAGGGGCATGACGCGCTTCGCCCCCCGCGCCTTGCAGCGCTCGCCCGCTCGGGTCACGGCGTCCGGGTCGCCCGAGATCACGGTCTGGTCGGGCGCATTGAGGTTCGCCGCTACGACCACCGCGTCCCCGGTCGAGGCCTCGCGGCAAATGGCCTCGACCACGTCCGTGGGGAGGCCGAGCACCGCGGCCATCGTGCCCGGGTGCTCGCTGCCCGCTTGCTGCATCAGCTCGCCCCGGCGCCGCACCAGCACCGCGGCGTCGGTCGCGGCGAGGGCGCCGGCGGTCACGTACGCGGAATACTCCCCCAGCGAGTGGCCCGCCGCGGCGACGGCGGTCCCGTCGACCGGCGCGCCCACCACGGCGAACACGGCGGCGCTGTGGGCGAGGATCGCCGGCTGTGCGTTGTGCGTGGCCGTGAGCTCGTCCTCCGGCCCGTCGAACATCAGCCGACTTAACGACACGCCCAGGGCGGCGTCGACCGCCTCGAGCGCCTGCCGCGCCACGGGGAATCGCGCGGCGAGGTCCTTGGCCATCCCGACTTTTTGCGCGCCCTGCCCGGGGCAGAGCCAGACGGTGCTGGCCCCGGCTACCACTGCACCACCAGGCTTGCCCAGGTGAAGCCCGCGCCGAACGCGCAGAACATCACCTTCATGCCCGGTGTGAGTCGCCCGCAGCGCACCGCCTCGTCGAGCGCGATCGCCACGGACGCGGCGGACGTGTTGCCGTAGCGGTCCACGTTCACGTACACCTTGTCCATGGGGAGCCCGGCGTGCTTCGCCGTGGCCTCGATGATCCGGATATTCGCTTGGTGCGGGATCAGGAGGTCGATGTCCCGCGCGCTCAGGTGAGCGCGCTCCAGCGCCTTGTCGCAGGCGTCGGCCATCGACAGCACCGCCGCCTTGAACACCTCCCGCCCCGCCATCTTGATGTAGTAGGAGTGATCCGTGAGCAACGCCGCGTCGGGCGGGTGCGCGGCCCCACCCCCCGGCCGATACAAGAGCTCCGCCAGCGTGCCGTCGGACTTCAAGTAGCTCGACAGGATGCCCCGGCCGGTCGTGCTCCTGCGCACGAGCGTCGCGCCCGCGCCGTCCCCGAACAGCACGGCGGTGGTGCGGTCGGACCAGTCCATGATGCTCGTCAGCTTCTCCGACGCGACCACGAGCACGCGCTCCGCCTGCTCGGCCGCCAGCAACCCCTCGGCCACGCTGAGCGCGTACAGGAAGCCGGTGCAGGCCGCCTGCACGTCGAAGGCGGCCGCGTTCTTCGCCCCGAGCAGCGCCTGGAGGTCGCACGCCTGCGAGGGCAGCAACCGATCGGGCGAGCAGGTCGCCACGACGAGGGCGTCGATGTCGAGCGGGGTGAGGCCGGTCTCCTCGAGCACCTGCAGGGCTGCCGCCTTCCCCATGCACGCGTTGGACTCCGTGGGACCCGCCACGCGCCGCTCCCGGATCCCGGTGCGCTCGCGGATCCACTGATCCGAGGTGTCGAGGATCGTGGAGAACTCGTCGTTCGTCATCACCCGCACGGGCGTGTAGCGGCCCGTGCCCACGAGCTCGGCAATGGGCCGCTTCATCGCGCGGCGCCTCCTTCGGCCAGTTCCGCCCCGATGTCCTGGACGAGATGGCTCTCCACCATCTGCGCGGCGACCCGCACGGCGCTCTTGATCGCCCGCGCCGGCGAGGCGCCGTGCCCGATGATCACGACCCCCTTCACGCCGAGCAGCGGCGCACCGCCGTACTCGGAATAGTCGAGGAACTTCGACAGCTGCGTCGCTTGCGGCCGATCGAGGATGTCGGGGAACGATTGTTGTAACATGCCCATGAACATGCGGCCCGCGGATTCATAAAACTTGAGGACGACGTTCCCGACGAAACCGTCGCACACGACGACGTCGATCCGCCCCCGCCGGCACTCACCCGCCAGGATGTCCCGGCCCTCGACGTTGCCGACGTAGTGGACGAGGGGGGCGTGCTTGAGGAGCTGGTGCGCCTCCTTGGCCACGGCGTTGCCCTTCTCGTCCTCCTCGCCGACGTTCAGGAGCCCGACGCCCGGCTGTTCGCGACCCAGGACATCGCGCACGTACACCGAGCCCAGGTGGGCGAAGCCGACCAGCTCGCGTGCGTCGCAGTCCACGTTGGCCCCACCGTCGAGGACCAGCACGGGATGCACCGGCGTGGGAAACAACGCCCCGATCGCGGCGCGCTGCACACCGTCGTGCAGGCGTAACAGCAGCGTCGCAGCGGCCATCACCGCCCCGGTGTTCCCGGCCGAGATGAAGGCGTCGCTCGCGCCCCGCTTCTGGAGCCCGAGCCCCACGGCGATCGACGAACGCGGCTTGCCCTTCACGGCGGCGAGGGGCTTCTCGCCCATCCCCACGACCTCGGGCGCGTCGATCAGCTCGAGCCGGCTCCGGTCGACGTCGCCGTGGGCCCGGAGGGCGGCCTCGATGTCGGCGAGGCGCCCGACCAGCTGAATCCGAAAGGTCGGTGGGAGGTCTCGCAGCGCCTCGAGCGCTCCGGCCACCTCGACGCGCGGGGCACCGTCACCCCCCATCGCATCGAGCGCGATGCGGATCACGCTTAGGCGTCCTCGACCGCTATCCGTTGCTCGTCGCGGTAGTACCCGCACGTCGGGCACACGTGGTGGGGCCGCTTCAGGTCGCCGCAGCGCGGACACGGCTGCAGCGCGATGGGCGCGGCCTTGTAGTGCGTGCGGCGGGCCCGCTTCTTGCGTTTGGAGGTTCGGCGCTTCGGTACGGCCATGGAATCGTCCTTTGCTAGTCGTGGAGCTTGTGCCGAACAGCCGTGAGCCCGCCCCACCGAGGGTCCACGGGCGCCGGGCAGCCGCAGGCGCCCGCGTTGAGGTCCTTGCCACAGCGCGGGCACAACCCGCGACAGTCCTCCCGACACACCACCCAGCGGGGCACGGCCAACAGCAGCTCCTCGCGCACCGCGGGACGGAGATCGATCACGAGCGCGTCCCGCGCGAGTGGATAGGAGCTCGGATCCTCCAGCGCATCGGGGTCCTGGGAGAACAGCGCGTCGACGTCCGCCACGATGGGCACCGCCACGGGGGCGAGGCAGCGCCGGCACTCCCCGACCATGCGGCTACGGAGCGAGGCCCGCCAGTAGAAGCGCCCGTCCCCGGCATCCTGCAAGCGGCCTGCGACCTGCACCGGTTCGGCGAGCGTGACCTCGAGACCCTCGAACAGGGGATCGGTCCCCGCGAGATCGGCCCGCATCTCCACCGGGCCACGGGCGAGCTCCCGCAGGTCGACCTGTAACATGGGCAAACGAAGCTAAACCGTTGTGGGACTTGCGTCAAGCGAACTGCTAGCGACCCCGGCCGAGCTCCCGTAACTCGCCGTCGGCAAAGAAAAACGCCACTTCGCGCGCCGCGGTCTCGGCCGAGTCCGAGGCGTGGATCGCATTGCGCTCCTTCGACTCGGCATACAGCCGGCGCACCGTGCCGGGCGCGGCCTCGGCCGGGTCGGTCGCCCCGATCGCCGCGCGCAACCGGGCCACGGCCTCGTCGCGCTCGAGCGCCAGGGCGAGCGCCGGCCCCGAGCTCATGAACGCCACGAGCGACCGATAGAACGGGCGCTCACGATGCACGTCGTAGAAGGCCTCGGCCTGCGCCGGGGTGAGCTTCACGAGCCGCGCAGCCCGGATCACGAACCCCGCGCCCTCCAACAGCGCCAGGATGTTGCCGGTGTGGCCGGCCTGGACCGCGTCGGGCTTGATGATGGCGAGTGTCAACATCGGGGGGGCGGGCTTCACGCGGGAGCCTCGGACGCTCCGGGCGCGACAAACCGACGGATCAAGTCGGCGCGCGTGAGCATGCCGACTACGATCCCCTCGCGCACCACGGGGAACCGGTCGACGTCCTTCGCGCTCATGAGGTTGGCGACGTCGGAGAGCGTCTGGTCCTCCGACAGACACAGCACCGAGCGCGCCATCGCTTCCTTCACCGGGATGAGTCGGGGGTCGGCCGACCCGCGCTGCAGCTGCGAGCGGGTGGGAGCCCGGAATTCACCACTCTTCGTGCGCTGCACGAAGTCGGGGATCAGATAGCGCAACAGCTCGCGGTGCGTGACCATGCCGATGAGCGAGCCGGAGTCGTCCACCACGGGCATGGCGCGGATGTCGTGCTCCACCATGAGGCGGGCCACGTCCCCGAGCGTGCGGTCCGGGGCGACGGTGACGGCATGCGGGGTCATAATGTCGCGGACGGTGACCTGGCTCGGGAGCTCGACCGCGTCGAGCGCCGCCACGGCCAGGACCTGCTCGGCCGTGCGTGCGGCGAGGAGCGCGAGCACGGTGTCCGGGTTCGCGAGCGTGCGCGCGAACGCGCCCACCACCTGCAGGTACAGGGCCGCGTCGCGCATCGGTGCCACAATGAAGATGACGACCCGCGCCGTGCGGTGCGGATCCTTCTCCCAGCGGATCGGCGTGGGCGAGATGCCCAGGGCCGTCACGAGACCGCGCACCGCCTCGGTGCGGAAATGCGGCAGAAAGGCATGCTCGCCGGCGCTCACCATGTCCTCGGGCCAGGTGTGGCGGATGACCGCGGTGAGGCGCTGCGGCTCGGCCACGGCGCCGGTCGCGATGAGGCGCTCGGCCAGCCGCTCGGTCGCCTCCTTCACCGTGGTCGCGACGAGCGGGACGACGACGTGCTCGGGCTTTACGACGTCGCGCAGCTTCACAGGCGCTCCTGGAGCAGCGGCACAACGTCCGCGGGACGCTTCATGACGGCGATGCCGGCGCGGGCGAAGGCCGCCATCTTCTCGGCGGCCGTGCCGCTCGATCCCGAAATGATGGCCCCGGCGTGCCCCATGCGCCGGCCCGGGGGCGCGGTCTGACCCGCGATAAAGCCGATCACGGGCTTCGTCATCCCCTGCTGCACGAACTCCGCGGCCTGCTGCTCGTCGGTACCCCCGATCTCGCCAATCAGGACGACCGCGTCGGTCTCCGGGTCCGCCTGGAACGCGGACAGGCACTGGAGGAAGGTGGTGCCGATCAGGGGATCGCCGCCAATGCCGATGCAGGTGGACTGACCGTGGCCCGCCCCCGTCAGCTGGTGCACGATCTCGTAGGTGAGGGTGCCGCTCCGCGACACCACGCCGATCCGGCCGGGGCGGCAGATGTTGCCGGGAATGATCCCCACCTTGCTCTGGGACGGCGAGATCAAGCCGGGGCAGTTGGGCCCGATGAGGCGGGCGCGGCGCTCCGCGACGTAGGGGAGCACCCGCGTCATCTCGAGCACCGGAATCCCCTCGGTGATGCACACGATCAGGGGGATGCCAGCGTCCGCGGCCTCGAAGATCGCGGACGCGGCCGCCGCGGCAGGCACATAGATGACCGCCGCGTTCGCCTGCGTCTCGCGCACCGCGTCAGCCACGAGGTCGAACACGGGGACCTGGTCGTCGAAGCGCTGCCCGCCCTTGCCCGGCGTGACCCCCGCGACCACCTGGGTGCCATAGGCGATCATCTGCCGCGTGTGGAACGAGCCGTCGCGGCCCGTGATGCCCTGCACCACCAGGCGGGTCTGCCTGTCGACGAAGATGCTCACGCCACCCTCGCCTTGGCCACGGCCTGCTTGACGGCCTCGTCCATGTCGGTCAGCGCGGCGAAGCCCGCCCGGGTCAGGATCTCCATCGCGAGGGCTTCGTTCGTGCCCGTCAGACGGATCACGAGCGGCACGGTGACCGGGAACTGTCGGGTCGCCTGCACGATGCCGTTCGCCACATCGTCGCCGCGCGTGATACCGCCGAAGATGTTGAACAGGATGGCGCGGACGCTCGGGTCCGCCGCGATGATCTGGAGGGCGGCAACGACCTTCTGGGGACTCGAGCTGCCGCCGATGTCGAGGAAGTTCGCGGCCTCGCCACCGTAGTACTTCACGAGGTCCATGGTGGCCATCGCCAGCCCGGCGCCGTTCACGCAGCAGCCCACCGAGCCGGCGAGCTTGATGAACGTGAGTCCCGCCGCCCGCGCGGCCGCCTCGGCGGGCGCCTCGGCGCTGGTGTCGCGCAGGGCGGCGAGGTCGGGATGGCGCTCGAGCTCGTTGTCGTCGAGCACGATCTTCGCGTCCACCGCGATCAGCGCCCCGTCGGGAGCCGTCGCCAGGGGATTGATCTCGGCGAGAGAGGCGCCGACGGCGTAGAACGCCTGGTACAGCCGCTGCATCACATCCGCGGCGACGCGCGCCCGTGCCACATCGCGGTACAGCTGCAGCGCGAGCCCGAGCGCCTGGTGCGGCAACAGCCCGTAGCGCGGGTCGACGGGCAGGCGATGAATCTGTTCCGGCCGCTCGGCCGCGACCGCCTCGATGTCGACGCCGCCCGCAGCGCTCACCATCAGCACGGGCCGCTGCGCGGCGCGGTCGACGACGATGCCGACGTAGGTTTCGGACGCGATGTCCACGGCAGGAGCCACGAGCACCCGTTCGACCGTGAGCCCCTTGATCGTCATGCCGAGAATCTTCGCGGCGTGGGCGCCGGCTTCGGCGGCGTCCCGCGCGAGCTTCACGCCGCCCGCCTTGCCCCGGCCGCCGGCGTGGACCTGGGCTTTCACCACCACGCGGCCGCCCAAGCGCGCCGCAATGGCGCGCGCCTCCTCGGGCGTGCGCGCCACTTCGCCTGCGGGGACGGGGATGCCGTAGCGCCGCAGGATGTCGCGTGCCTGGTACTCGTGCAGATTCACGCTGGCTCCAAAGTGATCGTCGTACCCGCCTCGCCCGCCAGCGCCGCCAGGCCCTCGGACAGCGCGGCGATGACCGCGCGCGCGCCACCCGAGCGCACGAACGCCGCGGCGGCCTCGACCTTGGGGCGCATGCTCCCCGTGCCGAGCCCCGTGCCGGCCAGGAGGTGGTCGGCGCCGGCCAAGTCGAGGCGGCGGATCGCGCGCCGGTGGCTGGTGCCGTAGCCATGGTAGACGGCGTCGACGTTGGTGAGAATCAAGAGCACGTCGGCCCCGATTTCCCGCCCCAGAATGGCCGCCACCCGATCCTTGTCCGCGACGGCGTCGAGGCCTTCGAGGCGGAGCTCGGGATCGTCGTACACCGGCGGGCCACCCCCGCCGCACGTGATGACGATATGGCCCTCGGCGACCAGGTGCCGAATCGTCGCCCGCTCGACCACGGCGATCGGCTTGGGGCTGGGCGCGAGGCGGCGCCAACGGCCCGGCTGCTCCTCCCGCACCGGGACGGCGCGCGCCAGGAGCCGCGCCGCCCGCACCGCATCGAGCGGGTGCCCGATCGGCTTGGTGGGCGCCCGAAGGTCCGGGTCGTCAGCAGCACAGAGGGTCTGGCTCACGAGCGTCACCACCGGACGGCTTACCCCCGCGCGCGCCAGCGCATTCTGGAGCGACTGCTGAATCATGTATCCCATCCACCCCGCCGTCGCCGCCACAAGGACGCCCAACGGGAGCGGCTCGATCTGGTCGGCCGCGAGCTCGTTGCGCGCCAAGTCGTCGCCGACCTGGGGACCGTTGCCGTGCACCAGGGCGATCCGCCAGCCGGCCCGGGCCAGCTCCACGATCGGCGCCAGGCTCGCGCGGGTGTGGCGGAACTGGTTGGCGATCGTGGGGCGTTCGTCCGGCGGAGCCACGGCGTTGCCGCCCAGCGCGACCACGATCGTGCCCGTGTGCACGGCGGCCGAACCTAGCGACGCTCGGGGGTGGGAGCAAGCTTGCCGCGCGCCAGCCCGAACAGCGCTTTCAACTGGGTGTACAGGCGGCCGAAGGCCTCCAAGTCGCCGGCCGCGAGGGCACTATCGGCCCGGGCGGCGAGCCCCCGCGCCCGCGCCCAGCGGGCCGCGAGCGCGGTGTCCGCCGCTGCGCGCGCACCGCTTCCCAGGGCGACGAGCTCGCGGAGCGCGGCTGCGGCACCCCTGCCCTGGCCGCGCCGCTCGCCCCACGCCAGGAACAACGTGTCGATCCCGCTCGGCGGACCGCCCGTGGCGAGCTCGAGAAAGAGCGCCTGCTCGAAGAACAGCGTGCCACCGACGTTCCACAAGCGGGCCACGCCAGGTGCGGTCGTGTTGGGGGAACCGACGAGGACCGGTGGCAACCGCACCGGCGGACTCGGCCGCCACACGAACAGCCGGGGACCATCGGGCGAGAGCGTGGCGGCGACGAGGGCCGCGAACGTGCTGCCCGCGTCGAAGCCTTGGGCCGTCCAGACGTGGAGGCCGGTGGCGTCCCCCAGGCTGTCGGCGCCGGGCGCCACGAGCTCGAACGGCTCGCGTGGCCGGGGCCGCCAGCGCGCGCTGTCGGCCTGCCAGCGCTCGACCGCGAGCGCCGCCGCGCGGAAGGCGCGGTCCGGGAACGGCAGCTGCGCTCGCAGCGCGGCGGGGAGGCTGTCGCGCGGCCGGACCAGCGGCGCCACGAGCGCCGCCCAAGCGGTCGCGAGCGAATCGGCGCCGGGGGCGAGGTAGAGACGGGTGTCGCCGCTCACGGCATTGACCGTGCCCACCAGCGCCACCCGCCGGTAGCGCAGCGGCGGCGGGCCCGGCTCCAGGGGCCGGACCAGGGGAAACGTCTCGGCCTCGAGCACACCGTAGGAGAGCCACCACAGGGTGCCATCGGCCACGACCGGCGTGGGCGGCTCGAAGCGCGCGAACGGCGCGAGTTGCTCGAGCCGCGCCGCGACGTCGCGCCGCCACAGCAACACCAGGTCGTCCGTCTCGCGGCGCGCGAGCACGGGACTCTGCAGCACCCAGGCGAGCGCGAGGCGGCGCCACCAGCCCGCGAGCGGGATGCCCGCGTGCGCGAGCGCGGGCCACGTGTCGGGTGCGGCCACCGCAAAGTCGGCGAAGCCCGGCCCGAACCAGACGGTCGAGTCGCGCGTCGCCACGGGCGCGAACTCGAGATTGGCGTCGTCCTCCACGGCCGCCAGTGGCCGGCCGGTGTGGGTCCACCCGCCGCGGTGGATCGCGGCCCAGTCGGGGGGCGGCTGCGTGTGCGCGAGCGCCTCGGCGTCGGGGGCGGGCGCCACGAGCCAGGTGGCATGCCCGTCAGCGAGCGAGTGCGCCGACAAAGCCGCCGCGGCGGGCTGGGCCCGCGCTCCGAGCAGATCGCGCCGGCGCGCCGCCGCCAGCACGCGGGCCGCGTTCCACACCGGGATCGCCCCCACCGCTGCCGCGGGGCTCGCGAAGCCCGGGGGCGCATGCTCCGCCAGTCGGACCACGCCAAACGCGAGGCCCTCCATCCGCCGCTCGGCCCCCGCTCGCGCCGTGTCGCGCGCCGGGGTCGGCGCGCCCCGGGGCCCGGCGCTCGCGAGCGAGCTGGGAATCAGCACGAAGCCGAACAGCGAGGCCGTGAGCAAGGCACCCCATGCGGCGAGGAGCCATGCCGGCTTCTCGCGCAGTCCCCAGACGATGCTCACCACCACCGCCACCCCACCCAGGGCTGCCACGAACGGCGCTGCTGCGAGTCGTGCCTCGAGCGCGCTCCACGGGAGCGCGCCGTGCAGGCCGGCCACACTCTCGGCGGGATCGAGCACCGCGCCCCACGTGAGGGTCGAGGCGAGCAGCGCCAGGAGCAGACCCAAGTGCGCGCGCACGTGGGCGTTGGCGTAGGGCAACCAGCGCCGCACGCGCAGCGATCCGATGCCGGCATACAAGAGCGCCACGACCGCGACGGCCGAGCACTCGGCCACGAGCGCCCGGGCCCGGAGCCGCTCGCTCCAGGGCAGCGTGGCGACGTAGTAGCCCACGTCCCGCCCCAGCAGGGGGTCGACGACGCCGAACCGGACGTCCTTGGCCGCAATCGCCGCGCTCATCCACCAGTCGCCCGTGCCCAGCGCCAAGAGGAGGCCGAACACGAGGCCGCAGGCAATCGTGCCCGCCAGCAACAGCGGTTGGGGCACGGCCTCGACGATCTCGAGATCGCCCAGCCGGCGTGACAGCTGCATCGACCCGATGGCGCGGTACACGAACAGCAGGTTGCCGGTACCCCACGCGACCGTCACGAGCAGCAGCAGCCCCGACACCAGCCGCGCGAAGTCGCGGGCGGTGACGTAGGCCGTGCCTCCCGGGAGACTCGCCGCCCAGATCCGTTCCGCCGTCTCGAACGCCAGCCAGCGCCCGCCCACGAGCACCACCACCAACCCCGCGACGCCGAGGGCCAGTGCCCAGCGGCGGGTGCGGTGCGTCACGACCCGCGCTGGGCCGCGAGCCAGCCCTCGACCTCCGCCCGGTACGCCGCCAGCGCCGCGGCGGTCGCGGCCTCAAAGCGCAGCACGAGTACGGGCTGGGTGTTGGAGGCGCGCACGAGCCCCCACCCCTGCGGGAACGTGATGCGGACGCCGTCCAGGGTCGAGACCGGATAGGTCGCGGCGAAATGGCGGGCCGCGCGCTCCACCAGCGCGAACTTCTGCTCGTCCGGCCAGTCGACGCGCAGCTCGGGCGTGGTCACCGTGACGGGGAGGTCGGCGAGGTGGCGCGAGAGCGGCCCCCCCACCGCCGCGAGGTAGGACAGCAGACGCGCCGCCGCGAACAACGCGTCGTCAAACCCGTACCAGTCGGCCCCGAAGAACATGTGGCCGCTCATCTCGCCGGCGAGCGGCGCGTGCGTCTCCTTCATCTTCTGCTTGATGAGGGAGTGCCCCGTCTTCCACATGATGGGGGTGAGGCCCACCCGGGCGAGCTCCGCGGGCAGCAGCTCCGAAGACTTGACGTCGAAGATCACGGCATGCCCGGGGCCGAGGCGGCGCGCCAGGTCGCGGCCGAGCAGAATGAGCAACTGATCGCCGAACAGCGGCCGCCCCGCTTCGTCGACCGCCCCGATCCGGTCGCCGTCGCCGTCGAACGCGATGCCCAGCTCGGCGTGTTCGCGGCGCACCGCGGCCTGGAGGTCCGCGAGGTTCTCGAGCACCGTGGGGTCGGGATGGTGATGCGGAAACGTGCCGTCTGACTCGCAGAACAGGGCCACGACGTCGGCGCCGAGTTGGCGCAGCGTCTCCACCGCGACCAGGCTCGACACGCCGTTGCCGCAGTCGACCACCACCTTGAGCCGCCGCGCCAGCGGCCCGTTGCGCTGCACGATGGCCTCGCGATAGCGCGCCAGCACCGACGCGTCGCTGCCGCGGAGGCCACCCGGTCGCCCCGGCGTGCGCCCCTCCTCGATCAGACGCCGTAAGCCCTGGATGGCGGCGCCGTAGATCGGCTCGCCGCCGAGCACCATCTTGAAGCCGTTGAACTGGGGCGGATTGTGCGAGCCGGTGACCTGGACCCCGGCGTCGACGTTCAAGACGTGAGTGGCGAAATAGAGTGCCGGGGTCGGGAGCTCACCGACGTCCAGGGCCACGCCGCCCACGGCCTCGATCCCCGACAGCACGGCCTGCGCGAAGCCGGCACCCGAGGGGCGGTTGTCGCGCCCCACGGCAATGCGCGGCGCCCGGGCGAGTTTCTCCCAGCCGAGCGTCGCTACTGCCTGCCCGATGGCGCGCGCCACCTCGGGCGTGAGCTGGTCGCCCACGGTGCCGCGGATGTCATACTCGCGAAAAATCGTGGCGGGAAGCTTCACGGGCCCGCCCACGCTCAGCGGCCGGTGGGCGCCGCCGCGGCAGACGGTGCGGGCGCGGCCAGCGCGCTGCCCCTCGCCAGGTCGAGCAGGCGGTTCGGACGCACCCCCAGGGCGAGCAGGCCCGCGATCGACACCGCCACGGCCGCCCCGGCAAGCCGGCCGAGGCGGATCCCGGCGTGCGCGGCCGCAGATGGCGCGGGCTGCATGTACATGGCCATGATCACGGGGAGATAGTAGCCCGCCGAGACCACGCTCGTAAGGACGAGAATCGCCGCTAGCACGAACTGGCCGGCCCACGTGGCGGCGACCAGGATGTACCACTTGCCGATGAACCCCGCGGTCCCCGGGAACCCGAGCAGAGACAGCATGCAGACGGCGAGCCCGAACGCGAGCCAGGGACGCCGCTCGGCCAGACCTGCGAGATCGTCGATCCGCACGTCGCGCTCCCCCGCGCGCCCGGTCGCGGCAACGATGGCGAAGGCGGCGAGCGACACCAGCGAGTAGGCGACGAGATAGAACACCAGCGCCCCCGACCCGGCGCGCGTCCCGGTCGCGACGGCCACGAGCAGGTAGCCGGCGTGCGCGACGGACGAGTAGGCGAGCATCCGCTTCAACGTCCGCTGGGCCAGCGCGATCAGGTTCCCGACCACCATCGTCGTCACCGCCAGCCCCCACACGACTTGGTGCCACACCGCGACCCCGCCGAACGCGTCGTTCAAGATGCGCACCAGCGCCGCGAACGCCGCGGCCTTCACCGCCGTCGCCATATAGCCCGTGATCGGCGTCGGCGCCCCGTCGTACACATCGGGCGCCCACATGTGAAACGGCACGGCCGCCACCTTGAACCCGAAGCCGACGAGCAGCAATCCCAGCCCGATCAGGAGCATGGGGTTCTGCTCGAGCCCGCCGGCGCGGATCGCGGTGCCGATCTGGGTCAGGTTCGTCGTCCCCGTGGCCCCGTACACGAGCGCGATCCCGTACAGCAGGAAGCCGGACGCGAACGCGCCCAGGAGGAAATACTTGAGCGCGGCCTCGGCGGCGGCCGCGCTCTTACGGTTGATTCCGGCCAGCACGTACACCGCGACCGACATCAGCTCGAGGGCGAGAAACACGACCATCAGGTCCGCTCCGCCGATCATGAGCATCATGCCCAGCGTGGCGAAGAGGAGCAGCACGTAGTACTCCGGGGCGAGCAGCGTTTCGCGCTCGAGGTAGGCGAACGACACGAGCACCGTGACCGCGGCCGTGCCGAGGACGATCCCGTCCGTTACGAAACGGAAGTCGTCGAGCGCGATCATGGCGGGGGCGCCCCCGGCGCGCGCCCGCTGCCACCACAGCCACCCCACGGCCGCACCAGCGGCGGCGAGCCCGGCGAGGCTCAGCCCGCCAGCGAGGCGCAGGTCGGACGCGGTCCGGTGGCGCCACGCGACCACGAGCAGCAACACCAGCGCCGCGGCGGTCAACACGAGTTCGGGCAGGAGGGCCCACACGAGGTCGCCGTAGCGCGCCAGATCGAGCGTCATCGGGCCGCCCGGAACACCGCGGCGTCGAGCCGGACGGACTGAATGAGCTGCAGGGCGGCTGGCGCGGTGCGGCGGAGGATCGGCTTCGGGTACACGCCGATCCAGACGATGCAGACGAGCAGCGGCACCAGCACCGCCAGCTCGCGCGCCGACAGGTCGGTGAGCTGCTCGTTCGCGCCCTTGTCGAGCGGGTTGTAGATCACCCGCTGCAGCGCGGGCAAGAGGTACATCGCCGCGATGATCACCCCGGCCGTGGCGACCATGGTCGCCCGAGGGTAGGTGCGGAACGCCCCGATCAGGACGAGAAACTCCCCGACAAACCCGTTCGTTGCCGGGAGGCCGATCGACGAGAGCGACACGAGCGTGAGCGCCGCCGCGAGCAGCGGCACCACCTTGGCGATGCCCCCGAACGCCGCGATCAACCGCGAGTGGCGCCGCTCATACAGCATCCCCACCAGGAAGAACAGCGCGCCGGTCGAAATCCCGTGGTTGATCATGATCAGGAGTGCGCCCTGCACGCTCTGCAGCGTGAGCGCCCAGATGCCCAGCATCACGAAGCCGAGATGGGCGACCGAGGAGTAGGCGACTAGCTTCTTGAAGTCGGGCTGGACCATCGCCACGAGGCCGCCGTATACGATCCCGACGAGCGCCAGGCCCACGATGCCGGCCTGAATCGCCGGGTGCAGCGCCACGGCCGGGAAGAACGGCAGCGCGAACCGCAGGAAGCCGTATGTCCCCATCTTCAAGAGGATCCCGGCGAGCAGCACCGAACCCGCCGTGGGCGCCTCGACATGGGCGTCCGGGAGCCAGGTGTGGAACGGGACCAACGGCACCTTGATCGCGAACGCCAGGAAGAAGGCGCCGAACAGCCAGAAGGCGACGGGCCCGAGGCCGCCCCGCCCGCTCAAGGACGCGATCAAGTACGCGTACGAGAACGAGTATTGGCCAGTGTTCCGGCCCACGAGGTAGACCAGGACGAGGATGGCGAGCAGCATGAGGAGCGAGCCGAAGAACGTGTAGACGAAGAACTTGAGGGCCGCATACAGGCGGCGCTCCCCGCCCCACACCCCGATGATGAAGTACATCGGGATGAGCATGACTTCCCACATGACGTAGAAGAAGAACAGGTCCAGCGCGACGAACACTCCGATCATGCCCGACGTGAGGACGAGCAGCAGGGCGTAGAAGCCGCGCTGCCGCGTGGTGATATAGCGGTAGCTGCCGAGGACCGAGAGCGGCACCAGGAACGCCGTCAGGAGCACCATGAAGAGCGAGATCCCGTCGACGCCGACCGTGTAGCGGATGCCCCACGCCGGGATCCAAGGCAGATCGAGCACGCACTGCATGCCCGCCACGGGCTGGAACGTCCACCACAACGGGACCGCGATCGCGAACTCGACCACGCTCGCCGCCAGGGCGACGTGTTTGGCCCAGCGCTCCGGGCCGAGCAGCACGAGCGCGCTCGCCACTACCGGCCAGGCGAGCAGCGCGGTCAGGACGCCGTGCTCGTACACGGCTAGCGCACCGCCGAGACCAACACCACCAAGACGCCGACGACGAACACGACCACGTACACGCCGACTTCACCGGTCTGGAGCCGGCTCCCCACCCAGCCCAAGACGCGCGCCAGCACGGCCGAGCCGTTCACGAGCAACCGGTCCACGAGGCGCACGTCCACCACTTTCCAGAAGACCTCGCGCGAGACCCACACCACCGGGCGCACGATGACCGCGTCGTACAGCTCGTCCACGTACCATTTCTTCCACAGGAGTCGGCCGAGCCCTCGCTCCGGGGGCGCGAGGCGCGCGGGGACGAGCGCCGCCGGGTTCAAGAGCTTGAGCGCGCCAACGATCCCGAGCGCCGCCACAAGCACGGCGCTGCCCACCAGCGCCCATTCCGTCGCCGCCGCCAGCTCCACCCCCACCCCGACCCCCGCGGCGTCCCCGCGGGCGAGGCGCGTCACCGGCTCGAGCCAGCGCTCCAGCCGGGCGGCGCCACCGAACAAGGTGGGCACGTTGAGCGCCCCGCCCACCACCGTCAGGACGCCAAGCACGAGCAGCGGGCCCGTCATCCCCCACGGCGCCTCATGCAGCTGCGTCCGCTCGCGCTCACCCGTCCGGTTCGGCCCGTGGAACGTGTAGAGCATGAGGCGCGTCATGTAGAATGCCGTGAGCAACGCGGCGGCCATTCCCATGCCCCAGAACACATACCAAATGGGTCGGGCAGCGCCGTGGGCGAAGGCTGCCGTGAGGATCGCGTCCTTCGAGAAGAAGCCCGCAAGCGGCGGGATCCCGGCGATGGCGAGCGTCGCGATCCACATGAGCGCCGCCGTCCACGGCAGGTAGTGCGCGAGGCCGCCCATGTTGCGCATGTCCTGGGCGTCGTCGTGCGCGTGGGTCACGTGGTAGGCGCGGTGCATCGCGTGGATCACGCTGCCCGAGCCGAGAAACAAGAGCGCCTTGAAGAACGCGTGGGTCGTCAGGTGAAAGATGCCCGCCGCGTAGGCGCCGGTGCCGACGCCGAGAAACATGTACCCGAGCTGCGAGATGGTGGAATACGCGAGCACGCGCTTGATGTCCCACTGCTTGAGCGCGATGGTCGCGGCAAACAGCGCCGTCAGGGCGCCGATCCCCGCCACCGTCGCGCTCGCCACCGGCGACAGCGCGAACAGCACGCCGCAGCGGGCCACGAGATAGACGCCGGCCGTCACCATGGTGGCCGCGTGGATCAACGCTGACACGGGGGTGGGACCCTGCATCGCGTCGGGGAGCCAGACGTACAGCGGGATCTGGGCCGATTTGCCGGTCGCGCCGAGCAGCAGGAACAAGGTGACCGCCGTGATGACCGGCCCACCCGCGGCAAACGCGGCCCCGGCCTTGGCGAACACCGCGTCGAAGTCGAGCGAGCCGGTCTGGCGGAAGATGAGGAACATCGCGACCAGGAATCCGAAGTCGCCGATCCGGTTCACGATGAAGGCCTTCTTGCCCGCATCGGCGTTGACCTGCTCGGTGAACCAGAAGCCGATCAACAGGTAGGAGCAGAGTCCGACCCCCTCCCACCCGACGAACATGACCGGGAAACTCGCGCCCAAGACGAGCGTCAGCATGAAGAACACGAAGAGGTTCAGATACGCGAAGTAGCGCGCGTACCCGGGGTCCTCGTGCATGTAGCCGACGCTGAACAGGTGGATCAGCGCGCCGACGCCGGTCACCACGAGAATCATCACCGCCGACAGCTGGTCGAGCTGGAGCGCGACGTCGACCTGGAGATCGCCGACGGGGAGCCACTCCCAGTAGCGGAACACGAGCGGGGCGGCGGGCCCGAGCGCCGCGAATTCGGCCACGGCGAGCGCCGCCGCCAGGAAGGCGAGCACCAGGACCCCCACGCCCACCAGGGACACGGTGCGCTTCGCGCCCGGAGCGGCGAGCGCCAGGGTGCCGTTCAGCGCGAAGCCCACGAGCGGCAGCGCCGGCACGACCCACAGCGCGGAGAGCGGCGCGAGCGCCATCAGCCCTTCAGCAGGTTGATGTGCCGCAGGTCGACGGTCTGACGGTGCCGGTAGATGGCGAGGATGATGGCCAGTCCGACCGCGGCCTCGGCCGCGGCGACCGCCATCACGAAGAACACGAAGATCTGGCCCGCGATGCCGCGCGCCTGCGCCAGCGCCACGAACGTGAGGTTCACGGCGTTGAGCATCAGTTCCACGCACATGAAGATGACAATCGCGTTGCGCCGCAACAGCACGCCGAAGACCCCCAGCGCGAACAGGATCGCGGACACCGCGAGCGCCGGCCCGAGGAGCGTCACAGCTTGCGCTTGGCGAGCACGACCGCGCCCACGATCGCCGCGAGGAGCAAGAGGCTGGTGAGCTCGAATGGCACGAGGTACACCGTGAAGAGCGGCTGCGCGAGTGCGGGGACGATCCCGGCCCCGACCGCCGCGCGCGGCGGCGCCCCCGCCGCGGCCCCGAGCGCCGGGAGGGAGCTCTGGCGCAGCACGAGCAGCTGGACGAGGAGCAGTCCCGCGAGCAGAACCCCGAGCCCCAGGCTGATGGGCCCCTTCAGGTCGGTCGGTCCCGCCCGGCCCAGATTCAACAGCATGATGACGAACAGGAACAACACCATGATGGCGCCCGCGTAGACCAGCACCTGCAGCACTGCGAGGAACTGGGCGTCGAGCAGCACGAACAGCGCGGCCAGCGCGAACAGCGTGACGACGAGCCACAGCGCACTCGCGACGGGATTGCGGCGCGTGACGCAGCTGGCCGCACTCACGATCGCGAGCCCCGCGAAACCGCCGAACAGGAGCCGCGTCCCGTCGATCACTACTCGCCCTTGGGGTCGGAAGGGTCCCACAAGGTCGAGACGGGGTGCGTTTGCGCGCACAGCCGCTCGAGATCGTACACGAACCGATCGCGCGAGTACTCGGAGTTCTCATAGTGTACGCCGACGTGGATCGCCTCCTCGGGGCACACCTCCTGGCAGTAGCCGCAGAACACGCAGCGGAACTCGTCGATCTCGTAGATCAGCGGGTAGCGGTTCCCTTCCTCGTCCTCCCCGGGCACCAGCTTGATGCAGTTCGCCGGGCAGATCTGGGGGCAGAGCCCGCAGGCCACACACTTGGCGCGTCCCTGCGCGTCGGTGAGCATGCGGTGTGTGCCGCGCCAGCGCGGCGAGATCGTCCAGTCCTTGCTGCTCTTCTCCTCGGGGTACTGCATCGTCACCTTGGGCCGCCAGAGGTGGCTGAAGGTGAGGGCCATGGCCCGGAGCGTGGCGCGGAGATAGGAGACCTTGACCCCGGGCCGCCGCACCACCTTGACGCTGATCGCCATCAAACGCGCTCCTCCGCCACGGAACCGGCAATGACGCGCCCGCGGTCGAGCACGAAGAACAGCGGGACCGCGAGCAGCACGTTCACTCCGAACAGCGCCAACGCGAAGCGCCGGTCGTAGCCCCACCCCAACCGATCGTGCAGGACCCAGATCGTGGTCGCCAGCACCGTGAGATAGCCGAGCGCCAAGGGCAGCATCACCTGCCAGCCAAGCGCCATCAGTTGATCGTAACGGAAGCGGGGCAGCGTCCAGCGCACCCAGATGTAGAGGAACAGGAACCCCATCACCTTGAGCGAAAACACCGCGAGCGTCGCGAGCGTCTTGAGGAGCGTCCACGGCGGCGTGTTGTCCCATGTCGTGAACGGGATGTCCCAGCCCCCAAAAAACAGCGTCGTCATGAGCGCCGACGCCGTGACCATGTTGGCATACTCGGCGATATAGAACATCGAGAATTTCATCGCGCTGTACTCGGTGTGATAGCCCGCGATCAGCTCGGCCTCGGCCTCCGGGAGATCGAATGGCAGGCGGTTGGTCTCGGCGAACGCGGCCACGATGAAAATGAAGAAGGCGAGCCCGAGCGGGAACACGTTCCAGGTGAGGAGCGAGGCCGACTGGCGGGCGACGATGTCCGTGAGCGTGACGTTGCCGGCGAGGAGCAGCACCGCCACCGTGCTCATCCCCATCGCGATCTCGTAGGAGATCATCTGCGCACCCGCCCGCAGGCCGCCGAGCAGCGCGTACTTGTTGTTCGACGACCAGCCGGCCAGCACGATGCCGTACACGCCGAGTGAGCCGAACGCGAGGATGTAGAGAAAGCCCACGGGCAGGTTCGCCACGACCATGTCGACGGTGCCCCAGGGGGTGGGGAGCGGGGCCGCGAACGGAATCACGGCGAACGTGAGGAGCGCCGGGATGAACGCGATCGCCGGGGCCAGCACGAACAGCACCTTGTCGGCCTGGGCGGGGAGGGTCTCCTCCTTGATGAAGTTCTTCAGCCCGTCGGCCGCGGGCTGCAGCAGCCCTTGCGGGCCCACCCGGTTCGGGCCGAGCCGGTCCTGCATCCAGGCGCAGATGCGGCGCTCGGCCAACGTCAAGAGCGCCACGCCCACCATGATCGCCGTGAAGACCGCGACGATCTTGATGACGGAGCTGACGAGAAAGAAGCTCATACCGGAACCGTGACTGCAGCGGGCCGGCCGCCGAACCCGAGCCGCTCGTAGCCCAGGCCCCGGAACGCGTCGACCGAGCGGGCGAGGCGCGCGAACGCATCGGCAGCGGTCGCGACCGGCTCGCCCTGCCCGAGCGCCGCGCCGAGCTCCGCGAACACCCACCAGGCGGGCCGCGCCATGCCCGGGGCCGGCTTCGCCTGGGCGTAGCGCTGCACCCGACCGTCCCGGTTCACGAAGGTGCCCTCTTCCTCGGCGACGTTCGCGATCGGCAGCACGACCGCGGCGTCGCGGGCCCGCTCGGGGAGCACGGTGCCGACGTAGATCAGCGCCCCCTCGGCCCGCAGCGCGAAGTCCGGCTCGTCGAGCACCAAAACGATGGCCGCGCTCTCGGCGGCCTCGAGCGCGGCGTCGTACCCGCGACCGTAACCGAGCAGCTCGGCTCCCTTGGCGTTCGGCGCCCGCTCCGCGCGCAGCGCGAGCCCCGGCACGCCGGCGAGCGGCGCCTCCTCACCCATGACGACCTGGAACGCGCCGGTCCAGTCGTGGCCGCGGAACAGCTCGCGCGCCAAGAACAGCGCCTCGGTCGATACCTTCGCGGACACGAGCGCGACCGCCCGGGGGCCGGCGCCGCGCACTAACGTCGCGACGTGCGCCACCGCATCGTCCCAATCGGTGGCGTGTAGCTCATTGCCCCGCCGGACCAGCGGCGCCTCGATGCGGTCGCCCCGGTTCATCCAGCGGTAGTTCATCCGGCCGTGGTCGCAGATGAAGTAGCGGTTCACGGCAAGGTTGGGCCGGGGCCGCACGCGCACCACGACGCTCTCGCGCGTATCGAGCGCGACGTTGCACCCTTGCGAACAGCCCGTGCAGATCGACGCCGTCTTGTCGAGCTCCCAGGCGCGCGCCTTGTGGAGGAAATCCTTGGACAAGAGCGAGCCCACCGGGCAGAGATCCACCACGTTGCCCGCCCACGGGTGATCGAGGCGCGCCTCGGGGTGCATCCCGATAAAGGCCCGGTCGCCGCGCTCCGAGACGTTGAGCACGGGTTCCTTGGCCACGTCCTCCATGAAGCGCACGCAGCGGGTGCACAGGATGCAGCGGTTGGGCACGTACAAGACGTCGGGCCCGAAGTCCTCGACCGGGTTGAACCGCTTCGCATAGTCCGGACTGTAGCGCGTCGCGGGCCGGCCCTCCTGGAACGTGAAGTCCTGCAGCTCGCACTCCCCCGCCTGGTCGCAGATCGGGCAATCGAGCGGGTGGTTGATGAGCAGCAGCTCGAGCACGCCGCGGCGGGCGTCCTTCGCCGCCGGCGCCTGCGTGTGCACCACCATGCCCTCGGCCACCTGGGTGGCGCAGGCGATCTGCAACTTCGGCGCCTTCTCGATCTCGACCAAACACATGCGACACAGGCCCGCGACCGGGAGTCCCGGGTGGTAGCAATAGTGCGGCACGAGGACGCCGGCTTGCTTCGCGGCCTCGATCACGAGCGTGCTCTTGGGCACGCGTACCGGGACGCCGTCGATCGTCAGCGCGACCAGTTCGTCGGGCATGGCGCTGGGCTCCGCTAGGCGACCATCACGGGCTTGCGGCGCCCCGCGATATAGTCTTCGAACTCGCTCTTGAACTTCTTGATCCCGGAAACGACCGGCGCGGCGCACGAATCCGAGAGCACGCAGATCGTCTTGCCGGTCATGTTCTCCGACAGATCGAGCAGCAGGTCCAGGTCGGCGAGCGTGCCGTGCCCCGCGAGGATGCGCTCGAGGATCTTGGTCGTCCAGGCGGTGCCCTCGCGACACTGCGTACATTGGGCGCACGATTCGTGCGCGTAGAAGCGGGCGAGCCGCATGATCTGGTAGACCATGTCCGCCGAATCGTCGAACACGATCACCCCCCCAGAGCCGAGCATCGAGCCGCGCTCGACCACACCCTCGTAGTCGAGCAGACAGCTCTCGGTCTCCGCCCGGTCTAGGATCGGCACCGACGAACCGCCCGGGATACACGCCTTGAGGGTGCGGCCCGGGCGCATCCCGCCGCACAGCTCGTACACGAGGTCCTTGAGCGGGAAGCCCATGGTGACCTCGTAGTTCCCGGGCTGCTGCACGTGGCCGCACACGGAGAAGAGCTTGGTGCCGGTGCTCTTCGGCGAGGACAGCGACAGCCCCTTGTACCAGGCCGCGCCGTTCGTGAGGATGTGGGGCACGGCCACGAGCGTCTCCACGTTGTTGATCGTGGTGGGCAGGCCGAACAGGCCGGCGGCAGCGGGAAAGGGCGGCTTGATCCGCGGGTTGCCGCGCTTCCCCTCGATCGAGTTCATGAGCGCGGTCTCTTCGCCGCAGATGTAGGCCCCCGCACCGCGGTGCAGGTAGATCTGGATGCCGCCCAAGACCTTCGCCGCGCGCGCTTCGGCGAGGGCCTTCTCCATCGCCGCCCACGGCTCGGTGAATTCGCCGCGGATGTAGATGTAGGCAACTTCGGCCTGGATCGCGTGCGCGGCGATGGCGGTGCCTTCGAGCAGCGCATGGGGCGTCCACCGCATGATCTCGCGGTCCTTGAATGTGCCCGGCTCCGATTCGTCCGCGTTCACGCACAGATAGTGGGGCTTCTTCTTCTCCCGCGGCATGAAGGACCACTTGAGACCCGTCGGGAACCCGGCGCCCCCGCGGCCCCGCAGCCCCGATTCCTTGACCGTGTCGATCAGCTTCGCCGGCTCGGTCGCGAGCGCCCGCTCGAGCGCCCGGTAGCCCCCGCGCTTCACCCAGCCCTTGTAGCTGCGCGCGTCGGCCTCCCCAAAATGCTTCGACAGGATGACCGTTTCCTTGGCGTGCGGCTTGTGGGGGTAACCCATTACTGGTACCGGACCACGAGCTGCGGCACCGTCTCCGGCGTGACGCTCTCGATCAAATCGTCGTCCACGAGGACCGGGGTCGCGAACCCGCAGGCGCCGAGGCACTCGACCTCGACGACGGTCCACTTGCCGTCGGGGCTCGTGGCCCCGAGCTCCTTGGCGCCGGTGGCGTCCAAGAGCGCCCGCACCACCGCCTCGGCACCGCAGATATTGCACGGCGACGTCGTGCACACCTGCACGAAGTGCGTCCCCACCGGATGCTGGTGGTACATGGTGTAGAAGGTCACCACGCCCTTCACGTACGCGGGTGTGAGCCCCAGGACCTCAGCCACCTCCGCCATGTTGCGGTCCGAGATCCAGCCGCGCGCCTCCTGCACGAGCCAGAGCGCCGGCAAGAGCGCCGCCTGCTTCGTGGGGTAGCGAGTCAGGATCTCGTTGAGCCGCGCGAGCGTCTTATCGACGAAGACGGGTCGATGCTCCTCGATGCCCGCCGCGAGCGGCGGCTGCGCGCCGACATTCATCGATCGACCTCGCCCATCACGATATCGACCGACGCGTTGATCGCGATCAGGTCGCTCAGGAGATGTCCGGTCGCCATCTGGGGCAGCGCGGAGAGGTTGATGAAGGACGGCGGTCGAATCCGCCAGCGCACCGGCTTCGCCGTGCCGTCGGAGACGAGGTAGGTGCCGAGCTCGCCCTTGGGGTTCTCGATGCCGACGTACGCCTCGCCCACCGGCGCCTTCACGCCTTCCATGACCTGCTTGAAGTGATAGATCATCGCCTCCATGTCGCTCATGGCCCGCGACTTGGGGGGCAGGATGACGCGCGGGTCGGCCACGTTCAACGGGCCGTCGGGCAGCCGGTCGAGCGCCTGGGCGAGGATGCGGTTCGCCTGGTAGCACTCCTCGAGCCGGACGAGATAGCGGTCGTACACGTCACCGTGCTCGCCCACCACGACCTCGAACTCGTAGGTCTCATAGCCCAGGTACGGCTTGTCCTTGCGCACGTCGAACGGGACCCCGCTGGCGCGCAACATCGGCCCCGAGAGCGAGTGGTTGATCGCTTGCGCCGCGGTCAGCGCCCCGATGCCCTGCGTGCGGCCGACCCACACCGCGTTGCGGGTCAGCACCCGGTCGAGCTCACCAAGCGTCTTCGGAAAGGTCGCGACGAAGTGGCGCAGCCCGGCGACGAAGGCGTCGGTCACGTCGGCCATCATCCCGCCCACCCGCGTGACACTGGTCGTGAGCCGCGCCCCGGTCCACATCTCTTGGAGGTTGTAGATGCGCTCCCGCTCCTGGAACGCCCACAGGAACGGCGTGAACGCCCCGAGGTCGATCGAGGTGGTCCCGAGCCAGACCATGTGCGAAATGATCCGGCTCATCTCGCACGCGATCACTCGCAGGACGGTGCAGCGCGGCGTGATCTCGAGACCCATGAGCTTCTCGACCGCGAGGGCGAAGCCGACGTTGTTCGCCATCGGCGACAGATAGTCGGTCCGGTCGGTGAGCGGAATGATCTGATTGTAATGCCGATACTCGCCCAGCTTCTCGAAGCCCGAGTGGAGGTAGCCGACGTGCGGAATCACCCGCACCACGGTCTCGCCGTCGAGCTCGACGACGAGCCGCAGCACGCCGTGGGTCGCGGGATGCTGCGGCCCGATGTTGACGAGCATGTGCTCGCCCGCGAGCTCGGGCTCCGGGGCGTCCGGAGCGACGCCCGCGGGGAGGGCGACGCCGAGCGGCACCCGCACCGGCTGGCCCTGCGCGTCGAGCCCGGGCGTCGCGAGCTCGAGCTCGACCGTGCGCTTGCTCATTCCGAGTCGCGCAGCGTGCCGCGCTCGCCGCGGCGCAGCCGCTCCTTCATGTCGGCCGGGAGCTCGCTGTACGCGTCGGCAATCGAGAGCTCCTCCATCGAGTAGTGGGCCTCGGGCTGGGCGGTGAGCGCCTGGCGCACCTGCTCGGCGCGACTGAACCGGCCCCGCAGTGGGAAGTCCTTGCGCAGCGGATGCCCCTCGGCGTAGGTCTCCCACATCAGAATGCGGCGCAGATCGGGATGCCCCCGGAAGGTGATGCCGAACATGTCGTACACTTCGCGCTCGAGCCAATCGGCGCCGCGCCAGAGTGGCACGACCGAGTCGAGCGTCAATTCCCCCCGCGGGTCGAGCTCCACCTTGACGCGGAGCTCGGCCTGCCGCGCGAGTGAGCGCAGGAAGTACACCACTTCGAGCGGGCGCTCGCGGTCGCGGTACTCGACCGCGGTGACGTCCACCAGGTAGTCGTACGCCTGCCCGGGCGTGTCCCGGAGCCAGGCCATCACCGCACCGAGACTCGCCTGGGCCACGTACACAATGGTGTCGCCGCAGGCTTCGACGACGCGGCCGATCGCGTTGCCGAAGGTCGCTCGCAGGGCGTCGACGGACGGGTTCACTCCGACCGGAATTGGTGAACGGAGTTTCCGAACGGCTCGGAGATCTCGTCGATCTGGTCGGGGGGCAGGCGCAGGCCCCGCTCGTCCAGCACCGCCTCGTCGCGGCGCGGGACGCGGTCGAACAGCGACTCGCCCTTGATCTTCTTGTGCAACAACAGGACCCCGTACAACAGCCCTTCGGGACGGGGCGGACAGCCCGGCACGTAGACGTCCACCGGAACGATCGTGTCGATCCCCTGCACCATCGCGTAGTTGTCGAAGATCCCGCCGCTCGACGCACACGCGCCCATGGAGATCACCCACTTGGGCTGCGGCATCTGGTCGTAGATGCGCCGGATCACGGGCGCCAGCTTGAATGGCAGCCGGCCGGCGCAGATCAGGACGTCCGCCTGGCGCGGCGAGAACGCTTGGCGCTCCATCCCGAAACGGGCGAAATCGTAGCGGCTCGCAGCCGTGGCCATGAACTCGATCGCGCAACAGGCGGTGCCGAACGGCATCGGCCAGAGCGAGTTGGCGCGCGACGCGTTCACCGCCCAGTCGACCAGGTCCTGGGCCCGGGCGACCAGGTAGTTGGGGCTCTGACCCGCGACGTCCTTGGTCTCAAGCACGCGCTTCATGTGCCCCTACCCCTCTGTGCCCCGGGTGGCTCCCGTTGCCGCTGCCCCCGCCCACTGCCTAGTCCCACTGCAACGCCCCGCGCTTCCAGACATACACGTAGCCGACCGCGAGGACGAACATGAACACGGCCATCTCCGCCAAGAGAAACCCGGTTCCCGGTCCGCCCTCGAGCCCGCCGTTCCAGTAGATCGCCCCCCACGGGATCAGGAACACGGTTTCGATATCAAAAATGATGAACAGCATCGCCACCATGCGGAACTGCACCGAGAACCGCTCGTGGGCGTTGCCGAGCGGGGGCATGCCGCTCTCGTAGGGGGTGTCCTTGGTCGGGGTCGGCCGGTGTGGCGACAGCAGGTGCGACGCCCCGATCATCCCGAACGCGGTGAACGCCGCGACACCGAGGAGGATCAGGAAGGGGATATAGGGCGAGTTCATGAGTTCGTGAAAACTTTCACTTACTCCCCGAAACGTAATTCGCGCACCGCCGCGTTGTCAACCGAAGCAAGTGGCGTAAGTGTCGATGCCGTCGATATATTGCCGCGCGTGTCAATCAAGTCCGATCGCTGGATCCGGCGCATGGCCGCCGCGCACCGCATGATCGAGCCGTTCGCCGAGAACAAGGCGCGCCCGGGCGTCATCTCCTACGGCGTCTCCTCCTACGGCTATGACATGCGCGTCGCCCCCGAGTTCCGGATCTTCACGAACGCGCTCTCGGCCATCGTGGACCCGAAGGCGTTCGATCCGAAGTCGTTCGTCGAGTTCACCGGCGACGTGTGCGTCGTGCCGCCGAACTCGTTCGCCCTGGCGCGCTCGGTCGAGTACTTCCGCATCCCCCGCAACGTGCTGACGATCTGCGTGGGCAAGAGCACCTACGCGCGCTGCGGCATCATCACCAACGTCACGCCGTTCGAGCCCGAATGGGAAGGCTTCGTCACGCTCGAGATCTCGAACACGACACCGCTCCCGGCGCGCATCTATGCGAACGAAGGGATCGCGCAAGTGCTGTTCTTTACCGCGGATGAGGGCGACGAGTGCGACGTGAGTTATCGCGACAAGAAGGGCAAGTATCAGGCCCAGCAGGGCATCACGCTGCCGAAACTGTAGCGCCCGCCGCTGGCGCGGCGCTCAGGGCGCCGCCGCTGCTTGCGGGCGGGCGCCGAACGCGGTGATGGCGACGGTGGCGCCCGCGAGAATCACCAGGTCGGGTACCCAGCCGAGCTCCGTTTGGGGGACCGCCATCTGCAGGAAGTTCATCACAAAATCGAACAGCCCGACCAACAGACCGAGCAGCACGGTGCCGCGCAACGGACGCCCCAGCCGGGCGAGCAGGCTGCCGCTCACCAGGGCGACCGCCCCCTGCCCCGCCGCTATGCCGAGCGTCGTCACGAGATCCTCGAACAGCGTGCTCCAGAGCCCGGGCCGGCTGGGATGGTAGCTGAAGAACCAGGTGTGCACGAGCGACAGGACCACGCCGGCCACAGCGGCGCAGAGCGTCGCCCAGATGGCGTAGCCGATCACGATCCGCATCCGATCCCCGCCGCTGGTCTCGCCTGTCATGCCCCCCCTCGTTGGTACGTCGCCGGGCGCGGCAGCAAATCTGGCCGCTCGCGCGCGGGGCCGCTAGTCAGCGCAACGCGGCGGTGGCCTGCTCGAGGGCGCCGCGGGCTTGATCCACCCGCGTCACCAGATCGGTGAGCTCCCGCTCGGTGGTCGGGCTGTCCGCATACCGGATCGCTTCGTTCACCGACGGAAATGCCATCGTGGCGTAGCCGTTGTCCAGATCGGAAGCGAACTGCACACTCCGATACCACGGGCGGCTGGTCAGCCCTTCGGGCCGGGTGAGCCGACGTTCGACCTGCATCAGCGCCGCGTTCACGCGGCGGGCGCGCACGGGCAGCGCGCCACGCGCACTGTCGCGCGCCGTGGCGAAGCTACGGGCGGCTTCGGTGAAGCGCGCCAAGGCGTCCCGGAGCGCGCGCGTACTCACGCTCCAGCCGCGCTTCGTGATCCCCGAGTCGAGGGGCGCCACGAGCCGCGTCAGCTCCGCCCCGAACGCCGCGTAGTCCAGCGGCAACACTGGGGCGTTGGCGAGCCGGGCGAGCAGGACCGCCACCAGTCGGGCCGCGGCCTGATGCGCCCGGTAGCCGGGATCGCCGAACCCGTTCATCCAGTGGTAGGAGTCGTACATCGAGTGATACACGCCGCCCGGACCCTCGAACCCGACCGCCGCGGCCGGGATACCGAGGTGGTGGTAGAACCCGGCGAAGTCGGATCCGCCCCCGAGATTGCCGAGCGTGAGCGCCGCCGTGTCACCCTTGTTGCGCTCGAGCCAGGCGTCATACACACTGCCCCGCCCGGAAGGATCGGGCACGGCGCGCGCGGCATCACGAATCAACGGCTTGAGCGACGGCGAGCCGCCGCCCCCGAAGCGCGGGCCCTGGGTGACGTCGTCCTCGTTGATATAGGCCACCGCGTGCGCGGCGAGCGAGTCCGCCATCTCCTCGACCCACTCCGTGGAGCCGATCAGCCCCCACTCCTCGGCGTCCCAGGTGGCGAACATGATGGTGCGCGCCGGCCGCAGGCCGGCCCGCGCCAGCTCGGCGAACGCGCGCGCGGCCTCGAGCACGGTCACGCAGCCGCTGATGTTGTCGGCCGCGCCCGGGCTCCACGCGTCGCGGTGGGCCCCCACCAGCACCCATTCGTCCGGGTAGGTCGAGCCCCGGATCACGCCGAAGGTGTCCCAGATCCGGTGCAGCGCCCGGGCGCCGCGCTCGGTCTGGGTGTGCAGGCGGGCGCGCCCTGGCCCGGGGCCGACGTGGTAGCGGAACGGCAACCCGCCCTGCCAGGCCTGCGGGACCGACGGCCCGCCGATCCGCTCGAGCAGGCGTTGCGCGTTGCCATAGCTCAGCGGGATCACGGGAATGCGCGGCAAGGGCAGCGACTCCTCGGGTACCCGGTGAACGCCAGGAAGCGACGCATAGCCCGGGGTCGTGGGGTCGCCGTTCACGTTGAGGATGCTGCCGCGCTGGATGCCGCCCCAGGGCCGCATCGGTCCCTCGGGATAGATGTCGCCGCGGCTGTAGCCGTCGTCTTGAGGATCGGAATAAATGATGAGGCCGGCCGCCCCGTGACGCTCCGCCTCGCGCGCCTTGATGCCCCGGAACGAACGCCCGTACCGGGCGATCGCGATTCTGCCGCGGATGGCGACACCGAGCGAATCGAGGGTGCGGTAATCCTCAATGAGGCCGTAGTTGACGTAGACAACCTCCGCGGCTACATCCCCGTTCCCCGTGTAGGCGTTGAACGACGGGACCTGGGGCCCGTCGCTCGTCGAGTCGGCCGCGAGCGCCGGCTCGCGGAACGAGAGCGCTTCCGGCGGCGCGCCTGGGCCGGGGATTACCCAGGCCGCCACGCTGTCGGGGTGCGGGAGGTAGACCGTGTATTCCTTACTCCACGCCTCGAGCCCCCACGCCCGCAGTCGCTCGAGCACGTAGTCGCGGGTCGCCGCCTGGGCCGGGGTTCCCGCGACATGGGGCGCGCGCGTCAGGTCATGCGTCAGGCGGCGCGCACTCGCCGTGTCGGGGATCGCCAGGAGACGCTGCTCGAATGCGTCCGCTTGGGCCGAGACGGCTGGGGCGGCGCAGAGGCAGAGGACGCCCACGCTGGCGGAACGGAGCACGCTGGGTCGCACTTGGGTCGATCCGATTGGGGGAGAGCGTTATCTTACCCCCTACGTTACGCTAGATTTGGCGCGCGCGCACGCGTTCAGGGGGGATCCCCAGTGACCGGTCGTCTCGCGCTCCTGCCCCAGTGAGAGCTCCTCGGTTGGTCCGGCTGGCCCGCCTGGCCGGCGGGCGCGCGATCAGTCTGCGCATCACGCTGCTCGCCGTCGCGCTCGGCGCGGCCGCGTACGCGAGCGCGCTCCCGCTGTACCTGTACTTCCGTGTCAGTCGTCCCGCGCTCGCCCTCGGTAGCACGATCCAGGGGATCGCCGACGTGGGAGACGACCTCGCCCGGCGCAAGGCCGCGCTCGCTCACGCCCTCGTTCTGACCCGCGACCTCGCCCGCCGAGCGCGAGCGCCGGCCGACTCGCTGCGGGTGGCCTACCGACTCGTCCTAGGGGCTCGGGCACCGCTGGCGCAGCCACCGCAGGCCCCGTTTACGCCGGCCATGCGCGAGGCGCTTGCCCAAACCGACGAGGCGATGACGCGCGTCGCGAACGGCCTGGCGAACGTGTTAGCGCTGCTCGGGGCCGGGCGCCGGGCCCAGGCGGAGGCGCGCCTGCTGGACGTGGATTCGCTCGTCCGCGCCGCGGACTCGCCGCACGAGCGGGCCTCCCAGCTCGCCCGCGCCGACCTCGTGGCCCGCCAGCGGGGCGTTCGGGAGGCGGCGAACGAGGTGCGGCGCGACACCCTCGTCTGGCTCCTCATGGGCCTGCTGCTCGGGCCTGCCCTGCTCTTCGCCGTGCGGCGACGGGTGTGGCGCCCGCTGCGCGATCTCGAGACCGGTCTGGCCCAGGTCGCAGACGGCGATCTCTCGGTACGCGTGCCAGTGCGGGGGGCCGACGAGCTCGGGCAACTCGCGGAGCACTTCAACGCCATGACTCGCGTACTGCGGGATCGCGCCCAGGAACAGGGCCGGTTTGCGGCTGCCGGTGAGCTGCTCGCTGGCGTCGCCCACGAAGTGAACAATCCCCTGATGGCGATCGCGGCGCACGCCGAGAACCGCCTCGCCGATCCCAGCCTCGGCGAAGAGCAGCGCGCCGAGATGACGCAGATCCTGCGCCAGGCCCGGCGGGCGGGGAAACTGTTGCGGGGCCTGCTGCGGTTCGTGCACGCCACCGAGCCGGAGGTCACCCGGGTCAATCTCAACGATGTCGTGCGCGGCGCCCTGGACCTCGTCTCCTATCGATTCGGCGTGGACGAGATCACGGTGGGCGGGCGCCTCGACCCGCGCCTGCCGGCCGTCGAGGGCGACGCCATCAAGCTCGAGCAAGTCGTCGTGAACCTGCTCGCCAACGCGATTGACGCGCTGCGGCGCATCACGCCCCCGCGCCAACTCACCGTGGACACATGGGTGCAGGACACGCGCGTGTCGGTCGCCATCGGCGACAATGGCAAAGGGGTGCCGCCGGAATTCGCGCCGCGCCTGTTCCGGCCGTTCGCCACGACCAAGGGACGCCAGGGCACCGGCCTCGGCCTCTACATCTCGCGCCAAATCGCCCGCGAGGCGGGTGGCGACTTGGTGCTCTCGGCTGCTCCCGCTCCCGTTCCCGCGGCCGGGGCACGCTTCGTCCTGTCGCTCCCCGCGGCGTTCACGCCGACCCCCACGCACACCACCACACCCATCCCCCCTGCCCCGCCTGCCGCCGCCCCGCCAGCGGCGCAAGCGGCGTCCCCGAGCCCCGCGGCGGCCCCGGGCCCGCGGGCGGCGTCGCTCGCCGGGATCCGGGTGCTGATCGTGGACGACGAAGAAGGGGTGCGGCGACCGATGGCGCGATTCCTCAAGCGCCGCGGGGCGGAGGTCGAAGAAGCGGTCGACGGCGTCGACGGACTCGCCCGGCTGCGGGTCCAGCCGGCGGATGTGATTCTCGCCGACCTGCGGATGCCGCGGATGAGCGGGACCGAGCTGTTCGCGCAGCTCGAGGAGGAGCGGCCCGAACTGGCCGCCCGCGTGCTCTTCTTGTCGGGGGACGTCTCGCAGCTCGCCGAGCCGGGGAACACACCGGTGGCCCGCGAGCGCGTATTGGTGAAACCGGTCGAGCTGGCCGAGCTCGAGCGCCGCATCCTCGCGTTCGCGCGGGAGCCGCGCGCCGCTACCCCCTAAGGGCGCGCCCCGCCCCGCGTGGCGGCGTGGTCCGCGGAGGCGGCCCGCGGCCGACCGCGGATGGATGGCCCCGGCGGCGCCGGCGTACTATCATCCAGCATGCTCGTGGTCGTGGTGCTGCTCACGACCGTGCTCATGCGCGTCGTGATCGTGACCGCAGTCGTCTACCTGCTGCTGCCGCAGGGTCCCCGCTGTCCGCACTGTCACGTCGATATGGTCGCGATCAAGAACCGCTTCTTCGATCGCCTCGTGCCGCTGCTCGAGCGCCGCTGGTGCCTCGAGTGCGGCTGGAACGGTGTCGTGCGGCGCGTGCGCAGGGCGCGCGCCGGGCGGTGGGTGCGACGCTCGGCGCCCCGCCCGACGCTGCGGTGATCAGTCCATCGTCGTGATCAGCCGCGCCGCCCGCTCGTAGAAGAAGTAGTCCCACCCCCAGTTCAGCAGAACGAACAGCTTGTTGCGGAACCCGATGAGCTGGATGATGTGCACCACCAACCAGACCACCCACGCCGGAAAGCCCGTGAAGCCGATCCCCCGGATGTAGGCCACGGCCGCGTTCCGGCCGATGGTGGCGAGGGAGCCCGGATCCCGGTAGGCGAACGGGGTCGGGGGCGTGCCGGTGAGGCGGTGCGCGATGTTCGTGGCCGCCGTTTCGGCCATCTGGAGCGCGACGGGGGCCATCATCGGCAGCGCGACCCCCCCGGCTTCGAGGTAGGCGGCGTCCCCGATGACGTAGATGTCGGGGTGGCCCGGAACGTCGAGCGTGGGCGTCACGGGCACGCGACCCTGTCGCCCCGTGGGCAGTCCCAACCGGCCGGTGAGCGAGACGGCCTGCACACCGGCGGCCCAGATGAGTGAGCAGGCCGGGATCACCTCGCCACTCTTGAGCAACACCTGGGCCCCGTCGTAGTCCGCCACCGTGGCGCCGAAGCGCACCTCGACGTGCTTGCGCCACAGCGTCTCGGCCGCGGCCTCGCGCAGGCGGGCGGGCATGGGCCCGAGCAGACGGTCGGTCGCCTCGAGCAGCAGCACGCGCACGTCCGTCACGTTCAGCCGCGGATAGTCCTTCACCAGGACCAGCCGGATCAGCTCCGAGAGCGCCCCCGCCATCTCGACGCCGGTCGGGCCCCCGCCCACCACGGCGAACGTGAGCTCGGCGCGGCGGCGCTCCGGATCGCGCTCGAGCGTCGCGCGCTCGAAGGCACGGAGCACGTGATTGCGGATGCGGATCGCCTCGGGAATGTCCTTCAAGCCGTAGCCGTGGCGCGGCACGCCCTCCAGACCGAAAAAGTTCGTCTCCCCCCCCACGGCCAGGATCAGGTAGTCATAGGCGATCGCCCCGTCGGTCGTCAGCACCCGCTTCTCGGCTGACTCGAGGCCGGTGACTTCCGTCATGCGGAACTCGAGATTGCGCTGCCCGCGCAGGATCGCGCGCACCGGCCGGGCGATCTGCTCGGGCTCGAGCCCCGCCGTCGCCACCTGGTAGAGGAGCGGCTGAAACAGATGGTAGTTGTGGCGATCGATCAGCAGGACGTCGACGGGCGCGTGGCGCAGCCGTCGCGCGGCCCGCAAGCCGCCGAACCCCGCGCCGACGATCACCACGGTCGGTCGCCTGGGGGGCGGCGGCGCCGGTACCGCGGGCGCGTCGCGCCGCGCGGCGTCGGGCCGGGTGGCCGTGGTGGCCCGCGGCGAGCCGTGCGTCACTCGAGCACGACCGCCGTCCCGTAACACAAGACCTCCGTGGCCGAGGCCCGGCTCGCGACTTCGGACGCGTCGAAGCTCACCCCTAGGACCGCGTTCGCACCGACCTGGCGCGCGTGCTCGACCATCAAGTCGTAGGCCGTCTGGCGCGCCTGCTCGCACATCTCCGTATAGGCCCCGATCTGGCCCCCGATGATGCTCTTCAGGCCGCCGAGGATGCCCTGCGCGATGGTGGGCGCGCGCACCGTGATGCCCCGCACCACGCCCCGATACTCGCGCACCCGCCGGCCTTGCACATCGAAGGTGGTGGACACGATGATGGGTGACTGGATAGCCATGCGGAGCTCCCGGGCTCAGGGTAAGGAGTGAGAGCGACGCCGCACGCACCTCGCAGGGTCCGCCGGCCGCTCGCATCGACCGACCCCTGACTAAGATAGCGCCGGACTGCCTCGCCTTGCCGCCGCCGCCGGCGAGCAGGTATCATCCCACCGTTGCATGACCACGCTCCCCAGCCCCGCCGTGGCCGCCCCCCCGGGCCTCGCCCACTCCCTCATCGGCAAGAAGGTCGTCATGGCGGCGACGGGTGTGGTGCTGCTGCTGTTCGTGGTGGCGCATCTGGCCGGCAACCTCAAGGTATTCGAGGGGCCGGCGCGCTTTAACGCCTACGCCGAGGGCCTGCGCGCGGTCGGTGCGCCCTTCTTCGCCCGCGGCCAGGTGCTCTGGATCGTGCGCGGCGTCCTGCTCGTGGCCGTGGTCGCCCACCTCTGGGCGGCGATCGCCGTGACGCGCGCGAGCTGGCGGGCGCGCCCGGTCGGCTACCGTCAGTTGGCGCCTGTCGCGACGACCTACGCCGCGCGCACGATGCGGTGGGGCGGCGTCATCATCTTCTGCTACGTGATCTATCACCTGCTGGACCTCACCTTCGGCCGCACGAACCCGAGCTTCGTGGCCGGCGACCCCTACCACAACGTGGTCGCCAGCTTGCGGCGCTGGCCTGTGTCCCTGGCCTACATCGTGGCGGTGGCGGCCGTCGGGCTGCACATCGATCACGGCCTGTGGAGCGCGTGCCAGACGCTCGGCCTGAACCGCTCCCCCACCGCCGGCTGGCGCCGCGGCATCGCGGGCGCGATTGCCGGACTCATCACCGCTGGCTATATCGCGATCCCCCTCGCGGTCCTCGGCGGCGTGGTGCGCTGAGCATGGAGCTCCGCGCCAAGATCCCGTCGGGCCCGCTCGCCGAGCAGTGGGAGCGCCATCGCTCCGCCATCAAGCTCGTGAACCCCGCGAACAAGCTCAAACACCGCATCCTCGTGGTCGGCTCCGGGCTCGCCGGCGCCTCCGCCGCCGCATCGCTCGCCGAGCTCGGCTACCAGGTGTCGTGCTTCTGCTTCCAGGACTCGCCCCGGCGCGCCCACTCGATCGCGGCCCAGGGCGGAATCAACGCGGCGAAGAACTATCAGAACGACGGCGACTCCGTGTTCCGGTTGTTCTACGACACGATCAAGGGGGGTGATTTCCGCTCGCGGGAGGCGAACGTGTATCGGCTCGCGGAAATCAGCACGCGCATCATCGACCAGTGCACCGCCCAGGGCGTGCCGTTCGCACGCGAGTACGGCGGCCTGCTGGCGAACCGCTCGTTCGGCGGGGTGCAGGTGTCGCGCACGTTCTACGCGCGTGGCCAGACCGGCCAACAGCTGCTGCTCGGCGCCTACCAGGCCCTGTCCCGCCAGATCGCCACCGGCAACGTCCAGATCCACCCGCGCACCGAGATGCTCGACCTGGTGGTCGTGGCGGGTCAGGCGCGCGGGATCGTCGTGCGCCACCTCGTGGATGGTCGGGTCAGCACGCACCTGGGGGACGCGGTCGTCCTGGCGACCGGCGGGTACGCGAACGTCTACTACCTCTCCACCAACGCCAAGGGCTCGAACGTCACCGCCATCTGGCGGGCGCACAAGCGCGGTGCCGCGCTCGCGAACCCCTGCTTCACCCAGATCCATCCCACCTGCATCCCCGCCACGGGTCCCCACCAGTCGAAGCTGACGCTCATGAGCGAGTCGCTGCGCAACGACGGCCGCATCTGGGTGCCGCGGCGGCCGGGCGACACCCGGGCGCCGGACGCGATCCCCGACGCGGAGCGCGACTACTTCCTCGAGCGGCTGTACCCGAGCTACGGCAACCTCGTGCCGCGCGATGTCGCGTCGCGCCGCGCGAAGGAGGCGTGCGACGAGGGGCGCGGCGTGGGCCCCGGCGGCCACGGCGTGTATCTCGACTTCCGCGACGCCGTGGCGCGCCGCGGCCGCCCGACGATCACCGAGCGCTACGGCAACCTGTTCGAGATGTATGAGCGGATCACGGGCGAGAACCCGTTCGAGCGGCCGATGCGCATCTACCCCGCCCCGCACTACACCATGGGGGGGCTGTGGGTGGACTACAACCTGATGACGACCGTCGACGGGCTGTACGCGATCGGCGAAGCGAATTTCTCCGATCACGGCGCGAACCGACTGGGCGCGAGCGCGTTGATGCAGGGGCTCGCGGACGGCTACTTCGTCCTGCCCTACACGATCGGCGACTACCTCGCGGAGATGAAGCTCGCCCCGCTCGATGCCGGCCACTCCGCCGTGCGCCAGACCGAGGCCGACGTGCGGGCGCGCACCGCGCGGCTCCTGGCCGTGCCGGGGCGCCACAGCGTGGACACGCTGCACCGTGAGCTCGGCCGGCTCATGTGGGACAAGTGCGGGATGTCGCGCAGCGCCGCCGGGTTGCGCGAGGCGATCGGGCGCATCGGCCTGCTGCGCGAGCAGTTCTGGGCCGACGTGTACGTGGGCGGGCGGGGCGAGGACCTGAACCAGGCGCTCGAGCGAGCGGGCCGCGTGGCCGACTTCTTCGAGTTCGCCGAGCTGATGTGCCACGACGCCCTGCATCGCGACGAGTCGTGTGGCAGCCATTTCCGCGAGGAGTACCAGACGCCCGATGGCGAGCCCAAGCGCGACGACGCCCGCTTCGGCTACGTGGCGGCGTGGGAATTCACGGGCGTCGGCGAGCCGGCGGTGCTGCACAAGGAGCCGCTCGAGTTCGCGGCGGTGCATCCCGCGCAGCGGAGCTACAAGTAGTGCGCGTGACGCTGCACGTGTGGCGCCAGCCGGGCCCCGAGGCCCCGGGGCGGTTCGTGCGCTACGACGTCACGGACCTCAGTCCCGACATGTCGTTCCTCGAGCTGCTCGACGTGCTCAACGAGCAGCTCGTCGCCCGCCAGGAAGAGCCGATCGCCTTCGACCACGACTGCCGCGAAGGGATCTGCGGCGCGTGCGGCATGGTGATCAACGGCCGCCCGCACGGGCCGCGCCGCGCGACCACCACGTGCCAACTGCACCTCCGCTCGTTCGCCGACGGCGTGGAGCTGTGGATCGAGCCGTGGCGGGCCGCGGCGTTCCCGGTCCTCAAGGATCTCGTGGTCGACCGCTCCGCGTTCGACCGCGTCATCCAGGCGGGTGGGTTCATCAGCGTGCGCACCGGCACCGCCCCCGAAGCCAATAGCCTCCTCGTCCCGAAGCCAGACGCCGATCTCGCCATGGACGCCGCGGCCTGCATCGGCTGCGGCGCCTGCGTGGCCGCCTGCCCCAACGCCTCGGCCATGCTGTTCGTGGCGGCGAAGGTGTCGCACCTGGGGCTCCTGCCGCAGGGGCAGCCCGAGCGTGCGACGCGGGTCGTGCGCATGGTGGCTCAGATGGACGCGGAAGGGTTCGGCGCCTGCACCAACCACGGGGAATGCATGGCCGCGTGCCCGAAAGAGATCAGCGTCGACTTCATCGCCCGGCTGAACCGGGACTATCTAAAGGCGACGCTCGGGCCCAAGGCTCGGGCGAAGGAATTCACGGGCGCGGCTTAGAGCTTGACCGCCGCCATCGTCTCCTTGACCGCCGCGGCGGATTGCTTGAGGGCCGCTGCCTCGTCCGGTGAGAGTTTCACCTCGAGGATGCGCTCGAGCCCGTTGCGGCCCAGCTTGCACGGCACGCCGAGGAAGATGCCCGACACGCCGTATTCCCCTTGCACCCAGGCGGCGCACGGCAGGATGCGGCGCTTGTCGCGCACGATCGCCTCGACCATCTGCGTGACCGCCGCCGAGGGCGCGTAGTACGCGGAGCCGGTCTTCAAGTAGCTCACGATCTCGGCGCCGCCCTCGCGGGTGCGTTTGACGATCTTGTCGAGCGTCGCTTGGTCGAGCAGCTGGGCGATCGGGATCCCCGAGACCGTGGTGTAGGAGACGAGCGGCACCATCGTGTCGCCGTGGCCACCGAGCACCATGGCCTGGATGTCCTCGACCGAGACGTCGAGCGCCTCGGCGAGAAACGCGCGGTAGCGCGCCGTGTCGAGCACGCCGGCCATCCCGATCACACGCTCGCGCGGAAACCCGGTCACCTGCTTCGTGACCCAGCACATCACGTCCAGCGGATTGGACACGACCACGACGATCGCGTCGGGGCAGTGCTGCCGGATCTCGAGGCTCACCTGCTTCACGATGTCGGCGTTGGTGCGCACGAGGTCGTCGCGACTCATGCCGGGCTTGCGGGCGATGCCCGCCGTCACGACCACGAGCTCGCTGCCCGCGGCCGGTCCGTAGTCGTTGGCACCGATCACGCGCGTGTCGAACCGTTCGATCGGAGCCGACTCCCACTGATCGAGCGCCTTGCCCTGCGGCACGCCCTCGATCACGTCCACGAGCACGACGCTGCGGGCGAGCTCCCGCTCCGCGAGGCGCTGCGCGGCCGTGGCCCCGACGTTGCCGGCGCCGACGACGGTGATCTTGTTGAGCATCCGGTGGTGACCCTCGTGAGTGCTCAGCCGCCGCGCGTGTGCATCTCGCGATGCGGGTCGGCGCGGAGCGAGTCGATGCGGTACAGCGCTCCCCGCTCCGCCACGCCGAGCCGCTCCTCGGCACCGCGGTCGGTCCGGGCCTGCCAGGTCGTCCGGACCAGCGCGGCTAGCTCGTCGTCGGTGGCGCCGCGGCGCAACCGATCGCGCAGATCGGTGCCCTGCGCGGCGTAGAGACACAAGAACCACGTGCCATCCGCCGTGAGGCGACTGCGATCACAGGCGCGGCAAAAGGGCGCCGTGGTCGAGGCGATGATGCCGAAGCTCGTGCCGTCGGCGAGGCGGAACCGCTCGGCCGGGGCGCGGCCGTCCCCGGCGATCGGCTCGATCGGGCCGTAGCGGCGGGTGAGCATCCCGAGGATCTCCTGCTGGGACACGACCTGGTCCCGGGACCAGCGCGTCGCCCCGCCGACGTCCATGTATTCGATGAAACGCACTTCGGCGTCGTGCGCCCGGGCGAACTCGATCAGATCGCCGAGCTCGTCGTCGTTGAACCCGCGGATCACGACCGCATTGAGCTTGACCCTCCCGAAGCCTGCCTGCCGCGCCGCCGCGATCCCCGCGAGCACGTCCGCATGCCGCGGGCTCTTCGCGTACGCGAGCATCCGCTCGGGGCGCAGGGTGTCGAGGCTGACCGTCACGCGTTGCAGGCCGGCCGCCCGCAGGGCCGCCGCCTGGTTCGCGAGGAGCAGCCCGTTGGTCGTCATCGCCAGGTCCGTGATCCGCGCATCGCGCGTGAGCATCGCGATCAGCGTCGCGAGGTCGTGGCGCAGCAACGGCTCGCCGCCCGTGAGCCGGAGCTTCCGGACGCCGAGCCCGGCGAACACGCCCACCAGCCGGGTGATCTCCTCGAACGTGAGGATCGACGCCCGCGGCAACCACACATACTCGTCCTCGGGCATGCAGTACCGACATCGCATGTTGCAGCGATCGGTCACGGAGACGCGCAGGCTCGCGAGCGGGCGCCGCAGGGCGTCCTGCACCACGTCAGACATGCGAGGGCTTGGCGGTGGGGTGGCCGGACGGGTCCACCCAGATGGCGCTGCCGTCCGTGCGCAGCTCCTTTTTCCAGACCGGGATGCGACGCTTCACTTCCTCGATCACGAAGCGACAGGCCTCAAACGCAGCGGCGCGGTGCGGCGCCGCGGCCACGATGGCGATGCTCGCCTCCCCGGCCGGGATCGCGCCGAGGCGGTGGCGCACGGCGAGGCGGGCCGCCGGCCAGCGCCCGCGCGCGTCGTCCAGCAGCCGGCCGAACTCCGCCTCGACCATGGCCTCGTACGCCGAGTACTCGATCGCCGTCACGCCCGGCTCGCCGGACGCGCCCGGCGCGTTGCGCACGGTGCCGAGAAACACACACGTCCCCCCACACTCGGGACCCGACACCTCGGCGAGCAACGCGTCGAGCGCGATGGCCGCGTGCGTCAGATGGGTCACGCGGTCCTCTGACCCCCGTCCGAGCCGCCGGCGATCGGCGGGAGCAGCGCCACTTCGTCGCCATCCTGGACCCGGGCGTCGAGTTTCACGTGTTTCAAGTTCACCGCCGTGAGCGGGCGCTCGGGCAACGCGCGAGCGCCGGGGAGCGCCGCCCGGACGCGCGCGAGCACGTCCCCGGCCCACGAGCTCCGCGTAGCGCGCGAAGAACCGCACCCGCACCGTCGCCGACGCTGAGGTCGCCATATCCGTGCCAAGATAGCCGCGCTCAGTTCCCGGTGGAACCGGTCGTGAGGCCCCGCCAGATCCTGCCCTGCTTGGCGGAGGGCGATGGCTCGGGGGCGAGCGTGACCGAGACGACGGTCTGCTCGCGCACCTGGGTGCTCAAGGTCAGCGGCCGGCCGCCGCGCGTCACGCTGATCGCCAGCGGCGCCCCTGCCTGGCCACGGTAGTGCTCTCGAAACGCGACGCCCCAATCCGCGCCCACGCGTGTCTCGACATCCCCCACCTTGAGCAGCACGTCCCCGGGCACGAGCCCTGCCACATCGGCCGCGCTCCCCGACACGACACTCTGGACGACAAGTTGCGCCTGGTCCCCGGGCTGGGCATTCACGCCGAGGAAGGGGTTCGAGATGCGGCGCCGCGCCGTGGCGATCCCCGCCTTGGGGAACACGGTCTCGTAGGGCAAGGAGTCACGACCGAGGATGTAGCGCGCGTGGAACGCGTCGACGTCGGGCATGCCGAACTCCTTGAGCAGCGCGAGCAGGTCCGCGGTCGTGAACCCCTTCTGGCGCTGGTAAAAGCGCGTGTACAGCGCCCGCATCACGTCGTCCAGGCCGTGACGGTTGTCCGTGGCGTCGCGCATCGCGATGTCCAAGAGCATCCCCGTCATCGCGCCCTTCGGATAGTAGAGCTGGGAGCTGTTCACGAACACTTCGTTGATCCAGGTCGCCAGGCTGCCGTCCTCCTCGCTCCACGGCTCCGGGACCGACTCAACTTGCTGGATGTCCTTCTCGGCGTTGCGGAGGAATTGGTCTTGCGTCCATAGCCCCGAGCGCACGTTGGTCAAGTCAGCGTAGTAGTCCGTCACGCCCTCGGACCACCACAAGAGGGGCGTGTACTGCTCGGCGCGGTAGTCGTAGGGCCACATCTCGGCGGGCCGGATGCGCTTCACGTTGAAGAGATGGAAGTACTCGTGCGCCATGAGCGGCACCATGAAGTCGCCGAACGTCCCGGCGGCATCGGCGAACGCCCCCTGGGGCATGATGTCGAACTGCGACGCGCTGTGCTCGAGCCCGCCGCCAAAACTGATCGGCTCGCGGATCACGTTGAAGAACACCGTGTAGCGCTCGTAGGGCGGGCCGGCGAACAGCGCGTTCTCCGTCTTGGCGATCTTCTCCAAGTCGGCGCGCATGTTGCGCCGCACGCCCGCCGTGTAGGCATCGGCGGGCCACACGGCCATCCGGATCCACTTGCCATCGACCGCCAGCGAATCGAGGCTGAAGCTGCCCAGGAACGCCTCGGCGTCGGCGAGCTCGTGGTAGTTGGCCGCGGTATAGGGCCCGCTCCCCGACCCCGGGAGCGCCATCGTCACCTGCCAGCCCGCGGGCAGCGCAAAGCGCACCTCCGCCGGTCGCTGGAGCTGGCCGCGCTCGTACAGAAACAGATTCGTGCCGAGGAAGTGGCCGAAGCCCGCGACGAGGCGCGCCATCGAGAGATCGATCGTGTCCGCGAGGTAGTCGAACTCCACGCGCACGCGGTCGCTCTTCCCCGTCGGCACGCGCCACGTGTCCTTGTCCAGGCGATCCCAGAACAGCGGCTGCCCGGCGGCGCTCTGCGCGCCGAAGTGGCGCAGGTAGCGCGCGTAGTTCTGGATCTCGTAGTTCCCCGGACTCCACGCCGGCAGCGCGACGTAGAGCGTGTCCTTGCCGCGCGCGGGGAAATCGGCGCGCACGTGAAACAGACGCGCCCCCGGGGCGGGAACCGACACCTCATACAGGACGGGCGCGACGCTCTGCGCCGACAACGGTAGGGCCACGAATAGCCAGAACACGTAACGCACGGGCTCACTCCGGGTGAGGATGAGGGATCTCTTGCTTACACCGCGCAAAACAAAGCGGCCCAGACGCTTAGTCCGGGCCGCGCTGCCGGCGGTCGCCGCCCGAGCCGGGCGCCCTCAGGGCGTGACGCGCTCGCTCGCCTCCGCTACCATGGCCCGCAACTCCTTACTGGGCTTGAAGACAGGGACCGGGCGCGCGGCGACCTCGACCGGGTCGCCGGTGCGTGGATTGCGCGCCATCCGGGTCTTCCGCTGGCGAATCTTGAACGTGCCAAACCCGCGTACCTCTATGTTATGCTGCTCGGCGAGCGCCGCTTTGACGGCATCGAGAAAGGAGTCCACGACGCGGGCGCAGTCCTTCTTGGAAATCAGGGGACCGGCGGTGCGTGCGATCTGTGCGGTGACCTTTTCGACCAGGTCGGCCTTCGTCATCCGTCCCCCTTGAAGGGCCCAAGGGCAGTGCAAGACGCGCCAACATACGGGCTTACCTATTATGTGTCAAGAGCTTGGAGGAACTGCTGGAAGTGGCCCTGAGCGTCGTGCGGGCCGGGCGAGGCCTCGGGGTGGTACTGCACGGCGAAAACCGGGTATTCGCGATGCTTCACGCCTTCGACGGTGCCATCGTTGAGGTTCAAGTGGGTGACTTCGAGCTCGCTGGCGCCCGGGACCCCGCCGGTGTCCCCCCGCACCGCGAACCCGTGGTTCTGCGAGGTGATAAGTACTTGTCCGGTCACAAGATCCCGCACGGGATGGTTGCCCCCGCGATGGCCGTAGGGGAGCTTCACGGTCTCGCCCCCGAGGGCGAGGCCGAGGAGCTGGTGGCCGAGACAGATGCCGAAGATCGGCACGCTGCCGTCGGCCAAGTCGCGCAGCGTCGTGATCGCGTAATGCACCGCCGCCGGATCCCCCGGGCCGTTCGAGAGAAACACGCCGTCGGGCGCGAGCTCCCGCACGCGCGCGGCCGGCGTAGCCGCCGGGACCACCGTCACGCGACAGTCGTGCTTCACAAACAACCGCAGGATGTTGCGCTTCATCCCGTAGTCGTAGGCCACGATGTGATGGCGCGCGCCCGCTGCGCCCTCGACGTACTCCGTGGCGATGGTGGCGTGCGTCGCGAGATCGAGCCCGTCCATCGACGGACTGGCCGCGAGCGCGGCGCGCACCGCATCGCTCGGCCGCTCGCCCAGGGCCACGGCGCCGCGCATCGCTCCCTTCGAGCGGATGTGCCGCGTCAGCTGTCGCGTGTCGACGTCCGTCACGATCGGGATGCGCGCGCTGGCGAGCCACTCCGCGAGCGGGCCGGTGGCGCGCCAGTTCGACGGCTTGATGGAGAGCTCGCGTACCACCACGCCGGCGACGCGCGGCCGGTCGGACTCCACGTCCTCGGGATTGATGCCGTAGTTGCCGATCATCGGCGCCGTCATCACGACGATCTGGCCCAGGTAGGAGGGATCGGTGAAGACCTCCTGGTACCCTGTGAGATTGGTGGTGAACACGACTTCGGCGTACGCGGCGTCGAACGCGATCGGCGCGGTGCCCGGGAACCAGGCGCCGTCTTCGAGCAGGACGTAGGCGGGGCGCGGCTCAGCGATGGGGCGGCGGTGTCCGGTTGGAGGGTTGGGGCCGCGGCGGCGCGCCCTGAGCCGGCGGCGTCGTCGGCAGCGGCAGTGGCGCCGGCTGGATCGGCGCCGGCGCGGGCACGTTGCCCTGGAGCACGGAACGCGGCGCCGCACTGTTCGACGACAGTACGGCCAGGATGAGCGACACGAACAGGAAGGTCCCGGCGCACCACCAGGTGATCTTGGTGAGCAGCGTGGTCGCCTGGCGCCCGCCCATGAACTGCTCCGTGCCGGCGCCCCCGCCGAGCGACGCCAACCCCCCGCCCTGCCCCGCCTGGAACAGGACTGCGGTCACCAGGATCAGCGCGTCGAGGGCCAGGAGGAAGAGCAGCAGATTGTACATGCGGCGCGGATAATACCTACGCGGCGCCGCCCTGCACAAGTTGCGCCCAGCTCTCCGGATCGAGCGACGCGCCACCCACCAGCACGCCGTCGAGCTCGGGCTCGGCGAGGAGCGCAGCGACGTTCTTCGCGTTCACGCTCCCGCCATACAGGACGCGCGGGCTCGCGGAACCCCGCCCCTGGAGCCAGGCCCGGATCCCGCGGTGCACCGCCGCCGCATCCCCGGGCGTCGCGTTGCGCCCGGTGCCGATCGCCCAGACCGGCTCATAGGCCACGACCACGCGGGACAGCGCCGCCCGATCGACGGGCCCGAGTGCGCCGGCGAGTTGGCGCACCACCACGGCCAGGGTGTGCCCCGCGTCGCGCTCGGCGAGGGTTTCGCCAACGCAGAGCAGCGGAACCAGCCCCGCCGCGCCAGCGGCGGCGACCTTGCGCCGCGTGTCGTCGTCGGTCTCGCCAAACAGCTGGCGCCGCTCGGAATGGCCGACCAGCGTGGCGCGCGCGCCCGCCTGCAGGGCGAGCGGGGCCGAGAGGGCGCCGGTGAACGCGCCTTTCGGCTCCCAGTAGATGTCCTGCGCACCGACGAGCAGGTCGCCCCGCTCCCGCACCGCTTGGGCGGCGGCTTCGAGCGACACCGCCGGGGGAAAGAACCACACGTCTTGGCGCTCGCGCCGATTGTAGCGGGCCCGGAACGTCTTGAGATACGCCCGAGCCTCGTCCGGCCCGAGGTGCATCTTCCAATTGGCAGCGTAGAGCAGCGGCCTCATGCGTCCTCGAGCGCCGCGACCCCCGGGAGCGGCTTCCCTTCGAGGAACTCGAGCGCCGCGCCCCCGCCGGTCGAGACGTGGGTGAGCTTGTCGGCGAACCCCGCCACCGCGGCGGCCGAGTCGCCGCCCCCCACCACCGTGATGGCGCCCCGCTTGCCGGCCTCGACGAGGGCCTCGGCGATGGCCCGCGTGCCCGCGTCGAACGGCGGGGTCTCGAATACACCCATCGGCCCGTTCCAGAAGATCGTCTTCGCCCGGAGGATGCGGGCCCGGTAGTCGAGCGTGGTGGCGTGATCGATGTCGAAGACGGACCAGGCGGCGGGAATGCGGTCGGCCGGCACGTCCCGGCGCTCCGCGGCGCGCGCGAGACTCGGCGCCACGACCGCGCCGCGCGGCAGGATCAACTTGGCGCCCGACTTCGCGAGCAGCGTCTTGGCCACGCCTTCCTTGTCCCGCTCGACGAGCGAGTCGCCCACGCCGAATCCGATCGCCACAAAAAACGTGGTCGCCATCGCGCCACCGATCAAGATCTCGTCGACCTTGGGGAGCAGGGCCTCGATCACGTCGATCTTGCCCGAGATCTTCGCTCCGCCGAGGACGGCGACGAACGGTCGCTTGGGAGTGGCGAGGGCGTCGCCCAGGTAGCGCAGCTCCCGCTCCATCAGAAAGCCGGTGACGGCGGGCCGCAGGAGCTCGGCGACGGCCGCGGTGGAGGCGTGGGCGCGGTGGGCCGTGCCGAACGCGTCGTTCACGAAGAAGTCGCCGAGCGCCGCGAGCGTCTGGGCGAAGGCCGCGTCGTTCGCCTCCTCCCCGGGCCAGAAGCGCAGGTTCTCGACCAGGGCCACGCCGCCGCGCGGTAGCCGGCGCGTGGCGGCCGCTCCGGTCGCGGGATCAGGGATGAACTCGACGGGCGCGCCGAGCAGGCGCTCGAGGTCCCGCACGATCTGCCGCAGCGACAGCTTGGGGTCGACGCCCGCGGGACGGCCCAGGTGGGAGAGCAACACCACCCGAGCCCCGTGCTCGCGCAGATAGGCGATCGTGGGCAGCGCGGCGCGGATGCGCGTGTCGTCGGCGACCCCGCCCCCCGCGAGCGGGACGTTGAAATCCACGCGCACGAGCGCACGCCTGCCGTCCAGCGCGGCGGGTGGCAAATCGCGCAGGCTGCGCTTGCTCACTTGGCGGCGATGTACGCCAGGAGATCGACGCAGCGCGCGGAGTAGCCCATCTCATTGTCGTACCACGACGACACGTGCACGAACGTGCCGTCGATCACGCTGGTCGAGAGGGCGTCTACCACACTCGAGTACAGGTTGCCGATGTAGTCCACCGAGACGAGTGGCTCGTCACTCACCGCGAGAATGCCCTTGAGGCTGGAGCCCGCCGCCTGGCGGAACGCGCCGTTGACCTCGTCGCTGCTCGTCCGCTTCTCGACCTCGGCCGTGAGCTCCACGATCGAGACGTCGGGCGTGGGAACGCGCAAGGAGATCCCGTCGATCTTGCCCTTCACCTCGGGAATGACGAGGCCCGTCGCCTTCGCGGCCCCGGTGGTGGTGGGGATGATGCTCAGCGCCGCCGCCCGGGCGCGGCGCAGGTCCTTATGCGGCAGATCGAGGATCTGCTGATCGTTGGTGTAGCTGTGCACCGTCGTCATGAAGCCGTGCTTGAACCCCCAGGTGTCGAGCACCACCTTGACGACCGGCACGAGGCAGTTCGTCGTGCAGGAGGCGTTGGAGAGGACGTGATGCCGCGCCGGGTCGTACCGCTGGTGATTCACCCCCATGACGATCGTGATGTCCTCACCTTTGGCCGGGGCCGAGATCACGACCTTGCGAGCGCCGGCGGCGAGATGCTTGTCCGCATCCGGGCGATTGGTGAAGCGCCCCGTGCTCTCGAGCACGAGCTCCACCCCGAGGGCCTTCCAGGGGAGCTTCTCGGGCTCCTTGATGGCCGATACCTTGATCGGCTTGCCGTTCACGACCAGGGCATCGGCGGTCGCTTCGACCGTCCCGGGGAAACGGCCGTGCACGGAGTCGTACCTGAGGAGATGGGCCAGCGTCTTGGTGTCGGTGATGTCGTTCACCGCCACGAACTCGAGCGCCTGTTGCTGCTGTGACACCGCGGCGCGGAGCACGTTGCGGCCGATCCGCCCGAACCCGTTGATGCCCACACGCACGGCCATCGCGTTCCCCTCTCCTCAGTTAGGTGACGTCCGGATTCGCTGCCCGCAGCCGCTGGCGCGCGCGCCGCGCGCGCCGCGCCGTCCCGCACAATCGCCCGCCGCGCTCCCCGTGTCAAACACCGCTCGCGCGCGTGCGTCTATGCCGCGAGCGCGCGGTTCACGGCGGCGCGCATCACGTCGAGCGGCGGCGCGTGATCGGGGAAGAACCGGCCGAAGGCAGCGGCTCCCTGGCGCACCAGCACCTCGCGGCCGTCCTCGGCCGGCACCCCGGCGGCGCGGAGCGCCCGCACCCAGCGCGTGGCGCCGGGGGCGTACACCAAGTCGAGCGCGGCGCGCAACCGGCGTGAGCGCTCGGGATCGAGCGGCAGGGGGTCCGCCTCCTTGAGGCCCAGCGGCGTGGCGTTGATCGCCACGTCGGGATCGAGCGCGCCGCGCGCCGGCGCGGCCCGCACGCCGCGCGCGCGGGCCCACTCGACGAAGGCGTGCGCCCGGGCAGCGTCGCGCGATAAGACGTGCAGCTCGGCCCCCGCTTCCGCCGCGGCCACGGCTGCCGCCCGGGCCGAGCCGCCGGTTCCGACCACGAGCCAGCTGCCCCCGCCATCGGCCCCGAGTTGGCGCAGCGCGCCGAGGATGCCGGCCACGTCGGTATTATCGCCGACCAGCGCTCCGGCTTCGGTCCAGAAGGTATTGCACGCCCCCACGCGCGCGCACAGGTCCGTCTTACGCGCGAGACAGCGTTCCGCCGCCTCCTTGTGGGGCACCGTCACGTTGCCCGCCCCGCCCGCGGCCGCCAGGGCGGAGAGTACCGTGGGGAGGGCGGGGACCGGCGTGCGCAGCGCGACGTACACGGCATCCACCCCAAGGGCGCGGAGCGCGGCGTTCTGCATCACGGGGGAGAGCGAATGCGCGACCGGATCGCCGATCACCGCCAAGAGGCGCGTGCTAGCGCTGACTTCCACTCGCGAACTCTTTGACGATGCGATCGACGGCGGCCTGCAAGAGCCCCTCGAGTTCGGAACAGGTGTCGCGGTAGACGTCGAGATCGCCGCCGAACGGATCGCTCACCTCGGCATCGTCCCCGTCACGGCCGGCGTACTCGCCCAGCACGAAGACGTGGCCTTCGCCGCCCAGCTCGTCCACGCGCGCCCGGTGGTGGCGCGCCATCGTGAGCACCAGGTCCGCCGCGTCGACCAGCTCGCGCGTGAGCAAGCGCGCCCGGTGGCCCGAGAGATCGAGCCCGCGCTCGAGCCCGACGAGGTACGCGCCCTCCGACGCCGGCGCACCGTCCCAGGCCCCGGTGCCGGCGGAGGAGACGGCGATCCCCTCGATGCCGCGCTCCGCCAGCGCGCGCTCAAGCAGCGCCGCCGCGAGCGGGCTGCGGCAGATGTTCCCGGTACACACCAGCAGAATGCGTTTCGTGGTCGCGTCCTCGATCACGGAGCGAGTTGACCCGCGGCGCGCCGCAACTCGCCGAGCGTGAGCGCTCCCTCCCGAATCAAGCGGGGCGCCGGCTGCGTGCAGTCGACCACCGTCGACGACGGCGAGTTCCCCAGCACCCCACCGTCGAGCACCAACAAAGTCCCCGCCTCGACGGCGGGCGCGAAATCGCGCACGATCGCCTCCGCGCCCGGGGCCGGCGGGCTCCCAGGCAAGTTAGCCGAAGTTGACGTCAGCGGCTCCCCCAGGGCCCCCACGAGTCGGGCCATCGCGCGGTGCGACGTCCAGCGCACGGCGATCCCGCCCTCCGGCCCGCGCAGCGCGTCGGGCAGCCGGCCGCTCCCGCCCGGCAGCACCAGCGTGAGCGGGCCCGGCCAGAAGGCCCGCGCCAGCGCGCTCGCCGCCGCGTTGAAGGCGAGCCCTTGCGCCTCGGCCATGGCGCGGTCGGCGACGAGCAGGAGGAACGGCTTGTCGGCCCGGCGACCCTTGAGGCGCGCGAGGGCCCGCACCTCGGGCCCGCGCGCCCGCGATCCGAGGCCGTAGACCGTCTCGGTTGGGTAGGCGAGGAGACCGCCGCCAACGAGATGCGCCACCGCCTGCGGCAGCACGGCCGTCACGTCCGCGTCGCTCTGGAAGCGGAGCGGCCTCACTGCAGCTCACGCGCCAACGCCTCGGCGAGGCGAAAGTCGTCGGCGGTCGTCACCTTGAGATTGTGCGGCGAGTCGGGCACGACCTCGACCGCGAGACCGGCGCGCTCGCACAGCTCGGCGTCATCGGTCGGCGCGGCATCGCCAGGGGCGAGCGCGGCGTAGGCGCCCTCCAACATGGCCCGCGGGAACCCCTGCGGCGTCTGCGCGCGCCACAAGCGCTCGCGCGCGAGGCTGCGCGTGATGCGCCGCTCGGCCACGTCCTTCACGGTATCCGTAACGGGAACGGCGGCCACCGCGCCCACGCCCGTGCGCGCCCGCGCGATCACGCCGTCGATCGTCTCGCGGCTGACGAACGGCCGCGCCCCGTCGTGCACCAGCACGATGGTGACGGGGCGGCCCAACGCGGCGAGGCCGGCGCGCACCGAGTCGGCCCGGCTGGACCCGCCCGCCACCAACCGCAGCCGCTCGCCGGCCAGCTTGCCGAGCCAGTCCGGGGGATGGGCCGCATGTCCCGGTGGCAGCGTGAGAACCACCTGGTCTACCTGTGGATGGGACAGGAAGGGCCGCAGCGCCCGCAACACCATCGGGACGCCGAGGATGGGGCGGAATTGCTTCGGCTCTCCGGGACCGGCGCGCGCACCCGCCCCTGCCGCCACGATGACGACGGCGACGTCAGGCGGCGAGCCGTCGGGCGAGATCACCGATGCCGTCCACGCCGATCACCTCGAGCCCGGCGAGGCTCAGGCGCGAGCGCGCCGACACGAACACCCGCCGGAACCCCTGGCGGGCAGCCTCCCCCAGCCGCCGCTCCACGCCCGCCACGGGACGGATCTCCCCGCCCAAGCCCACCTCCCCGAGGAACACGGCGTCCGGTGGCAAGGGGCGATCGTGCACGCTCGAAACCAGTGCCGCGATGATCGCGAGATCGGTCGACGGCTCGACCAGCCGCACGCCCCCGGTGACGTTCACGAACACGTCCAGCGCATCGAACGGCAGGCCGCCGCGACGCTCGAGCACGGCGAGCAGGACCGCGAGCCGGCGGTGGTCTAGCCCGGTCGCGACGCGTTGGGGCGTACCGTAGCCCGAGCGGGCAGCGAGCGCTTGGATCTCGACCAGGAGCGGGCGGGTTCCTTCCATTAGCGCCGTCACCGCGGAGCCCGAAACGCCGGTGGCGCGGCCCGCGAGGAATGCCGCCGCGGGGTCGGCGACGGGCTCGAGGCCGGCGCCCGTCATCGCGAAGACGCCGATCTCGTCCACCGAGCCGAAGCGGTTCTTGACCGCGCGCAGGATGCGGTGATCGAGCGTGCGCTCGCCCTCGAAGTAGAGGACGGTGTCCACGATGTGCTCGAGCGTCTTGGGCCCGGCGATGCCGCCGCCCTTGGTCACGTGCCCGACCAAGAGGACCGCGGGTCCCGCCTCCTTCGCGAACCGCATGAGGCGCGCCGCACACTCGCGCACCTGCCCCACGTTCCCCGGGGCACCTTCGAGCTCCCCGGTGTACGTGGTCTGGATCGAGTCCACGAACACGACCTGCGCCCCGAGCGCCTGGGCATGCGGGATGATGTCCTCGAGTTGCGTCTCGCCGAGCACGTGGACGCCACCGGCGTCGACGGCAAGCCGGTCGGCGCGCAGCCGGATCTGGTCGGGGGATTCCTCACCCGACACGTAGAGCGTCCGCACGCCGGCGTGCTCGAGTCGGGCCGCGCACTGGAGCAGGAGGGTCGATTTCCCGATCCCGGGCTCCCCGCCGACGAGCGTGACGGAGCCCGGGACGATGCCGCCGCCGAGCACGAAGTCGAACTCGGCAAGCCCGGTGCGCCAGCGCCCCGCCCCGCCCACGCTCACGTCGGCCAGGCGCACCGGCGGCCGCCCGGCGGGGCGGCCGGCGCGCGCGCGGCGGCGCGCGCCGCCCGGCGAGTGGCGTCCCAGCGGCTCTTCGGCCAGCGTGTTCCACGCGCCGCACGCGTCGCACCGCCCCGCCCACTTCGGCTGCTCCGCCCCGCAGTCGGTGCAGCGGAACACCGAGTGCGCCTTAGCCATGGCCTGCCTCGGCCGGGGCTTCGCGCGGCGAGAAGTTGTCGAACCGCGTGTATTCCTTCTTGAAGACGAGCTTCACCGTCCCGGTGGGGCCGTTGCGCTGCTTGCTGACGCTCAGCTCGGCGAGCCCTTCGATGTTCTCGTTGGTCTTGGGATCGACGGGGCCGTCGTAGAACTCCTGCCGGTAGATGAAGCACACCACGTCGGCGTCCTGCTCGATCGCGCCCGATTCCCGCAAGTCCGAGAGCTGGGGCCGGCGGTGTTCGCCGCCGCGTTGCTCGGGGGCGCGGGACAGCTGCGACAGCGCCACCACGGGGACGTCGAGCTCCTTGGCCAGCGCCTTGAGCGAGCGGGAGATGAAGGAGATCTCCTGCTGGCGGTTCTCCACGCTGGTCGGACCCTGCATCATTTGCAGGTAGTCGACGACCACCATGCTGATGTCGTGCTCCGCCTTCAGGCGGCGCGCCTTGGACCGCATGCCGAGCGGTGTGAGCATGGCCGAATCGTCGATCCAGATGGGCGCGGTGCCGAGGAGCCCGGCGGCCCGCGCGAGCTTGGGATAGTCGTCGTCGCGCAGCTGGCCGCGCCGCAAGCGCTGCGCGTCGACCAGGCCCTCCGAGCAGAGCAGCCGCTGGACCAGCTGCTCCTTCGACATCTCGAGTGAGAAGACGGCGACCCCGACCGCATGCTCGATCGCCGCGTGCTGCACGATGTTCAGCGCGAACGCGGTCTTCCCCATCGAGGGACGGCCCGCGATGATCACCAAGTCGCCGCGCTGCAATCCCGCCGTGAGGCGATCGAGATCCAGGAACCCCGTCGCCACGCCGGTGAGCGCGCCGTGGCTGGTGTGGAGCTGCTCGATCCGCTCCATCGTCGGCCAGATCAGCTCCTTCAGCCGGACGAACTCTTCCGAGCGCCGCAGCTGCGCCACCTGGAACACCCGGTGCTCGGCGTTGTCGAGCACCTCGGCGGACGTGCCGCGACCCTCGTAGGCATCCTGGATGATCGACGTGGCGGCCTCGATCAGCCGCCGCAGCACCGCCTTGTCCCGCACGATGCGGGCGTGGTACTCGACGTTCGCCGCGGTCGGCACCACGTCGATCAGCCCGCCCAAGTACTCCATCCCGCCGGCCCGGTCGAGGTCGCCGCGGCGCAGCAGCTCATCGCGCAGCGTCACGGGGTCGATCACATCGCCGCGCTCGGTGAGCGCGACCATCGCGCGGAACAGGAGGCGATGGCCCTCCCGGTAGAACATCGTGTCGTCGAGCAGCTCGGCGGCCTTCAAGGCCGCGTCTTGGTCGAGCAGCATCGCGCCGAGCACCGCCTGCTCGGCCTCGTTGCTCCACGGAATCTGGCGGCCGGCGAGCTCGCGCTCAGCCGATAAGACGGCGGGCGATGCGGACGTCATCCCAGGTCGGTTTCTTCCAGTTGGGGTTCCGGAGCAGGGCGGCCGGATGGTAGGTAACGATAACCGGGATGCCGCGGAACCGGTGGATCTGATTCCTCAGGGAGCCGAGCGATTGCTTCGTGTTGAGCAAGGTCTGCGCGGCCGTGCCGCCCATGGCGAGAATCACCGCCGGCTTCACGAGGTCGATTTGCCGCACGAGATAGGGCAGGCAGGCGGCGATCTCGTCGTACTGCGGTACGCGGTTCTCGGGCGGCCGGCACTTCACCACGTTGCAGATGAACACCCGTTCGCGCGGCAGCTCGATCGCGGCGAGGATCTTGGTGAGGAGTTCCCCCGCCTGTCCCACGAACGGCCGGCCGGTTTGATCTTCCACCCGGCCCGGACCCTCGCCCACGACCACGAGGCGGGCGTCCACCGCCCCCTCGCCGGGGACGGTGTGGCTGCGCCCTTCGCACAACCGACACTTGGTGCACACGGCCACGAGCTCGGCGATGGCAGCGAGCGACGCCGCCTGCGGCACTGGATCGGTGCTGAACAGATCGCCGGCTGGCGGATCGTAGGAGAGGCCGGGCGGTAGGACGCCGGGGCCCGGCGGAGCGGACGGGGCGGGCGGGGCGGACGGGGCGGGCGGAGCGGGCCTGGCGCCGGCGAGCGGAGCGGCGAGTGCGGCGGACCGATCGCTCACGGGCGGCGGCACGGCCGCGCGCGTCCCTGGGACGAGCGCCTCCGGCCAGATGACCGGATCGCCTCCCAGGAGCCGCTGCTGTTCCAAAAACTGGCGCGCCAGTGCCCGCCCGTCGCTCACGTCAGCGCTTGCTCCACCGCGTCGAGGATCTTGTCCGCCACGTCGCGCTTGGGGAGCAGCGGCAACACGATCGGCTCGCCGCGCTTCCCGATGATGGTGACACGATTCGTGGTTACTTCGAACCCCGCGCCGGGCTCGAGCGCGTCGTTCAAGATAACGAAGTCGAGGGCTTTAGTCTGCAGTTTCTCGCGGGCCTTCGCAACGCCGTCGCCCCCCGTCTCGAGCGCGAACCCCACGACGACGCAGCGCGCCGGCGGCTTGAGCGCACCCAGGATATCGGGCGTGGCTTCGAGCTCGAGCGTGAGCGCGCCGCCCGAGCGCGGGCGCTTCGCCGCCGCTCGCGTCGTGGGACGATAGTCGGCGGGCGCGGCCGCCATGAGGAGCAGGTCGGCGTGCTGCACGAGCCCGGCGACCGCGCGCTGCATCTCGGCCGTCGTCTCCACGCGGTGCGTGGTCGCGCCGACGGGCAGCGGCAGGTCCGACGGCCCGGTGACGAGCACGACCTCCGCGCCGCGCGCGTACGCGGCCGCGGCGAGGGCGTACCCCATGCGCCCGCTCGACGGGTTGGTGACGACGCGCACCGGATCGAGGTGCTCCCGCGTGGGTCCGGCGGTGACGAGGACCTGCTTTCCCTGCCACGGGGCGCGCGCCAGCACGAGGCGCGTCGCCGCGGCGAGAATGGCCTCGGGCTCGCTCATCCGGCCGGGACGCTCGCTCGGCCCCTCGGCGAGCGGGCCCGCGTCGGGCCCCACGAAGTGCCAGCCGCGCGCGGCCAGCGTCCCGACGTTGGCGCGCGTGGCGGGATGGGCGTACATCGCGTCGTTCATGGCGGGGGCCGCGAGCACCGGGCCGGTGCGCGCGAGCAACAGGGCGGTGAGGAGATCGTCCGCCAGCCCCTGCGCGGCCCGGGCTAGGAGATGGGCGGTGGCGGGAGCAACAATCACGAGCGCCGGCGCATGCGCGAGCCCGATGTGCGCGAGCGCCCGGTCCGGCTCCCACAGGGAGGTCAGCACCGGGCGCCCAGTGAGCGCCTCGAACGTGACCGGCCGCACGAACTCGGCGGCGGACGCGGTGAGCACCACGTCCACCACCGCTCCGTCCTCGGTGAGCCGCCGGGCGAGGGTGCAGCTCTTGTAGCAGGCGATCCCGCCCGACACGCCGAGGACGACGTGGCGGCCGGCGAACGCCATCAGCCTTCCTGGCGCCGCCGCCGGACCAGCTTGTAGGTGAGCCGGCCGCGCACCAGCTCGTCGAACGCCCGCGTCGTGAGCTTCTCCTCGAAGTCCACCGAGCGGTCGCGGGGAAACTCGTTGACAAACCGGGCGAACTTGGCCGCGACCAGGACGCCGAGATACTTGTTCTGCGTCTGGTTCGCGACTTCACTCGGGGTGATGATCCGCATTACCCGCTCCTTTTGGCTGTCGGTTTCAAGGTTGCCGCTGCCGCTTCGAGCTCGGCGACGAACTGCGCCAGCCGCTCGCTCAGTGCCGCCGTGCGCGGCTCCCCGTGCTCCACATGGTCCACGATCTCGGCCACGCGCGCCACGGTCGCGTCGAGATCGTCGTTGATGACGACATGATCGAACACCGTGCCCTCGCGCAGGTCGTCCCGCGCCGCCGCCACCTCGTCCACGGCAATCGCGAGCCGCTGCCGCATCTCCCGCTCTGACTCCGTACGCCGCCGCCGCAGGCGGTCGATCAGGACCCCGGGCGAGGGCGGAATGACGAAGATGCCGATCGACGCCGGGCGGGGATACGCCCGCCGGACGTGCCGGGCCCCCTGCACCTCGATGTCCAAGAGGACGTGCCGCCCGGTCGTGAGCACGCGCTCCACCTCGCTCCGGAGCGTCCCGTACCGCTCCTGGGCGTACTCTTGCGACTCGAGAAACTCGCCGGCGCGCACCCGGCGCTCGAACTCCTCGCGCGTGAGGAAATGATACGCTTCCCCGTCGCGCTCTCCCGGCCGCGGCTTGCGCGTGGTCGCCGACACCGAGTAGCCGAAGCGCTCGGGACGCCGCCGGACCAGCTCCCGCGCGATGGTCGTCTTGCCTCCCCCGGACGGGGCGGCAAGCACCACGACGCGGGGCGTCACTCGAGGTTCTCGAGCTGCTCGCGGAACTTCTCGAGCTCGCCTTTCATGGCGATCACCGTCTGCGTGATCACCGCGTCATTGGCCTTCGAGCCGATCGTGTTCACCTCGCGCAACAACTCCTGCGCCAGGAAGCCGAGCTGCTTGCCCACCGCGCCGTCTTGGCCGAGCGCGTCGCGACACGCGGCGAGATGGGTGCGCAGGCGGACCAGCTCTTCCGTGATGTCGACCCGGTCCGCGAGGAGCGCGACTTCCACGGCCAACCGCTGCTCATCGACGGCGACGCCAGCCGCGAGCTCCGCCACCGCGCGCTTCAGGCGGGCGAGCTCGGCGCTGAGCCGCTCCGGCGCGCGCCGCTCGATCGCGGCGGCACCTTCCGCCAAGGCGTCGAGCCGGCCGCCGAGCTCGGCCGCGAGCACCGCGCCCTCGCGCACCCGCATCTGGATGAGCGCCTGCGCGGCTTGCGCCACGATCCCCTCCACCTCCGTCCACTCGGCGCTCGCGCCATCGCGCTCGAACGCGAGCACGTCGGGATGGCGCGCCACGAACGCCAGATCCACCGCACCCTTGAGCTTGAGCCGCTTCTTGAGCTCCTGGGCTGCCGCCACCACCTGGCGCGCCCGCACCAGATCGAGCGACAGCGCCGCCTCGGTCGCGGGCGGCTCGAGCCAGCGGGCCGAGACCACGACATGGCCGCGCTCGATGAGCTGGCGCAACCGCTCGCGCACCTGGCTCTCGATGCCGGCGAGCTCCGACGGCAGCTTGAGCTGCGGGTTGAAATAGCGGTGATTCACCGAGCGGATCTCGATCGCGAGCCGCCCGCCGAGCACTTGACCTTCCGCCGAGCCGTAACCCGTCATGCTTCGCGGCACAGACTTTAACTATAACCCGGAGAATGACTTAAGGTCAACGGGCTGACCCGAGGTGGTGTGGGTCAGTGCAA
>WNEZ01000077.1_pt1 | contig 78040 bp, 63 predicted proteins | sample 5400521 | NCBI WGS metagenome assembly WNEZ01 (sample SAMN13153339, study PRJNA577476) | soil metagenome | isolation source: 120 cm saprolite under Douglas fir tree site 2 hole 1 replicate 1 | place: USA:California | collected 2015-04-18
GTGAGCGTGCTGGATGGGATCAAACAAAAGGTAGGACCTGGTGCGCAGGTGCTTTATTCCGAAGGCTGCAAAATCACGGAGTCCTCACCGGATTGGGATGCGGACAAAGTGGTGCTAGGGGATGCAGCGCTTAACGCGAAGCGCATTGAGGACGCCGTAAAAGTTGCGCGCAAAGCGGACGTTGTGATTTTGGTACTTGGCGAGAACGAGCAAACTTCGCGCGAGGCTTGGGCGAAGACGCACTTGGGCGATCGCGACAGTCTGGATTTGTTGAGCGATCAGGATCAATTGGCGAAGGAAATTCTGGCGACGGGAAAGCCGACGATTGTCTTGCTTTTACATGGCCGGCCAAATTCGATCAATTTTATTGCAGAGCACGTGCCGGCGATTCTCGATGGCTGGTACCTGGGGCAGGAAGGTGGAACCGCGGCGGCGGACGTGATCTTTGGCGATTACAACCCGGGAGGCAAACTTCCGATCAGCGTGCCGCGTTCGGTGGGACAACTGCCGGATTATTATTACCAGAAACCGTCGGCGAAACGCGGGTTTCTCGGCAGTAGCGTCGAACCGCTGTTTCCGTTCGGTTGGGGGCTGAGTTATACAACCTTCAAGTACTCCAATCTTCGCGTCGCACCGGAGATTATTGGCTCCGAAGGGCGAACGATAGTTAGTCTGGACGTGACGAATACTGGCGCACGGCGTGGCGATGAGGTGGCACAGCTTTACATCCACGAGAAGGTAAGTCTAGTGACGCGAGCGGTGAAAGAGCTGCGGGGTTTTCACCGGCTGTCGCTTAATCCTGGCGAAACAAAGACAGTTGAATTCACGCTGGGGCCCAAGGAGCTTTCGTACCTGAATCGAGAGATGCAGCGGGTGGTGGAAGCGGGCGCGTTTGAAGTGATGGCGGGCGGGAATTCGGTGGATTTGATCAGCACCAACCTGAACGTTGTGAATCGATAGGACACAAGATTCTAGTTACGGTTTGTGATTGACGGGATACTCGACGCCTTGCTGAGGCGCTGCTTCACGTCTCTGTTGCATTGCGTATCGCGGCAAAGGAGCCATTTAATAAGACGTTTTTTCCTCACCGCGCGATGGCAACTGCCGTCGGGATTACACTAACACTACACAGGCTAGCAGCCACAGCATCGAAATCAAGAGACGCACTCGGTGTTGAGTTTAGCGATTCTCAGCACAGAATTCGAACGCGTGTTTTGTTACTTGGATTTGAGGCGGGAGTTTTCAGTGGCTAAGGAACGACGCGGTATTCACTTGATTGCGGAGTTGGCGCGCGTTTCCATTGGGACGGTGGATCGCGCGTTGCACGGACGCGCTGGAATCAACGACGCCACCCGGCAGCGAATCCTGCAAATCGCGCGGCAAGTGGGCTACGCGCCGAATCTCGCGGCGCGCGCGTTATCGGTGGCGAAAGCAAACTCAAAGATTGGTGTGTGCGTGCCGAGAGAAATTCATTTTTTCTACGATCAGTTGTGGAGCGGCATCCTGGAAGAGGCACGGCAGGCGGCACATCTTGGAATCCAGTTTGTGACCCGTCCCGTGGAAGTGCTGGGAGAAGGGGACACGGACGCGTTCAAAAAACTGGTAGCCAGCGGTGTACGGGGAATTATTTTGACGGCGGGAAATCCCAAGGCGCTGCAGCCGCTGATTGACGATGCGGAGGAGAAGGGAATTCCCGTGGTTTGCGTTTCCACGGACGCACCGGAAAGCCGCCGGTCGTGCGTGGTGTGCGTGGAGCCACGCTCGAACGGATGTCTCGCCGGCGAGTTAATGGGCAAATTGGTTTTGCCTGGTTCCAAGGTGGCGGTGGTTGCAGGTATGTTGCGAGCTGAAGATCACCGGAAAAAAGCCGATGGCTTTATAGAAACGTTTCCTCGCTACTGCGCGGGCGGCAAGATCATCAAGATTATCGAAGGTCACGAAGATGAGGACGAGACTTTCCAAAAGGCATCGGAGTTGCTGCGCCAGGTGCCGGACGTTGCGGGAATTTACGTTAATACGGTGAACTGCCTTCCGGTTTGCCGGGCGCTTGGGGCTACCGGGCTGGCTGGGAAAGTGAAGCTGATCGCCACGGACTTGTTCGCGGAAATGTCCCCGTATCTCCAACAAGGGACCATCACAGCGTCTATCTATCAGCAGCCTCATCGCCAAGGGCAGGTGGCGGTCCGGGTGATGGTGGAGCACCTCGCGAATAAGCTGAATTTCCCACCCAAGGTTCATTTTAGCCCGGGCGTGGTGATGGCCTCGAATCTGCACCTGTTCCGGGAAATGCGACTGGCGGAAACCAGGCTGGAACTACCTGCTATAGAGATGTAGGCCGATGAGGACCCCGTTGCGCAGCTACGCAGTCAGTATGCGTTTCTGTCGGACAGGCCGCGAAACATTGTAAGAAGAATGATCTGCAGGTCGAAGCCGATGCTCCAGTGGCGGAGGTAGTAGAGATCGTACTGAACGCGTCTGGAGATGGAAGTGTCGCCGCGGAAGCCGTTGACCTGGGCCCATCCAGTGATTCCGGCCTTGACATAGTGGTGGGAATTATAGGTTTGTAGTTCTTTGAAAAATTTGCGCACGAGGTGCGCAAGGCCTGACTAACAAGGAAATCGCTTCGCACCGTCAAGAATCATTTGTACCGCATCATGAAACAAGTCGACGCCGGTACGCGTTACGAAGCCGTGGAGACCGTACGCGCGCAGCTTGATGAGGTTTGATTATTATTTTCGAGTTGAAGCTAAAGCACGTTTGAGAGGACGGATGGTTGAAGTCTTCTCAATTTTTTCAATTGAGCGCCGCGCCGCAACTCCAACCATCCGACGCACAATTTATGGCAGAGACGCTCGCTTAGTGTAACTGTCAAAATTGACAGATGGCTTCCGCAATCGCGGTTTCTCTATGAAGGGGAGCCTGCCGCCGCCCGACGCGCAATGTTGAGATCGTGGATAGATTTTGCCAGAGGCACGCTCGCATAAATGTTTGTGCCAACGCCCGGCGCTGAAGAAATCTTAAAGTCACCGCCCACTGCCCGCAAACGTTCCCGCATCCCCACTAATCCGATGCCGTCTGAATTCGCCGCGGGATCAAATCCCTGTCCGTTGTCAGAAATCACCAGTATCGCGTTCGTCTCCGAATATTGCAGCGCAATAGTTGCCTTTGTCGCCGAGCTATGCCGCAACACGTTGTTCAATGCTTCTTGCGCTACTCGATACAGAACCAGTGCCTCATCTTCCGTAACGAAATTCGACGCTTTCCCACAAATCAGCTCAACGAGCGTGCCCTGCTTGCTATTCATCCGATTGCAGAGCTCCCGCAAAGCTGATTCAAGTCCTAAATGTTTCAATTTCGAGCTATGCAAGGCATGGGAAAGAAGGTGCAGATCGGTTCCCAATTCGCTGGTCGAGGCTTGTAGCTGTTGCAGGCGTTCCCCTAGTGCTTCCTTGTCTTCACCAGCGAATTGCTGCCGCATGATATCCAATTCAATAGCCAGCAGCGCCACCCGTTGTCCAATGTCGTCGTGCAATTCGCGGCTGATTCGTTTCCGCTCTTCTTCTTGTGCTTCCATCAGTCGTTTTGCAAGTTGCTCGAGTTGAAACTGCGCTCGTTTCACTTCCGAAACGTCAACCGTTACCCCCAGGATTCTCGGAACACTCTCTCCGGTCCTGTTCAGCAATTCGCCTTTTCCCAGCATCCACCGGATTGTGCCGTCTTTGGCAATCATTCTAAATTCTGCCGAGAATGCTCCGCCGGTTTGCAATATGTTGTCGGCATAGCTGCGTAGCTTATCGCGGTCGTCCGCGACTACATGCGAAAGCACGTTATTGACCAAGTCTGTCGCCGGGATCTTTTCGCGCAACCTATTTCTGTCCAGCCAGGAGATCGTGCCGGTAAGCGAATCATATTCCCATGCGATCGTCCTTGAAGATTCCAGCGCCAGCGTCAACAGCTGCGTGATTCGTTGCAATTGTTCCCTGGCTACATTTGTTTCGGTCACGTCCTCGATCATGCCTAGCAGATACGGGCCATCGTGAGATTCCGTGCCCGCAAGCGAGAGCGTCATTCGGCCCCAGATGACAGACCCGTCGCTCCGTAAAAATCTCTTTTCCGTCGGCGCTGTTTCCCGGACTCCAGCAACCACTTCCTGAATTTGCAGCCAGGTCTGCGGCATGTCTCCGGGGTACGCCACGTCCAAGATATTCTTCAGTTTCAGTTCTTCTCGGCTGTAGCCTAGCAGGTGCGCCAATTTCTCATTGGACATGCGCATTTGTCCACCGGAATCCAACAGCGCAATCCCAATAGGCGAATCTTCGAACAAATGCCGGAATTTCAATTCGCTTGCGTGCACCGCATCTGAAGCCGCTTTTTTCGCATAGGCGCTCGCGAATACGGAAGCCATCACGGACATCTGCGCGATCACTTCCTCGTCCCAGTCCGTTTCTTTCGTGAACGACGTCAGCACCAGTGCGTTGACCCCTTCGTCGCCGCCACTCGAAGGAATCATGGCCAGCGATTTAACTCCACACGCCTTCAACGCCTTGCGGTCCGCCTCGGCCTCCGGCGGCAAATCCTGCAGCCGCCGCAGCCGTACCGGCGCGCCGCCCAGAAGCGCGTCAGAAATCCATGGAAGCTGGCTTAGCGGAGATTCAACGGCAGACGGTATTTCTTCGCTGACTTTCGATGTCTGCATGCGCGCATAAGGTGCTCCATCCCTGCATTGCTGAAACCAGGATATTTGATCGACTTGCAGCATTTCGCCGATCGCGTAGAGCTCGTTGCGCAGCCCCTGCTCAAGTTCCTCACTCTTCAAGCTTACGATTCTTCCAGAAGCCCTGGAAATTGCCCGCTGCACTGAATGCATCTTTTTGAGCGCGGTTTCGGCTTTGCGCCTTCTCGGCATTTCCAGCCACAGCCATATCAGCAAAAATGCTTCCAATGACAGAATGATCGTCAGCGCATCGCCAAGCGGGATGGATCTGGTACTCCCGAGAGACCATCGATCTGGGGAAGTCGCGAAGAACAGCAGCGGATAGAACGCAAAAAATAGTACAGCGGCCGTGACAACATACAGCACAAACCAATCAAACTGCGCGAGCCACAAGAATGGACGCGACCACAACCCCAATCTAGGACCGACTGATCGTGACATTCGCCACCTTCATCCGGCAGTCTTCACTCGGCGGCAGCCCTGGGCAAGTTGGCTGCATTATGCTGCTGTTTTTCTTGAGGCACGGAGTCTACAGCCAGTGCCTTTGCAAATACAACCTCGTTATGTGCTCATTTCTCCAGCGTACATAGTCCGCCGCCTTTCTTTTCCGGCCGCTCAACTGATAACCCTTTCTCTAATCGCAAATCGCAACAAATCTGAATTGGTCTTCAACTCGAATTCCTCCATGATCTTATATTTATGGAACGCCACCGTCCGCGCCGTAACCTGCAGGACGTCGGCTGCCTCCTTCATGGTGCGGCCTTCCGCAAGCAGTTGCAGCACTTCCCGCTGGCGCGGCGTCAGCGTCTTGTTTTTCTGCGCATCCGCATCGCGGACGAATCTATCCAGGAGGTTTTGCGTCATGTGCGAAGTAACAAACGTCTTGCCTTTCAGCACCTGTTGAATGGCTTTCACCAATTCCGCACTCGCGGATTTTTTTAACAGGAATCCCGATGCCCACCTGCGCAGCACATCGGCCGCGATTTCTGTGTCCTCGCTCATTGTCAAAACGATCAATTTTGCCTGCGGCAGTATTTTCTTTAAGCGTGCCCCGGCTTCAAATCCGTTTAGCACTGGCATGCTCAGGTCCAGCAAGATTACGTCGGGTTTCAATTGTTGGGCTTTTTCCAGCAGCGCACGTCCATCAGACGCGGTGCCGACAACTTCAAATTGCGGCTCCAGCAGCCTGCTGAAGGCTTCAGCAACTAAAGTGTGATCGTCGGCCAGAAGGATTCGCGGCTTTCCCATTCCGTATCCCAATCGACTTTTATTCGAAAGTATATATATACCACGGAGACTAGACGCCAGCGTTAGCCATAATAACTGTCAAAACTAACAGGTTGGGTTCGCAGGCCAGCGCGCCAGGTTGTACCAATTCTTGCGGCGGAAACGTCCTATTTGGGAGGCCAGGGGGTAGTATGCGCATAGAGCCGCAATAGGCTTCCCGAGCAGCGCAAACTACCATAAAGTAAGGATTACCATGCGTTTTCGCAGCAATTGGATTCACCTGATTTGCTACTCTCTGGTGTCGATTTCATTGCTTGCTGGCAATGAACTCGCCAGCGCGCAACAGGCCGCGACGGGCACGGTCCGGGTGGTGGGCACCGTCCAATCCATTTCCGGCAAATCCCTTACTGTTATTTCCGACAGCGGCTCGCCTTCCCATGTTCTGGTCGAGGATGCTACCAAATTCCTGCAAATCGAGCCGGGCAAAATCGATCTTAAGGAGGCTACTCCCTTTACTTTTGTGGATCTGCAGCAGGGCGATCGCGTGCTTGTCCGCGGCGTGCTCGCGGATGATGGAAAGACCATTCACGCCGCTTCGCTTATTGCGGTCAAGAAAGCGGCGCTTGCCGAAAAACAGGCGAAAGATCGTGCCGAATGGCAACGCGGAGTGGGCGGCCTGGTCAAGTCGGTTGATCCCTCGGCATCAACAATTTCCGTTACCACCAACGCACTGACTGCGAAAAAAGAAGTCGTCGTACATTTTACAAAGGACACTATTTTTCGTCGTTATGCGTCCGATTCAACCCGCTTTGACGCGGCAAAACTTGCTCCACTTGCGGACATCCAGGCGGGCGATCAACTCCGCGCCAGGGGCTCACGCACCGAAGGCACAGCCGACTTCAATGCTTCTGAGATTGTGTCTGGCAGTTTCCGCAACATCGCCGGCACGGTGATCAGTAGCGACGCCTCGAACAACATTCTGCTGATCCAGGATATTGCTTCCAAGACGGCTGTAACGCTTAAGATCAATTCCGAATCGCAAATGCGCAAGCTGCCGCCGCAATTTGCGGAAGGTCTTGCGGCACGCCTCAGGAACCAATCGGCTGGAGTGGGACAGTCGCAAACTCCGGCGCAAACTTCGCCGGCGCAGCAGCCCGTACAACCGCCCCAGCAGGCCGCGACTCCGGGCGCTGCTCAGGGCCAGCGCGGCGCGGGAGGCGATTTTCAACAAATGATTGCCCGCCGCCAGTCTTTCTGACTTACAAAAAGGTGAAGCCGTCATGGTTGTGACCACCCAAGGGAACGGTACCGATCCACTCACCGTCATAACCCTTCTCGGGGGCGTCGAACCCATTCTTCGCTCCTCGCCAAAAGGCAGTCAGGACATGATCCTCTCTCCGTGGAGCCTGGGCGGCGGGGAGCCTTCCGGAAATTGAAACATTTTGCCGTCTGAAGCGTTTGAGGAGATCGAATGAATTTGAAGTTCAGGCTCAGCCCGTTAAAAATTGTGTCCTTGCTCGCGTTCCTGCTCATTTTTCTCGGTGCTGTCTGCGCACAAGTGCCGGTCGGCAGTTTGCGCGGTCAGGTCACCGATCCTTCCGGTGCTGCAGTTGCTGGCGCAACGGTCGCAGTACTTCCCGCAGAAGGAACGTCAAGTACAGCGACCACGAATCGCGATGGAATTTTTGAAGTCAAGCCGCTCGCTCCCGGAAAATACACGGTACAAGTATTCGCGCCAGGTTTTGCGCAATTTTCCGTGAAGGACGTGGCGATTGCCGCAGGCTCGCCGATGGTTCTGAATGTTCATCTGGCAATACAGGAGCAACAGGAAAGAGTCATTGTCTCGGACTCTACAACGCAACTCGATACCAGTGGCGGCAGCAACGCCAACTCCCTTACTTTGAAGGGCAAGGATCTGGAGGCTCTGTCTGATGATCCGGACGAATTGCAGGACGAGCTTACCGCTCTTGCTGGCCCGTCTGCCGGACCGAACGGCGGGCAAATTTACATCGATGGTTTTACCGCTGGACAGCTTCCTCCGAAATCTTCCATCCGAGAAATTCGCCTGAATCAGAATCCTTTTTCGGCCGAATATGACAAACTGGGTTACGGTCGAATTGAAATCCTTACCAAGCCCGGCACCGATAAGTTCCACGGCCAGTTACTGATTAATGGCAACGATTCCGCGTTTAACTCGCGCAACCCGTTCGAAGGCGATGCCGTCCAGCCCGGCTATCATTCCGTTTTGTATAGCGGCAACATCGGCGGTCCAATCAGCAAGAAAGCTTCTTTCTTTTTCAATCTCGACCGCCGCAACCTGGACGAAATTTCCATCGTAAGCGCTCCGGCACTCGATGCAAATCTTAACCCTATTCAGTTCACGGACGCTGTTCCCAATCCGCGTACCCGCACCAACCTGACGCCTCGCGTCGACTATCAACTCTCTTCCAGCAACACGCTCACTGCGCGCTATCAATACTTTCGGGAAAATGAAATCAATAATGGCGTCAGTCAATTCAGCCTGCCCACGCAGGGCTTCAATGAGCTCAACACCGAGCACACTCTGCAAATCAGCGACACGAAAACGCTTAACGAACGCACCATTAATGAAACCCGCTTTCAATATGTTCGCTCCAGTAGCTCCGAAGCTGTCCTCAACACCGCTCCCACTGTAAACGTGGGCGGTGCTTTCACAGGTGGTGGAAATTATCAGGGGAATTTGCTGCAGACGACCAACGGATACGAAATTCAGAATTACACCTCCATTGCCGCCAGCAAGCACTTCATCAAGTTCGGTGTACGCGCGCGCGTTGATAACGACTTGACGGACAAGTTGACCGGTTTCAATGGTTCATTCACTTTCAATTCGCTCACGAATTATCAAATCACCCAGCAGGACCTGCAGGCGGGCTTCACTCCCGGTCAGATTCGCGCGGACTGCAGGAGCACGGACATCACCGGGAAACCCGTATCTCCGCCGGTTTGCGGCGGAGCCAGCCAGTTTGCCCTCACCACGGGAAATTCGTTGTTGCAAAATAATTATGCCGATCTCGGCTTCTACGCCCAGGACGAATGGCGTCTCCGCCCAAACATCACCGTCAATTACGGCCTTCGCTACGAGTGGCAGAACCAACTGAACGACAAAGGTGGCCTTGCGCCGCGCCTGGGAGTTGCCTGGGGGATCGGAAAAACTAAACAAGGCTCGCCCAAGGCCGTCCTCCGGGCCGGATTTGGCGTCTTTTATGATCGCTTTAAACAACAATATCTGGAGCAAGCGCAGCTGTTGAATGGCATCACGCAACAGAGCTTCATTGTCACCAATCCTGATTTCTATCCGAATCTGCCGACGCCGGCACAGCTCGCCGCGGCGCAAACTTCTCCCACCGTTTATCAGGTTGATCCCAATCTAAAGAATCCGTACACCATTCAGTCTGGTGTCACTCTCGAGAAGCAACTTGGCAAAATCGCGAATGTTGCGTTTACTTACCTTAATTCGCGCGGTGTACACGCTCTGCTCCTGCGCAATATCAACGCACCTCTGCCTCCCAATTATGTTCTGGCGGATCGTCCGCTAGGCAGCGACACGAATATTTATCAGTACGAATCCGGTGGCGACTTCAAGCAGAATCAGTTCATCGTAAATGGCACCGTGCGCGCCGGCGCTCGGCTTTCGCTTTTCGGCTACTACACTCTTAATTATGCGAACAGTGATACCACCGGCGTTTCCGGCGGCTTTTCGAATCAGGCCGTGATTGGCTTTCCGTCCAACCAGTACGACCTGGCCCTGGATTACGGCCGCGCTATTTACGATATACGTCAGCGTCTCTTTTTTGGAGGCTCGATCGCTCTTCCGTACCGCTTCCGCTTCAGTCCGTTCTTAATTGCAAGTTCTGGCGTTCCCTTTAACATCACCTCCGGCAGTGACTCCAACAATGATTCGCTTTTTAGCGATCGTCCAACGTATGCAGAATTCCAGACCGCACTCGCGAGCGCAGTTGCGAACGGCACGATTCCAGGAAACATCAGTTTTCACTGTCAGACCGCCGCCGCAGCGCCAGAGATTCCCATTAACTGCGGACTAGGCCCGCCACGTTTCTCCTTGAATGTGCGGTTGAGCAAAACTTTTGGATTCGGAAAAAAAGCCGGCACTACCGCCAGCAATGGAGGTGGCCCGATGTCTGGCGGCACATTCGGCCGCGGGCCGGGCGGCCCGGGCGGAGGAGGCAGAGGCAATCGGGGTGGCGGCGGAATGTTTGGCGGCGGCGATTCGTCCGGACAGCGTTACAGTCTTACGTTGGGCATTTCCGCGCGCAATATTTTCAATAGCGTCAACGAAGGAACGCCCATCGGCGTGATCAGCTCGCCAATTTTTGGCCAGGCCAATTCTCTTGCCGGCGGTCCCTTTGGCAACCAGGCCTCCAACCGCCGCGTGGACCTGCAAATCGCTTTTAGCTTCTAGTTTCGGCCGCTTTCAGTCCAGGTCTTTTTCTTTCGCCTTGCGTCCGGATTTTGCTTCTGGCGAACTGGCAAAAACATTGTGCTGTGGCGCGGGCATGGGCGTCGCGCCCATGCGGTCCTGCCATAAAACTTGATTCAGCACAGCGGAGTCTACTGCGTCCGCGTGGCTGAAGTCCATATTCTTGCCGGCTTTCCATTCCTTTTCATTCATACGGTAGATCAGTCCATTGTCGCGGTTGCGGTAGTCCGCTGAAAATGCGGGTTGCTTTCCGTTTCCGGCAAAGAGCGGGGCCATCACTGCCGCGCGCGCATCGTTGGAATTCATCGGTGGCACGCCGAGCAGTGCCTCAATTGTCCGCACGACGTTGATGGTGGTGTAAAAGTTGTGATCAACAATAGGTTCCGTTTCTCCGTTATTGTTCTTGGATATCGGCGCATACTTGCTGATTAGCAGCGCGATGCTGCGGTGGGCGTCAACGTGGTCCGGGCCATCCTGCGCGTCGTCCTCCAGAATCAGAAATGCGGTGTCATCCCAGTAGGGGCTGTGCGAAATCGCATCTACTGCGCGCCCAACTGCCAGGTCATTGTCCGCAACGGAAGCCGACGGTGTAGGTTTGCCCTTGGTAAGCCCAGCAGTATGATCGTCGGGCAGCCGCAGAAGAATAAATTGCGGCATTTCGTCCTTGCCGGATTTCCGCGACTCCGCGAATTTGCTGAACTCATTTAGAAATTCATCGACGCGAAGTTGATCTGGGTAAGAAACCTCAAAATCGGGAAACAACGGATCGAAATGCCCGCGCAATTCTGATTCCGCTGCAATGTTTTTCGCCAGAACGGGAATTTCCCACGGGTAGGGGCTTGGACCGCCCCGTAGATCACCGACATTTTTCTCGAGCGGCTCGCCTTTCTTGATGACCGCACGGGTGCACTTCACGCCCGCTATTTTCGGTGGTCCGGACGACGACATGCTCTCTTCGCCATTCGCGTTGCACCACCGCGATACGATGAATTCTCCATAGTGGCGATAGGTGACTCCGTGCGTGGCGAAATTCTTCCAGAGATAGCCTCCGGTTGGCTCCGCAGCGTCTGGCAGTTCGTCTTCCACCGAAATTCCCTCCAGAAATTCGCCTTCCGAGTCATAAGTATGTTCACGGCTGCGATAAGCGATGGGAATGGTCTTTGCGATGTAGTCTGAAACGGAAGCCGCAGTGGACCACACATGCCCGTCGCCGGAGACATCGCCGCTGTCATAGAAATTATCGAGCACTCCAAATTGTTTCGCGAGGGCATGCTGGTTCGGAGTGATTTCCGCTCCGTACATGGTGATGGCTGGATCGCCGTTGCCGACCCCGAGATCGCCAAAAACCTGATCGAACGTGCGGTTTTCCTTGATGATGTAAATCACGTGGCGAATGTTGTTTTCACCGGAAGCGAACGGAACATGGTCCATGTTGCCGCGGATGGCGTTGCGATCCGCAGTGTCCTTCGTGTAAGCAGGCAAATTCGCTGGAATGTCCTGCAAGGGGAAGCGCGCCAGTGAGCCGCGAATTAATCCAAGAACGTAAGGATATTCGGGACGGCCATCCTGCGCGGTGCCACTGGATTTGTTGTTCGGCCCAGCACCGCGTCCTTTGGCGCTGGCGATCAGAAGCTCTTTGGAGGTGACAACAACCACGGTCGGGTACCACTCGGTGGGAATGAAACCTAAAGCTTGCTGTGCGACGAGATCGAACACCGAGACCGAATCGGAAATTGCATTCGCCGAAAAAAGAGTCTTTTCGTCCAGCGAAAGCGCCAGCGATTGCGGATCGCTGCCACCGTAAGACTGACCTGCAGGCTTCGTGGACAGGGCATAAAGCGTTTTTCCACTGTGTGGGTCTAAGGCAACGATTTGATCGCGGTTGGTGAGCGCAACAAACAACACCGAATTATCACGGTTCAGCAAGAGCGCAGTTGGGTGAGAACCGCCAGCGAGAGGAGTGCCCGGCTTGCCGAGTTCGATCTTGCGCAGCACTTTTCCGTGCGCGAGATCGAGTTCCGCAACCGCGGAGGCATTCCACAAAGATGCAAAAGCCCTTTTGCCATCGTTGGTGATTACCGTGGTGTAGGGCAGGGAAGCGGGGATGCGCTTGTATGTTGAGAGATCGAAACGGTGAATTATTTTTCCGTCGGAAGCATTGAGAAGTACGGCTTCGTCGGAGTTGTTACATGCCACGAGAATTCTTTCTTCACCCGCAACATTTCCGACGCTCAGTCCAGCCGGATAGGTAACGTCCTTGAATTGCGCGCGCCGCTTTTTGCTGGGCGGCAGGGAAGTGCGCGGCGGAAGTTTTAGAAATCGCTCCGGGGCAATTTGCCCGTTTCCGAAGCTGTATATTGCGATGCCATTGCCGGTACTACCTTGCTTTTTTCCGAGCGAATCGGTGTAGGAGGCGATGGAAGCGTACAAATGTTTTCCATCGAGCGAAAAAGCGAGTCCCAGAAAATAAGTTTGCCGGGCATTTCGACCAAGACGATGGTCGGGAAAATCTGTAAGCACGTTGGTTTCAAGATTCAGAACGGAAAGCGACTGCTTGTTGCCTTCGGCGTAGGCTCCGAATCCGCTGTGGAGAAATACCACGAAGCGGCCATCGGGAGAGACCGCCGCAGTCGTAGGCAGGTTGTTGATCTCGCGCGGGTTACCGGGAACTTGTCCGAGCAGTCGGCCATTCGGCAACTGCGTCGGCGTGGCGGAGTCCTGAGCCGCGAGCTGAATTGGAGAGAGCATAAAAAATGCAGAAGCGAGCGACAATAGTTTCAAGCAATCGTTTTTGAACATAGGGGAGAGTCTACAACGGTCAGCGTGAAGGAACGATGAATCGTGCTGCGGGGATGGGTTGAGCTGCGCCCCGCCTTTTTTGTAACTGTCAGATTATAAAGAACTTACAGGGGCCAGTTTTTGTAACTGCAGACGATAAAGGAACTTAGCGGGGAGAATTCTTGTAACTGCAGAAAATAAAGCACTTAGGGACCTGCGGGAACGAATAATTTAGTTTTCAAAGAGCCAAAAGAGCTAGTCCGGCTAGCTCGTACACAATGCCGTGTATGATCGCATGAATTGATTAACGTGTAAATAAAAATTAAGTTACTATATCAGTACGGACTCGAACGAACGTAGGAAAAGCGACCGATATGCAAGACCGGGGATCGAGTACGGCCAGACGTAAAACCTGGTTACTTCTGTTTCGCGGCGCGCAGCTCGCTGATGTGAGCCTCGTCCCTATTGCTGTAGGATGCAAAGACGGTGGGGGAATGAACGGGATGCGAAAGAAGAAAAATCGGCTCGATAAAGGCAAAGAGGCCCGGCGGCTGGCGCGCAGCGCAGCAGCGGCGCCTGCCGCGACGAAAGTAGTTCCGGATAAGCGCAAGAAGCCAGAGAAGCATAAGAAGAAGTGGAGGGAAGAGGGGGAATAGACGCCGCAGCTCCCTTGCCTTTATTCATCGGGGTGTACGCGCGACGACTTCACGACTGGGTTTTCCCAGAGATTGGCCGTGAGAGAATTCAACATTGTGGCCATCCGGGTCGCGAACGAGGCACAGATAACCAGCGTAGGGTTCAGAAATGTGGGACCGAATTGTAACAAACCTGTTTGTTTAGCTTCGTTGGCTATCGCGTCTACGGCCTCAAGGGACGGTAGAGCGAATCCAAAGTGGCTAATCGGCCCCAAAGGGGATTGAGGATTGGCATTGGGAATTGAGCGGGGAGTGCCTTCCTGCAACACTAGAACAAAGGCATTCTCGTCATCGACCGATCGATCGCTTAGCCAAACCACCTCCATTCCGGTGCTGGACGCGTCAGAATGTCGATCGACAACTCGTAGACTTGTGAACGCTGATAAAAGGCAATGCTGGACTGCAGGTTGCGAACGTGAAGCGCTAAGTGTGTCCATCGGGAACTCATTGTTGTTCTCCGAGCTAAACGAAACGGGTTGAGCAAATCCCAGAGTTAACTGAACCTGAGAGTTCTAATGGGCGGGAACATGACATTTCTAAAGAGCGCCACTTGACTTGAGTCCCGGTTTGCCAGCGACCGGAGACTATCCCACGTGTCGCGATAAAGTGCTGCAGTTTGCGCATCTTTCGATTTGGGCTAGCGCGTTGGACAAATGTGAGGTCCGGACCGGACCTAGTTTTTGGATCCTCAGCCGGGTTTGTATGCGGGGATCGATTCGTCAGTTCGAAACACGGGCGAGCGCGTAATGTTTCTGCGGTCGGCGAGAGCGTCCGCGATCGCTTCCATTTCCGCCTTGCCGAAGCCTTCGCTTGCAACCTGCACCTTGCCGTCGGGATTAATCAGGAAAAAGGTGGGAACACTGGTCAGGCTGTAGGCATTCGAAACCGGGTAACCAGGTTCGTCAAGCAAAATTGGAAACGTGACCCCAAATTCATGTGCGAAATCGCGCGACGCGCTGGCGTTGTCCTGCGAAACGGCGACGAAACTGACGTCGCCGCCGCCCTGTTGCTTGAAGACCCGTTCGAGAAAAGGGAAGGTGAACTTGCAGACCGGGCAGGAGACTTTGAAGAATGCGAGTACGACGGGGCCGTGTTGTAACGCGGAAGCAAGCGCGAATTCCTTGCCATCGATCGATTTGAGAGAAAAACCGGGTGCAACGTTCCCAGGAACGATTTTTGACATTCCGTCTTCTGCTCCGAGCCAGCGGCGAAGCCGGCGATAGATGGACATGGCGAAAGCTTATCTTACGTGCGCGCGCCTACAAACGCATACAAGTTGGATGCTGCGAAATGCGAAATGTCATTTCGGAATGTTCGCACTCGGCGAACTCTGGTTAAGTTGAGGTCTAATGGATGTGGCGGGTTTTGCGCTGCATGAAGTCCATTAGAAGGTATTGGCCGAGGTTTTGTGGAGTGGTGAAATAGGCTTTGCCGCGGCACATTTGCGTGATCTTCTGAACGAAGTTGACCAGCGAATAATCGGTTGCGAGCATGAAGGTGTTGATCATGATGTTGGCGCGCTTGCATTTGTTGACTTCTTGGAGCGTTTCGCTGACGACGAATGGATCGAGGCCGAAGGCATTTTTGTAAATGCGGCCGTCTTCGAGAGTCAGTGCCGAGGGCTTGCCGTCGGTGATCATGATGATTTGCCGCATGTCTTTGCGCTGGCGAAGCAGGATGCGCTGTGCCATGCGCAATCCTTCCCGGGTGTTGGTGTAAAACGGGCCGACTTGCACGCGCGCCAATTCATTTAGCGGAACTTCCTCAGCGCTGTCGTGAAAAAGGACGAGATGCAGCGTGTCGCCGGGAAATTGCGTTCGAATCAAGTGCGATAGCGCCATCGCGACGCGCTTTGCGGGCGTGAAACGGTCCTCGCCGTAAAGAATCATGCTGTGCGAACAATCGAGCATCACCACCGTGGCGCAGGACGACTGGTATTCACACTGATGTACCATCAAATCCTTGTAACCGATTTCGATAGGGACTTTCGCGCCGTCTCTTCGCACCGCGTTGAACAGCGTTTCGCTGACGTCCAGATTCAGGGTGTCGCCGAATTCATAGGCGCGCGAAGCACCGCTGGTCTCGACGCCGGTCGCCATATCGCGTGTGTCATGACGACCAAAGCTGCTTCGTCCTAACGAGCCGAGAAGATCGCGCAAGGTCTTAAAACCCAGAAAGTCGATGGTCTTGTCGGTGATTTCAAAGCGCGCTTCCGTTTTGCGCTCCCGTGGGTCGCCAACTGCCCCGCGTGCTGACATTTGATTTGGCGGAGTGATCTGCGGTTGTTGCTGTGGATTAATGAAACCCTCATGCGACAGCCGCTCAACCAATTTGTCCAGGAGGTCCTGTATTTCCTGATTGTTTGAAGCGTCGGAGCGGTTAAGAAGCTTTCGTAACTCCTCGCTAAGTTTGTCATCTGAAAGCAGGTCGCCTTCCTGCAACGCACGCAGAATTGCCTCGCGCAAAGCTTCCATCGATCGCTCCGGATCGAATTCGGAAATGCCGTAATACTGCGATTCGAAACCGCTACGCAGGAAAAAATCGCCGAGGCGCTTGACCAGTTCTTCGAGCTCGACGCTATCGGCGGGTTCGCCCGTGTATTTGGAGAACTTGGTGAATTTCATGGTTGTTGCAACTCTATCCTACGCCTTTGTCGAATCATACGATGAGATTCCTCGTCGCCCGGCCTGCCTGTGGCAGGCCGATTCCTCGCCGATGACGGCCCTTCATCAGGCCGTCAGTTGTAACTTCGCCGCGGAGGACGATTTGGATTCTCGCGCTGTTCCGCCGGCTTCTGCTTTTCTGCAAAAAAGCCGCGTTCCTCGCTGCGCCCAATCCGGCGATGCGCCCACAGTCCCTCCAGAATCATCTCCGCGGCGGCCGCAGCCTGCGCATGATCTTTTTTGTCCTTCACACCAAGCCGCTCGACGTGATCGACCAGATCCTTAATATTTGCCAACTGTTTATAGCGGTCGGAAGTGGAAGCCAACTCGGCGAACTTTAATTCACCGCCAAGCTCGAACCACTGCACCACCGCCTGCAAATTGACGTCTGCGAACCGCCGCGAAAATACGCGACCGATCGCCGTGCGGATCAGTTCCCGCGCAATGGTATCCGCACCCTTCAATTCGCCCTCGTATTCGAGTTCCAACTTCCCGGTGATCGACGGTAGCGCGGAGTAAATATCCGCGACTCGGGCCACCGAATTCTTTTCGGTGATGCGCGCGGCACGCTGCTCGGCACTGCTCACCACGCTTTCCAGTACGGAAATCGGCAGCCGCTGGCTGACGCCAGACCGCTTGTCCACACGCTTGTCGTCGCGCGCCTGGAATGCAATCTCCTCGACCAGTTCGCGCAGATAATCAGGCACTTCCACGCAGTAACCGGAATCGCGGCCGGTCCACGCTTCCTGTTTGGTGATGGAAATGCCTTCTTCGATCGTCGAGGGATAGTGGGTGCGAATCTCCGCCCCAATGCGGTCCTTCAGGGGAGTAATAATTTTTCCGCGTGCTGTGTAGTCCTCTGGATTCGCGGAAAAGACCAGGAGCACATCCAGTGGCAGACGCAGCGGGTAGCCCTTAATCTGAATGTCGCCTTCTTGCATGATATTGAACAGACCGACCTGAATTTTGCCTGCCAGGTCCGGCAATTCGTTTATCGCAAAGATACCGCGATTGGCGCGCGGCAATAATCCATAGTGAATGGTCAATTCGTCGGAAAGATCGCGGCCACCACGTGCAGCGCGAATCGGATCGACGTCGCCGATGATGTCGGCCATGGTCACATCGGGAGTGGCGAGTTTTTCCACGTAACGAAGATCACGTTGCATCCACGCGATCGGCGTGTTGTCGCCTTCCGCCGCGATACGATCGCGGCAGGCGCGGCAAATCGGGCGCAGCGGGTCGTCATTAATTTCACAGCCGGCTAGCACAGGAACTTCGGCATCCAGTAGATTCGCCAAGCCGCGCAGAATGCGGCTTTTGGCCTGGCCACGCAGTCCCAACAAAATAAAATTGTGCCGCGAGAGCAGTGCGTTCACAATCTGCGGAATCACCGTATCTTCGTAGCCGTGCACTCCCGGGAAAAGTGGCTCGTCGCGTTCGATCGCGCGCAACAAGTTCGCGCGAATCTCGTCTTTCACCGAACGAGACGCGAACGCCGCGTCAAGATCCGGAATTCGGCGCAACTCGCCCACGGTCGCGGGTCGCGCGCGGCCTCCAGCAGAATGCGACGACGCAGAAAGAGTCATTTAGCCCCCAAGTACCGCTATGAATGCGGCGGAGTTCTCAGTTAGATGCAGATGCTGCTAAATCGGTCGGCTCAGTTCAATGCGTGGCCGTTGCCAGCGGTTTGCGCGCGCAGAGTGTCTTCCTTCTGTAGATGCGGCGCCCATTCGCGAAGGTACGCGACGAGGCGCTCCTGCCTTTCGGCTTCGGAGCGCAATTCCAGAACGCGTTGCTTCCAGAGCAAATCCATCGGAAGTCTCGATGCGATTCGGTAGGAAATCTTGTCTTCGGCCGATTCAGCCGGGTCGCGTGGATAATCATCAAAAATCAGCGTATGGCACGTTTCGTAAAGTTCAATCAACTCGCGCGAGATGCGCGGGTTCACGGGCACCGGCCGGTCCTCTAAAAAATCTACATCGCCACGCATCAGTGGTTCTTCGGGGAAAAGTTCGACAATCCGAAATGGCTCGCGACCTACGGTTAAAATGTCGCAGCGCCCGTCGTGGTAGCGACTGGTTACTTCCAGAATCTCCGCCGTGCAGCCGGTTCCCGCCATTCCGTTAGGCAGCGCCAGGAGCATGCCGAATGGCGATTTCGCTTCCAGGCAGTCGCGCACCATTTGTCGGTAGCGCGGTTCAAAAATATGCAGGGGCATATCGGCGCCGGGTAGAAGAACGACGTTCAGGGGGAATAGCGGTAGCCGAACCTGTGACATTGTGACTTCCAGAGAAGAGCATACCAGAGCCGCAAGTAGAGGCAAATCGGACGAATGAGAACGAGATTAGAGTTCGCTTAGCAACGATTCCATTTCCGAGAGCGCGTGGGCATTTCCGGCATGGGATGCAGCGGCGATGCCTTTTTGCAAAACTTCGCGTGCATCATCAGGTCTCGATTCTTTGGCCAGCATTTGCGCGAACATTAGATACGCAGGAACGTAGTCAGCATTACGCAGCAACAACTCGCGAAAGTTACTTTCTGCTGCGCTGGTATCGCCGGCGTTCAGGCATTCCATAGCCAGGCCGTAGCGCGAAAAGGCATCGTCGGGTTTTTGTGTCACGAACGTTTCCAGCAACTCCCTCCGCGTTTTCTTTTGGTCGGTCATCGTGAGCAGGTAGTATAGCGGCTGGGCGCAGAACACCAAAACCGCACTCAGCCGAGGACAGCATGCCGAACAGTAAGAAAGAATCGCCAACCAGCGATCGCGCATTAAAACCGAAACCCATCAGCGCATCGCGCTCCGAGATGGCGGAAGTCGTTCTGCCCGCCATCACGAATCCTCTCGGTAAGTTGCTCGGCGGCCATGTGATGCACCTGGTGGATATCGCCGCGGCCATGGCGGCCAGCCGCCATTCGAACAGTTACGTGGTCACAGCTTCCGTGGACTACATCGATTTCCGTAATCCAATCAATATCGGCGAATTCGTTATTCTGAAATCCCAGGTGAACCGCGTCTTCCACACTTCAATGGAAGTTGGAGTGAAAGTCTTCTCGGAGAATGCGCTAACCGGCGAACGCAAACACACCACCACCGCATACGTAACTTTTGTGGCGATCGATGCCGCTACGAAGCAGCCAAAAGCCGTCGCGCCTCTAATCTTGAAGACAGCTGAAGAAAAACGCCGTTGGCGCGAAGCGGGCGTGCGCCGCAAAACACGCCTTGCCCTACGCTATAAAAAACGCCGCGCAAAAGATTAGCTTTCGTAGCGGCCGGCATCTGCGGCGCGTGCCTTGGAATTTTCTTCTTCCGAATTTCCACTCTTCGGTCCTCTACTTAATTGCCACCGCACCCATCCAAATCGGCGTGGTCGTAGGCTGAAGACTCCCGCCCTCCGGCTCGTCCGTAATCGCCAAGGCCTTGGTTGCACCCGGAGAATCCGGCGGATTCGCAACCAGTAAATCAAAATTTCCATCCGCGCTCGGGCGCAACGTCAACGACGGAAGAGGTTTCGCCTCAGCCGCCTTCGGAATCAGCCACAACTGCAACGTGCGATTCACCGATGGGTTTTGCAACTTCTGCCCGGAAACTACCAGACCCAATCCTGGATTCCATGTCGCTCGCAACATCGGCAAGCCTTTCTTGCCCGCCAGCATCGCAATCTTCAATGATTTCGGGTCAGTCAAAATCAGCGCTTCGCGCCGGGCAACAGCGAGTTCGCGCGCCGTTGCTTGTTGCATGTGCATCTGCTTTTCCAGCGCATCCCGCGTTTGCTGAATGGTAGCGTCCGTTACTCGCGCTTCGTACGCGTTGTAAAACGCGAACAGCAGCGCTGCAGCAACTGCGGCACAGATCCAGACCGGAAGCGGCGGCCTGGTTGGAGTGGGAACCTGTGACGTTGTGGCCGCCCGTTCTGAGCGCATCGTCTGCATCAATCGCCCCCGCGGCATGTGTCTTCTCCAACGGGCAATGTTTCTAACTAATTCGAATTTCTTCCGCAACTGCCAGCGCTTGTTCTACACACGTGCCGATCGCCGGACCTTTCCAGTAATTGCCGATGAGCCGCAGGCGCGGAACTTGCGCTATCGAGTCTTGAATTTCTTGCAGCCGCTCGAGGTGGCCGAGATTGTATTGCGGGATTGCGTGCGAATACCTTGTGGTCCGCACTTTTTCCGGAACGCCGGTGATTTTTAGAATTGGCGCAATTTCGCGGTGCACCAATGCCGCAAGTTCCTCCTCCGAAAGCTTTGTGGCTGATGGATCGGTCGCCCCGCCCACGAAGTTTGTCAATAGCACATGGCCTTCCGGCGCGCGGGCGGGGAATAGCGACGAATTCCAAACCGAGCCCAGGGTTCGCAGCCCTGACGAACGGGGTGCAAGGAATCCGAAACCGCTTAGAGATCGAGCTACTTGCTGCTGTTTGTATACCAGCGAAACTACAGCGACGGGCGCATACAAAATACTCTCCAGCGCGGCGCTGGCTGCCGGAACCAGGCCTCGCAGAATTTGTGCGCTCGCGTCGGTGGGCGTTGCCAGTACGACCCGATCACAAGCCATTTCCTCAGAGCCGGCAGCGCTCTGCATGCCTATTTGAAATTTATGCCCCGCGCTGCGAACTTCGCTAACTTCGACATTACAGCGTAGTGCGGGGCCGAGTGCAGCAGCGAGGGCTCCGACCAACGTCTGGTTACCTGCACGGAACGAGAGCAATCGCTGGCGCGTCCTCGGCCGGGTTACCGTTTGTTTACTGGCTTTCGCGCCAAGTTTCAAACCGCCGCGAATCACGCTGGCCGCCGCCTTTTCCGCTTCGTACAGTTTCGGAAATGCCGCTCGCACGCTTAGTTGTTCGGGATCACCCGCGTAAATTCCAGAAATGAAAGGACCGACCAACCGGTCAAGTAATTGCGCAGAAAATTTTCGCCGCACAAACGCCGCAATCGATTCGTCCGTTTCGGGCGGTGATGTCTTCCCCAGGATATCGCGAAGAAACGTCAACTTCGTTCCCCAACTCAACAATCCCGACGTAAGCAACGCCAGCGAGAGCGGTACGTTCACGAGCTTGCAATTGATTAAGATATATCGGGGCGCACCGCGCGGCGTTTCCAGTACTTGTTCTGTCAGCAGCAATTCCTTGCAAAGTTCCGCCAGCTCAGACGTAGCGCTGAAACTTTGCGGTCCAAGTTCAAACAGATAGCCATTTTCTTCGACGGACTGAATAACACCGCCCGGGCGCGGAGAGGCTTCCAACAACAGAACATTCTGTCCGGATTTCTTCAGCGCGTAGGCGCAGGTCAGGCCGGAAATTCCCGCTCCAATCACTATCGTAAGTGCAGCGGAAGCCACGGCTCAGAGCGTCTTCGAGAAGAGCGGCTTGGCGTTCAGTTGCTGTTGTTCAAGGTAGGGGTCGAAAAGCATCGCCAAATTGCGAATGAAAATGCGACCGAGCCAGGTAGCGCGAATCTCGGCGCGATCGATGGTTAACAAACCATCCTCGCGTGGAAGCTCGAGCCGCTGCAACTCTGGGGCAAAATGTTCATCGAAATCGATTGCGAATGCCTCGCTGATTTCGCGCTTCGGAATCACGGTGTGGCAGAGCAGCCGGCTAATTACTTCGCGGCGCAGCCGGTCTTCAGCGGAAAGATGATAACCACGCATCGTCGCGATCCCGCGCTCACCAACTGCCTTTTCCCACGCCGCAAGCTCGCGAAAATTCTGTGCGTATGCGTCGCTAAATCCGCTGATCGCGGTCACGCCCATACCATAAAGATCGGCGCCGGCCTTGGTCGTGTAACCCTGAAAATTTCGGTGCAGCGTTCGGTTCGCTTGCGCGGTCGCTAATTCATCGCCGGGCTTTGCGAAGTGATCCATGCCGATATAGAGATAGCCCGCTTCAACGAGCTTCAACAAGCCCGTCCGGAAAATCTCAAACTTCTGCATGCCTTCAGGGAGATGCGCTGCGAACGATCCTTGCTGCTTCTTCAGCCAGGGTACATGCGCATAGCTGAACAGCGCAATCCGATCCGGCGCCAGCTCGATGATTTGATCAACTGTGTGCGCAAAAGTCTCCGCTGTCTGATAAGGCAATCCGTAAATTAGATCCACGTTAATGCTGTCGAAGCCCAGGTTGCGCGCCGTCTGAATCAGATCGCGCGTCATTTCATATGGCTGGATACGATTTATTGCGCGTTGCACCGCCTCGTAAAAATCCTGGATGCCCATGCTCAGCCGGTTGAAGCCCAGCCGCCGGAGCGTCTCCAGGTGTTCGCGCGATGTCACTCGCGGGTCGACCTCGATACCGATTTCAGCGTCCGGCGAAAACGTAAATCGTTCTTTCGTGTAGCCGAACAAATCCTCAAGTTGCGCTGGCGTCGAATACGTCGGCGTTCCACCACCCCAGTGGAACTGAACGACTTCGCGCTGGCATGAAACCGCCTCCCCTACTCGCGCAATTTCTTTTTTCAAAACATCGAAGTAGGGAATTGAAACGTGCTTGTCTTTTTGAATAATTACGTTGCATGCGCAGAATAGACACAGGCTCTCGCAGAACGGTAGATGCATATACAGCGAAACGGGTGTCTTCGCCGCCTCCGCTCCGGCATGCACCGCTTCCAAATCTACAGGGCCAAACGTGTCATTCCACACTGGCGCCGTCGGATAGCTCGTATAGCGCGGCCCCGGCCGGTTATACCGCGCAAGAAACTCTTCGCTTATGCGAAGCTCGCCTCTCATTTGCTCGAGTGTAGGTTGCGGAATCATGTTTCGATAAAACTCATCCAGCTATTTCGCCGCCAATTTTTCCGTAAAGGAAAATTGTTGTCCCGTCGTGATAAACATTTGTGCATTCTCAACCGGCGTTGCGGGCAGAATTCCATGCCCCAAATTCAGAATGTGCCCCACTCCGCCGAGCTGCGCCAGAATCCCGCGCGTCGTCTCTCGAATATGTTCTTGCGGCGAAAACAAAACCGCCGGATCCAGATTGCCCTGCAGCGCAATCTTTGGTCCGACAGTCGCCCGTAACTCCGCCAAATTCACGCGCCAGTCGCAGCCTAGTACATCCGCGCCCGACTCTGTTACCGCGGACAATAGATGATGCGAAGCCTTCGTGTAGTAAATCACCGGCACCGTTCCACGCAGCGCCGAGATAACCTCTTGCACCGCAGGCAGCGCGAATGCCCGATATTCCGGCAGCGCCAGCTCACCGCACCACGTATCAAACAACTGCACCGCAGCCGCGCCTGCCGCAATCTGCGCGTTCAAATAACCAATCGTCGCCCGCGCGATCCTGCTCAGCAATTCGCGAAATGTCGCCGGTTCCGCATACAAAAACTCTTTCACCTTCGCGAAGCCTTCCTTCGTCTTGCCTTCCACCATGTAACAAGCCAGCGTCCACGGCGCCGCCGCAAATCCTAACACCGGCACCTCCGGCCCAGCCGTTCGAACGATCCGCCGGATTGCTTCCATCAAAAACCCCGTTTCTGTTTCCGGATCGAACTGTCGCAATTTCCGTACTGCTTCCAGCGAACGCACCGGCTCCGGCAAGTTTGGCCCGGCATCGCCGAGTTCCAGCGGCAGGCCCATTGCCTCCGCCGGAATCAAAATGTCAGAAAACACAATGATCGCATCCACGCCCAACCGTCGAAACGGTTGCATCGAAACTTCAACCGCCAGGTCTGGTGTCTTGCAAACTTCCAAAAATGCGTGTTTCGCTCGCAGCTCGCGATATTCCGGCAAATAACGCCCCGCCTGCCGCATCATCCAGGCCGGCACACGAGGCAGCGGCTCGCCGCGACACGCGCGCAGGAACAATTCTTTGCGATTCAGCAAAACAGACGTTGTAGACATGACTTTGTTCAACGTTGAGGATAACAAATTGCGCCCTCCGATGCGCGTGACCCAGCGCACCGTGCTGTGGCGCGGTGGCTACGCTATACTCAGAAGAGGGGTTCCGGATTTCACGCTCTTATCTGCACAATGAGCCGCGCATCCGGTCGACCAATGAACCATCTCTTTTTCTTACTTACACTTGCGGCGTACCTTGGCAGCTTCGCCGCCTATGTAGGCTACCTCGTAGCCGGGCTCGATTGGTCCGGGCGTCTAGGCTCGCTACTCTTGGCGGGTGGCCTAGTGGCCCATTATTTTGCTTTGCTCGAACGCGCTCGCGGCCTGCACACCGTCCCGTACCACGATCTTTCCGGCTCAATGTCGCTTTTCGGATGGCTTCTCGCGCTCACTTACCTCAGCTTGGAACTTTTTCACCGCCAACGGTCTGTCGGTGCGTGCGTGCTTCCATTTGTTTTGGCATTTTTCCTTTTCGCGCAACTCTCTCCGCCCGACCGTTTTGCCGCCCCGGCAGCAACCGGCGTCATTTTCGCCTTTCACGTTACGCTCAGCATCCTTGCCTACGCAGCCTTCGGCCTTTCTTGTGTGCTTAGCCTCATCTACCTCGGAGAACAACGCCTCCTGCACGAACATCGTGTCGGCGACATGGTCTGGCGCCTCCCATCCCTCGACCTTCTCGATCGCATGAGCCAGAGCAGTGTCCTGGTCGGACTCATCTCCATCGCCATCGGCACCGCGATGGGCTTCGTCTGGGTTGACCGGCTCACGGGCAATGTCTGGCACTACGATCCCAAATACGCGGTCACGCTTCTCGTTCTCGCGGCTTACGTTTTCTATCTGCGGCTTGCACGCAATCCCAGTTGGCGCGGAGCACGCGCGTCGCAGCTGTGCATCTTTAATTTTGCCATCGTCATTTTCAGCTTCACGATAGTCAACCTGTTTTTCTCGCACGCGCATCGGTATTTCTAGGAGTCGTCAGGGGGGCACGCAATCAACGCCATGGAAATTGTGCTCGTTGGATTAAATCACCGCTCCGCACCCGTCGAGGTGCGTGAGAAGGTGTCTTTCACCAACGACCAGGCACGCCAGGCCGCTGAGGAGCTTCGTGCCCGCGGCATTCTGCACGAAACGCTAGTCCTCTCCACTTGCAATCGCAGCGAAGTTTATGGCGTCCCCCCCGAAACCACGCGCGAATCGGCCGCCGCTCTTGCGAACTACCTAAGCAGCTTCCATTCCGTTGAGCTCGAACTCTTAAGCCCTTCGCTCTATCACCACTACGACCGCTACGCCGTCCGCCACCTTTTCCGCGTAGCTTCCGGCCTGGATTCCATGATGCTCGGCGAAGCAGAAATCCTCGGCCAGGTTCGCGAAGCCTACCGCATCGCCTACGAACAGGGTGCCACTGGCCCGGTTCTCAATCGCCTTTTTCAAGGCGCACTCGAGGTCGGGAAACGTGTTCGTTCCGAAACCGAGCTTGGCACACGCCCCATGTCCGTGGCGTCCGCCGGCGTCAAACTTGCCGAACGCATCTTCGGCAAATTACACGAACGCGCCGCTTTGGTTTTCGGTGCCGGCGTGATCAGCGAACAAGTCATTTCGCAATTGCGCGACCGCAACATCGCCCGCCTCTTCGTCATGAATCGTTCGCTCGAACGCGCCGACAACCTCGCTCGACAGTTTGCGGGAAAAGTTATCGCTTGGGACGATTGGGAGTCCGCGCTGACGCTTCCCGACGTCATCGTGTCCAGCGTTTCCGCCGAAGAGCCGGTTTTAATGCGCGCGCATCTGGAAAAAGCCATGGCTGCGCGCGGCAATCGCCCGCTCTTTGTCATGGATCTCGGCGTTCCCCGCAACATCGATCCCACCGCCTCCAGCCTCTACAATTTTTATCTCTACAATATTGACGATCTCACACAGATCGTTCAGCAGAATCGTACTTCCCGCGAGGGCGAAGTTCCGCGCGCCGAGGTCATTGTCGATGAACACGTGGGAAAATTCCTAACCTGGCAGGCTAGCGTCGAAATCATGGGCGTTGTCGAGGCTCTTCGTGACAAACTCAAATCCGAGCGCGCCGACTTTATCCGCGAGCGCTCCGAGCGAATCACGGGGCTGACGCCGGAGCAGCGTGAACAGGTGGAATCCCTGATCGACGATCTCCTGGAAAAAATGCTTCTCGATCCCACCCGCCGCCTGCAAGGCGAAAAAGATTTGCGCCGCAAAATTCAACAGGTCGAAGCCATCCGCGGGCTTTTTCTGCCGGATCGGGAGCGCTAGCCGTGAAACCCATTCGTATCGGCACCCGCGGCAGCATGCTTGCCAAATGGCAAGCCGAATTCGTCCGCAAAAAAATTCTCGAGGCCACCGGAGTGGACGCCGAAATCGTCATCATCAAAACCACCGGCGACAAATTGCAAACGGCTTCGTTCGTTCAGATCGGCGGCAAAGGCGTCTTCATCAAGGAACTTGAAGAGGCTCTTCTCAACGAGGAAATCGATCTCGCCGTTCACAGCGTGAAAGATATTCCCACCGAAGTTCCGTCGCGCCTTTGCTTCCCGGTAATTTGCCGCCGCGAGGACACGCGCGATTGCCTCGTCGCCGCAAAAGGCGAATCGCTTTTCAGCCTTCGCAAAGGCGCGCGCATCGGTACCAGCAGTCTCCGCCGCCGGGCGCAAATTCTCCATGCACGTCGCGATCTTGATGTGCGCGAACTGCGCGGCAACGTGGACACGCGCCTGCGTAAAGTGGCAAGCGGCGAATACGATGCCATCCTCCTGGCCAAAGCCGGACTCGATCGCCTCGGCTGGAGCAATCGCATCAGCGAAGTTCTCTCGCCTGATGTGTGCATGCCCGCCGTCGGTCAAGGCGCTCTAGGTGTTCAAGCGCGGCTTAAGGACAACGACATCGCCGACGCGCTCGCTCCGCTCGATGATTTCGAAACTCGTCAGTCCATTGTTGCCGAGCGCTCTTTACTTGCTGCTCTCGAAGGCGGTTGCCAGGTTCCACTCGGCGCATGGGCGCGCTTCGAACGCGGCGAACTAGCCATCGACGCTGTAGTCTGCTCGCCCGATGGTTCGCAGCACGTTCGCCAGCGTGCCACCGCTTCGCCCGATCAGGCTCGTGAACTCGGCCAACGCGTCGCGCAACTTCTCATCGATTCCGGCGCGCGCGAAATTCTCGAGGAGGTTTACCGCCAGCGTGGGTGACCAGCCTCCATCGCCGCTCGCAGGAAAGCGTGTCGTCATCACCCGCGCGGAATCACAATCCGCCACACTTGCCGCAGCACTCAGAGCGCACGGCGCGGAGGTCATTTCACTTCCGCTGATTCAAATTCTTCCGCCTCTGGACTACGCTGCACTCGATCGTGCGCTCCGTGACCTCGCAAAGTTCGACTGGTTAGTCTTCACCAGCCAGAACGCCGTGACCGGCGTCTCCGATCGCCTCGCCGTTTTGCTGAATCCTACAGAAGCGCCTACGCCCGTCATTCCGAGCGTAGCAAGGAATCTCTCTTCGTCTGCGAACCACGCTACCCCGGGATCCCTCCGCATCGCGGCCGTCGGCAAAGCGACCGCTGAGGCTGCACAGCTAGCCGGTTTCCATGTCACTCACGTAGGACAGGCTGGAACCGCCGCAACCCTGGTCTACGAGCTCGCACCCGAATTGCGCGGGAAACGCGTACTTCTTCCGAGAAGCGATCGTGCCGCCGGCGAGTTGGTTCCGCGCCTCCAGAGACTCGGTGCCGAAGTCAGCGAAGTTATCGCATATCGCACTTCCGACACTACAGAAGTTGACGCAGCCGGCCGGGAAGCAGTCGCAGCCTGCAGCGCAATTCTTTTCTTCAGCCCCTCCGCTGTCCAGTCGTTCGCCGCCTTGCGAAAATCTTCCGCTCTAAATTCGCTAACGGACAGCGTCGTCGTCGGCGCGATTGGTCCGGTCACCTCAGTCGCACTGCGCAATGCAGGATTTCGCTGTGATTTCCAAGCCTCCGAGCCGAGCGTCGAGGAAATCGTCGCCACATTAGCCCTGCACTTCGAAAAGATCTCAGTACAATCTGCTTCCGGAGCGAATTCTTGATGAGTTTTCCCGTCCACCGTCTGCGACGCCTGCGAAAGACCGAACTCCTTCGCGGCCTGGTCCGCGAAACGCGCCTCAGCGTCGCAAATTTCGTCTACCCGATGTTTGTCTGCCCAGGCTCGAACATCCGCCAGGAAGTGAGCTCCATGCCCGGCGTGTTCCAGCAATCCGCCGATAAAATTGTCGAGGACTGCCGCGAAGTCGAATTGCTCGGTATTCCCGGCGTAATCCTTTTCGGCTTGCCGGAAACAAAAGATGCGCGCGGCGCAAGCTCACTGCAAAAAGACGGCGTCGTGCAGCGCGCCATCGATGCCATCCGCAAAGCGAAATTAAATCTCATCGTGATCACCGACGTCTGCCTCTGCGAATACACGGATCACGGACACTGTGGCGTCATCGAAAATGGCGAAGTCGCGAACGACGCCACTCTCGAAATTCTTGCCGAACAATCTTTATCTCACGCGCGCGCAGGCGCTGACGTCGTCGCTCCGTCCGACATGATGGACGGCCGCGTCGCCGCCATCCGCAAGAAACTTGATGAAAACGGTTTCCAGGATTTGCCGATTCTCTCTTACGCCGCAAAATATTGTTCCGGCTTCTACGGCCCTTTCCGGGAAGCCGCAGACTCGGCGCCGCAATTTGGCGATCGCCGCGGCTACCAGATGGATCCCGCCAACGCCCGCGAAGCCCTGAAAGAAGTTGCGCTCGATCTCGAAGAAGGCGCCGACATGATCATGATCAAGCCCGCGTTGCCGTATCTCGATATCATCGCGCGAGTCCGCCAGGAATTCCCCGTTCCGATCGCTGCTTACAACGTCAGCGGCGAATACTCCATGGTCAAAGCGGCCGCGCAAAATGGCTGGCTCGATGAAAAACGCGCCGCTCTCGAAATCCTCACCGGCATTCAACGCGCCGGCGCTGACATCATTTTGACGTATCATGCAAAAGACGCCGCCCGCTGGCTGAAGTAGCACAAGCAATCTTGGTTGTGGGCAATGTGGCCGTCACGCAAAATTCGGCTAGGCGGCTAAAAATTTTTGCTTGAGAACAAAGGAAAACCTAAATTGAGCGCCACCCAACCGTCTCCGCGCCGCAACAATCGCCGGTCCCGCGCAATCTTCGCGGAAGCCGAAAAAGTTCTCGTCGGCGGCGTCAACTCTCCTGTCCGCGCCTTCCGCTCCGTTGGTGGCGAACCTCTGATCATCGAACGCGGCCAGGGCCAATACCTTTACGACGCCGACGGCAACCAACTCCTCGATTTCGTCTGCTCCTGGGGCGCCATGCTGCTCGGCCACGCCAATTCGGCCGTCTCCGCCGCCATCGCCGATCAAGCGCAAAAAGGCACCAGCTACGGCGTAACCACCGAACTCGAGGTCCAACTCGCACAGCGCATCCGCCGCGCCATTCCGTTCATGGAAAAAATTCGTTTCGTCTCCAGCGGCACAGAAGCCACCATGAGCGCTCTTCGCCTCGCGCGCGGATTCACTGGGCGCGACCTAGTCGTAAAATTTGCGGGATGCTACCACGGTCATGCCGACAGCTTTCTATCGCAAGCTGGCTCCGGGCTCGCCACGCTCGGAATCGCTGAGTGCCCGGGCGTCCCGCAAGCACTCGCGCAACTCACGCTGAATGTTCCTTATAACGATCTCGCGTCGGTTGAAAAAGTCTTCATCGCGCACAAGGAACAAATCGCTGCCGTCATCGTCGAACCCGTTGCCGCCAACATGGGCGTAGTTCTTCCCCAACCAGGCTTCCTGCAAGGGCTCCGCGAACTAACTCGCAGACACGGCGCCCTTCTGATCGTGGACGAAGTCATCACCGGTTTTCGCCTGCGCAACGGTTCGGTGCAAAGTTTCTTTGCTATCGAAGCCGACCTCACCACGCTCGGAAAAATTATCGGCGGCGGTTTGCCTGTAGCCGCCTATGGCGGCAGCGCAGCCATCATGGATCGCGTCGCTCCGCTCGGTCCTGTCTATCAAGCCGGTACGCTAGCCGGAAATCCGCTGGCGATGCGTGCCGGCATCGCCACGCTCGATCAACTCTCCGCTCCCGGTCTCTACGAACGCATCGAAAAACTCGCAGCAACGCTGGTCGCTGCAATTCGCGAAACACTTCGCGCGGAAAAAATCGCCGGCCACGTCAACGCCATCGGGTCTTTGGCCACGCTCTTCTTCACGCAACCGCCCGTTAACAACTATTCCGACGCCAAGAAATCCGACAGCAAACGCTACGCGCAATATTTCCGCAACATGCTCGAACGCGGCGTCTTTCTCGCGCCTTCGCAGTTCGAAGCATCATTCGTTTCCGTTTCCCATACCCAATCCGACATCGAGTTTGCTATAAAAGCAGCGCAGGAAAGCCTTCACTTGATCACCACATCCTAAGGAGCTACGCCCGCTATGGCTGAACTCGAAGTCCACACACATCACGGCGAACACGGCGAAAATCCGCTGATTCTTCCGATCTCACTGACCATGTCCATCCTGGCCGTGCTAGTCGCCGTAGCCACGCTTTTCGGCCATCGCGCACATACGGAAGAATTGCTTCTGCAGGCCCAGGCCACCGATCAGTGGGCTTATTACCAGGCGAAAAATATTCGTCTGCACGAAATGCAAGTGATGGTGGACCAGTTGGGTGTGTTTACCGTTCAGGATAAGCAAAAGACCGAACTCCTGCGCGAGAAATACCAGAAAGAAGTGGAGCGTTACAGCAACGATAAAGACAGCATCGGCGAAAAAGCGAAAGAACAAGAACGCGAACGGGACCTGCTGCGAGCAAAAGCCGACCGCTTTGACGCTGGCGAAGGCATACTCGAAATCGCTCTGGTCATCTGCTCGCTCACTCTTCTCACCGACAAGAAATTGTTCTGGTACGCCGCCATGCTCATCGGGGCCGTCGGCATTGCCGCATCCCTGGGAGGATTTCTACACCACTAGTTAAGTCATCCGTTGCATTGCAGTTCACAATCTCCCGCTGCAATGGCTAGTTTCTGCTTTACTGACAAAGCAAGGATAGTTCAGACTAGAGAATGAAGAAGTGTGAGGGAGACAATGCGAATGCGCATATTGCTTTTCGCGCTCTGCATGGTGCCTCTTCTCCCAGCCCGAGCGGCGACATACTACGTAGACGCGGAACACGGCAGCGACTCGAATAATGGCACTTCCCCAACCGCTGCCTGGAAATCCATAAAGAAACTGAATCAACAGAAATTCCTGCCCGGCGATGCGATTTTCTTCCGGCGTGGACAGATTTGGAGAGAACAACTCAATCTCCAATCGTCCGGAGAAGTGCAGAGTCCAATTACGATTGACGCGTATGGAGAAGGCTCGCTGCCTGAAATCAGCGGCGCCGATCTGGCACCGCCCGAAGGTTGGACGGCGTGCCAGAGTTGCGGCGCGAACATCTGGCAATCTAACGTCGTCGCTCAACCGAATGTTATTTTGCTGGACGGAATCAAGGCTGCCAAGCGGTTAACAAGCGGTGACCTGAAATCTGCGGGCGACTGGAACTGGTCTAACGGGACGCTCTACATCTATGCAGCCGACCAGCCGGCAAGAGCATTTCCGAAACGCGGAGTGGAGATCGGCACGCGGCTGATCGGAATCAATCTGACTGGAATCGCGTACGTCACAATTAGGAACTTGCGTGTCAGCGGAGCCAACGCTGCTCCGTACGCGCTAGGATCAAATATTTGGGGAATCGCTGCGGGGAGGAAAGGACCCGCTCCGCGGGGGTTGCGGATTGAGAGGAATGAAATCATCAACAGCGCTGGCGATGGAATTCACCTCGAGGGAGTGCAGGAAAGTGTGATCGACTCGAATCTGGTTGCCAACAACGAAAATGTTGGTATCCAGATTTACCGGAGCGTGGAGCCGTTCCCGGTAGCGGACGTGACGGTTTCCAATAACGAAGTACATCACAATCGCTTCATCGGCATCAACATGGCAGGTTGCCCGGCAGGAGAGAGTTGCCGCACGGTGCGGAACGAGATGCAGTTGACGGTAACGAAGGTGAAGATAATCGGGAACAGGTCTTACGCCAACGGAGCAGGAATCTACTTACACCAGACGACTGACTCTCTAGTGAGCGGCAATATTTCACACGATAATACCGACACTATGCGAAGAGGGGAAGGCTACGGGGTCGGGCTGTCAGGATCGAGCAACAATATCGTGGAACACAATGAGTGTTACGGCGCGACGCATGCGGGCATTGAGCTCTCGATCGACATCAGCAAGCCGGCGGTCGGTTCTAGCAACAACACGATTCGTTACAACATTGTCCATGACAATGGGTCGAACGGACTGATGACGGATTACATGCCGAGCCAGGGAAATCGTTTTGTCTACAACCTCGTTTTCAACCATCCCAACGGCAGCTGCATTTTCGCCAACAATAAAGGGCATCTGTTTGCGAACAACACGTGCGTAAACAACCGGAACGGGATCTACCTTTATGTGAGCAAGACCACGCCGGAAACCGGAGACATTACGGTAAAGAACAACATCATTGCCAATTCCGGGAAGTACCACTTCGTGGTGGAAAAAGAAGTGCAGGGGCCAATCATTTCCGACAGCAATGAATATTTTCCTGACGACGGAAACACGTTTAATTGGAAGGATTCAGTGACTAACTTCGCGGAGTGGAAAAGGAAGAGCGGCGGCGATGCTAAATCAATTGTGGCGGACCCGCGGCTGCGCGTGCAGATCCCGCAAAGAGCCGAAGATTTTGCGCTGCGAGGCGATTCTCCTGCAATTGGAAGGGGTGAAAATCTTGGTCCTGAATTAGGTGAGGCGCTAACCGTGCAAACGGGTCCGCGGGGCGGATTGCATACTACCAAGCAGTCCGCCAAGTGGGATTTAGGCGCAGTCCAGCACAACCCTTGAAGGATGGAATCGGCGGCCTAGCCAGATCGCAAGTTGCTGTGGAACAGAGTGCGCAGGTGGCCCATGCGCAAGCGTCCGGCTTTTGCGAGAACGCCGCGCATTCCAGCGCGATTGAATGCCACGGTTAAGTCGCGCCATTGCGCTTGCAAGAAGTGCCTTCCAGCGTCGCTGTAGAATTCGTGCTCGTAGCTTCCATCCAAGATTTCCCGGGAAACCGCCAGAAAGCTGCCAAGGATAGATTCCTCCTGTTCCCTGGTTGGAATTGTTCCCCATCCTCGGCCTGCAAGGTAAATTGGCCTGGCTTCGACTGATGCGATCCGCCCTTCGGAATTAAGCCCAATCAATGCCAGAATTCCTTGACGCTCCAAGTCCGAGTAGATGACGCCGGAGGAGAGACTGCCAAGCCCGTAAAAGCAAAAGGCGGGATACGGCGACGATTGTCGGGCAATGTCAGCGAAGCCGCTAGTGCGGTGGGAATGACAAGCAGCTACGAGATCGAATCCATCGTGTGCGAGAAAGTCCATCAGTTTGACGGCGCCCGGGTCTGGGCGGTTGGTGCCTTCTGCGCCGGCGTGCAAAAAGGCAACACAGCAAGTAGCGCCCTGAGATTTGAGCAGAGAGAGCGCGGCCTTGCCGCGTTCGAGCGTCGCGGGCTCCAGTCCGGCGGATTTTTTCGTTGCACATTCCCGTAGTGCCAGCGCGGAACACCAGATGCCGACGCGCGCGGTGTCGGCAAGATTGAAGACGTAGACGGACGGTGGTTCTTCGAGATTTTGGCTAATCCCGAGTGGAACGATGCCGGCAGCTTTGAGCGCAGCTTCTGTACAAGCTACTCCAGACGAATCGTAGTCGTAAGTATGGTTGTTGGCGAGGCTAACGACTTTGCATTTCAGTGCGTGAAGATAATCAAGGGCTTCTTTAGGAGCGCCGAAGGTGTCGCCGAGTGAGGGCTTGGTGCGTGGCGGGAGAGAGCCAACATCCACAGGGCTTTCGAGGTTTACGAGCGCAAAATCGAGTCCGCCAAATGCCTCGACAAGCGGCCCGGCCATTTGAGACCAGGTCTGCGTGCCGACAGGCTGCAGACCGGACGCAGGAAGAAAGTCTCCCGCGATACCGAAACGTGCGGCAACGGTACTTGAGGGGTCGTTCCAGAGCAACATGAGGCGATCTCAGTGATTAGTTTGACGAAAGAGAAAAGAATTCGCGTATGGCAGAGACGAAATATCTTCAGGAGAGTGGCTTGTACGTCTCGGCTGCGGTTCCGTATTTGGAATTGGAGGCTTGAAGGCCGTGGCAACCAGGACTTGACCGGGCATATTCGGTTTGCGGCGGTCAAAATAGAGCACCATTGAATACAAAGCCGGGAACGCGGGAAGCCAGCGAATCGGGTTGCGAAGAAAAAGTTCTCGGACCCGGGCGCTGTGCTGTGAGTTCAACAGATGAGTGATCGGTTCGCGGCCAGGGCGAAGGCCGGACTGTGTGAACATGCTTATGAGGCGTTGCTCACCGAAGTATTCGGTTACGAAATATTTCCGGGCGTGCCAGGAACGAAACTCCGGTCGGGAATTTTGTGGAAGCAGGCTGTCAACAGAAATCGCCAGGCGGCCACCGGGCTTTAATACGCGGAAACATTCATCCAGTGCCAGCTGTGCGTCGCGAAAGTGCTCGAAGCAGCTCACGCTGACGATGCAATCAAATGAGCTATCGTCGAACGGAAGTTTTTCCGCAAACCCCTGTTGAAAGGTGATGCTACGGTTGTGAAGGCTTCGTGCTGAGTTAAGGGCGTGCGGGTCGGGTTCAAGGCCAACGGTGCGCCCGGCGTATCGCGCGAACTGGTTTGTCCAGTAGCCGTCGCCGCTGCCGATGTCGAGCAGACTATCCTGCCGTGTGGGCGCGACTCGACGAAGAAGCTCTTTGAACTCTCTCCGCCGATTCAAGGAACACACGCTCTTAACGGTACTGATAAGCCGCAGCAATGACATGTTCAGTTCTCCGGAGGATTCGATTCGTCAGAAAAAATGGCGCACGCCGAGCTCGTTCTAGTCAGAAGATGAGGATTGGTTCGAAGGCCGCGATTGCCGCGACAGCAAAATCAAATCTGCAGCGTTCCAGCGAAAGGCGCCAAGGCGCGCCGCGAGCAGAAGCAGACCTGTCACCGTGGCAAGTGAGGCGATCAGCGACAACTGCCAGTTGGCATTCATGCAAAACCAGCCCACAACGAGAAGCGCTCCTGTAATCGCGTATGCGCTGAATGCCACCTGCATTGACGACCAACCTCGTTCGAGAAGCAAGTCATAGAAATGCTGTCGATCACCTGCAAGAGGCGACACGCGCCGGCGGATGCGTCGAAGCACAGCCAGAAAAAAGTCGAGGAGCGGAAGCGCGGCAAAGACCAGCGGCAACAGCCAACGAGTTCCAATGTGGTAGTGGACACGGTAAAAATCGAGAGCGAGGAATGCCACCACAAAGCCCAGCGTGGTGCTGCCCGAATCTCCCATGAAGATTCTTGCCGGAGGAAAGTTAAAGGCAAGAAATCCGAGGCAGGAGCCTAGCAGGATCCACGCCACCAGCCCGCCGATGTTCAAGGATGGAATTGAATACAGTGCCGCGTAGCCCAGAGCAATGAAGCCGGCGACTCCTCCCGCGAGTCCGTCGGCGCCATCCAGAAAATTGAAAGCATTGACGAACACTGCAACGAAAAGGCAGGTGAGGACCGTGTCAAACAGAGGGATTCCGACTAGTTTGAGGCCCCACGGGGTTTGGCTCACCAGAACGCCGGCAAATAATTGAGCGATCAGGCGAAACATCGGAGAGAGGTTCATCAAATCGTCCAGGAGCCCCACATACCAGATGACCATAAGCGCCAGGCAAACTCCGGCGAGGTGGGGAGAACTACCAAATGGCGAGAACATGAGGGATGCGAAAATCGCAAGTCCGATCGCGATGCCCCCAACGCGAGGGATTGGGACCACGTGAATTTTCAGATGCCCAGGAAGGTCGTGAACCCCCAGATACACCGCCGTGTATCGGACCAGCGGCAAAAGGCCGGCGCAAATCAGAAACGCGACGACACCTGCCAAATAGCTGTGCGCAGAGATTGCAGTCAACATAGAGTCTGTCCTTAAGCCAGTTGCGGTGATTCGTTCAGCCGCGCTCTGAAAGAGTTGTGGGCACTGCATGTTCCTGCGGGTGGAGAGCACTCGAAGTCATTTCTCGAAGCAGAAGATCGTACGTGTGGGAAAGGGAATTCCATCCACAATGCTGCTCGGCGTAAATTCTGCCTGCGCGGCCCATCGATTGGGCTTGCCGGCCACCAGCAAGCGCTCCGATGGAGGTCGCGAGGCTCTCGATTCCGGAATCCAGCGGTTCTTCGATAATGCCGCACTGCGCCTCGGCAATGACCCTCGCGGTTTCTCCCGCAGCGAGCGCGAAAATGGGACGGCCGCAAGCCATGTACATGAAAATCTTGGAGGAGAGCAGCCACCGGGAAAAAGGTCCGGGCTTTACGAGCGCCAGACAAAAATCGGAGCTTGCGATGAGCCCTGGCATTTCACGGCGCGAGGGCGCTCGCAGAAATAGAGCATTACTCAGGCCGCGTTGCGCAACGGCCGTCTGCAATTCCTGCGCGGCAGAGCCACCAGCTGCGAACACGACGCGAATGTCGCTATGCGACTGGAGCTTTTCGAGCAGCGCCAGCGCGTGATCGGCGCCGTGATATGCGCTTAACGTTCCAAGATAGATGCCGACGCGCAGTCCTGACTTTTTCAGGCTTTCGATATACTCATTTTTTGCGTCGGGTGTGAACAGCTCTGTATCGACACCGTTAGGTATGACGGACGACTTTGCCGGAGCGATCCCGCGTTCGACTAGGTCCTTTTTCATTCCTTGTGACACGACTACCAGGTGACGGGCCTGACGATAGAGAAAACCTTCCAGAGCAAAAGCCACTTTCTGAACACGAGAATTTTGAAGATAACCAAGAGCGATCGCCGCCTCCGGCCACAGATCGCGCGCCTCCAGCACAAAAGGAGCCTGAAAACGGGTGGCAGCAAGCCAAGCCGACAAGCCAATGGTCAATGGGGGAGAAGTGCAAACGATCACGTCAGGCTTGCTCAAGAACATGGCGCGCAGGGCACTCGCAAACAGGAACGAAAAATAGTTTGCAAGCCGCAGCAGCGTTTTTTTGCTGTGAGATGGAAACATTGCGACTCGTATTACATCGATGCCGCTGTTGTCCTCCCGCCACGTCAACTTCCACGCCTTCTTGCGATAGGCCGGATGAAGCTTTCCGTTCGGATAATTGGGCAGGCCAGTCAGGACCGAGACTTTATGCCCCTCGGCGATCAGGCGGCGGCTGAGTTCCAGAATGCGAATGCCGCCGATCTCTGTTTCGGGCGGAAAATATTGAGAAATAAAGATGATGCGCATTGATTGGCGCCTACCAACCGATCCCGGCGTAACCGCTTCCGGAGTGTTTGACCTGAGGCAGCCCAACGAGGTCAATGATCTTTTTCCCGTGTTCGCCGGTGAGAAATTGTTCGATCTGGGGATCTCCGGCGCAGGCAACAATGACCTCGGCTTCAGCAACAGCCTGCTGAAGATTGGGCCTGAGATGCGTAAGCAAGTGGGGAAGGGTCATATCGAGAAACTGCTTGTTGCGACCGAAGAGATATTCGGGTTGCACGATGCGATCAAAAATCGTGACTTCAAGACCTTTGCCTATCAAGTGCTCGGCCAACAGAACCGCCGGACTGTTACGCACATCATCGGTCCCCTCTTTGAAACCCAGGCCGACGAGGCACACCTTGCGTTTGCCGGTTTCAAGAACCATGCGTGCAGCGCGCATCAAATGCACATCGTTGCTGACCATCAAGCTGTTGAGCAGCGGTGTATTTACGTCCAGACTCTTTGCCAGATAGGTGAGCGCACTCACATCCTTAGGCAGACAGGAGCCGCCAAATGAAAATCCCGGCATCAGATATCGCGCCGAAGTATTCAGTTGCGTATCCTTAACGAAGACTTCCATGACTCGCTGACCGTCAATAGATAGATCCCTGCAGATAGCCCCAACTTCATTTGCAAACACGACCTTCGCCGCGTGGTAAGCATTGCTGGCGTACTTCAGTATCTCCGCCTCTTCGAATTTAAGTTCGAAGATTGGCGCACGGATTCCCACGGACGACCACAAATCGCGTAGAGGGTTCTTTGGTCCGAATCCATTTCCGCCGATGATTACGTAAGGCGGCTCGTGAAAATCGCGTACGGAACTGCCTTCGCGGAGAAATTCCGGATTGAAGTAGACTGCAAAATCTTTGCCCGGCTCGAGTTCTGAGCTTTCTATCAGCGTAGGCAGCGCCACGGATGCGGTGGTGCCGGGCAGCACAGTGCTCCGAACCACGACAGTATGGAAGCGACGATGTTTTTTCAGGGACTGGCCAATTTCCGCGAGAACCGATCGCAGGGCGTCGAGATCCACGTCTCCGTTTCTTCGTGGGGGCGTTCCCACGGTTATAAAGGAAATCTCCGAGCGGCTCACCGCGTCGTCCACCGATTGCGTGACGCACAGCTTTCCTTTGCGGACGCTGCTGGAAACCATCTCGCGAAGTCCGGGTTCCGCGACTGTCGGCTCTCCGCCTCTCAGCAGCTCGATCTTATCGGGGTTTACGTCCACTCCGATCACATGATGTCCGTGGGATGCAAAACACGCCGCCGTTACGCATCCGACGTATCCCATTCCGAAAATCGCGAGATTTGCCATTGCAGAAATGCCCTCCGTTGAAGCGTATATTTGTGACAAAGTGCGAGCGGCTGAGGAAGTGCCATGCGGGGTCAGCGAAAGAATATTTTTACGCGGCTGCTGCCGCAGGCTGAATGATCAGGGGTATCTTGCCGCCCGCTCGAACGATTGGCGCATCAACAAGAGTGGACGTCACGGTAAAGCCTGGTCCAAGAATCTTTTGAAGATTCTCTTGGATGCCCATCAAGTCGTCGTAGGCGCTCGGCTGGCTGGCAACTCCGCGGATGAGCAAGTGTCCCGGCCGTTCGTGAACGAGTTGGCAAAAGCGCAGGGCTGTCGCTCCTTTTAGCGATTGATTGAGCGCACGCGGGGAAAATAAACGGCCATCGGGGCAGCGAAGCGTATCGCTGTCCCTGGTAATCGTTGGACGGACGACAGGGAATTGCCGTCCGCAACTGCAGGATTGTTGAGGCTGCCAGCAGCCACGGTCTCCGATGCGATAGCGGATCAGTGGCATCGCGTCATTGATAAAACCCGTCCAGACCAGATATCCCTCTTCGTCATGTTTCACGGGCTGATCGTTTTCATTCAGGATTTCGAGATACGCGTAGTCGGGTACCGCGTGCATCTGACCCTTTTCGCATTGGGTAAGCAGGCCGGCATATTCTGTATTGCCGTAGAGATCAAACGCAGTCGCAGCAAATGCCTTCTCGATGTTTTCTCTGAGGAAGGGATAAAGCGGTTCACCGTCAGTAAAGATAGCTCTCATGGGAATCGTGGTTCCGGTACGAAGTACGAAATCCGCGAGGATAGCCAAGACAGAAGGAAATCCCTCGAGCACTTTTCCTTTATTGCGGCGAAGGAAAGCAATGTAGTGGGGAGCATTCGTTTCCGACAGATGAAAGATGCTCATCAGCATCTGGCGTTCAAGATAGTTATTCGTCCAGAAGGGAGGCTCTTCCCGTTCGGGAGGAACGACGCGGCTGCCAAATAACGTGACGCGGGGCGTGCGCGCCTTCACTCCAGCCCAGGCCCATTGGCGCATACGAAATGCCCAGTGCCGCCGCGCGACGGGCTCGCTGTACGCCACGTTCAAACTGGCGCCGGTGGTGCCGGTGGTGCCCACGCGAATGCACTCGTGCGTAGGTAGCGTAATGGAGATGAGCCGATCACTGTTCTGCCTGACAACTTCCCGCGTCAGAACTGGATACTTGCGCAAGTCATCGGGAGACTTGAAGGGAACTTGCTCATAGTCGGAATAGAACGGCACCGCTTGACGCGCATGGTCGACAATTCGCTGAATCGAGTTCAGCTGAAATCGGGCAATTTCTTCCGTGGACCATTTTTCATGGCGGCGCAACTCTCTAAGGTAAGAATACATTCCCGGAGCATAGCGATTGCGCGTCAAGAACCATCCGCGAGCGCTGGTGAGAAAGTTCTGTAGCGAATATGGCATTCGGTCGTAGGCGCGTTGCAACGCCGGTCCTTTCGCGCGAAGTTGTGCTTCGATCATGGTTCCTCCTGGGTTAGTCGGGCAGCGTATGGCGATGAATCAGAGGGGCTGAGTGCACTCTGATGAAAGCCAAAATTAAGACTAGAGCTGGCGAAAACTGATCAACTGAATCTCTTTGCGCCGGGCGAGTTCGCGCAACGTTTTGTTTGTCAGGATGCCGATTTCAACTTCGCGTTGCTCTGCGATCGAATCCGTGCCGGAAAAGCCACTTTCCGAAAATCCGGGATGGCACCACATTTCGTAGCAGCCGCCTGGCAGGTGCTCAAACGTATTCTGCCAAGCCGCGGGAAGCGCGGATAGCTTTCCGCTATATGACGGGTGAAACGTCACTCCTGCGTCGGGAAGTTGCAGATCCCGGAAGACCACTGATTGCAGAAATTCCAAATAGGACTTCGCGGCCAGGCGGCGGTAGAGCGGGCCGATATGCGGGCCACCCCATCGTCCATTCGAAGGCCAGTATTGCTTGCGAGGCGCGCGTGCCCGGCGAATGCCCTCGGAAACGATCGCATTGTGAAAAGCGCGGGCTGCAGAGGGGTACATGTGAATGCGGTGATGCGAGTCGGCGTGCGTGGGCATGAGTCCGTATGACTTCATCAACCGAATTTGCGCGCGAAGCTCCGCTTCGATCTCCCGCGCGGAAATTTGCAAACGAAGCAACTTTTTGGCCAGAGTTCCGCACGAATAGAATTGACCCTCGCTGTTTACGAGCGTTGGAACTTGTTCCCTCGGAAGTACGGGCGCGCCCTGCGTAAGATTCAGATGGATACCGATACCGAGGCCGGGTGCGTCTTCGGCGCGCGAAATGGCATACTCGGTGGCAGCCTGATTGACCATGAGTGAGGTGCTGGTCAGGATTCCCTTTTGATGGGTCAGAAGGATTCCATCAGTGATTCCCCGGCTCAGTCCAAAGTCATCCGCGTTGATGATCAGCCGCTTCTCCATTTGCGATTTCTCCGAAGTCAAGACGCTTCGCCCAGGACTTTCTTGTAGAATCTGAGCAACTTGTGCGATTCATATCTATTGTTGTACTGACTGACGACAACTTTTCGAGCCGCTTCTCCCATGCGCGCCGTCTCTTCGGGATTTCTGAGCAAACGTTCCAGTGCGTCCGCCAGAGGTTTGGCGCTGCCTGGTTTCACAAGCAGTCCAAAATCCTTTCCCTTAAAGAATGGCCGGATTGGTGGCAAATCACTGCACACCACAGGAATACCGCAGGCCCATGATTCGAAAACCTTGACGGGAATGTTGTTGCGAAATTTCGGAATCTCCAGAAGCGGACAAACGGAAACCCGAGCCTGGCTGAGGGTCTCCGCCATTTTTGCGTGATCAATCCGCCCTTGCAGAACGACGTTTTTGGAGAGTCCCAGACTCCGGATGTGGCGCTCAATCTTGATGCGATCGAACCTGCTGTCCGCGTAGCCGAACAGCAACAATTTTGGATCCAATCCCCGAGACTGCAACTCGCGCAGCGCTGACAGTAGTACGAACGTGCCGGCCCGCTCTGACAATCCCCCGCGATAAACGAGATCAAATTGTTTATTCGTCGATTTCGGCGCAGGGAAAAAGTCCAGATTCGGAAGGTTGTAAAAAACCATCTTGCGACTTGTTCCCACACGCGCAGTCGCTCGCAGAGTGCCGGAGTCTGCCGCGATGAAGCCATCGAAAACACGAGCGGCTAAGCGCTCGACGGAAGCGACGACTTTGCCTGCCGTCCTGCGAATGGCAGACGGCAAATAAGCCTTCGTCAGCATCATCGAAGGATGGTCTTCCTGCGTGTCGTACACAACTTTTTTTCCAGCCCACAATTTCAAGACCAGGCCCGCAGGAATCATCTCCGGGTTATGTAGATGGTAGAGCTGTGCAGGATGATGTACGGCCCGGAATGCCACGCCGACGGCCAATAGAATTCGCATGACTCTGCTCTGTCTTCTGGGTATCGAAACGAAATTGATGGGTTGTTGCATCTGATCGAGGCCATGCGCACCGATCAGCGTCAAGCTGCACCCGTGCTTCGTCAGGGGAAGCATCTCCATAATGTAGGTTCGCGAATCGAGGCGGTCCTGGACCGGTGTCAGATGGCATATGGTCAGAGCGCCAGATCGCCGACTTCCAGGCCCGACGAACGCCTCAGTTCCGTCGATTACAGAATTTACACTCGTTGGCAGCGTCGTTGTGGACATGTGAAAAGGTTCCGACAGAAATGATATGAATCGGACGCGAGCTTCGGCACAGACTAACCTGGCGCCACCACCGCTTCACCCGTTCCGGCAAGTGAGTCCGTTTCCGGATGAAACGATGCTGGTAACGTGTCCCGCGATATAAATTCGCGAAGCACGAAGGGCAGGCTGAGCAGAAAGAAAAACAGGCGATCGTTGTTCATTTCTCCAGATACTGAAACGTCCAGCGCTCCGAGTACAAGCAAGGAAAGCACCGTTCGTTCTAGAGCGAGGAAGCGGGGATTATGCTCGCGAAGGAGATTGAACAATTCGCCAAAAGAACAAACAGCAAAAATCAGAAACGCAAATACGGCGAACACCCCGAGTTCGGCGCCGAGTTCCAACAGTAGATTGTGGGGAAAATTGTAAGTAAGTGGATTCGGCGTGACGTAGCGATATCCCTGAATGCCGACTCCCAAAAGCGGGTGATCGAGAAACGTCTGCAGCCCGAAGCGCATGAGGTCAGTTCGAGTGCCGAACGCATCGTGAGGCCGGGTAAGTGAGGCTAGATATTGAATCGACGCTGCTGGAATATTGACAAAGGGAAGCGCCGCGATTCCGCATCCCAACATAATTCCAAAGTCCACCGCCAGTCGCCGGCAAAATAAAATACTCAGGCCCAGGCAAACTGCGGTTGCGACGTTTGCAAGGCGTCCACCTGAACCGACGAGCGCGAGGGCCAGCACTCCGATAAGCGGATAAAAAAGTATGCGTCGCACGAGCGGGAGTTTGGGAAACCACAGCGTCCAGATAACGATGAGAGCCAGGCCAGCACAGAAACCGAGGGCAGTTGTTTCTCCGCTTGGGGCGACCAAGCGGTCTTCTCCTTTGAGCATGAAAAATGAATTGATTGACATCAAAATCGCGCCGATAACCAGCGTAGCGAGGAACCTTTCAAGCTTTATGCGCGAATTGACGAGGATGAATGGAGAAACCGCGCCTAACAGCGTCAAAAAAACGAAACGCAAGGTCTTGTCAAGGCCCGCGGCGAGGCTCGGCGTATAGGACAAACTCATAAACATCAGAAAGAGAATTGGGACATACCACAGGAGCACTCGTGGAAGTTTTAATTCCGTTTCCGTGAACGCCAATCGAATCACGATTGCGAAAATCATCAATACCGCGACAGAGACAGTGAGATCGAGCGGGCTCGATTCAAGCCGCGCGTCACCTTTGAAAAATCCGATCACATAGAAGATTGCGACCGCAATTTCAGCGTGGCGCAGCAACAAACAGCCCACGATAGCAGCCACCGCGGCGGCGAGAAGCAAATAAACAGGCTGTGTCGCTGCAAAGACCCGAAAAATCTTCGGTTCGATCCGCGTTACGAAGGGGACTACAATCGTCAGCGCGAAACTAGCTGCGACGCAAAAGATCAGTACAGCAAGCTTTATAGCTCTGCTACTCCATTTCGAAACTGCGACCGAAGAGACGTCTAACGCGTGCTCGTCGGCCGCGGCGACTCGTTGAGTTGTGAACAATGCTGGCATGGCAATCCCCTACACGCCGCTCAGGCAGTGACGAAGCGTGCGGCCTGCTCCCATCAATCGCGCGCGCCAAACCAGTAAAAGCAGGGCTCCGTAGGTAAGGACGCCTAAAAGCATGCTCGCCGCGGCAACCGTATCTGGTTTGAAAAACAGTGTCACGGCTGCCATGGCTCCGCCCGCCAGAAAACAGGGCAGTAATACGTTGGAAGAAAGTCGCAGTTTTAGCCGCGAAAGGATCCACAGGTATTGGAGAATCAACGCAGCGTCAGCGATGAATAGTGCGCATGCCGCGCCCGTCGGACCCCATATTTTGCCGAGCAGCAACGTCAAAATGCCTAGCAAGACCAGAGCATAAGTCTGTGCGCGTTGCCGTTCCCGGACCCGGTTGATTGCGATCAAGAACCCATGGCCAAGAAAACCATCTACAACAGAGAGTAAGATGCGGTACGCAAGGATTCGCAAGACCAGTGTGCTCGAAGCAAAACGCGAACCGAGCAGGGCGCAAATCTCTGGCGCGAAAATCGAGATGGCGATCGCCGCGGGCACGCAGAGCAGCACAATTAGATCCAGCAACGACTCCCGCAATTCGAGCAGTTCCGTGTTTCGATCGCTTTCAAACAGCCGCGTCCAGAGAGGCAGGAGCGCGCCGCTCATCGCATAGCTCCATTGCGGGAAAACGTCGGACAACACGAACGCTGCGGAAAAAATGCCCACCATGCTTTCGGGTGCCACTAGTCCGAAGCAGACAATCGACAGCCGCGAGTAGCTGACTTGTGTAATGTTGTAGCAAAAAAATGGCCATGCGGAACGAATAACGATTCCGAGCTTTCGTGTGGATTTTAGATGCAGAGCCGGCAAAAGGTCGCGTAACTGCCAGAGCCGTATCAACAACACGGAAAGGCTGCGAAACATTCCCAAGATGAGGAAGGTCACGACCGACAGACGCAAGATGACAACCAGTGCAGAAAGCACGATCAGCGCAACGGTGCTGACGACAGATCCCGGAAGAATCTGGCGCGAGCGTAGCTTTGCGGTCAGCATCGCAGAACACAAGATTGATGTGCCTTCAAAATTGTTGATGACTAGCCCGGCGCAGATCGCAGCGATTCGCGAATGTCCGGTGAGAAGAGCGAAAAGCAGCCCAGCAACTTCCAAGAGTGCAAAGAGTACTGTCGTCAAGAGCGTGAGCGTCAGGATGGGTGGACCTTCGGACGCGTCGGCTGCAACCGCTCGTGCCGTATAGCGTGTGAGGCCCAGGTCGCTGACGGCATTGACCAAAAACCCCACGGCAATTGCTGTGCTATACAGGCCAAAGTCGTTGGGTCCCAAATATCGGATCAGGAAAAATCCAGCAAGTAAGCTACCGATCCGAAGGGCACCCAGGTCTAGCCAAAGCCAAAATGTGTTTTTGCCAAAAATTCGTAGAATCGCTGCGCGCTCCGAGGGCAGGCCAGATCCGCCAAGGCTCGATTGCTGGGCGGTCTCCGACGTAACGGTACCGATCGTGCAATCGTTGACCGAAGTTGCCATCTCCAGCTACCGCCCCTTCGACAACAGAAAATTGCCGATGGCGAGGTGCTGCAATCCTGAAATGTCAAAGACGCGAAGCGCGTCCTTGGGCGAACACACAACCGGTTCTCCGTGCAGGTTAAAGGACGTGTTCAGGATGAGGGCTTCGCCGGTCAATTCCGCAAAGTGACTAATCAACCGGTGATAGTCGGGATTCCAACTTTCGTACACCTCCTGCGGGCGACCTGTACCGTCGTAAGGATGAATTGCTGCGGCCATCGCAGTACGTTTTTCCTCACGGCTGTCAAACGTCATGATCATGTAGGGCGCCGGCATCGGTTTAGATTTCTTGAAGTACTTCTCGCTGCATTCGGCAAGCACTGACGGAGCGAATGGCATCCAGAAATCGCGGCATTTGATCATTTCGTTGATCAATTTCACGACGCCAGGCGCCGCCGGGTTTGCCAGAATCGAACGGTTGCCCAAAGCGCGCGCGCCGAACTCCATATGTCCTTTGAACCGCGCGACGACCTCGCCCTTTGCGAGTAGCTCCGCGACCCGGCTCTCTATGTTTTGTTCTTCGTGGACAGTGCTCTGCGATCCAAACTGATAGTTCTGGAGAGCCATTTCAATTTCGTTGTCGCCGTATTCGTTGCCCAGGTAAAAGTGACCCATAGCCGCCGGGGTTTCTGAAAATGCCCGTGAATACTGCATCCATGCTGAGCCTATCGCGTTGGTCTCGTCACCGCACGAAGGGAAAACAAACAGTTCCTCAACCTCGGGCAGCTCAAGAATCTTTTGGTTAGCCTTGACGTTCATGAAAACGCCGCCGCTAAGAGCAACCTTGTGAATGCCGGTCTCCGCGATGCATCGCTTTACCCACTCAACTAGAAAACGTTCGACAAACAGTTGCACCCCTCCAGCGATGTGATCGAAACGCCTCCTCTTTAAAAGCGTGGAGAGATACTCGGCGCCGAACGCAAGCGGAGGGCATCCGTTCGTTCGCGTCCAAGTCAATGGAGCCTTCTCGTCGAACGCGAAGAGTTGTTCAATTTCATGGCTGATGATTTGCGTTTCCTTCGCGCGCTCCGCGTAGGGGGCCAGTCCCATCAGCTTATACTCGTGCTCCATCGGAACCATTCCGGACAAGTACGTTATCTTCGCGTATAACGCACCGACCGAGTGACTCTCGTCCACCTCAGCAATCCTGGTAAGGGATCCCTTGTGGCCGATATTCACGGTCGCGCACACCAGGTCTCCGGCACCGTCGCAGGTGAGCACAAGAATCTGGTCTTCCATCCGGCCCCAGCCGAAATACGCGGACGCCGCGTGACATTCGTGGTGGTCAATACCCTGCGTTGCAACCGGCCGCTTCCCGGTGGCACTCTCCGCTGTCTGCGCAATGCCCGTCCATTTCTGCCGGTTAATCCATTCGGAAACTGTTTCGTTTTTTCGTGCGGCGTTCTTGACTCGTCCAACGAGACTTGGCGCTCCATTGCCCGCAGACCGCAGAATGTCCTCTCTCCGCCAGTAGCACTCCGAGAGATTCTTGCCTCCCAGCGCAAGGCGAAAACTGGTGTCAAAGCGATGATCTGCTTCGGACTTAGCCGTGATCATCTGCATGGCATTTTTCGGGAAGCCACCCTGGTTCTTGATTCGCGTCAGACGCTCTTCCTGCATGGCCATTTTCAGAACACCATCCTCGACGAGAGCGGCGGCGGAATTATGCCCCGTGTGGACTCCGAAAACCGTTCGTCGCGGAAGAGCATCGGCACCTTCCGTTAGGTTGCCTCCCGGAAGGAGAACTGTTTTCGGCACAGCTCGAGTCATCGTCGCCACTGAGTTTCCTCTTGGTTGTTTGCGTTGATTTTTGTTTGCTTTTGCTTGTTGAGATTGATTTGCCGGATTAACTTCGCGAAACAGCAATTCGGGCAGTGCTATGGTCGTCCTTGGTCGCTTCTGGTAGCGCCTGTTTGAGCGCCTGGCATACGGCGGTGATTTGTGCAGCGCCTATCGTTGAGAAAAACGGAATTGCCAGGCACGTGTCAGAAGCAATTTCCGCTTCTCTTAGGTTTCCGAATGGCGTAAGGAATTGCCCTTTCATGTAAGGCTGGCGATGGATCGCAGGGAAATACGCCTGGCAACCTATGCCAGCGGAACGCAGAGATCGCAAGACGGTGTCACGAATGTCCGGTCCATTCTTCGAAGGCAACTGTACGACGTAAACGAACCAACTTCTCCCGCTGCCGTGTATCCGTCTAGGTGTTATAAGCCCGAGAACTCCCTGCAAGGCTTCTTCGTATGATGCCGCCGCAGATTCTCTTTTCTCAAAGAGGCTTTCAATGCGCTTCAATTGCGCTAGTCCTAGCGCTGCATGAATATCACTGAGCCGGTAGTTGAAGCCGAGGCGAGGGTGATCCAGCCACTCCGACGTGGCATCCCTTCCTTGATTTCGCATGCTTCGGCATGCTTCGGCAAGCGCGTCATCGTCCGTCACGATCATCCCGCCTTCGCCTGTAGTCATCTGTTTATTCGGATAGAAAGCAAAGCAGGCGGCATCGCCAAACGTGCCGGCGCGCCGACCGCGATATTCGGCCCCGAGTGCCTCACAGGCGTCTTCGATCACGAATAATCCGTAGTCTTGTGCAATGTGTTCGATCGCGTCCATGTCGCATGGCATGCCAAAGACGTGAACGGGAAGGATGGCCTTTACGCGACGGCCGGTATCTCGGTTGATGCAATGCCCCCAGGAGTTGCGCTCGCAGCGTTGTGATAGAAAACGATAAATTTGCTCAGGAGAAAGATTCAAGCTGTCCGGTTCGATGTCAAGGAACACCGGTACGGCGCGTTCGTACAAAATGCAATTTGTCGACGCGACAAAGCTAAACGACGACGTAATCACTTCATCGTTAGGACCGATCCCCAAAGCCCGTATGCACAGATGAAGCGCGGAAGTTCCGCTGTTAACCGCCACGGCGTGCTTGCGCCCGACAAACGAAGCGAATTGCCTTTCAAATTTCGGCACGGTTGGTCCCAAACTGAGCATCCCTGACCGCAACACGTCCATGACATATTGAGCTTCCAATTCGCCTACGTCCGGCCGTGAAAGAGGAATGGACGGCTTCAATTTGTTCTCCCTGCCGACACTGCGGCTGTGCTAACCGAAGATTCGATATCGAACTGGATCTCTTTACGGTTCCTGGCAAACTGCGGAACCATTCGGTTCACATAGTCGCGCAGCCCGTCACGGTCGTTCGCAGCCAGATACATCTCCAGCCGGCTTATTTTGTCGAGCACTCTATCGGAAAACGGATTCCGCTCTGCGATCACCAAGATTTCCTTGATCGCAGTGTGCATAGGGTTTTCCCAGTCCTCCCACAATTCCTCGGCGACCTTTTCGCCTCGTTGCAAACCGACGAAATGTATTGAAATATCCCGGCCCGGCATGCGGCCTGCCAGTAAGCTCATGCTCTTCGCCAGTTCGTAAATGTTGATTGGCTCTCCCATCTCGAACACGAACGTTTCTCCGCCGCGGCCCAGCTCTGCCGCTCGCAAGATAAGGTACACCGCCTCTGGAATCGACATGAAGTATCGGGTTGCGCGTGGATCGGTGACCAGCAGCGGACCTCCCTCTTGAATCTGATCCCAGAAGAGCCGTAGAACGCTACCAGTGCTGCCCGCCACATTGCCAAACCGCACGTTCATGAAACGCGTGACGCCTTGCCTCGCTAAATCCTGCATCAGCAATTCCGTGATTCGCTTGGTACAGCCCATATAATTTCTCGGGTTCACCGCTTTGTCCGATGAAATGTTTACGAACAACTTTGCTCCACAACGCAGCGCCGCCAGCGCAAGGTTACGTATTCCCAGCACGTTATTTCGAATGCCCTCGTGAGGATGTAGTTCAATCAAGCCGACGTGCTTATGGGCTGCGGCATGAAAGATCACTTCGGGCTGCTCCTCTCGCATGAACTCATCAACAAAGTCCCGGCACGCAAGATCGATGAGCAGCGGACGCAAAATCAAATCGGGGTAATGTTCACGCAGCTCACGGTGAATGTAAAACAGGCTGTTTTCAGACTTGTCGAGAAGCAACAATGTAGCTGGCGAGCCGGACGCGACTTGCCGCGCGAGTTCCGAGCCGATGCTGCCGCCTGCTCCTGTAATCAACACAGTCTTGCCCCCGACGATTTTCCGGATCTCTTCTGGCTCATGCACGATTTCGTCCCTATTCAGCAGGTCTCTTATGTTCAACTCGCGCAGAGCTCTCTGCGACACTTGTCCGTCAATCAGTTCCGCTAGCGTTGGCAACGTTCGCACGGGCAAGCTGGCTTGGCGACAGACCGCCAAAATGCGGCTCATCTGCTGTTGCGTGGCGCTGGGCACGCAGATCAGAACTTCGTTCGCGTGGCACCGACGTGCCACGAGCTCGAGATCGTTCACGCCCCCGGCAACAGGAACTCCATAAATCGACTCTCCTTGGCGCCGGGGATCGTCATCTAGCAGTGCAACGGGTTTTGACAATGTGGTGTGATCCGATGCGAGTTCCTTTACCAAACTTGCGCCTGCGTCGCCCGCTCCGATAACGACAGCACGCTTTTGTTTCCGTCGAGTGCCCAGGCGGAGTGAATCATATACTCTCGCGCCGAAGTGCAAGGCCATCCAGACACACAACAGTAAAGCGCTGTCCAGAACAAATACTGCAGCGGGCAGTCTCATGCCCGACACCACGCGCACGCAAAGGATGAGCAGAATGGTGCCCGTGAAGACTCCTTGGATCACCCGTAGGGCGTCACGGTAACTGGGATAGCGCAACGATGTTTCTTCCAGCCGCGCCCCGAAGATTCCAACGAGTCTCGCGAACAGTACACACGGGAAGCCGAAGGTCAGCACCGCTCTGCTCCATTCAGATCCACGGTCGTATTGCAACAAAAATACCGCCAGAACGAACGAACTAACGCCAAGTGCAAGATCGAGTGCAACTACTATCCCACGATTTCGGCGGTGCACCTGATGTCTGGCAAACATCTTCATCGCATCATCCTGTAAATAAAATGGGGGATCGGATAACTTCTTTTATTTAGAATTGCGCCAATCATTCGGACTTTCGCGGCGTGCAGATTCCGCGTGGTACGCCGGGCGGCGTCCCGGTGCGTGGATTCGGACTCCACCACCAGCACCACGCCGTCGGTCATCGCTCCCAGAGTTAGCGCGTCCGCATATTGGCTGGCTGGCGGCGAGTCGATCAGCACGTAGTCGAACTGATCGCGCAACTCCGTCAATCTCAATTCCATTTCCAAGGGCGTGCAGTATCTGGACAGGTCAGACATCTCCGCACCGCTGGGTAACAACCACAAATTCGCATCGCCGAGTTGAAGCAAGAAGCTGGAAACTGCTCCGGACTGTGTTAACGCCGAGGCCAAGCCGCCCGAATTCGCGACTCCAAAAAAGCGGTGAAGAGCAGGATGACGGAAATTTCCGTCCACAATGCACACTCTACCCGTAACCTGTGTCGCAAGCGTTCGTGCGGCGCACACGCAATTCCATGTCGTGCCCACTGCACGCTCTACGCCGGAAAATACCGCGCACCTTGCCGTGTCTGCTTCTTGAGACAGAAACACTCGCCTCACGAATTTAAGCGATTCTTCGCGCCCCACTCCTTCGATATCCAGGCGAAGGCGCCGGGCACCGGCAGTGGAAGGAGATGGCTCGGCCCACGTTTCAGTGGGGCCGTCGGAAGGCGCTTCGGTCGCCGGTGCGGTTTCTTCGAACAAACTGCGGCTTTTTCCCGTTCGTTGCAGCAATTCAAAGGTTCGGCTCATATTTATCTCGCTAACGCGTGAGACTACTTGGCTAATCGATGAACTTTAGCGGCAGCGAAAAAGATCGATCATTTAGCCGAGAGAGCGCGGCAAACGGAGAGACCCGCTCGTTTCATGCGGCATCGCTGCCAGTACTGGCACGCCAAGATAGGCCTCGACTTGTTCTGGGGATCTCAACGAACCGTCGATCTGCTCCTGAACAAAGACCAGTCCCGCGCTCAACAAACATCCAAGAATTGCGGCTAGCACTAAGGTCAGTGAGGCTGGGTTGTTCGGGAACATCGGCGCAGTCGCCGCTTCTGCGATGGACACGTTTACGATCCGCATCCTGTCGAACGCGTCTGAGATTCGTGCTTCTTCGCGTTTGTTCAGATACAAGAGGTAGCTTTGCTCGGCGGTCTTGAGATCTCGCAAGAGTGATTGTTGCTCCAACTGTTTCTGGTCGCGTTCGACTGCTTCTCCCCGGTACGAGGTGTCCACCTTGTTGTAAGAGGTGGCCAGAGCTTTCAGCGACGCCAGCTCAGCGCGCGCTTTTACTAATTCCTGGTGCAACAATTCGTAGGTTGGATTCTCGTTGGTCACCTCCTCTTTTAGCGGCGCTTTCTGATGCGTCTCGATCGCGGTCTTTACCTGACCAATCTGCTCTTCCACTTCCTTCACTTGACGATCGTCGGGCGCATACTTCTGTATCAGGTCGGTGTGTTGCAATTCGAGGTTAACCAGTGATGATTTCAGTTGTTGCATCAAGACCGCGTTGTCGCTGTTGCGCAATTCTGTCGTGATTCGAGGCTGCGTCGTTCTGAGCTGCGCCTCCAGGTTCCGCACATTCTCCTCCGCGCGTGGAATCGCTGCTTGTGTCTGGCGCAAGTTGAACTCGAATTCTGCCATTCTCGGCACCGAAGCATCTTTTTCACTTTGCTCCGTTACTAGCCCCTCTTTCTGGTTGAATGCCGCCAGCCGTTGCTGCGCTTGGTCCAATTTCTGTTTGTACTGTTGTGTCTCGTCGTCGAAGAATTGCGCCGTACCAGGCGTACGCCGGACCTCTGCGTGCTTGTCTAACAAATAATTCCCCAAGGTGTTCAGCACTTGCGCCGAGAGTTGTGGGTCTGGTGAAGCGTACGACACGTCGATCAAGTAAGATTTCTTTTCAGGTTCAATTCGCAAATCGGTCACGAGCTTTTCGGCGGCCTTGGCTCGGCGTTCCTCTGGTGTTAGCGGCTCTTTAGAAAGCAGTCGCGATAACAGAGACGGTTTTACGCGGTGATCCAATCCGGTCGCAATGACAACTTTTTCGAGCAAATCTTGGCTTCTCAGCAAACCGACTTCAGAATTTATGTCTTCCTCCGTTAAGTTCGGTGCGGCCTGCTGCATCACGCCGGTTTGTTGCGCTGTCAAAGGTGGATCGACCCGTTCCCGGTGCAGCAAGAGCTTGGTCTGTGCTTCGTACTTGCTGGGCAGAAGTAGTACAGCAAGAATTGCCCCTCCGATTACTGCGGCAAACGTGTATGAAATAGTCCTGCGGCGACGGAAAATAACCTCGACCAGGTTACGGGGTGCCAGCTGCACCGTGGAAAGTTCGGCTCGATCTCTAAGAATCAGTTCTTGTCCGTTCATGGCATCTTCTCTCTGTGTGTCTCTGCGCACTCTCTTCACTTTTTTCGTAAATATCCGAGCGAGTTTTCCCGTTCAAGGCACCGGTGTGCTGAAAAAGCTGCCGAGCGACGTTCGAGGCAAATACTTCTCGATCTTTGCAAAGTTCGATTTCGGCACAAATAGCATGTCTCCCGGCTGGAGTACCGTGTCCTCGTTCAGATTTTTGCCTTTCAACACAGTCTTCAGATTGAGCACTTTGGCTTCCACCCACTCATCCGAATATCTGCGGAACAGCACAACCTGCGAATTTTTTGCGCCGTCGGAAAATCCACCGGCGATTGCAACCGCCTGACTCGCCGTGGTTGTTCCGCGAAGATCGTATTTGCCCGGTTTTCCAACGAATCCGCCAGCGATGAAATACGGTTTATCGAAATCTTTCAAGACGATATTGATCACCGGATCGTGCAGGATTTTGGAATATTGCTTCTGCAATTCGTCTGTGAATTGCACCACCGTCAATCCTTGTGCATGCACGTCAGCGGGAAGACCCTTGAGCTGAACATAGCCGTCTGGTTGAACCATGACTTCCTGGTTGAATTCCGGCGTGTAGCGAAAAGTCAAATCCATCACGTCGTTAGCACCAATTCGGTACCTGGGATATCGCTGGTGCAGCTCCGGCCGGCTCCCATCATTTTGCGAAGTTGCTGGCTGCGAAGCCGCTGGAGGTTTCGCTGCGGCTGCTGCTGAGCCGGGGTATGGTTGCTGTGGTTGCTGCGACTGCTGTGACTGTTGCGATTGTTGTGATGGTTGTGATTGCTGTGCTTGCTGCGACTGGGCCAATGCGCCAGACGCCGCGATCAGCGCAAGAGTCATCGAAATCAAACATAAAGTTGCTTTCATAGCACTGCCTCTGATTTGCAAGGAGCGTCCACCCCGCCCCCGTACGATTTCCTAACGTTGTGCAATCTCCTCCGGAAGTTTTATCCATTGGCCCCTTGCGAGAATCTGAAAAGGATCGCGAATCTGCGGATTAGCAGCTCGAATCTTTCTCACAGTGGCCCAATCCCCTTTTCCCAACTCCTCCATCGCAAACTGAAACAAGGTCTCGTCGCGCTCAACCCGAACCGTCCCGTACTTTCGGCTTGCTCTTGGCATAGCGATACTCTCTTGTTTTTGTGTCTGAGTCAGTCGTTGGTCATTTGTTTGCTCGTCTAGTGCGCCCGCTTCTGGCCTGAGCGGAACAATGAGTTGCGTGCCGGCGGGGAGTACTTGATACGCATGTCGAATCTTGGGATTCTGCGAAAGGATCAATTGCACGGTCGATTTGTCGGAGGTTCCGTAATATTCGGTGGCGAGATCGCTGACCGTCTGTTTGCGGCTGAGTCGAATGACCTTCACTCTTGCCGCTGCGCCTCCCGATTCTGTGTTTTCTGACTCGGTGTCAGCATTACTCGCGTTTGAAGCCGCCAGCGATGTGCTGGTTGACGAAACGTCCCCCTCCGCTTCCGAGTTCACATCGATCTTCTGAATCGGTGGAGCTGCAGGCGGACGAAGCGCTGCAGGTAGTGAGCGGGCGACATCTACACTAGAACTTCCGGCTCGGCCGGCAAGACTGTCTAATATTCCATCCGCATTCACCACGCCGACCTTTGTCAGGGCCGCGACTGTCAGTAGGGGTAGAAATACCATCAAGAAAACGACGACCCCAACGCTGGTCACGGCGGAGCGCGGGGTATTCGAATGCGGCATACCGTAGTAGCCGAAATCCATGGCTTGCGCCGGCGCCGGCAAGGAAGGCCAGGTCGCAAGGGGCTCAGCCGAAATGCCCGCAGTTTTCTGGCGCGGCTCCGGCACGTCCGAGCTTGCGGTTGTCGGCGCGGACTTTACCGCGTTCTTCTTTAGCTCCAGATCTCGCGCGACTTCGCGCACAACCTCGGAGTCAATCGGCCGTTTCTGGCAAACGAAGCCTAACGACAAGGACTGAAAGCAGATGCTGTTGATGTTCCTCGGAATTCCCTCGCTGATTTTCGCGATGCTCTCAAGGGCGTTGGACGTGAACAATTGTGGTCCCTTGAACCCTGCCGCGCGCAGCCTGTGCCCTACATATTCTTTCGTTTCCTTCAGAGTCAGCGGCTGCAATTGTGCGACGGATCCGACACGCTGCCGTAGTTGTGTCAGTGCTGGGCCTGCCAGTTTGTCCGCTAATGCCGGCTGGCCCGCCAGAACGATATGTATCATTTTCGCAGCTGGTGTTTCGAAGTTGGAGAGCAGCCTGACCGCCTCCAACATTTCCTCGCTCAAATTTTGCGCCTCGTCGATTACAACCACGACGCGCCTATTCGCCTCCATCTCTTCGACTAGCATCTCGTTGAGCGCTTCATGGAGTGACGGCAGATCGTTCGCTGCTGCGGTAATCCCCAAGTCGCGAACAAGACTGTCGAGAAATTCCCTTGAATCTTGACCCGTCTGGAATAAGAACGCAGTTCTCGTCGAGTCCTGAAGCGATTCCAACAAACGGAAGAGCAACGTAGTCTTCCCCATGCCGGGTTTGGCGACCAACGCTGAAAAGCCCCGCCGTTCCTCAATCGCATAGTAAAGGGCGGCGAGGGCTTCGCGGTGTCCAGCCGTGAAATAGAGAAATCGCGGATCAGGCGTTACGCCAAAAGGCTGATCGTCAAGTCCGTAAAACTTCAGGAGCATATTGACAAATCCAAGGTGTTAATTTGCGCCACGTTCGATATCACACTGTTCAACCTGCACCGCGACGGATCGTCCAAGTAATTGGACTGAAAGCACCAGTCGGAAAGTGTCTTTCCGTCTCTGCAGGATTCCTTCGATTCCTGACAGCGGACCGGATTTGACGCGAACTTTCTGTCCTTCCTTCAAAAACGGATGCGGCTCCACTCTTTGGGAACTTGCCGCCGCGAGTCGGATGGCGTTAATTTCCTCCTCGGGCACAATAGCAGGCGTGTTTCCGAACGAAACGATCGCGCAGGCGCCCGGAGTGGAGAGCAAATCTATTCTTCGATCCAACCCGTCTGCGAAAAATAAATAGCCCGAAAAGAGTGGAATCGTTACTTCTTTCCTGCGATCTTTCCAGCGGTGAACTTCCGCGTAGGTTGGGCAAAAAACCTCGAATCCCTTTTCTGCCAGGATAGCTGTTACATATTTTTCGTGCTGATGTTTGGTGTGCAGCACATGCCAGAGCGCTTGTGGAGCACGAAATCCGGTTTGTTCACTATTCGCGTACATAGCTTCGCCCTCTGGCTTACAGTTCCGTGTAATTCACACGAATCCTGCAGCGCTGGCGCCTCCAAAACTGTTCTTGCCGCTTCACGCGGCGAACATCACGCAGCTCTACTGTTCCCGCTCTGCCTGCATCTCGCTCTCAGCCATTTTTCTTTTTAGCAATGTCTTCGCAGAGGAGATTGCAAAGCCCCATTTCCGTTCTTGCCCTGGGGGCACGTCTACCCGGATCACTTCGCCCGTCATTTCCATGCACAGCGCTGCCGCGCCGACCTGCCAAGCCGGCAATTGAATCGCCACGTCGATTGAAGCGCCCACAGGGGGAAGTGCGTTCGTAAGCACGAACGTGCCGGCTTCGCTGATGTCGCGGCTGCGCCCTTCACCCTCGCCCGTCATCAGGTTTCTGGCGGACCATTGGTACTTCACGCCTGCCGCCAGTGGATACCGGAGGTGGCGTCGCCGCAAAGATCTGCATCCCACTTTCGCTGGCGCGATATTGGTAAGTGGCTCTGTTGTAGTAACCAATTTCATGTCTCCGCTGCCTGGCGGCTGGGTTCGAGTTAAGTTTCCCACGCAGGTTATGCGCGGCGCCAAAATCCGACAAGAAGCAGATTGTCACTTTCGTGATGGATATCGGAACCTAATTCCGAAGGGTGAACTTCCGTCCGTTCGCAGGGCGGAGGGATCGCCACGCCCGCTCTAGAGACAATTGTTTCTATGATCAGGAACAATAGACCCTATCGCTGTCTCGGCGACTTTGGCATTTGGAGTGCACAAAATGTGAGGTGGATCGGCTAGAACGGCGAAGTCAAAAGATGTTTTTGGTTGGCCGATGTTAACGATTGCGATGGATGCGCTGAATAATTTCAATTCATTGCATGAAAAAGGATAAAGCTAGCGGATGCCAGTTACCCCAAATCATGTATACCAAAACTGCTCATCTCTTACGCACGTCGCAGCGCGTGAAGACTTTACGTCTTGCAGTGCAAAAAAGATGCGGCTAAAACACTACAGGCAATACCCGAATCCATATTTTCCCATTTGTTGTAGACTCTTCTTGTAGTCATCGCCAGCCATCATTAACCCCCGGTCCGCAGAGAAGTTCGCTACCAGCCAAGCCCCGGCTACACCCAATCAAGGTTAGGTCATGATCGCGAGAGATAACGAGCGGGAAAGTGTGATTTCTGTTTTGGTGGCTGAGTCTTGCGCCATGAATTGTGAACTCATGGCCACGGCTCTGGAGCGCGACCGCTCCGGATTGACCGTAGTTGCTTCCGTTACGGACATCAATGATGTTCTGAGTTCCTATATTGCCGTCTCGCCAGACGTCTGCATCGTTGGAGCAAATCTGAAAGATGGAGTCTCATCCGGCTTCAAAGCTACTCAGGATCTTCGAAATCAGTTTCCAGGGGCTCGGGTGATCCTTCTGCTCGATATGGAGCAAAATCAGGCGGTCGTAGATGCGTTTCGCGCGGGCGCGGCGGGCATTTTTTCCCGCGAGGAGCCGTTCGAAGTTCTCTTCAAGTGCATTCAGCGGGTGCACGAGGGCCAGCTCTGGCTTAGCAATCGGCAAGTTCAATATCTGGTCGATTCTCTCAAGGACTTTCCTTCTCCAATCACGGATGCAAGAGGCACGCAACTGCTTACGAAGCGGGAACAGGGACTCGTTCATCTTGTTGCCGAAGGTCGGACAAACAAGGAAATCTCCCGCGAGCTAAGTCTAAGCGAGCACACAGTTCGAAATTACCTTTTCCGCATTTTTAACAAGCTTGGCACTTCAAACCGTCTCGAGCTTGCCCTTTACGCGATCAACCATGGGCAAATTTCGCGCGAGGCGCCTGCCGATCGCGGCTAGCACAATTCCTTGAACTCCTTGGCCGCGAGCTGCGGCCGCGATGCAAAGTGTCACAAGAGGCTCGATGATGGACCCTGCGCTAGCTAGATCAAGATTCAATTCACTGGCGGAACGAGTCTGTCTAACAAGAACATCGACGGAGATCTGCATAGGCCCGGGGGAAGGGAAGAGTTAGCCAGCGGCATCTACTTGACAGCAAATGAACTTTAGGCGGCCTTCACGAGCCGCCTGCGCACCGAGGTGACCACTGCGAGAATGTGGCTGGCACTGGGCAATGGGGTTCGCCAGCGAACTCTAACGAACTGGTGATCAAACCTATTTTTCGTCTGGCAGCGTTTCTGCGTACAGAACAACAGCCCACGGACTCAGAGTCATCTGCACTTCTCCGCGCGACACCAACACATCAGTGGCTTGACTTCCTCTGCCACCCCATCGTGGATCCGCCGAATCCAGCTTCCTTTGCCAGCAACCGGCTGGAATCGGGAGTCCTAACTGGCTTGGTTCGTCATCAAAATGAAGCACAGCCAAGATGTGGCTTGATGCGCTCCACCTTCTGACAAAGATTACTTTTGCATCCTCGAACCCGACAATTTCCAAAGCGTCTTTATCGAGCCGGGCTAACGCCGGGAGATCGCGTCGCAAGCGAAGCAATTCTTGATGGAAATTCGCTAGCAGGTGATGATGACCCTCTGCCCGCAACTGCCAATTCAGTATTGAGCGGAGAAAGGTCCTTTCATCTTGAGGGTCGGCCATCTCTCCGCTCCACTGGAACCTGGCCAGATACGCTCTTCTTCCGGTGCGCACTGACTCGACGAGCGCAGGGTCAACGTGGCTGACAAAGTAGGAAAACGGTGCTGGTTCGCCATATTCCTCGCCCATGAACAACAATGGAACATATGGGGAGAATAGGACGGTAGCCGCGGCGAGCTTCAGTTGCTCAAACGATACGAGTTGTGCCAGACGGTCACCTAGACTGCGGTTTCCCACTTGATCGTGATTCTGCGAAAACACTACGAAGCGGTGGGCCGAAATCTGCTGCGAAGAGCTGCCGTGACGCCTTTGCCGATACGTGGAATATTGCCCCTCGTACACAAACCCTTTACGAAAGGCGCGGGCCAAGTTTCCGATGCCTGAAAAGTCCTGGTAGTATCCGTTTTGCTCGCCGGTCAACAACGCATGCAGTGAGTGGTGAAAATCATCGTTCCATATAGCGTCGAGTCCCAGGCCTCCTGCCTCGCCAGAGCTCAAGACGCGCACATCATTTCGATTGCTCTCAGCGATAAGGAAGACTTTGCGATTCAGCTGATCCGCCTTCGCGTGGATCATGTTGCTCAATTCTGCCAAGAAGGGCCGTGCAGATACGTCAACGATCGCGTGCACGGCGTCGAGCCGCAGCGCATCGACATGGAATTCAGTAATCCATTGCAACGCGTTTGCGACGAAATAACGGCGGACGTTATCACTCTGCGGGCCATCGAAATTAACTGCCTGGCCCCACGGAGTTCGGTAAAGATCGGCAAAATAAGGACCAAAATCCGCCAGATAGTTTCCCTCTGGACCCAGATGGTTGTAAACGACGTCGAGCACTACGGCCATTCCCAGTTGGTGGCAAGCGTTTACGAGTCTCTTCAGGGCCGCGGGGCCTCCGTACGAGTTTTGCACCGCGAAAGGGTAGACGCCGTCATAACCCCAGTTGCGGTTACCGGGAAACTGCGCTACCGGCATGAGTTCGATTGCGGTGATCCCCAGATCCCTCAACTCATTAATTCGCGGAATGATTGCGTCGAATGTACCTTGTGGCGTAAATGTTCCGACATGAATTTCGTAGAGAATATACTGTTCCAAGGGAATGCCGAACCAACCCTTGTCGGTCCATGCAAAGTCTGTATCCACTACCTCGGAAGGACCGTGCACTCCCTGAGGCTGAAATCGCGAAGCCGGATCCGGCCGCTCCGTTCGACCGTCCAAACAGTACCGATAGAGAGCACCGGCAGCGATTTCCTCCACCGCAGCTGAGAAATAGCCTCCTTGCGAAGGCTGCATGGCAAGCCTAAGTTCACTGGGATGCACAATATGAACATCAACCTTTTCGACCTTTGGCGCCCAGAGCAAAAAGTTGCATGCGCCACCGGGCGGCCAAACCGCACCGAGAGGTTTGTCAAGCGGCGTGGTCACAGTACGCTGACCTCTTCTTCCGACAAAACCAGCACGACCACAAAAATCATGACGCCAAGAGTTGGGAAATTCCCGCCAATGGAATCGCGACCCATGCGGGGCGGTTGTTCAGTTCATAGCCGAGCTCATAAACAGCCTTCTCGAGTAGATGAAGTTGCAGCAGAGTCGAAAGTTCGTTGCGATTTGGAGGAATAAAACAAGCTCCGCCGACGCTCTCGAAATACGCGCCCAGAAACCGATCCGCGACACACGCGTACCAGCTTTCTGCCCACATTCTCACGTCATAGTCTTTTATTTCTGTTGGGGTCATCTCGTCCAACGCGGCGAGTTGAAAGGAAAATGCAGCATAGTGAAAGGAGCGCAACATCCCAGCGACGTCCTGTAGGGGACTGCGCTTGACGCGGCGTTCCGCTATCGGCCGCGCCGGCTCGCCTTCAAAGTCGATGATCACAAAGTCGGATCCAGTGTACAGAACCTGGCCAAGGTGATAATCGCCGTGAATACGAGTCCGCATCGCCCGGATCGGATGGGCGAGCGCCGCGTCATATCTCTGCAAGATCTCGTTCTGCCGAGCCGTCAAGTCCTTTGCTTTCTCACGCAACTCAGGAGGCAGATCGTGTAACTTCATTTTGAGGAGAGCGAGATTCCGCTCAGTCAGTGTCTGAAGGGTCTCCTTGAAGGCTCGCTGAAACGAAGCCGTGTACGGTTCAGGCGAAAAAACTGGATCGGCCGGTTCTGAAGCCAGTGCCAGATGAAGTTCGGCGGTCCTCTTTCCGAGGAGGCGCACTGCATCAAGGTAGGGACTGCTGTAATCGAGGACTAGCGCCGGCAGGTTCTGCCCGTACGGAGCGACGGGTCCGGCATCCTGAGATACGCGCCCGAGATGCCCTTCTGAGTACTTCCTTGCCTCTTTCCAGAAACTGGACAAGGACTTCAGCGTGAACTGCCATGCGTCGCCGACGTTAGGCACGAATGCTTGCAGGATACCCAGAGACATCTCCCTGTCGTCCTTGCCTTTGTAATTTATCCAGCCAGCGACCGCGGGAATGTGCGGGAAATTCTTTTTCTCTGTGAGAAACCGCCCAATTTCCAAGTCCGGATTCTCTCCTTCTTCGCCCCTTCGGAAAAACTTTAAAATTACGCGATCGCCGTAGGTGATCGAACTGTTGCTCTGTTCCGCCTTTACTGGCTTCGGCTGCAAAATACCAGTCGAGTCCCCGCAGAGAATGTGAAATACACTCGTACATGCTGTGCGGATTTCACCTTCGGAGCCACGAAATACGGTTTTCTGTTCGATCGTCTCGAGGACACCGCGCAGAAACTCGTGATCTGTAAGTGCATTTCGTAGATACAAGTCCGTACCGCGCGCGAGGCTGTGCACATTCAGGCCCGTCGCCGCGCTCTCCACCGTTGCCTCCCGGGCGCATATCAGGGGTAACACATACGTCTCTCCTGGTCCGGTCGCATACTCGAGACGCACCAGAAGCACGAATGTTTCCACGCGAGGGTTGCCCAGGGGGATTAGATCGATGATTTCCACGGAGCGAATCTGGCGTGCCTTCCCACCAAACCAGCGCTGGTCGACAAGATAACTGGCCAATAGCGGAGGCAATGTCATTCGCAACTCGTTATAGGTTTCTTTCGCCTGGCCTGATGCGCTCACAACGTCCTCCCTCGCCTGTCCAAGTGGCGCGGCGGATTCACAAACGAAGTCCGTTACCGCGTTGCTCTACAAAGGCGTTGGTTCTTCTTCCTTCTCACTTTCCTGCTTGTGTTTGTCGCCGAGGTGCCTCTCAAGGACCTGTCGAGCAAGATCTCGCCCGCCAAAGCCAAAGGAGACGGCCAGCGCCAACATTACAGCGCCGAAAAATATTGAAAACGCTGCGATCACCGTTTCCTTTGCCAAACCGATTTGTTCCAGAGCCATCGTGACCGCCAGAATCCAAATCACAAAGCGAACAAGTCCGCTCCACAATCGTGGTGAGCGATAGCCTGCATTTACAGCGGAAAGTAGAGCCGCCCGGGAAAGGAAATTTGCCACGAGCACTCCCACAAAAAGAATCAGGATGGCAATGAACACTTCGGGCAGGAGTTGGAACAAACGAGAAATCTGCTCATGCAGCACCGGGATACCGAGGACGCTGATACCCACTAAGGTGAAGGCCGCCCATGTGACCCAAAAGAACGCTCGACTCAGAAGTTCTGAAATGGTGGGCAAAGCCGCCTTGCGCAGGACCTGCGATGCGCCGGACTCTTCTGAGATTCGATCCAGTTTTGTCAAATGAAGGATGGCCCGCACCGAGTATTTCAAAAGCAAAGCAACCAGCCATCCGAACAACATAATGATGAACATGACCACAAAACGAGGGAGAAATTCGGCAATCATGTGGACCATATTTTCGTAGGCTTGCTGTAGTCCTCGAACGATCATCTCTTTCATGGTGTCACCTCATTCATTTGGCCTTCCATCTCTCGATCAGGTATGGCTTCTGGCGCTCGAATTCCAGACAGAGGTTTTCGGAGTGCGCCTCGATATCTTCCGGGGACGAATCGTGATGCTCCTGCAGGAAGGAAAAAATTCTTCCGCGATAAAGAGGCACCAGTGCCTGAATCAAGTGATCGCGGTCGATAGCGGCGTGATGATAGGACGCTGCAAATTCGCAGAGCGTTCTCACCCAGAGCTCGTCTTTGTAACGGAACTTCCGATCATCGTCGGTTGCAATCCGTTGCAGCTCTGCGTGAGTCTCCGGGACGAGTATCGACTTCAAGACGTCTGACAGCTCAGCAGCACCGCTCAGAAACAGGTCGAAAATTCTTTTTCGATTCACACGAACTGGTTCCGAGGTCAACTCGTGCTCTGGTCCAAACGTCGGCACCGACTCGGATCCCGTGCGTTCCATCCAGAACGATTGTTGGGATTCCAGACACCAGAATAGAGTCCCCACTGTCTGGCGGACTGCTGTAACGATATCTGTTCCTGAACTCGTGAGGGAGTGCACTTTGGGGCCCAAGAAGGATTGGCAACAGCGAAAGCCGGAAGAGATGGCAGTGACCGCCATCCAGGCCTCTGGCGATGTGCGCACGGACTCTTCACGCCACACATCCAGGTTGAGGCATTGGCCAGCGAGCCGGCCAGAGAAGCCAAGCTCGCCGGAATTGAGTTCGCGGATCCTTCGACCAAAGACTGCGCGGCCCATCGGATATAACAGGTTTCGTGCCAGCAAACCGTCGTTCTTGTGGCGACTGTAAAGCGGTGCCACAAAGTCGAAGTCCTCTCGGTAGGCAGGCTGGAGCAAACTCTTGACCCACGCGGCGGTGAAATTGGTGGTTTCAGGCAAAATGATTGCGCAGGCCTTTGCCCGCAACAAATCCGCAGCGGTTAGAATTGCCCGGAATGCCGCGCCGCGCGAAGGCTGACTGGCGTAACGTGTCGTGATGCGGTGTAAGGTACGAAGTGAGCTTAGACCGCGCGAATTTTGACTTTTAGGCGATGGGGTGTTGAGGACTAAGTCGGAAGTGCCATCTCGCGATCCGCCATCGACGTTTACAATGACTACCCTATCTCGCACGAAGTTCTGCTGAAAACTTTCTTCAATCGTCAGCACCGTCTGACTGATGGTTTTCGCATTATTATGAGACGGGATTCCGACAAGAAGGTCTACTTCACCCACGCTCATGAGCTGGCGAAGGAAATTGTCATCGAGAAATGTTTCTTCGACCAATGAGGTCTCCACAGTTGCTTCCTGGCCGCCCGCTACAAAGTTTGATCTAGCTAGAATGCAGACGACTTGTCATCGCCATCCGGGAGATTAGATCCGGCGCAAACGAAACCAAAAAAACTGGTAAGGGCCGAGAGTCAGCAAGTAGTATAGGTCCCCAATTCGGGGGAAAAGGTTCCCGCCAAACATTTCGATGGGAATGCTTCCCTTGTACTGCCGCAGGTCCAACTCAACAGCCTGGGCGGATTTCGAAAGATTGTTCACCACGAGAATCTTTTCGTCTCCCAATTGCCGGACGTAAGCCAGAACTCTGTGATTCGAAGGTTTCAGAAATTCAATCGACCCCCGGCTGAGGACGCGCGAGGATTTGCGCACACGAATGATGCGCCTCGTCCAGGAGAGGAGAGAATGCTGCGATCGTCTTTGCGACTCCACGTTGATGGCTTGATAGCCGTAGACTGGATTGGAAATCAAGGGCGAGTACAAGCGTTCCGGATCGGCCCCCGAGAATCCGGCGTTCCAGCCGCCATTCCATTGCATCGGCGTGCGTACACCATTCCGGTCCCCGAGATAAACATTGTCCCCCATGCCGATTTCGTCTCCGTAATAGATGATGGGTGTGCCCGGCATGGACATCAACATTCCGTTCAGAAGCTGAATTCGCCACCTGTCATTGTCCATCATTGGAGACAATCGGCGCCGGATTCCGAGATTCAATCGCATGCCCTTGTCTTTTGCGTACTCGTCGTACATGTAGTCCCGCTCGATGTCAGTCACCATCTCCAGTGTCAGCTCGTCATGGTTGCGAAGGAACAGGCACCACTGGCAACTGTCGGGAATCTGTGGAGTTTGCTCCAGTATTTCAACGATCGGCTTGCGATCCTCGAGCTGCACGGACATGAACATTCTTGGCATCAGGGGGAAATGGAACGCCATGTGAAACTCGTTGGAGTCGCCGAAGTACGAGCAGACGTCCGATGGCCACTGGTTCGCTTCAGCGAGAAGCATCTTGCCCGGATATTCCTGGTCGACTCGCCGGCGCAGCTCGCGAATGATTGCATGCGTTTCGGGTAAGTTCTCGCAAGATGTGCCCTCGCGTTCGACAAGATAAGGGACGGCGTCCAATCGGAACCCGTCCACACCCATCTCCAGCCAGAACTTCATAACGTTCCACATCGCTTCGAAGACGGCAGGATTGTCGTAGTTCAGGTCAGGCTGATGATTGAAGAATCGATGCCAATAATAGGACTTCGAGAGCGGATCCCAAGCCCAATTAGACATTTCTGTGTCAACGAAAATGATCCGGACCCCTGGATAACGGCTATCGGTCTCACTCCAGACGTACCAATCGCGCTTCGGGTTCTCGCGAGAGCTTCTCGATTCCTGGAACCAGGAGTGCTGGTCAGAAGTGTGGTTGAGAACCAACTCAATGATGATGCGCATCCCTCTGTCGTGAGCTGCCGCGAGGAATGCCTTAAAATCTTCAAGCCGGCCATAGCTTGGGTGGACGGCGGTGTAGTCCGAAATGTCGTAGCCGTCGTCTCGTAAGGGCGAGGGAAAGAACGGCAGCAGCCAGATGGCATTGACTCCCAGCTCTTGCAAATAGTCCAACTTCTGTGTGAGTCCAGGGAAATCTCCAATGCCGTCGCCGTTGCTGTCGCAGAATGTGCGGACATGCAATTGGTAGATGATCGCATCTTTGTACCAGAGAGTATCTGGGGACGCTGCCACGGTTCGACTCTCCTCTCCCAGCTTCATAATCATATGAGTGTTACAAGAAGTAGTCGAAATCTCGTTCCGTACGCAGTCGTCGTCGCACTTTGAAGATATGCGCTGGCAGGACCGAAGGGCTCAGCTCGACATAATTTCTGGCGCCCTGCCAAAGGTACCGCGCATCGGTCAGCAGGTCGTGTACCTGGTATGACTGATTCGGAGCAAGTTGGAAATCCGCCAGCGGAACCTCGACCCATCCCGATTGCTTATAGCGCGGATCCAGATTCACGATTACGAGAATAATATCGGACAGATCCTCGTTGGCCTTGCTATAGGCGATCAGTTGGTCGTTGTCTAACGGGTGGAATCGCAGACTCCAATCGCTCTGTAGAGCCGGATTCTCCCGCCGAATCTCGTTCACGCGCGAGATTAGTCTTTTTAAGCTGTCAGGACTGCCAATGTCCCACGCTCGGACCTGATACTTTTCCGAATCCAAATACTCCTCACTGCCTTGGCGTAATGCTCGGTTCTCACATAACTCGAATGCTGGGCCGTAAATCCCGTAGTTCGCGCTGAGAGTGGCCGCCAAAATAAGGCGCGCCATAAACGCCGGTCGGCCTCCATACTGCAGATATTCGGTGAGGATGTCCGGGGTGTTCGGCCAAACGTTCGGTCTCATAAATTCCCGCACCGGTGTCTGAGTCAGCTCTGTGAAATACTCGGTGAGCTCCCACTTGGTATTCTTCCAGGCGAAATACGTATAAGATTGCGCGAACCCAAGCTTTGCCAACCGATGCATCACTTTCGGACGTGTGAATGCTTCGGAGAGAAAAATTACCTCTGGATATTCCCGCCGCAGGCCTGCAATCAGCCACTCCCAGAAATCGAACGGCTTGGTGTGTGGATTATCAACACGAAAGATACGGACACCCTGCTCGATCCAGTAGAGCACAACCCTCTTCAGTTCTTCGCAGAGCTTCGGAGCGTCTTCGCTCTCGAAGTAAAATGGATAAATGTCCTCATATTTCTTTGGTGGATTTTCCGCGTATTGCACGGAACCATCGGGGCGCTGGAGAAACCATTGCTTGTGTTCTTTGACGTATGGATGGTCGGGTGAACATTGGAATGCTATGTCTAGAGCGATCTCGATGCCCAGCCCCCGCGCTTTCGATTGAAGCTGCTTGAAGTCCTCAAGAGTCCCGAGCGAGGGATGAATTGCCGTGTGTCCGCCTTCATCGGCGCCAATAGCCCAGGGACTTCCAGGATCGTCCGGGGACGGCTGAGGGGTGTTGTTCTTTCCTTTGCGCTGAGTGTGACCGATCGGATGAATCGGCGGGAAATAAAGGACGTCGAATCCCATCTCAGAAACATATCCAAGCCTCTGAATGCAGTCGCGGAACGTACCACGCTTCTTCGCATCAGTCGCGCATGAACGGGGGAACATCTCGTACCACGTACTGTAGCGGGCCTTCTCCCGGTCTACCGAAATGGCGAGCAGTTTGTCATATGTCGTCGCTCGGCTGCGATCAGCATGAAGGCGCATCAGTGCCGCCAATTCTGCGTTCCGCGCAAGCGTTGCGATCGCCTCGCCGCCCGCGCGCGAAAGGCTCTTCAGCTCCACTGAAAATTGGGTCAGCTTCTGTGAGTCGGTTCCTCGTGTTCGTGTTGCAGCGGACTGGACCAGCTGTGCTCCCAAAAGCGCGGCCACGGAAATTTCTTGACCTGCTTCGAATTTTTTGAGGGTATCGCGACCCCAGGTTTGAAATGCATCTACCCACGCTTGGACGGTATAGAAGTAAGATCCCAGGCTTTCTACATCGAACTGCCCTTGCCAGCGGTCATTCACCAGCGGACGCATTGCCGCCTCACGCCATGCGCTTTCCTGGTCTCGCCGGTATAAAACCACAGCACTGAGAACATCGTGCCCATCAGCGTGAATGTCGGCCTCCACTACGACCCGCTCTCCCACGGTACGTTTGATGGGATATTTTCCGCCATCAATTTCCGGCTGCAAACTCTCGATGACAACGCGTCGTAAAACTAGTCGCGGTTCTTCGAGATTAGCTTTGGGGGAATTCACAAAAGCGGCCTCCATCGGGAAAGTCGCACATAGGCCGGGAATTCGGGTAATTCCTTCGTGCGGGGTCCGGGCGTGCTGTTTAGAATCACATTATACACGGCTGCGCGCTCGACCGTGTGTTTAGCTCTGCGCTGAGATGTAGAGGTGTCCCGCTCCCCGCTTCAGAGGCTCGCCGATTTTGCCGTTTTGGGAGTTCACTTCCGAAGAGCGCAGGACACGGTCAGGGCTATCTGACGAGTGCAAATGCGGGTGAGAACAAATCATGAAGACCGAACAGAACCCGGTTGCACCCTAGTTGTGGTTGCGCCTGTATTGAGCAGCAGCCAAGCTGTATGTGGGGGAAAAATATGGCGGGGACGACGAGACTCGAACTGGCGACCTCTGCCGTGACAGTGCACGATTTTTGGGGAACCGTTTGAAACTACGCGGCACGGATGGCTATCAAGACCGCGCTCTGGAACGCCAAGTAACAAATAATGGACCATGAATGGACCAAGAAGTGGACTCTGCCGCTGCAACTCATTTCGCGCGATCAAGGACGGCGGCTGGTCCAGTTCTGGAGCTTAAGTCCGGAGACGCGCTTGAACTCGCGTTCATTGTTGGTGACGAGAGTGAGCCCCGCGGACTTGGCGTGAGCAGCAATCCAGAGATCGTTGCCACCGATCATCTCGCCGCGAGCCTCCAGCGCTGCGCGAATCTCAGCGTAGGCGGTCGCCGCTTCCCCCGGCAAGGGAACCACAGGCAAAAGAGATACAAGGCGCCCGAGAGATTCCAGAGCATGTGTGCGTTGCTGGCTTCGCTCTGCGCCATACTGTAGCTCGCCATAGGTAATCACCGATATAACGGCGTCGCCATGCTGCATTTGGCGGAATCGCGTGGTCACTTCTGGGGGCCGCTTCTGCCGCAAATAGATGCAGATATTGGTGTCGAGCATATAGCGGGCGCTCATCAGAGGCCTTTGCGGCGCTGTGGATGAGGGTCTTTGCGCTTCTTTGGGAACATGTCCGCTGGCAACTCGGCTAGCAAATCCAGTACGCGGACCATTCCGCCGGCTTTCTCGCGTAATACGATTTCGTCGCCGCGCCGGAAAATCTCAACTTCCGAGCTTTTGACGCGGAACTTTTTCGGCAGCCTCACAGCTTGGCTGTTCCCGGACTTAAATACGCGAGCGATGGCCATGATTTGCCTCCCGGATATATATACATCAATGTATATACATTTGCAAGCGCCAATTCTCGAGCTCTGGGCCGAGCAGAGGTCGAGAAGGGGCGATGGCTTCAGCGAAATTCGGGGAACTCTTTTGGACTGAATGGCGGGCACGACGAGACTCGAACTCGCGACCTCTGCCGTGACAGTCCAGAGGTAACTGGTTGTAATTTCACGGCGCCGATCGCCACCCTTGGCGCCCTAGGGAATCCTCGGGAATTGTTATTGCACCCTAATTGCACCCAGATTGCTCAAGGCGGCTTCGGCGAGTTTGCTTGTTTCATGACCCAAGAAAGGGAAATAGAACCCGGGGCCCTTATTCCCGAATGCGGATACGATCAACTTCGACGACGAGCAACTTCCCGCGGTAATGGTCCATCGTGGTATGCACCTTCAGATACGCTGTCAGTCTGGCGATGAGTTTAGGAAGAATCTCTGAGTGGTTGTGCATCTGCATCGCGACTATTCCTTTGTAGCTCTTGGGTGGATAATTGACGATATGCGAGAAGTCGCCGTTCAAGGACAGCAGTATGGCGTCGATTTCCTGGGCCTTCCCAATGACGATGGCGTCCGATGATTCCACCGGCAAAACGTCCTTCAAGCGCAAAACTTCATGATTCGCTTCTCTTAAGGTTTGGACAGTGGAGTTCGAGACACAGTGGTCAGCCAAGAACCGCAGGGCCATCAGACGACGGCCTCAAATTCGGCCAGTTCGCGGGCATAGTCCAAGCATGCAGCGATTTGGTCGCGCGTGAGATCGGGAAATTCCGCGATAATGTCTTCAGTTGTTTTGCCAGCGGCCAGGTACCCGAGCACAAGACCTACGGGAATACGGGTTCCTTTTAGGCGTGGTTTGCCACGCAGAATTTCGGGGTCGCTCGCAATGTGGTTTTTCCAGCTGACCGGCATGGCCTGATACTAACGCGTTCTTATAGCAAAGGCAAAGCAGGGAAAATCAACCAGTGATCAACCAGAGCACGGCGCGATCTGCAGACCGAGTGAGCGACCTCTGCCGTGACAGTAAAGTGGTCTAGAGTACTTTCAACGACATAGAAGAGCACGGACGGCACTGTAAGTCATTGGAAGTACATCATAGGCAACGCTATTTGTGTATCGCGATGTGTATCGCGGCTGCCAGTACCGGGGCCTTAAATCCACAGCAGTTGCTGTCGCTGAAGCCATGTCTTTATTTGAAGGCGATTTGAAGTCTCTCATCGACCTCTTCCCGAAAGGGACATCGCAGCGGCCCGTACCCATTCATCCGATCCTCACGGAAGCCCTGCTGCTCTGGAAGAGAAGTGCCCGCTACACCCAGCCCAACGACTGGGTTTTTGCGAGCAAGCGCTACCGAGGTCGAAGACCGACTTGGGGCCAGGCGATCTTGCGGAAATATATTCGTCCGATGGCACAGAGGCTTGGAATTGAGAAGCAATTCGGATGGCACACATTTCGGCACACGTATTCGACGTTGCTGAGAAGCGTGGGTACAGAGTTTAAATTCATGCAGGAACTGTTACGACATTCAACTCTGCGATCGACGTTGGACGTTTACACACAGGCGGTCACTCCTGCGAAGCATGCGGCGCAAGCGGCGGTGGTGTCGCTGGTCTTTTCTTCCAGTGCGGGCGGAGGGTCACGTATTGCTGGACAGGAGGCGACTGCTTCATAGCTAAAGCCTGTTGCAAAACTCACGGCTCAACCCCTTGATTGCCGCGAATAGCTGACGCAACAGCGTGGCAGATCTGCTGGTGCCCTTATCTTTGGGCGCAAATTTCTCAGAAAAAAATTCGCTGACCTCATTTTTCTTGACTAATTGCATCTTACTCGATATAGTCGAGTACGTTATGATCAACCCTACTTCCCACCAAGCCTGGCTCTTCTACTCCCCGTTGGCCCTGCAAGCTGCGCTGCTCAAAGACGATTTGCTCGATCCCGTCGATCAGCTCCTGGACGATCCCGCGTTGCTCGACTTAGTCCGGCAATGTCTGGCGGCACGCTTCCCCGCTTCGGCCCGCACCGGACGCCCGGGAATGGCCCCTGATCGTCTGCTGCGCTGCTGTGTCATGAAGCACCTGAAGGGCTGGAGCTTTCGCGATCTAGAACGCGAGCTGCGCAGCAACCTGGTGTACCGGCGGTTCACTCGCTTCGATGCCGAAGCCACACCCGATTTCACGACCTTTAGTCGAACCTTCGCGTTGCTAAGTCCGCAGATCACCGAACAAATTCATCAGCGGGTAGTGGGCCTGGCACGTGAGCAAGGTGTAGCGCAAGGACGCAAACTGCGCAGCGACACGACGGTCGGTGTTGCAACATTGTGCTATACCTCGCTATCTCTCTGAAAACATTGATTGCTGCTCATCATCATTCTGCCTTTGCGGAACGCGCACTCGATTCTTGATATTTGTGGCCTCTTTGCGGATCACTTCTGAATCCACTGCTTCTACTGGAATCTGCCACGGCGCACAAACCACCACTTGACGCGCTGGCAGCATCTTGTCTTCGATCATGCGCCGTACAATCGATTGGCTTACGTTTAGTCGCTGCGCTGCCACCTGAATAGTTATTTCGTTAGGCTGATCATTCTGAGCAAAAGCTGGCAGTTGGTGATAGCAACGAGCCGAGTGAACTCGGCTCACGTTCCACCCGTTGCCCACTCCTGTCCGCAGCCCGAGCCGGTTCAGCGTTGCTGCGATCTGCTGGTCGTTAAACTTCCCAGCCATCTGCCGAAGGACCTCAATCGCCTCGGGGTCCGTGCATCGGCGGCTCCTACCTGTCTCACTTTTCTTCACGCGGAGTTCTGAGTGACGACCGCCCGCCCAATGAGTCACCAAAACAACCTCTCTACTTTTCTCATCCACGTCGGCAATGATCTCGCGGATCAGAATCCGCACGATTCGTTGCTTCAGTCGCATGTCCGTAGAAGGCGAGTTCCAAATTGCCGGCAGATCTTGCGCCAAACTTAAAAGAACTTGCTTATTCGGCGCCGGTGCAGATTGCCTCTCGCCGTCGAACTCATACAATTTATTTTCAAGTTCTTTCATTTTCTGCAAAACTGTATTCCATCGAGCCTCCAGTTCTGCGGCAACCAACCGCTGATCTGGATCGACGGATTCGTACCGCCGAGCTGCCAAACGTGCTTCGTAACGAGCCTGCTCTAGCTCCAACTCGATGGCCTGACGCAGATCTTGTCGCTTCTGCTGCATTTGCTCCGCGGCTTCCAAAGCGGCTTGAACTGCATTTCCGCTCACTGCCTGTAACACCTCTTTCGACATGGCCGCATCAACTCGCAAGCCACCAAAGGAAATGCAACTTTTCTCGCCGTACTGGCAGCGCGCAGCACTGCACACATAACGGACTACTGTGCCCGGATATAAGACATGCATCATTCGTCCGCAACGCCGGCACCGCAGAAGACCGGAAAGCAAAGCTCCACCGCCACGGCCGGCCTTCGGCTCTGCACCGGAGTGTATATGGGCGTTGGCAGCAATCATCGATTGATTTCGTTCATACTCTTCCCAGGAAAGGTAACCGGGATGATGTTCTTTGATCAAGACCTTCCATCCGCTTTTCGGCTTGCGATGACCTGCGGATTTGCGTGTGCGGCCCTCCACAACCTTGGTCCGTGTTTCTGATTTGCCGTATGCGTAAGCACCGGCATAGGTCGGATTGGTGAGCATCGAGTGAAGAGATGCGTATCCGGGCAATTTCCAAATCATCTTGCGTTCGCCAAGATCATGAGGAAATGCCGGCAGCGGAATATTCTCTTGCCGAAACCAAAGCAGAACTTGGCGAACGCTGCCCAACTCGGTCATTTTACGAAAAACCAACTGAATGGCTTGCTGCACGCGCTGGTCGGGATCCTTTTCCAGTTTACTGCCTGGTGCCCAACAGAAACCGACGGGAATCTGAATTTGCAGTTCGCCACGGCGGGCTTTCTGAAGAATGGCTTCGGTCGACCGTTGCCGAAATAGATTCAACTCGAATTCACTTATGGTGCCTTTCATTCCTAGAAGTAAGCGATCATTGGTTAAAGTCGGATCGTAAATACCGTCGAGATCTACGACGACGGCGCCCACCATTCCACATAAGTCAATCAGATGATGCCAGTCGCGACCGTTGCGCGCTAATCGCGAGGCCTCAACACAAAATACAGCACCTACTTCGCCGCTACATACTTCGGCGGCCAAGCGCTGGAATCCAGGACGGTCGACCAAACCCGAACCCGTGCGTCCCTGATCGTCGTCCACGACGACGATGCGTTGGAAACCCAGCACCCGGGCTCGATCCGCGAGGCTGAATTGCAGGCGTGTGCTTTCTTGGTTGTGAATTAATTGACTAGGCTTGGACTGGCGGATGTAAACGACGGCTTTCCGAAGAAGACGTTCAGGCGTGAGTTTCGAATTCATCCTGTCCTCCGTTTTCTTGTTGTTCGATTTTTCCTTCCGCTGCGTTGATTAGTAGTTCCATGAGTGCGATCGTCAGTTCCTTTTGCTGGTCGTCGGGAATTGCTGTTGGAGGCGCGTTGACGAGTGGAAGATTCATCTGCGGGTAGAGCTTTGCCGATCGTTTCATCTGCTCCCTCCTTGGGCGATGAATTCGGAGGAGCTTTATCGCAATCGGCGTGAATAGGCAAACTCATGAGCAGATCGTGAAGTTCAAAGAGTGCTTCTGCAGAAATCAGCGAGGGACCGAGTGAGAATTGCGAACACTCCGGACTCAACATCCAACTCGGAAGGGGATAGATTTTGCCGTCTGAATCACAAAAGACGCGGTCGCCGTCGCGGTCTTTTCGACGTGAACGAACCGGCAGGGACAAACCGAAGAGCGGATGCCAACGGTAGTAGATCGTTACAGTCTCGAAATCATACGCATTATGTAGCTGGATCGGTGGTGGAGACCAATATCCACTATCCGACCGACAGCGGTTTATCAAGGAGATGGAGCGCGCGTGCTCACGCGAACCATGAAGAAGGTAAAGAAGGCTACGGACCACGTGGAACAAGGGTGATTTCTTCGGCGACCATTACGCGCATATTGCCTTCACAACCACAACCTACATGAAATGTTAATCATACGTACTTCTACATAGGTATATAGATGCGTGTAGTCTTTAGTTGAAGGTTAGAAGCTCCTGATTCCCAAGGCTCCGCGTAACTTAAACTTCTTGAACAGTTTAAGTTGATGGATGGAAACGGCATTTATTGGAAGCGCATGTGCAATCGAAGCCTACGCAGTTTACCTGATCGGAGGCTTTGTCAAGATGAGATTGCGAATTGCTACAGTTCTAAGTTTCGCGACTTTTGCGATTTTGATTTTGTCGGCCGTAGCTTTGGCCCAGACGAGTAAAGGAACGATCACCGGGACCGTAACTGATCCTAGTGGAGCAAGCGTCGCCAATGTCACCATCACGGCGCGTGGCTTGGATAATGGTGAAACCAGAACGGTGACGACCGGCAATTACGGCGAATACCGTATCACCGCTATCCTCCCCGGAATTTATGAAGTTAAGGCTAATTCCCAGGGATTCGGGACCGTGGTCATGGATCACGTGGATGTGAAAGCTTCGGTAGAAACGCCGTTGGATTTTCAGCTGCAGGTTAGAGGCGCATCCCAGTCCATCCTGGTGGAAGCCTCGAGCAGCGCCGTGCAGTCGGAATCCGCAGAACTGAGCGCAAATATCTCCGCCACGGAGATTAAAGAACTGCCGATTAACTCACTCAATCCGATCTCCCTGGTGCTTACTGAGCCGGGAGTTGTCAGCGTCGCAGACCGTGACAATTTTACGAACGGCGCGGGCTTCTCTGTGGACGGACTTCGGCCCCGTTCCAACAACTTCCTGATCGATGGTTTCGACAATAACGATAACGGAATTCAAGGTCAGGCCATTCAGCCGCAGAATCTTGAAGCCGTCAGTGAAGTAGTCATCCAGACCAACTCTTACGCCCCGGAATTTGGCCGCGGCGGCGGTTCGGTTACCAACGTTATTTACGCCAGCGGCACTAATAACTGGCACGGTGCGGCGTGGGAGCGCTACAACGGCTCTGGATTTAACGCCATTACTGCAGACCAACACCGCAACGGTCTCACTAGCGTTCCCCGGACAGTCGAAAATACTCCCGGATTCCGGGTGGGCGGTCCGATAGCCAAGAATAAACTTTTCGTTTTTGGATCCTATCAACTGGACCATCTTCGTGGTGATGAGCAGGGAGCGCAGATTACGATTCCGACCGCGGCGGGCGTCGCTACCTTGCAGTCGCTCGGTACCAATCAAAACGTGCAAGTTCTGTTGAATTCACTGAACGGCCTGGTCGCTCCTTCGCCCAGTTCCGCTATTGCTATCGGAGATAGACCCGGATGCGGAACCGGTTGCACCGTCGAAGTCGGCACGTTCGCGCGACAGGCGCCGCAGATCAGCAATGCCTACGAGTACGTGATTCGCGGGGATTATTTGATGACCCCCAAAGACACTATCTCTGTGCGCTGGCTGGCCTCGCACAATTCTTTGACGCCGGATCTCTTCGCCAATCCGAATGCTCTGCCGGGAACGGACACCGAGCAATCTGGACCTTCGCACAGCTTGGGCGCTTTCTGGACCCATGTGATTAATGACCACATCGTGAACGAACTACGCTTCACGCGCCAAACCTTGAACTTTGGCTTTGATCCACTGGCTTCCACTCTCGCCAACCCGTTCGTCAACTTACCTGATGTCGAGGTTGCGGAACTGTCCGGCGTGGATTTTGGCGGACTGACACTTGGCTTTCCACAAGACCGCGACCATACCGTGTATCAGTATCAGGAAGCGCTCTCCTTCACTCACGGCCATCACAGCTTTAAGGTCGGCGCCGATATCACTCACCTCGGTATTGCTGATGGCGTGCCATTCAATTCCCGCGGCACGCTGATCTATAACTCCGGCGGGGATTGCTCCGCCAGCGGATTGTCCAGCTGCACCGGCCTCGCAAATTTCATTGATGACTTCAGCGGAGACGGCGGGACGGCTTCCAAGCAGTTCGGCGTTTCTCAAGTTAGCTACACGCAGTTGCAGCAGGCTTATTACGCTCAGGATATCTGGAAGGTTCGCCCCAACGTCTCGCTGACCTATGGTCTGCGCTACGAATTCCAGGGGACTCCTTTCAATACGCTTCCCTTCCCGACCGTCAATGCGTCCACCGCCTTAACGGACCCTCTGAGCTTGCGCGTTCCGGAAAAGCCCGATCGCAACAATTTCGGTCCACGCTTGGGAATCGCTTATACTCCAAAGTTCATGCCATGGCTTTTTGGCCAGGACAAAACTGCTATCCGCGCCGGATTTGGTATGTTCTACGATGTTCTCTTTGCCAACATCCTGGACAACACCGCTTCTTCAACGCCTAACGTAACCGGCGGCACGGTGATAGCCTCGGTAGTCTCGCCGACTGGCGATCGCGGGCAAGCCGATTTTTCATCCGTAATTCCGTCAATCACTCCCCAACTCTCACCGTTCGATTCGGTCACCACCGCGGTGTCCAACTTGCGCAACCCGTTGACCTATCAGTGGAACCTCAGCGTTGAGCGCGAACTGCCGGGAAGCTGGCTCGTGGCGGCCGCTTACGTGGGGACACGCGGCGAGAGACTCTTCTTGAACCAGGAACTCAATCCGGGAGTAAATTCCGTTCGCCTCAATCCCGATCGCGGCGGTATTTTTGCCCGCACCAACAATGGAGACTCGATTTATCACGGCCTGCAAACCAAGGCAGAACATCGCTTCCGCCGTGGCGTGCTATTCCGCGCTGCGTACACCTTTTCCAAATCCATCGACAACGGTTCCGAAGTTTTCGTGACCTCCGGCGGAAGCACCCGGGCGCAGGATCAATTTTCCAACCGGGGTGATCGTGGCCTGTCCGCGTTTGACCGCAGACACCGCGCCGCGTTCACTTGGGTCTGGGACCTGCCTAGCGTCCACGGGGATTCCGGATACAAACACGCGTTGGGTTACGCCGTTAATGGCTGGGAAGTTTCCGGCACCGCGCAATTCGAAAGCGGAGCGCCAGAGACAATTCACGTCGAGAATTTCGATGTGAACGGCGACTTGTCTGGATTCAACGACCGCCCCTCTGCGGGAAATCTCAGCGTTCCCATCAACTACAGCACCGCTTGCCTTAATCCAGCGGGCACCTGCGATACCGGCGTAGGCTTCAGTCAAGACGGTGTTCATTTCGTGGACTTCAACAGTTCCTTTGGTTTGGATCCAGGCACCGGGGACTTCATTGCGACAGCCAAGGATTTCCGCTACCTGGTTGTTCTGGGACAGAACGGCAATGTCGGCCGCAACACCTTCAGCAATCCGGGCTCTCAGATCTGGGCGATGTCCATACAACGCGAATTCAAGCTACCTTTCAAGCGCTTGGAATCGCAGGCATTTCTAGTGCGCATGGAAGCCTTCAATCCATTTAATCACGCCAACCAGGGTGGCGGCGAAGGCAGCGGAGTTCCCAGCGTCAGCGGAAACATTACCTCGCCCAACTTCCTTAACTCATCAATCACCAGCGTAGGGGGCCGTTCGGTGAAGTTCTACCTGCGATACAGCTTCTGATCGCACTCGGACGATGGGAAGCGTTGATGCGCTACTAGGATGATGGCCACCTGGAGATCGATAACGCCGCGGAACGAGCGTTGCGCGCTGTAGCTCTTTGGCAGAACGAATTACTTGTTCGCAGGATCGGATCGAGGTGGAGAAAGTGCCGCAGCGATCTATAGCCTGATCGGAACAGCCAAACTAAACCTGGATCGATCCTGAAAGTTATCTGCGAAACGTTCTGTCGCGCATCGCAGAGCATCC
>WNEZ01001358.1_pt1 | contig 77187 bp, 70 predicted proteins | sample 5400521 | NCBI WGS metagenome assembly WNEZ01 (sample SAMN13153339, study PRJNA577476) | soil metagenome | isolation source: 120 cm saprolite under Douglas fir tree site 2 hole 1 replicate 1 | place: USA:California | collected 2015-04-18
CAGCAGGCGGTTTGGATGAGTGCGCGACCTACGGAGAGCGGAAAGCCTGTGCTTGATATTGTGATCGAGATGGTGCGCGCCCTCTCTCCGCACGTGCGAATTCAGCTAATGGTTCCCAGCGACGCGGTGAAGACCGAGGTTCACAATCGCTTACGCCAGCAGAAAATAGACGAACGGCAGATCACCTACTGGACGACGCACGCCAGTCCGACCCGCTGGTACCGCGATGTTGGCGCGATTTTCCTAGTGAACGGGATTGGAGATTTGAAAGCTGTCGATTTCAACTTCAACTGCTACGGCGAGTGTCCCACCGGATCTGCAGAAGCGCAGAAAAAGGAAGGTATCGACCGTGAAATCGCCGCGCTCGCCGACGTACCCACCATAAAAGCGGAACTGGTGAGTGAAGGCGGCGATCACGAAGTCAATGGCCAAGGCACACTGATGGCGCTCGAAGAGACCGAGATGCAGCGTAACCCCGGTAAGAGCCGGGAGTATATCGAGAAGGAACTTCTGCGGCTTCTTGGTCAGAAAAAGATGGTATGGCTGAAACGCGGGATAGCGGAAGACGATGACCCTATCCACGGTCCCCTCTATTCCAACGTATATCCCATCGGCTGCGGTCACATCGACGAGATGGCACGCTTCGTTTCTGCGGACACAATCACTCTTGCGAAGGTAGCGCAAGAAGAGCGCGATGCCGATCCCGTGATGCGTATGACGTACGACCGACTGGAGGAAAACTACCGCATTCTGCAAGCGGCCACGGACCAGAACGGACATAAATTCAAGATCGTACGTATGCCTGTCGCAAACTCGATTTATCACGACTTCACTATCCAACCGGGTGCCGGTGGGGGCCTTCACTACTTCCAGGGCTCAAAAGCTGGGCAGAAGATACGCATTATCATCTCTGCCAGTTACATGAATTTCTTTATCTCCAATGGAGTCGTTCTTGAGGCCGCCTACTGGCAGCCCGGGCGCCCGGAGTCAACACGCAGGAAAGACGAGGCTGCCGCGGCAACGCTGAAAGGCTTGTTCCCTACTCGAGAGATCGTCCAGATTCATTCTGAAAACCTAAACTACGGCGGCGGAGGAATGCACTGCGCGACACAACAACAGCCAGCGAGCCCTCGTCCGCGAATTGCCGGATCGTAGTACCTCTGTCAGTGATGTTCATCATCAATTGCTCCTTAAGTTAGCCCTTATGGAGTGGCCCCCATCCCAGGTCGGTGTGCTACGCTTCCCGTGCTCTCCGTCTTTCGTTCAGTCATGGATTCCGCATCCAAGGTCCGCATCGGTACGGCTGGCTGGTCCTACAAAGATTGGGACGGCATCTTCTATCCTCCGGGGCTCGATCACCACAAGATCCATCCGCTGGAGTATCTGGCGCGCTTCTTCGACACCACCGAGATCAATACTTCGTTCTATGGGCCATTGAAGCCCGAGCTAGCCAAGCTCTGGTGTCGCAGGGTTGCGGCGGTGAATCCGCGGTTCCTGTTTACGGCTAAGCTGTACCGGGCGTTTACGCACTCGCCCATCGCGGTGATGGAGCCCACCTCCGCGGCTACTATTCGGCCCACCGACGAAGACGAGGTTCGTACGCGCGAAGGCCTCGACGCCATTGCCAGCGAGGGACGGTTGGGTGCTTTGCTCATCCAGTTTCCGGTGTCGTACAAGAACACTTCGCTGAACCGCGAATATCTCGACCGGCTGCTGCGGCAGTTCATCGAATATCCGCGGGTGGTCGAGGTACGCGACTCCAGTTGGAATAATGCCGAGACGCTGGCTGCTTTCACGCAAAAGGATGTCGGGTTCTGCAACATCGATCAGCCGGTGCTCGGGCAGTCCCTGGCGCCGACGGAGCATGTCACCGCGCCGATCGCGTACGTGCGCCTGCACGGACGCAATTACGACCAGTGGTTCGATTCCGACAACCGCAACGACCGCTACAACTATCTCTACAAAGAGAAGGAACTCGACGAGTGGAAGGGAAGAATTGACCACGTCGCCGAGAAAGCGCAGACCACCTATGTCATCACAAACAATCACTTCGAGAGCAAGGCTGGAGTCAATGCTCTGGAGCTGAAGGCGATGATTTCGGGCAAGCGCGTGCCGGCGCCGCCTACGCTGATCAAGAAATATCCCGAGCTGAGGAAGTTTGCCGACGCCGCCGAAGATTTTGGCGGTCCCGCCAGCCCGCAACTACCACTGCTCGCCTGAATCCCCTCCGTTCTTGGACGAAGGTTCCAGCCCTGGATCTTCGTTAGCTACGAGAATTGCGTTCCCTGACCTACTGGGATAGACTCCCCCCGTCCGTTGAGGAGGTGTTTATGGGGCAGAATTCCTCCGACCTCGTGCGTCGAGCCTCCACTTGGTCAATCCTCTGGGGTGTCTCGCTAATCTGCTTGGGCATGTTTGCTGTGGCAGCGCCGATGGTCGCGGCCGTCGCCGTCAATGTGCTCATCGCCTGGCTGATCGTTCTGGCGGGTATTCTCCACATCGTTGTCGCGTTTCATTCCCGTGAAGCTGGCAGCGTGATCTGGAGACTTCTGGTCGGTCTTGCCTACGTATGCTTCGGCATGTACCTAATTGCGCGTCCTGCGCTGGGTGTTGCGTCGCTTACCTTGTTGCTCGCATCGCTGTTTCTGGTGGAGGGAATCTTTAACATCATCTTGTTCTTCCGGGCTCCCGCCATCCTGCGATCCAGCTGGATTCTTCTCGACGGTGTCGTGACGCTGCTTCTGGGGCTGATGATCTACAGGCAGTGGCCGTCGAGTTCCGCCTGGGCCATCGGCACATTGGTGGGCGTAAGCCTGATCTTTAGTGGCGTTACGCGGGTGATGGTGTCTCTGGCGGTCCGCCGGGCCGCCGCATCGCGGGCGCCGACGTCGATAGCGGCTTAAGACGGTCGGCGTTCATCGCAGATCCTACCCATAAGGAGAATTGTGCCCAGCGGAAAGAATATGACCGGGAAGGCGAGGAGCAGAACGTGGGAGGCTTGATTCCGCTAAGCGACGCGTCTCGCCGGCCCGGGCGCGCACCCGTGTGCACCGCCCTCATCATCGTCGTAAATTCCCTTGTTTTTCTGCTTGAGTTGGAGCGCGGTGACGCGTTCGTCATGCAGTGGTCGGCGGTTCCGGCGCAAATTACGTCCGGTCACCACTGGATCACGATTCTGACCGCGATGTTCATGCATGGGAGCTGGTCGCACATCATCGGCAACATGGTATTTCTCTGGGCCTTCGGCCCCGAGATCGAAGATGCAATGGGCCGAGGCCGCTATCTGCTCTTCTATTTGCTCGGAGGGCTGATCGCGATGCTCGCCCAGGTCGCCGCCGATCCTCATTCCACCGTACCCAACCTGGGGGCTAGCGGAGCCATTGCTGCAGTGATGGGTGCGTTCCTGGTGACCTATCCTCGTGACCGCATCAAGTCGCTGTTGTTGATCTTCATCTTTGTGAAGGTCACATTCATACCGGCAGCGCTTTTGATTGGTGTGTGGTTTCTAATCCAGCTGGTACATGCGGGCCAAGTGGCGCAGGTGCAGACGGGTGGCGTCGCATATCTAGCGCACGTTGGAGGCTTTATCTTCGGAGCCGTCACGGCTCGCTGGTTCGAAGGGCCACGCACCACTTTCCGGGAAGCTGAATAACTCTGCCGTGGCTGATCGTTAGTGTTCTTCCCAGATGTCCCTGAATTGGAGGAAATCCCAAATGCGTAGTGCAGGCAGGTCTTCACTAAGTTCGCGAGAGTCGAACTCCGCTACGCTCCCATCACTGCATGATCCGACATACGCTTCTGGTTGTAGCGCAGGGCGACGTTCATGAAAATCTGGCCCATGGCAGTTTCGAAGCAGATCATCAGCGCTTCCACATCTTCGCTGGTCTTGTCGCCTTCGACAGCGGTGAGGAGAAGCGGGGGATGGACACGGAAATGAAATCCCTGGTCGTTGAGCGCGGAGATGGCGTTGCCCACGACCTGGTTTGCCAGTTCGAAGATGGTTTCTTTGACCAGCCCATCGGATTCAGGCAGTTCGGCGCCGGCGAAGTGACTGGCCACGCGCACGGCGGTTTGCGGCTCGAGATCCAGAATGATCCGGCCCTCGATGTCGCCCGACAGCGCGACCATGCCGGCCACACCTTTCCTGCGGTAGGCGTCTTCCTCCATGGTGAGATTGCTCACCTGAGTGGTGCCCTGCAGGCCTTGCGACAGCACGGCGTCAGCCGCGTTGATGAAAGGCTGGATCAATTCCATCTTCATTGGATTTAGGCCCCCGCGCCGGCGACATTGGCCACCGAACCGTCTTCTCCCAGCACGTACTTGATGACTTCGTACAGCACTTCCGGCTTCACCGGCTTCTGCACGAAATGGCGCGCACCGCGTTGCAGCGCCGCCACAATGTTTTCCTGGTAGCCGACCGATGAAACCATCACGATGCGGGCTTCCGGGTGTTGCTGTACGATCCGTTCAGCCGCTTCGATGCCTTCCATCTGCGGCATGGTGATATCCATGAGCACGATGTCGGGATGTGTGCGGTCGAACTCGCTGATGGCGGTCAAGCCGTCTCCGGCTTCAGCTGCCACCTGCCCGCCGAAGGTTTCGATCATGCGGGCCAGATTCTTGCGTGCGAATACGGAGTCGTCCACGATCAGATAGCGGACTGGCTGCCCGTCTTTGCTGCGTTTTACTGGTGCAAATTGCTCCATAACCCATTTCCCCTTTCAACCTGCATATCACGCTGGCCCGCTGATGGCCAGATCACCTCGGTCACGAACTCTTTCTCTGCGTCCAGGCTCGTAAAACCAAGCTCCTAATTCCCAGCACGTACAGCCCTGCTGGTGATTCCGGAGTTTTCGCTGCGTCCGCAAACGGCCTGCAGCGTTGCCGACATCACATCCAGAGCAACCACGCGCGAAGCGTATCCACGCTCGATCGCCGCCTTGGGCATGCCGTACACCACGCAGGAGTCTTCACTCTGCGCGATAGTCATGCCGCCAGCCTTTTTCACCGCTCCCAAACCTTCGGCGCCGTCGTCGCCCATTCCAGTCATAAGCACGCCCACCACCTGGGTCGTGAACTCTTCGGCTGCGCTGCGCAGCAGCACATCCGCGCTCGGACGGTGCCCGTTGACCCGCGGATCATCACAGAGAACCGCAATGTCCCCCATCGGCAGGCGTTTTACCTTCACATGGCGGCTTCCTGGGCAGATCAACACGCGTCCCGGCAGCAGAACATCGCCTGACTGCGCTTCCTTGACCCGCAAAGCAGACAGCTCATCCAGCCGCCGCGCGAACATGTCGGTGAATCCTTCCGGCATGTGCTGAACCACAACCACCGATGCCGGAAAATCCGCGGGCAACTGCGACAATACAAACTCCAGCGCCTGCGGACCTCCCGTGGAAATCCCGACAGCAACAATCTTCGTGGGCGAACCGGCCGCGGGAGCCTCGCGCTTCTCGGGACGTGCGACGATTCCCGGCAAAATTCTTGGCTTGAGCTTGGAGTCCGCCGCGGCCTTGACCTTGCTGATCAGTTCTTTTGCGGTCTCGGCCAGGTGCATCGAAGCGTCCCGGGGTTTGGCGACGAAATCGAACGCTCCCAGCCCCAGAGCCTTCAACGTGACGGACGCCCCTTCGGTGCTATGCGAACTGAAAACGATGACCGGCACCGGTTGGCGGCGCATAATTTCTTTCAGCGTGTCGATGCCGTTCATGCCCGGCATCTCCAGATCAAGCGTCACCACGTTGGGCTTCAGTTCTTCGATCTTCTTCAGGCAGAAGGTTCCGTCCATGGCGGTGCCGACCACCTCGATAGAATCATCGGCCTGCAACAACTGTGGGATGAGCTTGCGCATCAGGGCGGAATCGTCGACCACAAGCACGCGGACAGGGTTCTTTTTCATGCCTGCCCTCCGGTTGCAGTCTGGGCCATGCGCATGCGATCGGTATGCGTCAGCAGAAGCCCGGAACTTGCGATCCCTGCCTCCTGCGGCCGGGAGCGGGCAAAATGCTCCACGATCGCGGGCAGGTTCAGGATCAGAACCACCCTGCCGTCACCAAGAATGGAAGCGCCCGAGACCAGGTCGGTCGAGAAAGTCTGATCATCCAATGCTTTGATCACTAATTCTTCTTCTCCGTCCAGCGCATCCACAATCAAGCCGTACTTCCTCTCTCCCACTGCGATGACGAGCACAAACAACTTGCCGGACTTGCGATCTCCTTCGATCAGGTGTGAGCGTCCCAGACGCAGCATTGGCAATACCTGGTTGCGCAACTGCAGAACCTCGTAGTTGTCCACCTGATGGACCTCGGACTCGTCGGTGCGAGAAATCTCGACTACCGCATTCAACGGAATGGCGTACAGGCGCTGCTCCACCCAGAACAGGAGAGCCTTGATGATGGCCAGTGTCAGGGGGAGCTTGAGCCGGAACGTAGTGCCTTTTCCGGGACGCGTGTCCACGCTGATGGTCGCCTTCAGACGGTGCAATACGCTCTGCACGACGTCCATCCCCACACCGCGGCCGGACACTTCTGTCACCTGTTCCGCAGTACTGAACCCCGGGCGGAAGATGAAGTCGAGGATTTCAGCTTCGGTGAGGCGCGCGGCCTCTTCAGACTTCAACATGCCAAGTTCGATGGCCTTGTCGCGGATTCTCTGAGCGTCGATGCCGCGGCCATCATCGCTGACTTCCACGATCACCTGATTGCCCTGGTGATAGGCATTCAACCGGACTACGCCTTGCACGGGCTTGCCCGCCTGCCGGCGCTCATCGCTGGTCTCGATACCGTGACTGACGGCGTTGCGCACCAGGTGCGTCAGGGGTTCAGCGATGGCATCCAAAATTCCCTTGTCGAGGTCAGTCTCCTGCCCACTCAGCACCAGCTCAACGTCGCGGCCGCATTGCCGCGCCACATCCCGCACCAGGCGCGGGAAGCGCCGGAACAGCTGTTCGACGGGCACCATGCGAATCTTCATCACCGAGCGCTGCAGATCGTTCAAAACCCGGGCCTGAAAGGCCATGGCATCAGCAAACTTGCCACGGAGCAACTCTTTGGGGAAACGCTTGGAGAATTCGTTCAGCGCCTGCTGCAGCATGGACTTGCCGATAATCAGTTCGCCCACCAGGTTGAGAACGTTGTCGATGCGCCCGGCTTCCACCCGCAGAATGTTTTCCAGCATGGTCTGGGGAGAAGACGGCTCGACGGACGGAGTTGATGGCTCTGCCACACTCTCATCGGTCAGCGCGCCGGGTTCTGCTGCTTCAGCCGTTGTCGCTTCTGGGTTCTGTTTGGCTTCCACCGGATTCGCTGCCAGCATCAGTTCCACCGTGATGTCTTCGGCAATGGTAGGTATCCGGCACTTGGCCGCAATCTGCTCGACGGTTTGCGAACTGGCTAATACGAACTCGACCTGTTTGGTTGCTGCAGCCGACTTCGCATCCGGATACACCGCAATCACTTGTCCCGTACCGCTGACACCGTTGCGGATGAGCTGCCGCCCCGCGATGGGCATGGCGCAGTGGGGATCGATTTTCGCGACCACGTGATACACGGCCAGCCCGCTGGCTTGCGCCTGAGACATGGCCAGCTTTTCGTGTTCCGTCCAGTCGACACCTGTTTTGACGGCGGTTGGTTTCTTCTTGCGGCGCGATTTCTTCGCCGCCGGGGCGGAGGTCAGTTCGTCAATCTTTTTGCTCAAGCTGCGCGTGGAAGGCAGCCTGGTTCCGCCGCGATAGGCCGCAATCATCTCCGTGAACACGTCGGCAGCGCCAAACGCGATTTCAGCAACGGCGGCCTGCGTGGCCGCACTCTCCAGCGAGAGAGCATCTTCGAAGGCGTGCGCCAGTTCGCTCAGTTCTCTGAGCCCGCAAGCAGCAGAATCACCCTTGAGCGTGTGGACGGTGCGGCGGATGACGCGCACAATCTCCTCGTCGCCGGGCTTCTTCTCCAGCTTCAGGGCCTGCTCGTTCAGCGCCTGCAGCAGCTCCTGCGAAGTCTCATAAAAGAGATCCCGCAGTTCTGCTCCGCGCTCATCGGGAGAATTCGTCACTCTTTCACCTCAACCCGCTGGTACGCCGTGCCACTGTCGCGGTGTACCATGTGGAACTTTTTGGTGATTCCCAGCAGGCTCTCCGCGTGGCCAACGAAGAGATAGCCATTGGGATTCAAGCATCGATAAAACTTGTCAATCAGCCTTTTCTGCTCGGCTTCGTCGAAGTACATCATCACGTTGCGGCAGAAGATGACATCGTTGCGCTGCGGAAGATATTCGGTTTTCAGGTTGTGAAAGTCGAAGTGCACCATTTCCTTCAGCGCCTTCTTGACCGCGTAGCGCTCTCCCGTCTTGTCGAAGTAGCGCAAGCGGTAGCTGTAATCGACCGATGCCATCTGGTTCTCGCTATAGGTTCCTTCCTGTCCGGCGCGCAGCACCGAGTAGCTGATGTCGCTGGCCAGAATTTCCACCCGCCACGGCGGAGGCACCAGAGGCTTGGGCAGCGGCAAGTCCACCGGTGGGGAATTGCGCAGGTAGTAATACGCCAGCGCGTCGGTGACCATCATGCCGAGCGTGTAAGCCTCCTGCCCGGTGGAGCAACCGGCGCTCCACACCCGAATCGAATATTCGCGCCGCGCCTGCTTCTGCTTGAACAGGTCCTCCAGCACGTGTTTCTGAAACAAGTCCAGCTGCGCCTTGTGCCGGAAGAAGCTGGTCTCGTTGACCGTCAGGTTTTCGAGAAGCTTGGCCAGTTCGTCTTTGCCCCCCGGACTGATCAACAACCGGTAATAGGCATAGAAAGATTCGAGGCGGCAGTCGCGCAGCCGGCGCAGCAGCCGATCCTGCAGAAAATGCGTGCGGCGCTGGTCGAAGTGCATGCCGCACTCCTGGTAGATGAGCGCCTGCAGCAGCTTCAACTCCGCGTCCGTCAATAGGGGAGCAGGTGCTGCTCCGGATGTGCTCATGCGTGTTCTCGTTCTCGCCTGACGCTGAATTCACTTCACAACTGCCCGATGCCTGTACTGCTAACGCGCTGTGGCTCCTCGCGCCTCGGCCTTGGCCGCGGGTTTGACTTCGGAAGCCTTCACCTGAAGACTGCCCGGAGCCAGCAACTTGCTCATGTCGAGCAGCACTACCAGCCGTCCTCTTACTTTTGCCAGCCCGGTCACGCAGTTCAGCCCACCCTCCTGAAAAACGGCAGGAGGGGGTTCCACGTCTTCGGCTGGAATCTTGAGTACCTCTGAGGCTGAATCCACGATCAGGCCCGCCAGCCTGCCCGAATGCTCGACCACAAGAATGCGGTTGTGCTTCTTCAGGCCGACCTGCTTCTCTCCGAAGCGCTTGCGCAGGTCCATGACCGAGACGATCTTGCCGCGCAGGTTGATGACACCCTCGAGATAGTCGGGCGCATCCGGCACAGCCGTGATTTCCGGAACCCGCACGATCTCGTGCAGGGAAGTAATGGGCACGCCGTAGGTCTCGCGTCCCACCTGGAAGCCCACGATATGGAGTTCACGGTTCATGATTGCCTCATGCAGCTGGTTAAAACTTCGCTCCCGCAGCCGCGCGCCGTGCGTTGCGGCTCTGATCTTCGCGGGCGGTGCTGCGCCCGTTGGAATCAGCCAGCGCGAAGCGGTCCATGAATTCCAGCAGGCCACGCGACATCTTCGACATCTGCTCAGAGGACGCCGCCAGTTCGGTCGAACCGGAGGTGGACTGCTGCACCAGTTCGCGCATGCGTTCCATGGCTTTCACCACGGCCTGCGCTCCGGAAGCCTGCTCTTCCACCGCCGAGTTGATTTCGTGGGTGATTTCGTTCAGCCGCGTAGTCGCGCGCGCGATCTGGGATGACCCGTGCGACTGCTCGTTGGTGGCGGCGCCGATTTCCTGCGCGAACTTGTAGACCTCGGTGACCACATTCGAGATCTTGCGCAGGGCGGAGTTCAGCTCGCCGCCGAGTTCGAGGCCTTCGTTGACAATGCTGGTCGAGCGGTCCATATTTTCGACCGCCTTGCGGGCTTCCTTCTGAATGCTCTGGATCAGTTCGGAAATTTCCTTGGTCGACTGCGCTGACTTTTCCGCCAGCTTGCGCACTTCGTCGGCGACCACCGCGAAGCCCAGTCCATGTTCGCCGGCGCGGGCCGCTTCGATGGCGGCATTCAGGGCCAGCAGGTTGGTTTGCTCGGCCAGATCGTCGATAACCTCGATGATCTTGCCAATATCGTCGGCCCGTTGACCGAGAGCGCCGATGATTTCGCCGGAGGAGTTGATGGTGGTGTTGATGCGGGTCAGGCCGTCCGTCGCCTTTTCCATGGTGGCGATGCCGCTGTGAACTTCCTCGCGCGAGCGGTTGGAAATATCGAGCAGCACCTTGGCGGTATCGGCTACGCGCTGGATCGAGGCCACCATCTGGTCGATCGAGGCCGAAGTCTCGCTCACGCTGGAAGCCTGCACCTGCGTGCTCTTCACCATGTTCTGCACGTTGACACTCATCTCGTGCATGGTGCTGGTGACTTCATCGATGGCCGAAGAAGCCTGCAACCCGACCTTGGCCGAGTCGTCGGACGCGCCTGCGACCTGCCCGGAGGCGCTGGCGACCTGCGACGATGCGTCGCGTACGCTCCGTACCAGCCCAGCCAGCCCTTCCACCATGCGAGCGAAGGCGTTGCCCAGCGTATCGTGGGTGGAACGTGGCTTCACTTCCACAGTCAGATCGCCGCCGGCGATGGATTCCGAGACCGACGCCATTTCCTTGAGGTAAGTGACCATTTTTGAGAAAGTGCGGGCCAGTTCGCCGATCTCATCGTCCCGGTTCACGTCGATGGTGTGTTCAAGATCGCCGCTGTCGCCGATCTGGCGCGCGATTTTCATCAGGTTGGTCAGGGGCTCCGTGATTCCTTTAGCCGTGCGGTAGGCAATGACGCCGCCCAGTCCGAGGGCCAGCAGGGTGCTGAAAAGGGAGACGATGATGGTCCCGGTGGCCGCAGTCTCATCCGACTTGCGCCGGGCTTCCACTAGTTTTCGGTTCTCCTCGTCCGCCACTTCCAGCGCGTCCGTGGAGTTCTTCACCCACGAAGAAGCGTCTTTCTGGAGGTAGTAAATCTGCAGCTCCGCCACCGTGGCATTGCCCGAGTCCACGTCTTTGCGCTTGTCGATCAGCGGCTGCGCGAAGTCCTTGCCCCAGGACTGAAGTGGTCAGCACCTTTCCCTGTTCCAGCTTTTCGTTCAGGATCCGCAGCCCCTCATTCATGCGCTCGACTTCGCGGGTATCGCCGCTGAGCAGGTAATTGCTCAGGTAGAGACGGTTCTGCATCATCTGAAAGCGAACGGCATTGGTGGCGTCCGCCAGTTCGAGCGAAGAGGCGGCGGCAGCTTTGGCTGCATGCTCCCGCTGGACGGCAAACCAGTTCACGAGGAACAGCACCATTACCATCGTGAGGATAATTCCAAAGTTAACGTAGAGTTTCTTGCCGATTGTCATGCTGTTTCTCCTCCGCGGCCAGGCGCGATTACCGCGGCTCGAACTTGAAATCGATGACTCCTGTGCTTTCCGCCGGCGCCGGTTCAAAGCGCCATTTCTTCACCGCATCCAAAGCGGCATTCGCCAGGACGGGGTGGCCGCCGACGACGCGGGCGTCCTTTACCGTGCCATTGGGCGAGACCACCACTTCAATTTTCGCCGTGCCGGTGAGGCTCATCCTCCGGGCCAACTCCGGGTACGCAGGCGCAACTTTGGACTTCACCCGGCGCGCTGTGTCTTCCGTTTGTGCTTGTTGCGCCCGGACATGTATCGTTCCTCCCGCCACTGCTAGTACCAGCACCGCTAACAGCGTCGCCGTCGTTCTTTGAGACACAATCCCTCCTCGATGGAAAAAGCTGGTCACCCACCGACGTGCAAAGTCGGGGCCATGCAGACATTCCTGGAAAAACCAAAGTCATGTCATGTATGCTATTTAAAACAAATGACTTAGATCGTTTCGTGAGTCCTGCCGGAAGTGCACTCCCATAAGGTTCGTCTCATCAGCCGCCCGCAGCCCTCTCCGTTCTCATTCTGAGATGCCGTCTCACGCTCTTCCCACAGATTTCACACCTCGGTACCCCGCTTTCCATTTTGCTTGACTCAAATTGAGATGGCAGGTAGTTTCCCCTTAGATTCCAATCACTTGTGAATCCCGAACCCTTTGCTGTAACTGGCAGTGGCGCGTTGAATCCTGGTGGAGGCGGCCCGATCATCCCGGGGGGTGGAGGTACTACGCCCGGCTCGGATGAAGGCTTCCAGAAGCTGCTGTTGCTCATTGCGGCAAAGGCCAGGGAGCGTTCCGACGCACGGTCTTTGATCCAGTTGGTTTGCAGTGCGGCCCGCCAATTCTTCCAGGTCAGTGGCGTTTACTTCTGGCGATGTCAATCGGGGAGCGAACTAGTGGGCGAGCAAGCCGACGGCAAGCTGGCCCAACGCTTTATCGGACTTCGCCTGCGCCCCGGGGAAAGTGCGGTCACGGCGGAAGCGGTACGGCAGCGGCGGACGATTTTCGCCAACCAGGTGCATTCGCCCATGTTTCCGGCGGCAGCGCAGTACGAGGCACGTTCGCTGATGGCTGCACCGCTGGTGGTATTTAACGAAGTCATCGGCGCTATGACCTTCTTGCACGATGCGGACAGCAACTTTTTCAATGAGGACCTGGCATCCAAGGCCACGATCCTGGCCGGGCAACTCGGCAGCCTGCTGGAGGCCACGCGACTGAGCGAGGTTTCGCGCGAGGAGCACAGGCGGGCCGAGATTCTGGCCGATGTGGCCCAGGCGCTGCACGGTACGCCCGACGTTTCGGCAGTGATTGAGGCCCTGGCGGACCGTTTGCGGCTGCTGTTGCGCACCCGCCTGGTGTGCGTTCTGCTGCGGCGGGAAGGGCCGTTCGAACTGCGTGCGGTTTCCGCGGAAACACCTCAGCTCGCGAATTCGGTCCGTGCCCGCCACGACCGGCAGACGATCCGTTTTGCCGCCGACCTGGCGCAACGCGCGGTCACCGCAGGCGAGCCGATAACGCTCTCGCTGGGCGCCGACGTGCATTCCCTGGGACATCTGGTGTCTCCCGGAATGCTGATCGCGGCGCCTTTCCGCACCACGCTGACGCAGGGCGCGATTCTGGTTTACCCGCGTCAGGATGGAATTTTCACCGCAGAAGAAAAGGCTCTGGTCGCCGCCGTTTCCGGATTCGGGGCGGTCGCGGTGGCGCACGCGGAACTCTACGCCACCGCGCACGCCCAGGCTCATGAACTGCACCAGTTGCTGGAGATCTCCTCCGAACTCAACAGCAGCGGCAATCTTGAACAGTTTCTGCAAGCCTTCGTGGTCCGAGCTTCTGATTTCCTGGGCTTCGGACGTTGCTTTATCGCGTTGCTCGAAGATGACGTATTCCGCATTCGCTATGGTTCAGAAAAAGGTGTGCCCAAGCGAGTGGAGGTCGAGTTTCCCGAGGGCATCGCTACTCAAGCCTTGCGTGCCAAGGAAGTTTTCTCGACCGACGACGCTAGCACGATACCCGACGCCAACCTTAGCGAGATCGCCCGGCGCTACGAGGTAAAGCAATTCCTGGCGGTTCCCCTGCTGGGTGCGGACGGCGCGGTGCTGGGAATGTTTGGCGTCGTCGATCGCCTCGACGGGACCGGCATTTCCCCGGAAGACATCCGGCGCGCGCGTGCCCTGTCAAACCAGGTAGCCGTGGTGCTGGGAGTTGCACACAATCTGCATTCGTCGGAACTACATCGCCGCCGGGCCGAGGCCATGATGGAGCTGGTGCGTGAAATCGACGGCGTCCTGCGCCTGCCTGACTTTGCCCGTCGCTTCGTCCGTCGCGCCGCCGAACTGACCGGCGCGCAGGCTGGGGCGCTGGCTCTCCATCAGGAGGGACACTTTCAGGTCGTGGCCTTGCATCCCGCGCCGCCCGCTGCAGAGGACAAAGGACTAGACCAAACGGCGGAACATGTTCCTGACGGTGATCTCGAGCGCCGGGTGGGTACCGCGCTAGGCGACCTCGTAGCGCGAAGTGCAGAGACCATAATCTCCGGCTCATGTATGGACTTGCTCGGTTCCGAAGTTGCGTCGTCGCTCGCTTGGGTCGATTGCACTGTGGTTCGTCTTCCCGGCTCGAATGCGGAGATAGCCGGATTGCTGTGCCTTGCCGGGCGCTCCCAGCCACTGGGACAAGAGGATCGCGCCTTTCTTGAGGCGATGGCGGGACACGCGGCCATGGCGCTGGAAAACGCGCGCCTGTTTACCCGCATGGAGCAGGCGAACCGCCACTGGATGGAGATTTTTGACGCCATCAGCGATTTCATCGTGGTTCACGATGAGGCTGACAGGGTTCTGCGGGTGAATCGTTCGCTGGCTGGCATGATCGGCGCACCGCCGGGTGAACTGATCGGTGTCAACATGCGCGCCTTGATGGAACTGGCGGGTGAATCCGCGCCGTATTCGTGTCCCTTCTGCCGTGCCATGGCGGAGGACCTGGACGAGTTCGTCCATCCCGTCCTCGATCGCACCTACCTGGTGTCAACGTCGCGTGTGCATGGGGCTTCCAGCGAGGGGCTGCAGACCATTCACGTTCTGAAAGACATCACCGATCGGCGCGAAGCGGAGCGGCGGTATCGGGAATTGTTCGACAACATCCAGGAAGGGCTTTTCTTCAGCACACCGGGCGGAAGGTTTATCGAAGTGAATGACGCGATGGTGCGCATGCTCGGGTACTCCAGTCGGGATGAACTGCTCCAGATCGATATCCCCACGCAACTGCATTTTTCGCCCGAACATCGCCAGCACCAGACCGAGGCCATGGAGCAACAGGGGAGCCTGCGGAATTTTGAGGCAACGCTACGGCGCAAGGATGGCTCTCCGATTCATGTTCTCATCAACGCCTTCGGCCTCCACGACCACCAGGGAAAACTGCTGCAGATTCGCGGATTGATGCTCGATGTCACCGGTTTGCGTACTTACCAGTCGGAGTTGCACCGCGAGCGCGATTTTTCCGCCAAGATTCTGGCCAATACGCAAAGCCTGATCCTGGTGGCTGACACGGCGGGGCTGGTCAGCTACGCCAATCGCCGCTGGTACGATGCCGGCTTCGGGCAAGAAGACCTGCTCGGACGTCCTCTGCTCGAACTGGCGGCTCCCGGCTTCGTGCGTCCTTTGGCCGACTCCATCGAGAACACCATTGGCGGTCAGCAAGTCGACAATCTGGAATTGCAGATTCTGCGTGGCGGAATCCCGGGCCAGTTCTCGGCTAATCTCAGCCCGATGCGCGACGAGCAGGGGAACGTGACCAGCATTGTGATGGTCCTCACCGACATCACCGATTCAGCCGTGTTGCGCGACAAGCTGGTGCACGCTGAAAAAATGGCCGCGGTCGGACAATTGGTCTCCGGCGTCGCGCATGAAGTAAATAATCCTCTTACCGCGATTCTTGGATTTGCTGATTTGTTGATGGAGAATCCTGAACTCCCGGAGAGCGCACGCAAGGACTTGCGGGTCATCCTGCAAGAGGCGCAGCGCACCAAGCAGATCGTGCAGAACCTGCTCAGCTTTGCCCGGCAGATGCCGCCGCAGCGCAATGCCCTTCAGCTCAACTCCATCCTGCGCCGCACCATCCAGCTGCGTTCCTACGACTTCAACAGCCACGGAGTGGAAGTCATCGAGCATCTGAACGAAGGTTTGCCCGAAATCATCGGCGACGCGAGCCAGTTGCAGCAAGTATTCCTCAACATTCTGAACAACGCCTACGATGCCGTCCACGAAACTGGCCAGCCCGCACGCATCGAGATCATGACTACCAAGGCCGGGAACGGCATCGAGATTTCGTTCCGCGATAATGGACCCGGAATTTCTCACCCCGACAGGATCTTCGATCCTTTCTTCACCACCAAGGAGGTCGGCAAGGGAACTGGGCTCGGCCTCAGCATCTGTTACGGCTTCGTAAAGGAGCACGGTGGCGAGATTCTCTGTCACAACAATCCGGACGGGCGCGGCGCCACCTTCATTATCCGCTTGCCCGCAGCGTCCCACACCGCATCCCTCGGTGTGGCCGCAGGAGTGATTCAGCCATGAGCCTGCCCGCGATCAAACCCACTCCCGTGCCCCCGGTCCTGCTTGTCGAGGACGAACCCGCCGTAATGGCATATGTGCAAGCCGCGCTGGAGCGCAGCGGATACCCGGTGGTCTGCTGCGAGTCGGGAGTCGATGCGCTCCGCCTGCTCGAAACCGGAGACTTTCTTGGCGTAGTCTCCGACATGCGCACCCCGGGCGGTGTCGACGGAGCGCAAGTCCACGCCTGGATCGCGCAGCATCGTCCCGATCTGGCCTCGAAGGTCGTATTCATCACCGGCGACATTGCCAACGAAGAGACGGTGGCCACTCTGCGCGAAACCGGAGCACCTTGCGTGGAAAAACCGTTCCGCGTGCAACAGTTCATCGACGTGGTTTCGCGAACCATGGGGAGAGCGAAGTGAGTCACGGGCTGAGTAAGGACGATCTCCGCATCCGGCTGCTCATCGTGGACGACGAGCAGAGCATCCGCAAACTTTGTGTCACCGTCGGTGAGGCTCTCGGTTTTGTCTGCCTTGAGGCGGATAGCGGCGATTCCGCACTTGCTTTGCTCGAGGAGCAGCCCGCCCACATGGTTCTCACCGATATGGTCATGCCTCACATGTCGGGACTCGAGTTCCTGGAAAAAGTGAAGAAGCTGCTGCCGCGCAGCGAGGTCGCGCTGATGACGGGGCATGGTTCAATCGAAACCGCCGTCCAGGCCATGAAACTCGGCGCGTACGACTACATCACCAAACCGTTCTCTCCATTGGAAGAGCTCCGGTTGTTTCTACGCCGCATGGCGGAAAAGATCCGGCTGGTCGAGGAGAACGAATTCCTTCGCCAGCGCATGGATTCGGAGACAGCCGTTCACGGCATCATCGGCTCTTCGGCCAAGATTCAGGAAGTGCTGCGCATGGTCTCGCGCCTGAAGGACACGCGCACCCCCGTTCTTATCTCCGGCGAGAGCGGTACCGGCAAGGAACTAGTGGCCCGCGCGATTCATTTCCGCGGCGCTTTTGCCAGTCGTCCGTTTGTGGCGGTTGACTGCGGATCGCTGGTGCCCACGCTGATCGAAAGTGAACTCTTCGGCTACGAGAAGGGAGCTTTCACCGGGGCGCTGAAATCGAAAGAGGGACTCTTCAAGTCTGCCGATACCGGGACGATTTTCCTCGACGAGATCGGGGAGTTGCCGCTGGAGCTTCAGGCCAAGTTGCTGCGCGTTCTGCAGGAAAAGGAGGTACGTCCTGTGGGCAGCAACCAGCGCATCAGAGTCGATGTACGGGTAATCGCGGCCACCAACCGCGACCTCGAAACCGCGTACAAGAGTGGCAACTTCCGCAAGGATCTGTATTTTCGCCTGAACGTGGTGACGCTCCACGTCCCCGCACTGCGGGAGCGGCGCAGTGATATCCCCGTGCTGGTGCACTGGTTTCTGGAGCGTTATGCCCCCGGCTCCGAGCTCCACGTCACCAGTTCGGCCATGAAGGCGCTAATGCAATACGATTGGCCGGGGAATGTTCGCGAGTTGGAGAACTGCGTGGAGCGCGCCGTTGCCCTGGGTAATGGGAAGGTGATCGACCTCGGCGATCTGCCGCCGTCAATTGGCGACGTCCCGGATACTTCGATTTCATCTGCGGAGCTCGCCGGCGAACGGTCGTCCCGCGCGGAATCTGGCCTCGCGGCTGAGGCTTCGCCTCAATCGCCACAGGCCCCTCTGTCGACTACAGATCTCGAAGATATCGAACGCGCCACGATCCAGCGCGTCTTCGAGCAGGTGAAAGGGGACAAAGCGCTCGCCGGCCGCATGCTCGGCATCAGCCGGGCTACGCTGTACCGCAAGCTGAAGCGCTACAACATAAGCGGGGTGCCGGGGTCGTCGAGCCACGCGCTCCAGTAAAAAGGACTCCGTTGTGAGACTTATGTCTCACCCTGAGAATGGGCCGAGGCAAGGCTCGGGATTCTGCACCCCCGCTCGCGCTAACCCGCTGATAACGCATCCACCTGAGTGCTAGTCCTTCCGTTCCGAGCTTTGGATGCGCTCGTGCTTCGCTTTCTAGCGCAACCGCGGATTCTGGCTCCCCACAGCTCGTCCTAACCGGGAAGAGGGGGAGCCCAACCGCATTTTGCTCGAGCCAGAACGAGTCTGGACTGAAAGGTTTATTGCTTGGTGCAGCCAGCCACAGCATCGGCCCGTCCGGCACAGGGTGCCAGCTTAGTTGCTGGCCTGGCCCGGTTCTTTTCCGAAGCTGCACCGGTGCGCATCCCGGTGCAGATCGCTCGCTGTCACCCGGGCATCGATTCGTCTCCCGGCAATTTCATCGAAAGTACTGTGATTGAATTTGGCACTTCCCGCGAAGTTCTCTTCGCATGCACCACGCCGCTCGAGATTGCCGATGTTCTGCGCGTGCGCAACTCGGATGGTTCGCTCGACGTGCAAGTCTCGGTGGTCGCCGTACAGGGTCAGCCGGGAAAGATCGTGGCGGCGGCGCGGTTTCTGGGGGAAGTGCCTAACTGGATCGTGAAACCATGACGCCTTCACCACAACCGCAGGATCTGCCTACTCAATGGAATGCCGCTCTCCGGCTATATCCCATCTACTTCCAACTGGCGCGCGAATTTGTGATCGATGTGCAGCCCTGCGCGGATCTCGAGGCTGGGGCCGACGCGCCAGGAAAGGAATCGGTCGAGCACGCGCAGAAGTGGCTCGAAGATATGGACGCGCGCATTCAGGTCCACCAACTGCGGCAATTCCTGCAAACCAGCCCGTTGGCCGGGGAAGAAGGGCTGTTGAACCTGGTCCAGCACTTTCTTGCCAAGACCACCAGGAACGACGGAGTCCGCGACAAGATTGATTTTCTGCTGGTGCAATACTTCAGCCAGCTCGCTCCTTCGGAACTCGATGATAAAGAAGTCGACCTCGCGTACGTCGCGCAAAGGCTGGAGCCCGCTCTCGGCCAGGTGGAACTGAAAACCCCGGTGTGGTTGAACGCGCTGGACCGGGTGCTGGATTCCGCGAGCCGATGCCGCTCGCTCGACGAGCTTCTGCACGGCGGCATCCTCGCCCAGGGACGTAAAGCCAAAACCCAGGCAGGCGATTTGTACTACCTGCCGATCGCTCTGGTGGCATTCACCCGCTTTGGCTATCTGATGCGTCGCACTTTCTTCCACCTGATGCACAGCGATCTCAACGCCATCGTCGACGGGCTCAATGAACTCGAGGAGAGGAAGATCGAAACCATCGACTGCCGCCGAGCGCAGTTTTCGGCGCACGAGCCAATTACCCGTCTGCGGATGATCTGCCAGTCGTGGAAAGTCATGTTCCAGGCCGAATATTCCTCGGGAAGCCCGCTGCGTATGCTAGTGGATCTGCGCGTATCCATCGACGATGCACTCGGGCGCGGTAAGTCTGGAGCCGGGGCAAAGACGACGGGAAAAGCGAAAGTCCCGGCAACATCTGCCGCTGCCGTCCCAGTTGCAAAGGCAGCTGCGGTGGGCGGTGCATCTGCTGTAGGTTCGGGGAAGGCCGTGGCCCGGCCTTCTGCGCCGAAGCCCGAAAAAAAATTTGTGCCGCCCAGTTCCGACGCTCCGGAATTTGAAGTGTCAGGCAATCCGGGCTGGGACCCGGACGCGCAGCCAGGGAAAAAGCATTAGTTAGAAAGACGGCAAGGCAACAAGGATCGAGAACGTGGATCAACCGACTGTACTCATCATCTCCGACGACGTCGACTTCTCGCGCCGCATCACCGCGCGCTGGCAGATGGAGCGTACCGTCCCCGCGTTCACGCTGCTGAGCGGGGATCTGTGGCCGCGCTTCGCCGTCGATAACTTCGATATCGCCATCGTGGGAGAACTCCGTCGGGAAGTGCTGTCGGTCGTGCTCGAGCCACTCCACTCCACCGGCCAGCCCATTTTCTGTGTCTGTCAGGAGCAGAACACGGCACAGCTGGTGCGGGAGCGCTGGCCACGTACCTCAGTACTGCGGCGCCACGAAAACTGGCTTGATCTCCTGGTCGTGGCCGCCTGCGAAGCTGTGCATCGGTCCCGCGCCGAAGCGCGTGCCCGTGCCGCGGAACTGGCCTGCGCCAGTCTCGACCGGCAAGCCACTCTCGGCCGCTACATGCTCGAAATGCGCCACGGTCTGAACAACGCGCTTACGTCGGTACTGGGAAATTCCGATCTGTTGCTGCTCGAACCTGGAAGCCTTTCGGCGCCGGCTCGCGCGCAGATTGAAACCATCCGCAACATGGCTTTGCGCATTCATGAAGTCCTGCAACGATTTTCGTCGCTGGAAAAGGAAATGAACGTCGCTGCCCTGCAGGCAGAAAGAGATTCCGGCAAGTCCTTCGCAACGGCAGCTGCGGGGAATTAGAACGTAGAACTTGGATTTTGATCCTCCCCCCTCTTGGACGCCGCCGAGTTTTCGGCGCTGGTTTCGTTAAACCCCTCACCGGGGGAAGGATTTATGCACAAACTGATGGTCGGCGGCACCATTCTCGAGCACGAGCTTTCCGAGCTCCGGCTCCTGGTTGAGCGCCAAACCGGAGTCCTGCTCGATTGCCCCAATAGCGCTTTGGCGGCCCACATTGCGGAATACCTCGAGGCCCACGCTCTCGATTCGCCCACCGCCTTGCTTGATCGCCTCCGCGCCTGCGATCAGGATCCCGCGACGCTTCCCCAATTCCTGGAAGGCTTACTAAACTCCAACACGGGATTCTTCCGTCATCCCGGTGCCATGAATGCGCTGGGGAAACAGATCGCACCTCAGATCTTCGCCCGCAAAGCGGGAGAGGGACTACCCACGCTACGAATCTGGAGTGCCGGGTGCGGGACTGGCGAAGAAGTCTATTCGATCGCCATGGCCATCTGTGACTCTCTTGCTGGAGCCAACGGCGCCGGCAATGGATCCAATGGCAACGGCAACGGGGGAAAAGAAAACGCCGCGAAAGAAAACGGGACGAAAGAAAAGGGTGGCTCAACTCGCAACGGAGGGATCGCGGAGACTCCAGTTCCCGCTGCGGCGCAACTCTCAAGAGACTGGTCGATTCACATCGTGGGAACCGACTTGCTGCCTTCGGCAATCGAAGTCGCGGAGCGGGGTCTCTACCCGCAATCCGCTCTCGCCGGCCTGCCCCCGGCTATGATCCGGGCATACTTCTCGAGAATTGGATCGCCCAACGGTGGCCAGACCGGCTCGCAAAATGGAGGCTCGAACGGCTCTCAGAACGGATCGGCATCCACCGCTACTTCGCACCTGCTGGTCAAGGCGCGCCTGCGCAGCCTGGTCACCTTCAACACTATGAACTTGACCCGTCCGGTCTACATCGGACGCTTCGACTGCATCTTCTGCATGGACGTGCTGCCACACCTCTCGCGCTCGCAGCGTACCGCGCTTGTAGAACGCTTGCACCTCTACCTTGAACCCGGCGGATACCTGTTCCTCAGCCAGACGGAGAAGCTACACGCTCCTAATCTCAACTTCCGTTCCGAAACCTTCGATGGATACACCTTCCACCGCAAGCCGCTGGCAGCATCCGCCGCCTACGGACGGTAGAAAATACAGAAATCAGCAATGTCCATGTGGGGACAGCCGCCCCCGGCTGTCCGCCGGGCGCAGCCCGGCCAGCGAGCCACCACGAACCGTCGTGAGGAATGTGGCGCGTCTTGCATCAAGACCGGCTCAGAGAAGACTGAACCCTCTAATCAAATATGCCGATCAGACGAACAAATGAAAACGCTCACTGTTACCGCCGCTCGCATGCGATTCGGCGCCCTCCTCGATGCCGTTCAGCAGAAACCGGTCCTAATTCTTCGGAAGAACCGAGACGCGTCCGTCATCATGTCGGCTGCGGAGTATACTCGGATTCGCGGCCTTGAAAGCTCAGCACTCAAGGGGGCGATTTTCCCACGCCGAACCAACAGATCTGGGAAGTAGGACTGGACGGAACTAGGTGTGGCGATTGAGAGTAGCGCGCGGGGCTAGTGTCCCACGGTCGGTTCTGATAATAGCCTATGAAGCAGGAGGATGAGACAGTTGCAACTTCTCATGTTTTTCGTTCATCTGCGCGATCCGCTGCTGATCCATCACATCTTCCCATTGTTTCGTAATGTTGTAAGTTTGAAAAACAAGTAGGCCATTTGGCCTTCAACTGCAACCGCGCTGAGAACAATGGCGAGAGTTACATCTTTACTCTGGAATTCTTGCCGTGCGCGGTGCATCAGCAGGGAGGTGATGAAATTGCCTAATGGAGAAACGTTGTAAATCCGTGCGCGACATTTTGGACAGTCGGCGTACTCAGGTAGTTGACTACCGCTGATCTCTTGCGAGAACTGCGACCCGCAAGAGAGGCACACAACTGGCAGGGAATTCTTCATTTTCCCCGAGTATAGTCTGCAATGAATGCATTCCAATCCGAAGAAGAAACCTTCACGCGAAAAGAAACTCTTTCGTCCTCAACTCCTTAATCGAATCCCTTAACTTCGCCGCTTTCTCAAATTCAAACCGCTTGGCAGCTTCGCGCATATCGCTCTCAAGCTTGCGGATGTACTCGTCCACTTCCTCCTGCGATCTGAAGTCTGGCATGCCCTCAGCCTCACCCGACGTCAAGTCGGTATAGTCCGCGGCCACGATCGCCGCCAGGGTCATATCCAGCGGACGCACAATCGACTCCGGCGTGATCCCATTCTCTTCGTTGTATGCGGTCTGGATGGCACGCCGGCGCAGGGTCTCATCCATGGCGCGCCTCATCGAGTCGGTCATGCGGTCGGCGTACAGGATCGCGCGACCGTGCAGATGCCGCGCGCAGCGCCCGATCGTCTGTATCAGCGATCCCGACGAGCGGAGGAAGCCTTCCTTGTCCGCATCCAGAATTGCCACCAGCGACACTTCGGGCAAGTCCAGGCCCTCGCGTAATAGATTGATCCCGATCAATACATCAAACTCGCCCTTGCGCAGGTCGCGGAGAATCTTCACCCGTTCCAGCGTCTCGATCTCCGAATGCATGTAACGGCACTTCACGCCCACCTCAGCGTAGTACTCAGCGAGGTCTTCGGACATGCGCTTGGTCAAGGTCGTGACCAGCACACGCTCGCCGCGGCTCACCCGATCGCGAATCTCGTGCAGCAGATCGTCAATCTGTCCCTTTACCGGGCGCACTTCCACTTCCGGATCAATCAGTCCTGTCGGCCGGATGATCTGCTCCACTACCACGCCTGCTGACTTGGTCAGCTCATACGGGCCCGGTGTCGCCGAAACATATACCAGCTGATTGGTGCGGTGCTCCCACTCCTCAAACGTCAGTGGACGGTTATCCAGAGCCGAGGGCATCCGGAAGCCGTACTCGACCAGCGTTTCCTTGCGCGAGCGGTCACCCGCATACATGCCGCGCAACTGCGGCACCGTCTGATGCGATTCGTCGATGAACATCAGGAAGTCGCGCGGAAAATAGTCCAGCAGCGTCGGCGGAGGCTCGCCCGGCAGCCGTCCCGTAAAGTGCCGCGAATAGTTCTCGATGCCATGGCAATAGCCCATGGCCTTGATCATCTCCAGATCGAACATGGTCCGCTGATGAATGCGCTGTGCCTCGACTACCCGGCCCTGCTTCTCCAGTTCCACTTCCCACCATGCCAGCTCTTTCCTGATCGAATCGACTGCCGACGCCCGTGTCTCTTCCTTCATCACATAATGCGTCTTGGGATAAATCGGCAGCCGCATATACTTCTGCTTCACGGTGCCAAACAGCGGATCGATTTGCGTAAGCGCCGAAATCTCATCGCCCCACAACTCGATGCGGTACGCCATGTCGTCGTAGGTGGGGAAGACCTCAATTACGTCGCCGCGCACGCGAAACGTTCCACGCCGGAAGTCCTCGTTGGTGCGTTCGTAAAGGATGTCGACCAGCTTGCGGGTGATGTCCTCCCGCTTGATCTTCTGGCCTTTTTCCAGAAACAGCATCATGCCGTAATAAGCTTCCGGGGAGCCCAGGCCGTAGATGCAGCTCACGGAAGCCACGATCAGCGCATCGCGCCGCTCAAACAGAGACCGCGTTGCCGACAGCCGCAGCTTGTCGAGTTCATCGTTGATGGTTGCTTCTTTTTCAATGTAGAGATCGGCGGCCGGAACGTAAGCTTCGGGCTGGTAGTAGTCGTAGTAGGAAACGAAATACTCGACCGCGTTCTGCGGAAAGAAGCTCTTGAACTCGTGATAGAGCTGCGCCGCCAGCGTCTTGTTATGCGCCATGACTATCGTCGGACGGTTCACCGCCTCAATTACCTTGGCCATGGTGAACGTCTTGCCGGAGCCGGTGACGCCGAGCAGAACCTGGTGCGCCTCGCGGTCAAACAGCCCGCGCGTCAGCGCCGCGATCGCCGTGGCCTGGTCGCCCTGAGGCTTGTAGTCGGATACGAGTTTGAAATCCATGGACGGTCCTACTCTACCTTCGGATCAGGACAGAAACTGTCCTTAATAAGCTGTCTCGCCCGCACAGAATGCAATTCCGCCGAGTGACAATCTTTCTATTATAACGCCCGCAAAAAGGGCTGATAGGGAGGCTCCCGACCCGCGTCGCCTGTTGCCATGCTGCGCCGCCTACCTCTGACGGTGGCTTGCATGCACTGCTGGTTTCTCCTTGACTCGTAAGTCGGATTACGATATACCGTACTCCGATATATATGCTCGACGTAAGCGAATTCGTACCACTGTCGGCGGCAGCTCTCCACATTCTGCTTTCTCTTGCCGGCGAGGACCGCCACGGCTACGGCATCATGCAGGAGGTGGCACGGCAGTCTGAGGGACAGTATCGACTGGGGCCGGGCACGCTTTACGACAATCTGCAGAGGCTGTTGGAACGGCAGCTGGTGCAACCGGTTGGCCGACGGTCCGGAGATGACGACCCAAGACGACGCTACTACCGGCTGACTCCTTTGGGACAGGCCGTTCTTTCGGCGGAAGTTGCCCGACTCGAAAGCGTAGTTCGCGAAGCGAAGCTGCGCTTGCACGGTGCGAAACCAAGGAGAACCTAGTGCTGCGGCTGGTTTACATCTGGATCCTTCGTTTGCATCCGCAGCGCTTTAGGCGGCGTTTCGCCAAAGAGATGCTGTACGTTTTCGATCAAGCCCGTCAGCACGATACGGCCGAGGCGCTCACTTCGGCTAAATTATTGGGAGACGGTCTCCTGTCGCTTATGCGACAGTGGGCTCTTCGCTCAGAATTCTGGAAAGATCGCGCCGGGGCCGGACCGACGCAGGTACCCGACGGCGTACCCGCTTTTTGCGTCTTGGACGGCTTCAGACCGCGATCCAGTGCACTCATTCACGGGGTTGTGCTATCGGTTGCTATCTTTTGTGCAGTCATTTTTGCGATGAAATACAGCATCATCCACCAAGTATATTTCGCCTTCCCGGTCGTTGATTCTGACGATAGAGCTTCCGGACCGCAGCTGCAGAGAGCGATCATTCCGACAGTAACCGACGTTGGCCCGGACCAAGGTAGGGAAAAAACGGTTGCTCCGCCCCCCAGGAGCGTGGGAAGAGGAGCGACGTCAGAGGTCCGGCCCGAGATCGAGGTGGCCCAAGCGTCACGCACTGTGCCACCACATTCGAAAAGGCGGCTGAAGCGTAACCTGTCGAGCAAGCGAGAGGTAACGGAAAAAGCGGCAGAAGGGACGGTGATGACGGGCGACAACTCCGCAGAGCGGAGTTTAGCGCAAGCTTCGCCTCCCGTGATGCTGTCGGACGAGTTACTCGACTCCTACACCGGAGCCTACGTCACGCTTCCGCCAGAGCAGTTGCGGGTGTCGGTCACTCTGATGAGAGGGACGCTCAGGATAGCAATCGCCGGCAAACCGCAAATGGAGATGGAAGCGCTCTCTGAGTCAAAGTTCGTTTGCCGAACGGGGAATAAATGCTGGGCTGAGTTTTCGAGAAATCGCGACGGCACAGTCCAATTGGAGATCTACCACCGCGGCCGTCGTACTTCAGCATATCGGCAGTAATTCCAACCCTTCGAACCAATTCGAAACACCCGCTCTGTCTCTCCAAAGGACGGAGAGACAAGGACGGGGCACCCTTGGGAATAAATCAACAGGAATCAATGTGAGTAGGTGGGCGGGCCGTCCCATCCCTGCGCTTTTTCAAAGGGTGGGATTTTTGCTTTAAACCCTCAAGTCTTCTTGGCTCGAGACCGAGGAGTCTCTAGATGTTTGGGTCCCGAAAACCACGACAACGCGACACTCCTGTGCCGACATTTCGGCACTTCCCGCAAACCGCGGTGCCCGCGATACTTACCCTCTTTGTATAGCTAAGAGGAATACATAGGAGCCCGGTTGTGAGTACAGCCCCGTAAGTACAAAATGTTCCTTTCGGAACACTTCTCCAAATTGCAGGTATACATTGCTGGCAGCCCGCCTATTTCTGCGGCTGTACCTCCCCGACTCCGACGACCCTGGCTGACGTGCGGAACTTCTTGTAGTCGCGGAAGCTCTGCTCCAGATCGACGTTGAAGTTCTTGAGCAGGGCGAGACGCACGTCGATCTTCGCTGCCAGCTGCCGCGGCAGCCAGACTTCTTCGTTCACGCGCGTCTGCTCCAACGTGAAGCGTGAGCCCTTGTGAAAGCGAGCCAGGAAGAGTCCCCAGGTAACCGTGTCCAGGCATTCCACGTCCATCTTGGCGAGCTGCAGGTCGTTCTTATCGACCCAGACCCGTCCGCGAAACTTCGACAAGAACTTGGCCTCTTTCATGTGCGGCACGAAGCCTGGACGCGGCTCGCCATCAATGACCCACGCCTCGCGTCCGCCGACGGATTCCGTCGCCACCAGCTTGAAGTTGTAGGCCTCGGCAACCTCACGCACGAACTTCCGCCCCTCTTCTCGATCCTTCTCTTGCTTCTCCGCTCGCTTCTTGCGTTCGCCTTCCGATTCGTTCTTGCGCTTGTCGATGGCTTTCTGGATCTTGGCTTCTTCCTTAGCCGCCTCTTTTTCGGAGAGTGGTTTGCCGTCCTTCTCGATCAGCCGCTGTACCTGTTCGCCGTAGATTTCCATGATCTCGTAGGTCTTGGTCTCGGTAGACTTCACTCGCCCTTTGCCGTCGAGGTTGTGCTGGACTTCCTGCTCGATGTAGGTGTAGTCGCGCTGACGCTTGTCGTTCTCAATGTCTTTGTCGGCGACCACGCGAAAAAGCTGCTGCATCTGCTCCTGGGACAGGGTGCCGTTGGCGTCGGGCGTGAGATCGGGCTTCGGGCTCTGGCTTTCAGGCTTCAGCTCGTTGTTTGACGGAGATGCGAGGGCTGGCTCTCGATAGTCGGGGGACGAAGGAGGAGTCTGTGCCGACGGGACGGAGGATGGCTGATCTTGCTGGCTTGCAGCCAGACCGCTGAAGGACAAAATCAGGAACAGAGAGAAACTCAGCCTTCGCATAAGTCAGTCTTACGTGCTTAGAGCCTGCGGAGTTCAGTGAAGATGTCCACTCAATACTCATTCGTGTCTGGCCCCCTGTGAAGTTGGAGGCCGAAGGCAAGAGAATTCTGGGTTCCTGTTGAAACGAAAGCGCCACAAAACTCACAACTGTATAGCGCGGATCTCTAATACCCCAAAGGCCGCAAGAGATCCGGCTAGTGCGGTCAGCGGCCTCGATAACCCGTCACCCACCCCCCGTGGATATGACACAACCTGCGGTTTAAAACCGCCTCGGGAGGATGGTATGAAAACACAAATGCTTCGAATTGCTGTAATCGCGATGACGCTTTTGGCGGCCTCGGCTGCCGTGGCGCAGGGCACCGTTGGAGACGTAGTCGTCAACGTTCCCTTCGCGTTTGTTGTCGGTACTCACCAGATGCAGCCGGGACGTTACGTGGTAGCGCCGATGACCCAGGGGATCCTTCGTATCTACGATACCCAGGTTTCCCACAACCAGCTGCTCTTTCCGGTAAACAGCACGCAGAGCAATACGCGCACAGACGCCAAGCTGGTCTTCCATCGCTACGGCGACACCTATTTCCTTTCCGAAGTCTGGAACGGAAGGGGTGACATCGGAAGGCAACTGCTCAAGTCGAAGGCCGAGAAAGAAATCGCGTCGGGAAGTGTCAGCGGATCGCGGCCCAAGGCCGAAATCGCTGTGCTGCGACCCGAGCGGTAACGGCCCGAAGATTCCAGAACGAGGGGCTGGGCGCTCGGCAACGTGCGGTTTTCAGGGCGGGCGCCCTTATTCTTTCCGCATTCTTTTCCCATCATTTCGAACTTGCCTTGAAGGCTTTTCCCAGACATTCGGCTTGAAATAGGCGCTCATCCACAGGATGCAAACGCTTTTCCTGCGCGCGCGTCATTAGAGAATAATGCTTGACGTCGAACAGGTGATAGACGATGAACCACACGGGCTTGTCGGTGATCATCCAGTTCTGGCGATCGAAGCGCTTCAGGTTCACGGGAACAGAGAAACGACGCAAGGTGCGTTCGCGCCGCAGATTGCAGTAGACGTTGAAGTAGCTCAACGCCAATTCGCGCAGCGAGCGATAGATCGGCTCGCGCCAGCGGCATCCGGTGTAGTTCGACTTGGCGACGGCGCCCCAACAGCCCTTCTCGCGAAAGACGGCGATGACATGGTCGGTGTCGCGCTCCGCCTCAAAATCAAGGAGCAAGGGAGGGTATCCATTGACGCGCAAAGCCGCGGCCGCGAAGATTGCCCCTTCCAGGCAATGCGCGGTCTGTTCGGCAAGCACACGCCTCGGAGACCAGGCGGTATCGGCGAGGTGGTAGGGCGCATCATCGAGAAACTGCTGGATTCCATGTGGGTCCTTCATGCTGCGCAGCTTCCGCAGTTCGCTCGCCGTGAAGCCGAAGGTGTCAGGTTTCATCGTTGCTGGTGAGTTCGTCTGCTCCTTGTATTCGGAAGTGTAGCGTAGGGAGACGCAATCGGAACTTGCATGGAGGCCCAGGGGTATCGCTGCTGACATCAGGCTGGTGCAGCGACTGTGGCTGGCCAGGAGAACATACGGAGCCATGGAGTCTGCCGCAACTGCTGCTGGTATCCCGGGCCTGGTCTCGACTCGCATCGAGATGAACTCCGCTATACTTACCCAGCAACTTGATTGCTCCAGAGCGTGACTTGGATTCATCGCTGGATGAGATCAATTGAGCGCCAACGACTTAGGGCTGAGAACGTGCGTTCCATTCGGCCGGGGCACGGTTCACATACGCGCCATCTGCGGAGGTAATTGGGAGGCACGCTGCTTGCGACGTTGAGCGGGGGACTCCCCTGAGCTGGGACTTGGTCGACTCGCAATGAGAATCGTCAGTCCTTTGTTGAAACATGCGGTGTATCCGTTGCTGGGCAAGGCCGGAGCTTTTCGCCGCTCCTCCGCGAAAGGCCTCGCTGTTGTGACCTATCACGGCATACGGCCGGCAGGGTACGAACCATCCGATCCGACACTAGACGGAAACCTGATTACAGCCGATATGTTTCGCCGGCATTTGCGCCTGCTCAAGACACACTACAACGTCATATTTCCGGAGGAGATGCCGCGTTGGCGTGAGGGGGGTGGGGAGTTTCCTCCGAGGGCTGTTCTTCTTACCTGTGATGACGGACTGCTGAACAACCTGACGGAGATGCTGCCCATCCTCGAAGAGGAAAAAGTGCGGTGTTTGTTCTTCGTCACCGGAGCGTCGGCCACCGAGGAGCGAGGCACGCTTTGGTATGAAGAATTGTTTCTTATTTTTCTCAGGGCACCTGGTGGACACTTTACGATTTCGTGTAAGGGTACTGAGGTTGCCGGAGAACTTGGAACGCCGACACAGCGACTCGCCGCCTGGTGGACCTGCGTCAAACGGCTTTCGCAGTTGGGCGCTGAAGCTCGAAGCGCCTTCCTCCAACTCGCATGCAGCCACTTTGGGTTGAGTCGTCCGGAAAAATCGGCGCAGGCGGAGGATCCTATGGCGCCTCGATTTCAGCTTCTCACGCGTGGCGAACTGCGACGACTCGTCGACGCAGGAATGACCATCGGTGCGCACACGCTCAGCCATCCCATGCTCTCCCAGGCTCCGCTTGACTTGGCATGGTCTGAGATTGCCGAGATTCGCGTTCGTCTTGAGGCCGCGGTGGGGAAAGAAGTCTGGGCGCTGGCCTATCCGTTTGGCAGTCCGGAGTCTGTGACGCCTGAGATTCTGGCTATGGCGAAGAAGGCGGGCTACGCCGCCGCTTTTCTAAACTACGGCGGTGGGCTCGGAGTCGAGCTGCCGGCATATGCGATTCCGCGCATTCACGTTACCGCACAGATGAACCTCGGCGAATTCGAAGCCCATCTGTCCGGTTTCCATGCTTCACTGCAACGGCGCGCGTTCCGCACCTCGCCGAAGAGCCTCCAGATGGCGCGAGATTGAGTGAGCGTCGTATCGAATCCGGCCGAGTTGAGAAGTGCGGGGCGGCGATGGTCCACGGGCCAGCCCGAGAGCGGGACAGATTGGTACTATTACGTATTCGCAAAAGTGTTGACTATCGGGTGAATGCAGAAATTGCGTCTCGTTGTGCTTAGACAAATTCCGGAAGATCCTCACCTCCGCCAACAGTGGAACGCATTGGTAGATCAAGTGGATCAGCCCCAGGTTTTTTATACGTACGAATGGGCGCTGGCGGTGCAGCGTGCGTATTCCGCGACATTGCGGCCACTGCTTTTTCTGGCGTATGACGAGCAGGCAACCTTGAGCGGGGTGGCGGCGCTGGCTACCACGCCTGCAGGCGATGAGGCTTCGTTCCTGTGCGCGACCACCGGCGACTATTGCGACTTTCTGAGCCTGCCGGGGAAGCAGTCTGCTTTTGTGGTCGAGGTGCTGGCAGAGTTGAGAAAGCAGGGCATTCGCAACATCACGCTGACCAACCTGCCGGCGGACTCCACCACGGTTGCGGCGATCAGGCAGGGCGCGAAACGCTACCACTATCACCGGTTCGCGCGCACGGCCTACGTGTGTTCGCAAGTGTCACTGGGTGAACTGGAGCGGGGAGAGGGAGGGAAGCCGCTCCTGCCCCGCAAGAAAATGGTGCGCCGCTTTTTGAATGCGATGGGGCGCGAAGCACCGGTACGCATCGAGCACGCGCGGTCCTGGGATGCCGTCGAACCTGTCTTGCCACAGTTCATGCAGACGCACGTGGCCCGGTTCCTGTTCACCCAACGCATCAGCAACATGGCGCGGGCGGAACGCCGCGCCTTTCTGACAGAGCTGGCGAAGTTGCTCTCCGGGTCGGGCTGGCTCGCTCTTACCCGGCTGCTTTCCGGGGAGAAGGCGCTAGCCTGGAACTACGGCTTCCAATTTCACGGCACATGGTTTTGGTACCAGCCGACTTTCGACAGCGATCTGGAAAAGTATTCGCCTGGTTTTTGTCTGCTGACGAAGCTGGTTGAAGATGCGGCTGAAAATACTGCGCTGAAGACGCTCGATATGGGTCTTGGCGCGGAGGAATACAAGGACCGGCTCGCCAATCACACCCGCGAGACTCTCTACGTAACGTTGAAGAGCTCTGTGGGCGCTCATCTGCGCGAGATCGCCCGCAATCGAGCCTCCGCAATTGTGCAACGGTCTCCGAGGGTGGAAGTGGCGGCGCGCGCGATGTTGGCGAGGCTACGGCGCGCGCAGGAGAATTTCCGGCACCGAGGGATGGGACAAAACGCCACTTGGTTAGGGAAGCGATTGCGCGGGTTGCTCTGGTCGAAGACCGAAGTCTACTTCTATGAATGGAGCGGTCCGACTCATTCGGAGCCGGGAGCAATGAAGCTGCGATCGCTCAGTCTGGATCAGCTGGCGGCGGCGACATGTCGATACGTGGACGATCCCGCAACGCTTACTTATCTGCTGCGGTCTGCCCACAGGTTGCGACAAGGAAATGTGGAGGGCTTTGCCCTTGTCGATTCCGCGGGAAAATCTGTTCACTTTGCATGGACCAGCGCCTTCGATGGATTCTTTGTGGCGGAGCTGAACACCAAGGTGGACGCGCCATTGGCTGAATGCGTCATGCTCTTTGACTGCTGGACTCCATCGGCTGAGCGCGGCCAAGGCCACTACGGGCAAGCGATCGCGCTGATCGCGCAGGAAATGACGGCGCGGGGAAAGCGACCCTGGATTTTCAGTGCTGGATCAAACCTATCCTCGATTCGCGGGTTGGAGAAAAGTGGATTCAAACGGCGCTACTGCTTGATCTGGCAAAGATCTCTGTGGTGGCAGAGAGTGAAGGGCAAGACTCCGATCTACAGCGACGTACCAGCGGCGGAGGTCTCGGCTCGGGTATAGGTTTGCAGACGCCTTTATTTCATGAGTGCTCTCCTTATACATGGCGCCGTTTATGACGGTGGCGAACGTCGTGCTGATCCCGGTCTGGGGGATTGTTGGCGCCGCGATAGCAGCGGCGATCACCAATGCCGGGACGAATGCGTGGAATTTACTGGAGGTGCGCAAGGTGCCATGCTTGTCGCCCTTCAGTCGCAGTTATGCGTGCTTGTCTTTCCGGGCGTCACGGCGGTGCTCGTTGCGATGCTCCTGAAACATGAAGCGGGCATCTTTCGGCACGAGAGGTTGGCGATCGCAACCAGCCCGTTAGGGACGTACGCGGCTTTTGCCGGCGTCGTTGCTGTGCTTGGTCGGGATGAGGATGATCGCCTGATCGCCGGAGCAATGTGGAGTCGGAGTCGACAGTCGCTGGCGAATTTGAGAGGGATGGAGTCGTGACGGAAATGCGCACTGTGAACCTGCCGGAAGATTTATGTGTCCGAGCCGAGAAAAAGTTTGGCGAAAAGTTTGGCAACCTGGAGAAACTGCTGGAATACGTTCTCCAAGACTTACTGCGTGATGACGCAGCTCAAGCCGATGAAGGGGAACAGCACATCATTGAACAAAGACTGAAGGAACTGGGTTACTTATGACATCGCACCGTGCTGCTTTGGGGTTTGACAAGGGGGGGCTGGGCATGTGGTTTCGGTGAACCTAAGGCTTGACGACTGCGGATTCTGTTGATTGTCAATTGGCCAGAGTCGTCTTCGCACGTTAGGTTTCATCTCCAGGTTGCGGCGCGGTCTGAGGCGGTCTCCGCGGTCGTGAATATAGGACAATAAGCAGTGAGTGTTGCGGAGTTTCAGATGCTGCCGCTTATTCGGAATCAGTGTTTGTCTCCGACCAGATTACTTCTACCTAAGCAATGCTGAACTACCCGCGAAAAGTCTGGCATCGGATTCGAGAGTTTTTGCCAGTCAAGGGTTTTTGTTTTGACCGGCCAATCGTTCTCTTCCAGAGTGACGACTGGGGCCGCGCGGGACTGCGTGATCGGGAAGGGTTCGAGCAGCTCCGATCCGCAGGCCTCGAGTTGGGCGAGCGCCCGTACGACTACTACACCCTCGAAACTGGCGAAGATATTTCTGCGTTGCGCCATGTGCTTCGCCGTCACCGCGATTCCACCGGGCGCCCACCGTGTATGGGCCTGAATTTCGTTGTTGCGAACCTTGATTTGAAGAGAATGGAAGGGCGCGGTTTGGGGGAGATTCATCTACTTCCATTGGCGGAAGGGCTACCGGATGGTTGGAATCGGCCTGGTCTTCTGCAGGCCTACCGCGATTGTGTCGGAGAAGGTTGTTTCTATCCGGCATTGCATGGAACCACGCATTTCTGCCGTCCAGCGGTGGAACGATACATGAACGATGCCGGTGAGCGGGGCGAACTTCTTCGGCAGCTTTGGCATGCGGGCACGCCGTACATTCACTGGCGCATGCCCTGGATCGGGTACGAATATTGGGATCCGGAGAAGCCCCAAGATGAGCGTTTTCTTTCGGCTACAATTCAGACCGAACTGATCGGCTGTGCGGTAGGAGCATTCGCGAAGTTTTTTTCAGCGGTTCCGCGTTCGGCTTGCGCTCCCGGTTACCGTGCGAACCGCGACACTCACCGTGCGTGGGCGGAGTATGGAATTCGGGTGGCTCAAAACGGCTCAGGAAGCTTGACACCACCTCACAGCGACCGGCATGGGATGCTGCAGCTTTACCGGAACGTTGATTTCGAACCGGCTGTCGATCCTGCATTTTCTGTCGAGAGATGCGTGCGCGATGCCGAAGACTGCTTCGCGCTTGGGATTCCTGCGATCATCTCGGTGCATTCCATCAACTTTCATTCGTCGGTGAAAGACTTTCGCAGCCGTACTGTCGAAGTTCTGGACCAGTTCCTTTCAGCGCTGGAGGCGAAGCACGCCGATGTGCTGTATCTTCACGATGAGGATCTCTATAACCTCGTGAGTAAGGGCACCTACGACAATCCCGGCGGAGCCGTGCGCGTGAACGTGATACAGAAGAGCTTTACTAAGACCCAGCTCTCAAAGCGGCAGATATCGCAATGACGTCTCGCAAATCAGTGGTGTTGGTCACGGTCGATTGCCTTCGAGCGGACCATGTCGGCTTTATGGGTTATGACCGTCCAACCACGCCGTTTCTAGATTTGCTTGCGGCCGACAGCTTCGTCGTTCCCACTGCGATCGTGGCAGGAGCACCCACTTACTACTCATTTCCAGCAATCTTAGCTTCGCGGTACTCACTGGCGCTTGGGCGAGACGTGCTGGGACTTGCCCCGGGAGAACCGAATCTAGCCTCCGCTTTCACGCAAGCGGGGTACACGACCGCTGCGTTCGGCGCCGCCAATCCCTACATTTCGTCGCGCTTTGGCTATGAGCAGGGATTCGACACGTTCCGCGACTTCCTCGATGCACCGCCGGCTCCACTTTCCGACACTGCGCCGACTGCAATTGGCCGTAACGGCTGGGCGAGCAGGCTAAATCGCAAACTGCAAGCCATACGCAATGCTTTGGGCCCGCTCGGCTCGGCTTATGACGAACTCTATTTTCAATATTGCCAGCGCTTTGCTTCGCCGGCGCCAGGCTCGCTTGACACACTTCGACGATTCCCCGCTGCAGATGTCATCGTAGATCAGGCGCAAGCATGGTTGGCCTCGATCGGGGATGCGCCGTTCTTCCTGTGGCTGCATCTGATGGACCCGCACTCGCCCTACTATCCGACCGAGAATGCGGTTGAACTTATGGGAGGTGCTCCGCTGACGCCATTTCGAGCGCGGTATCTGAATTCGTCCTGGAACCGGTCCGACCTTGGGCCTAGTCGCCTGCACCGATATCGTGACGACGTGGTTGCTCTGTACGATTCCGGAGTTCGCTGGGTGGATGCGCAAATGGAACGACTGGTGGAAGGGTTGCGGCGTTCCGGACTGTGGGACGGCTGCATTTTTGCTTTCACCGCGGATCACGGGGAAGAGTTTCTGGATCACGGAGGCCGCTATCATCCTCCTTCCCGGTTAATGGAGGAATTGATTCACGTGCCATTGCTGGTCCGTGTGCCGGACGCAGCGAAAAGGGAAGTCTTCCGATCTCCATTCAGCATGCTCCATCTTTCGCCGACTTTGCTGGATGCAGCCGATGTGCCTATTCCTTCTGCATTTCAGGGGCGCAGCCTTTGGGAGCAGTTGCGTGAAGGCAGAAACGGTGAAGAGGTTGCGATATCCGAATCTGTCGCGGATTGTACAAATCCGTTTCGGCCCGAGAATCGGCTTGGACCGCGTGTGCTTGCGGTCCGTGAACACCGCTTCAAGCTCGTGATCCATTTCGAGCCGCGCGCGGAATATCTTTACGACCTGGAAGCCGATCCGCACGAGCGAGCGCCACTTCCGGCGTCGGCGGAAAAGCCGGCGCGCCGTCGCTTGCTGGAACGCGCGCGGGTGCACGTTCAACGTTCGATCAGCGGACGCGATAACGGCACCCGGATGCGAGCGCGGCTGCGAGAACTTCGGCTAGAATGGGGAAAACCAGCAGACAAGGCTGCGCCACTGGCCTCCTGATCGAATCCTGGCGTCTACCTTACAGCAAAAATGATTACGGTCTTCACCCCTTCATTTGCGGACGAGGCAGGCATCAACGCGCAGAATCTGACGGTCAAGGAGATCGTAGCTCGCCTGACGCCGGAGAAATTTCGGGTGTTCCGGTTGTATGAATCGGCTCCCGATGTGCGCATCACGACGCGGCCCAACACCCGGCTGTCGCGCTGGCGGCGGCGATGAGTTTCACCGCCAACCCGGATCCTGTGGCACGCGGCATGCACGTGCTGACCCTGACTCCCTTCTATCCCACGAGCTGCCATGACGCCAACGGTTGCTTTGTTTCGGAACCGCTGGAGTGGCTGAGCAGACTAGGGATCCAAAACACGGTCTTGGCGGTTCAGCCCTTTTATCGTGAGAAAGCGCAAGTCCGAGAGTCTGTCGTGCCAGCAGAATGGCTGCGCTATTTTTCGTTGCCGGGCGGGTTTGGACTCCCCAGCGCCGGTGCGTTCCTGTTCGCTCGGATCGTTGCCAGTGTGCGGGAACTACATAGGCGCGAGCCGATTGCTGTCATCCACGCCCATGGTCCGCTGCCGTGTGGTCATGCCGCGATGCTGTTGAGTGCGGAACTGGGCATTCCGTACGCTGTTTCGGTACATGGGCTGGATGCCTTTTCTACTGTGCAAGTGACCGGACGCGCCGGGGAATGGTGTAGCCGGATTTCACAGCGCGTTTACAAGAACTCGCGACGCGCAATTTGCATCAGCGAGCACGTGCGCGAACGGGTTCTCGAACGGACAGGTAGCAGTTGTAGGACGTCTGTCGTGTATAACGGTGTTGATCCGGAACTATTTACTCCGGCAGGTCAGGCGTCTGCCGGCGCGGTCACCATTGTCAGCGTCGGCAATCTGATTCCGATCAAAGGGCATGATTTGCTCGTCCGCGCCGCGGCTTCTCTTGCTCCCGAATTTCCGGAGTTGCGTTTGCAGATCATTGGCGACGGTACGGAGCGAGACCGCCTGCAAGCTCTGGCTGCGCAGCTCCATGTCAACGACCGCGTATTCTTTCTGGGACGCCAGTCTCGCAAACAAGTTGCGGCAGCGATGCAGCGATGCACACTATTCGCCCTGCCCAGCCGATATGAGGGTCTCGGCTGTGTGTATTTGGAAGCCATGTCTTGCGGCAAGCCGGTGATCGGCTGCCGCGAACAGGGAATCGCCGAGATCATTCAGCACGGTTCGAATGGTTTCCTGGTCGGCCCGGGCAACGAGAAGGAGCTGACTCTCGCCATCGGGATGCTATTGCGCGATCCACGACGCCGGGACAGCCTCGGAATGTTGGCGCGTGACACCATCCTCGACCGGCTCACCCTGTCGCATCAAGCCGACGCGCTGGCGCGGATTTACCGGGAGTCGGTGCAATGAAACGGCGACTCGTGATCCTGACGGAGATCATCTCTCCTTACCGCATTCCGCTGTTCAATGCGTTAGTTCAAGAAGAAGGAATCGATCCCTACGTAATTTTCCTGTCGGAGACGGATCCCGCGTTGCGCCAATGGCGCGTGTACAAAGAGGAGATTCGCTTTCCGTATTGCGTGCTCCCGTCGTGGCGGAGAAGAGTTGGAGGATACAATGCCTTGCTGAACCGCGGTCTCAATCGCGCCTTAGGATCAGCCAGGCCGGATGTGATCCTTTGCGGGGGGTACAGTTATGTGGCTTCCTGGCAGGCGCTGGCGTGGGCGAAGTCTCACCATGTCCCTTTTTTTCTCTGGTCAGAAAGTGTCCTTCAGGACCGCCGTAACGGACATGCCGTGGTGGAATTTTTGAAAAATCAGTTCCTGCGAAAATGCGATGGTTTTGTTGTGCCGGGAACGTCGGCCCGGGAGTATCTTCTGGCGCAAGGAATTGATGGATGCGCCGTCTTTACTGCGCCCAACGCCGTGGACAATGAGTTCTTCGCTCATGCAGCAGACGCTGCCCGGCAGAACGAGGGCACGAAGCGGAGCGAACTAAGTTTGCCCGAGAGGTATTTTCTCTTTGTCGGCCGGCTGGTGTGGGAAAAGGGAGTTCTTGATCTGCTTGCGGCTTATGCCAAACTCGATGCGGAAACCAGACAGAAGGTCGGGTTGGTATTCGTCGGTGAAGGGAAGGTGAAGCGATGGCATCCAGTTTGCCAGTGGTTGTTAGTCGAGTCGCTGGATGTATAACCGACCTCATACGCGAGCGCTGGAATGGGATGCTGGTATCCGCCGGCGATGTTCCATCGCTTTCTAGTACGATGCAATTGCTGGCTAGCCAGCCCGATCTGGTAGCGAGTATGGGTGCTCACAGCCGCGAACACATCCGGCAATATTCGCCGGAAGCCTGGAGCGCTGGCCTGGCGCGGGGGGTTGAGTCCGCGGGCCGCGGATGATTTGAGTCGCTCCGACCCAATGATGCGTCTGTTCATCAATTCCCTTGCGGCCAGCGCGGGTGGCGGACTCACTTATATTCGCAACGTTGTGCCGCATCTGGCGGTCAGGCCGGACCTGCGGGTCACGATCGCGCTCAGTTCTGACCTTCGGAAAGAATTCCGGGAGTTCAGCAATATCAACTTCCTGGAAATCGACGGTACTGTGAGTTGGCGTTTCTGGCACGAGCAGTCCACTTTGCCAAGACTGATTCGGTCTTGCCAGGCAGATGTCCTGCTGTCCACGGGAAACTTTGCATTGCGCAGGCCCGGCGTTCCCCAGATTCTGCTGTCGCGTAATTCGGTTTATACGTCTGCTGACTTTTACCGTGACTTGCGGGCTCGCCACGAATACCGCATCTGGGTGGATACGCACCTCAGGGCTGTGCTGGCGAGGAGGTCGATTCTCTGGGCAGATTGCACGGTTGCACCAAGCGAGGCTTTTGCCGCGGAACTGCGGCGCTGGACGGGAAAGCCAATCCATCCAATTCATCATGGGTTTGATCGCGAAGCTTTCTTCTGCGACACGACTCCGCTCGCAGCCGACGTGCAGGCGCGGTTGGAAGGTACTGACCCCGCCATACGACTTCTCTTTGTCAGCCATTACAACTACTACCGGAATTTCGAAACTTTGATTCGTGCTTTGCCGTTGCTTCGCCGGTTGCTGCCAGGCCGGACGGTTCGTCTCTTCTTGACGTGTAAGTTGCGTGCTGGCGAGAATCCAGGATCCTATGACCCGCACGCAGCGGCGGAGTTGGTGAAGGAACTCAGCGTTTCCGACATGGTGGTCGAGTTGGGCGCCATTCCATACGGGCAACTTCATCAACTGTATCGTCAGTCAAACGTTTACGTGACTCCGGCGTACACCGAGACATTTGCTCATCCGCTGGTGGAAGCTATGGCGTGCGGACTGCCAATCGTCGCCTCTGACCTCGCTGTCCACCGGGAGATCTGTGGGGATGCGGCGATTTACTTTCCACGTTTCTCAGCACAGGTGCTAGCTGAGCAAATTGCTGAAATTGTCCAATCGAAGGACTTGGCCAACCAGCTATCTCAGGCGGGAGGGACGCGCTCAACTGCATTCAGCTGGAGGCAACATGTGGACGAACTCATTTCGCTGGCCTCGAGCGTTTTGGAGAAGACGATTCGCAGCTAGGTGGACAATGACGTCATTCGACTGACGTCAAGGATGGCAAACGGCTTGCCCCTTGGAGACGGTCTTCTTCACGACCCGGCAAACCTCTTCGATTGCCTCGGTAGATAGTTCAGGGTACATCGGCAGGGAGAGTACTTGCTTCGATGCAGCTTCAGCAACGGGAAACGAATTCACACCGTAACCCAGATCGGCAAATGCAGGCTGGAGATGTGCGGGAACTGGATAGTGAACGGCAGTCTGAATCCCTTTTGCTTCCAATTTAGCCTGGAGGCTGTCGCGCTCCTTAGTCCGAACTGTGTACACGTGATAGACATGCCGCGCCCAACCCATCTGCTTCGGGATCTCCAAGCCCCAGCCTGCTAACAATTCGTTGTATTCCATGGCATGCATACGGCGTGCTTCCGTCCACTCTTCCAGATGCCCTAGCTTCACCCGAAGGATGGCGCCTTGCAACGCCTCCATTCGATAGTTGAAGGCCCGCAGAATGTGGTGGTACTTGCGGTCCTGCCCCCAGTCCCGCAGCATGCGAATCGTACGCGCGTACTCGGGATTGTTCGTGGTTACCGCGCCTCCCTCTCCGTAAGCTCCAAGATTCTTTCCGGGATAGAAACTGAAGCAGCCGATGTCGCCGAGATTACCTGCAGGTCTCCCTCCGTATTTCGCCCCGTGTGCCTGCGCGGCATCTTCGATGACCACCAGTCCATGACGGCGCGCCACCTCGACGATCGGAGCCATGTCCGCGGTCTGTCCGTAAAGATGAACCGGGAGAATGGCCTTGGTGCGAGGCGTAATCGCCTTCTCAATCCCTTCTGGATCAAGCGTGAACAAAGAAGGATCAATGTCGACGAGCACTGCCCGCGCCCCAACATAGCCAATTGCCGCCACGCTGGCGATAAATGTGAAGGGCACGGTGATTACTTCATCGCCTGGACCCACTCCCGCGGCCAGCAGAGCCAGGTGCAATGCGCTGGTTCCGGAATTCAGCGCGATGCACTCCGTAGTTCCGCAATAGGCGGCGAACTCTTCTTCAAAGGCAGCTACGTCGGTGCCGAGTACGAAGTGGCCGCTCTCCAGCACTCCGGCGATGGCCGCATCGATCTCTGGCTTGATGCTGTGGTACTGCGCCTTCAGGTCTAGAAGCGGTATTCTGACGCGGGATACTGTCATATGGGCAGTGGCTACGGAACCTCTCATTCTATCGAATGTTGTTCAACTACAGAACCATGAGCCTGTCTGGAAAGCATTGACAGCAACCGTCGCAGTAGACCGGGAACTTCTTACTTGTGACTTCTCCATGTAATCTGACGATGTGAATCCTTTCGGCTCATCGATCCGTTCGCTCTTTCTAGAAGGCCCGGTTGGCAGGCTTGAGGCGCTGCTGAACACGGGGTCTGAAGACGCGACGCACGCCGCGGTGGTTTGCCACCCCCATCCGTTGTTTGGGGGTACGCTGCACAACAAGGTCGTGTTCCATACCATGAAGGCGTTGAACAGCTTTGGATTCCCCGTGCTGCGCTTCAACTTCCGCGGGACCGGTTTGAGCGAGGGCGAACACGATCACGGCAACGGAGAAGTCGACGATGTGCGGCCCGCGCTCGACTGGCTTGAGGTGGAGTTTCACCTGCCGCTGGTGTTTGCGGGATTCTCATTTGGCGCCGCGGTTGGCCTGCGGGCGGCCTGTCCCGATGCACGCGTGAAGGCGCTGATCGGCGTTGGAGTTCCGGCGATCCCCGTGGCGGCGGATACCGAAGAGCCGCGCGTCTACAACCTCGACTTCCTGCAAGATTGCGCGAAACCGAAGTTGTTTGTCAGTGGGGCCCGGGACCCGTTCGGCCCGCGTGCGAAGCTGGAGTCGCTGGTGGCGGCTGTTCCGCAGCCGAAGAAGTTGGTAGTCGTTGAGGGTGCGGATCATTTTTTTGAAGGCAGGTTGCGGGAGTTGAGGGAAGCGATCGAGGCGTGGGTGAAACAAACTCTCGGCTCTCACCCTTCCTGACCCTAATATCTGAGCGCCCGGTCTTTATAATCCTTGCCATGTCCGCAGGCGCCGATCGCGAAGGTCAGTTTCGCCGCATGCGCGAGACCGCACGCGAAATTTTCCAGCAGGCCCTTGCTGAGGCCTCCATTGACAGGGCATTCGCTCAACACGTGCATTGCGAGCATGGGGTACTGCGCGTCCGTGAAGACCTTTACGACTTGCAGGCTTATTCGAATGCCTTCGTTATTTCGATTGGCAAGGCTGGGCACACGATGGTGCAGGCCTTAACCGAGCAGCTCGGTTCTTCGCTCGAAGGCATCGTGGCAACCTCGGTGGAGCGGTCCACGCAGGTGCGCGGTTTTCGCTATTTCCGCGGTGGACATCCTACGCCGAATGCAGAGTCCATCCAGGCGGCGAGTGCGATGCTGAAGGCACTCGAGGCGCAAACGGAGTCGTCGCTGGTCATCTTTCTACTGAGTGGTGGGGGGTCGTCGATCGTGGAGAAGCCGATTGACGATGAAATCTCACTCGACGACTTGGTCGCGACCTACTCAGTACTGGTACACTCTGGCGCGCCCATCGCCGACATCAACACGATTCGCAAACATCTTTCTTCTGTCAAGGGTGGACGCCTCGCACGGAGGGCGTTTCCGGCACAGCAGGTTTCGCTGCTGCGATGATCCAGTTTTCCACCGTTCGCGGTGGTGGCTGTTGTTATCGAACCAAACGGCCGTGGAGCAGGCGCAGGCCGCAGCCGAGGCTGCGGGATTTGTGGTGCGAGTGGATAATTCTTGTGATGACTGGGACTACGAGCGAGCAGCGGAATATTTGTTGACCCGGCTCCGCGATCTCAAGAAAGAGTTCGGCCGCGTCTGTCTGATCTCGGGAGGAGAGGTGACGGTGAAGGTCACGAACGGCGGCATGGGCGGACGCAATCAGCAGTTCGCGCTGGCGTGCGCAACGAAGATCAGCGGCGAGAGTGTTACTGTGCTCAGCGCAGGGACGGACGGGATCGATGGCAACAGTCCGGCCGCGGGTGCTTTGGCCGACGGCATGACTCTTGAGCGAGCCCGCGTCCGAGGACTTGAGGCTGGCATAGCACTCGAGAGATTTGATGCTTACCCGTTCTTTCAGGCACTGGGCGATGCGATCGAGACGGGGCCGACCGGGAACAACCTGCGCGATCTGCGAATCCTGATGGCTTACTAGCTCCGAGCAGCGCTTTCAGGAACTACTTGGGCGACATCGGTCTGCTCAGCCAGATTTCTGGCTAGGCACGTTGATTTAGTGATCTCGTGCGCAGCCGCTACACCCTTGCGGTGCTGCGTGTGGAGTTTTGCCCGCGCGGGGGCAGCCGTGTTGGCTGTCCCTGCACGGGCTGTAGGTCACTCGCGCTAGGCGCTCTTCTGCACGGGCATCTTGGCCATGGCTTCGTCCATTCCGCGCTTCATTTCTTCCATGGACAGGTCTGCGGTGTGCGTGGCCATTGACCATTTGTGGCCGAACGGATCCCTCAGCTTGCCGTAGCGGTCTCCCCAGAACATGTCGCCGACCGGCATTTCTACGGTGGCTCCGGCTTTCACCGCGCGATCGAAGGCGGAATCAACGTCTTCGACATAAATGTGCAGGCCCATGCCGGCGCCACCCGTGGATTGTGGGGACAAAGCACCGAACTCGGGAAATTCGTCGGACAGCATAACGATGGAATCACCGATGAGCAGTTCGGCATGCATGACTTTGCCGTCCGGACCTTTCATGACGCCTCTTTCCTTGGCGCCGAAGGCCTGCTTGTAGAAATCGATGGCGCGGGCGGCGTCGCGCACGGTCATGAACGGGGTAATGGAGTGGTAACCATCGGGTATGGGCTTTGTGGGCATGACGACCTCCTCTTGTAAGTTCGCGGCAGGAAGTTTACCACCAAAAGCGCAGGCCCGCGGATCGACAAAAGAGCGCTATAGAATTAAGCCAGATCGGCAAAACAAATGAGTCGAAGTGTGTGAGAAATGCGGGTCAGAAGAACTTCGTAACACCCTCTTCGAGCACGAAGACCCGGTCCTTAACCCCCGCTTTGCGGGCCTCCTGATCGAGCAACTGCAGCGGCTCATCGATGGGTTCGTGCGAGAGACGGAAGGTGCCGTAGTGCATAGGGACCATCCAGCGGGCATTGAGGTCGACGAAGGCGCGGGTGGCATCGGCAGGATTAGCGTGCACGTTGCGGAATTGCGGCGGATTGTATGCCCCGATGGGGAGCAGCGCGAGCTCGGGCGACAGGCGGCGTCCGATCTCGCGGAAGCCGGAAAAATATGCGGTATCGCCGGCATGATACACCGAGTGCCTGCCGGCCTGAAGCACGAAACCGCCGTAGCCGCGATGTGAATCCTTCAGAATGCGAGCGCCCCAATGCCGTGATGGCACATGCGTCACCGCCACGCTGCCGTGACGGGAACTGTTCCACCAGTCGAGCTCGATAATCTCGGAAAAGCCGAGGTCGGAGACGAGATCCGAAACGTGGCTGGGGACGATGATGGCTGGAGCAGTCCCACGGGTCTGCAGGTTGTTCTGTACGATGGCGCGCAGCGAGGGACGATGTAAATGATCAAAGTGCGCGTGCGTTACCAGGACCATGTCGATGGGCGGCAGGTCGCGGACGCGCAATCCCGGTCGGCGCAATCTCTTGAGTACGAAAAGCCAGCGGGCGAAATTGGGATCGATGACGACACTGCGACCGCCAATCTGCACGAAGAAGCTGGCGTGTCCGATGAAGGTCACGCCGAGTTCTCCATTACTGGCGAGCCGTGGCGTGTGAGTTTCACCGCAGCGTGGCGTAACGGCCGAGTGGCGGACCAGGCGTCCGAACTGGCTGGCGCGTTTACGCAGGGCCGGATTGCGAAGCGTTGCTTTGATCATCCTGCTACAGAGCCCGAGGCTGTTCCATCCGTCGTCAAATGTGAGTCAGGAAGGGGAGCCAGCGTTCGATACTACCTTTGTTGCTGCCGGGTGCGGAGTGCGAACGCAACCGCTCCGCATCTTACATCGCGGCTTGCTTAATAGATGAGCAATTAAGGTCGCCGGGTCTATTTTAGTTCAGATGGCTCATTTTTGGTTCCGACGGTCAAGTTGGAAAAGTTACTGTGGAAACTAAGAGTTCCTGAGAGCTCATCCGCCGGAGGGACCGTGAGGCAAGGGTTTTCACCGGACGAAATTAAAGATGAAAACAGCAGAGGGGGGATGAAATAATCGTTCCTCAAGCGACATCCGATACGAGAAAAGGAAGAGGCTGAGAATGCGCGTAGCTTTTTTAGGGTTGGGAATCATGGGACATTCCATGGCGACGAATCTTACCAAGGCGGGACACGAAGTGACGGTGTGGAATCGCACGCCGGGAAAAGTGGTGGAAGGTGCGAACATCGCTCCGACTCCCGCGGCCGCGGCGCAGGGCGCGGAAGTGGTTTGGATGTGCGTTTCCGACACGGACGCGGTGGAGACCGTGGTCTTTGGGCGCGACGGTGTGGAGCAGTCGTTGATGGAGGGCATGATCATCGCGGACTCGAGCACTATCTCTCCCGCGGCAACGCAGAAATTTGCTGAACGCGTGGCTGCAAAGGGCGTCGCATGGGTAGACACCCCGATGACCGGATCGAAGATTGGCGCGCGGGATGGGACGCTGGTCTTCATCGTGGGCGGAGAGGAATCGCAGATCGAGCGCCTGAAGCCGCTGTTCGCCGCGATGGGAAAGAAGATCTTCCGCATGGGGGAGACCAGCAAGGGGCAGGCCACGAAGCTTGCCATGAACCTTCAAATCGCAGTGATCTTCGAGGGATTCGCGGAGGCGTTAACGCTCGCGACGAAACTGGGTGTGGACGCCGAGAAACTGCTGCAACTGATCGACGCCACTATGGTGCGATCGGGGGTGGTCGAATACAAAGCGCCGTTCATTCTGAATCGCGACTTTACTCCGAATTTTCCGCTGCGGCTGATGCATAAGGATATCCGGTTGACTCTTGAGGCGGCGAAGGAGGTACGCGTAAAGCTCCCGGCGCTCGAGACCGTGGAAGAGATCTACGAAATGGCCACAGAGGATGGTAACCAGGATCTGGATTATGCCGCCACGTTGACTCTTCTGGAGAAGTGGGCGGGAGTCCAGGTGAAGGGGAAGGTTGCTGCGTAGAGAACGCTACGGACACCGGGTCAGCAGTCGGCTTTCGCTCTTTGGCGAAAGCGCGGAGAAGATCAGTTCAATTCTTGCAAGAACTTAATCCTGCAGGACCTTCGCAAAAACGTCGTGATCCACGTTGCCGCCGCTGATGACCAGACCCACCCGCTTGTCCTTCAACGACCGCTTCTCCTTCAGGGCCGCGGCCAGTCCCGCCGCTCCGGCTCCTTCGACGACGTTGTGAGTGTCGACAAAGTAGATCTTCATGGCCTGACGAAGCTCTTCTTCGGTGACGCGCACGATGTGATCGACATTCTGCAGAATCACAGCAAGCGATTCTTCATGGGGAACACGGCAAGCCATTCCGTCGCCAAGAAGTGTGGTCACCGGGGCTGAGACGCTGCGCCCAGCCTCAAACGAAAGCGCATATGCGGGCGCGCCATCAGCGACCACGCCCACAATTTTCGTCTTCAGATTCAGTCCGTTGCGAACAGCGCAGCAGGAACAGATTCCCGAGCCTTGCCCGATCGGCACATAGACGGTGTCCACATCGGAGACGGCGGAGAAGAACTCAATCCAGTAGGTCGCCACGCCCTTGACGATGTTGTGATGGTATGGGGGAACGAAATGCCAGCTGTGCTCGTCGGCCAGCTTTTGTGAATGCTCTTTCGCTTCCTGATAATCGCTGCCGAACTCGATCAGGTTCGCGCCCTGTGCCCGCATGGCCGCGTTTTTCTCGCGGCTGTTGCCGTGCGGCACGACCAGGTGGGCGGGCACATTGAACCGGCGTGCGGCGAGGGCGACGGACTGGCCGTGATTGCCGCGAGTGGCGGTAACCAGACCCGTGATGCCGCTGGTTCCGCGAAACAGTTCTGCCGCATAAACCACGGCGGTACGGGCCTTGAAGGCGCCGATCGGGGTGTGGTTCTCATGTTTCACCCATACTTCGGTTCCAAGCCCTTGGCACAGCAGAGGCCACACAATTTGCGGCGTGGGCTGCATCACCGAATACACAAGTTCCTGGGCCGCTCTGACTTCGTCAATTGTGGGTAGGGACGTGGTCAAAACCGATGTTTCAGTCATAGGACTCCGGTGTGTTTCAGAACGTCCTTCTGATCGTGCCAAGTCGATCTCAGATTCAAGATAAGGTTCCTCTTAAATTCGGGCGTGGTCAAAGCCGGCGGGCTTGTTCCCGTTTCGTTACCCCCGTAACCAGCCAAATCTCGCTATTACACAAGTATTACAGTCACCTCCGACCTTGTCTTGATAGCTTAATCACAGGGTCATCGTAACTGAAGACCCAAGGACTGAGGGCCTATCTTGGAAATGGAACTGCAAGATCTGGAAAAACCGCAAGCCGCAAAAGATGAAATCAACTGGATCACAGCCACCTTCATGGCTCTGTTTCACGTTGGAGCGATCGCGGCACTCTTCTTTTTCACCTGGAAGGCATTTTTCGTCGCAGCCTTTTTGTGGTGGGTGTCGGGCAGCCTGGGCATTGGCATGAGCTATCACCGCCTGCTCACCCATCGCGGTTATAAGACGCCGAAGTGGGTGGAGTACTTCCTTACGGTTTGCGCTACGCTGGCGCTCGAAGGCGGACCGATTTTCTGGGTGGCCACGCACCGCATTCATCATCAGTTCTCGGACCAGGATGGCGATCCGCATTCTCCCAACGACGGCAAATGGTGGGCGCACATGGGCTGGATCCTCATGGGCAAGTCGATGCACCATGACACGACCACGCTGGCCCGGTACGTCCCCGACCTCGCCAAAGACAAGTTCCACGTCTGGATCACAAAATATCACTACGTTCCCATAATCGTGCTGGGCGGCATTCTGCTGGCGATCGGTGGGCTGCCTTTCCTGATGTGGGGCATCTTCATGCGCACCGTGGTTGGCCTGCATGCGACCTGGCTGGTCAATTCGGCGACACATTCCTGGGGCACGCGCCGGTTTGCTACCCGCGATCTTTCCACCAACAGCTGGTGGGTAGCTTTGCTGACATTCGGCGAGGGCTGGCACAACAATCACCACGCGAACCCGACTGCGGCGCAGCACGGATTCCGCTGGTACGAGATCGACATGAACTGGTACGGCATCTGGGCGCTGAAAACGCTTGGATTGGCCTGGGACATCAAGCGCGTGAAGCTCTCGGAGATCGAGCAAGGGTTGGTAGCCGCACCCAATGGACGCTTGATCGCTGCGCCTCTGACCCAGGCTTCAGCCGCTGGCGACTAGTTCGGCACAGTTCCGTAGAAGTTTGGCCCCGATCACATTATGATCGGGGCCTTTGTATTTTCAACCAGCGATGTAAGAGAATTGCCGTGGGGACGATTCGGTGCCCGTACATATGCGATCTGTAATCGTAATCCCTCTCCTGCTTGTGTTCTCTGCGCTTGCCTTCGCGGCGCCTGCTCCTTCCAACCTGATTACGAACATCGCGGGGCGTCCCCGGCTGAATCTTGACGGGAACTGGAATGCGATTGTTGATCCCTACGAGATCGGCCTGGGGTCGCGCTTCTACGAGAACCGCAAGGCCAAAGACAAGAGTGACCTGGTTGAGTACGACTTCGATACTGCCGGTACCCTGAAAGTTCCCGGTGACTGGAACACCCAGCGGGACACATTGCTGTTCTACGAAGGCCCAGTCTGGTATCAGAGATACTTTTCCTATCACAAGCGTGGTCACTTCAGGACGGTCCTGAATTTCGGAGCCGCAAACTACCTGGCCCGCGTGTATTTGAATGGCGAAAAGATCGGGGAACACGAAGGCGGATTCACCCCATTTATTTTTGAAGTCACCTCAAAAGTGCTGGAAGGCCAGAACAGCCTGGTGGTCGAAGTCAGCAGTGTTCGACGTCCCGATGCCGTTCCTGCTATGAGCACCGATTGGTGGAACTATGGTGGACTTACTCGCAGCGTGGACCTAGTGGAAGTGCCCGATACACTTGTGCAGGATTATTTTCTGCAACTGGCAAAGGGCACTGCCGACCAACTCGCCGGCTGGGTGCAATTAAGCGGTGTCAAGGACCCGCAAACGGTTGCTGTCGAAATTCCAGAGATCGGTCTGAAGAAGAGCGTCAACACAGACGCGAACGGACATGCGGAATTTAGTTTCCCCGCGAAGCTCAAGCTGTGGTCACCGGAAGACCCAAAGCTCTACCGGGTCGTCATCTCCTCCGGCGCAGACACGGTGGAGGATCAGATTGGATTTCGCACTATCGAGACGCGGGGTACGCAAATCCTTCTCAACGGGAAACCGATTTTTCTGCGCGGAATTTCCCTGCATGAGGAAGCGCCCTTCCGAGGTGGACGTATTGTCTCCGAAGAAGAGGATCGGATGTTGCTGGAGTGGGTGAAAGAACTGGGTTGCAATTTCGTTCGGCTCGCGCACTATCCATATAACGAAGGGATGGTGCGTCTTGCCGATCGCATGGGGCTGCTGGTTTGGGAAGAAGTTCCGGTCTACTGGGACATAGCCTGGCAGAATCCCGCGACTCTTGAGAATGCGGAGGCGCAGTTGCGCGATATCATCACTCGCGACCATGACCGCGCTTCGATTGTCCTGTGGTCACTTTCGAATGAAACCCCTCCCGGAACCGCTCGCACAGAATTCTTGAAAACGATGGCGGAATACGCTCGAAACCTGGACCCGTCCCGGCTGCTGACCTCCGCTATGAACCACACTCGACCGGCAGGAACGAACACGAGATCCCTGGATGATTCCTTGGGAGCATATCTCGACGTTTTGGGACTGAACGAATATGTCGGCTGGTACGAGCACCGGCCCGAGGAGGCGGACGCGATCCGCTGGGCCAGTCCCTATCAGAAGCCATTGATTGTCAGCGAATTCGGAGCGGGCGCCGTCTATGGAAAGCATGGTGACGCGGGAACCCGCTTCACCGAGGAATACCAGGCGAGTCTCTTCGAACATCAGATCAGCATGCTGCGGCAGATACCGTCACTGGCCGGAATGTCTCCGTGGCTGCTCATGGACTTTCGTTCCCCTCGTCGTCCGCTTGCGGGGATCCAGGATTTCCATAACCGCAAGGGCCTTATTTCCGACAGAGGACAGCGTAAACAGGCGTTCTACGTGTTGCAGAAGTTCTACGGAGAGGTGGCGAAGTCAGGGCTGCACTGAGGTTGGAAAGGCGTCACGCCAGAGTGTTCCTACGTGAGTGGTGCGGAACGCGCTAAAATCGGCTTGGAAGAGCTGCCATGCGCATCACGAGCCGACGCGGAACGATCGTCTTTTTTCTCTGCCTGGGCGTTGGCCTGGTGGCGCTGGCGGTTGCGCTCAATGTCGGATGGATCATTCTCAACTGGCGCGAAGGTGTACTGCTGTTCTTCGGCCTGATCTTTTTCGCGCTCATCATCGCCGGCATGATCGTGAACACCATCTTCCTGGTGCGGGAGATCCGGCGCAACGAGCAGCATGACAGCTTCATCAATGCGGTCACCCACGAACTGAAGACTCCAGTAGCATCGATCCGCCTTCATCTTGAAACTTTGCAACGGCGCGAACTGCCCGAGGCGCAGAGGCAAGAGTTCTATAGTGTCATGCTGAGCGACACGGACCGGCTCACGCAGACGGTTGAGCAGGTTCTGCGTGCTGGCCGCGCTGGCGATAAGAAGATTGGCCGGGATCGGTCGGAAGTCGACTTCGGGCAAGTCGTGCGCGAGTGCATGGATGCAGCCCGAACGCGTCATCACCTACCGTCACAAGCATTTCGATATGAGGAAACTTCAACCAACGGGGCCGGAGTGGGCGTGTTAGGCAATTCAGAGGACTTGCACACTGCGGTCATCAACATCCTCGACAACGCCATCAAATATTCCGGCGAGAACATCGATGTAAGCGTGCGCCTTGAGACTCCGGACGAAAACCGGGTTGTTCTCACGGTACGGGATCAGGGGGTGGGCATCTCTCCCAATGACATGAAGCGCATCTTCAAACGTTTCTATCGCGTTCCTCACCGCTCGCTGGCTCATGTGAAGGGGACGGGCCTGGGACTGTTCATCGTGAAAGCGATTGCGAAGAAGCATGGTGGGCGAGTGTTTGCGCAGAGTGTAGGCGAAGGCCACGGGACAACCGTTACCATCGAACTGCCGAGGTCGCGCGCATGAGCCGCATTTTGGTCGTAGAAGACGAAGCTCATTTGGCACAGGGATTACGCTTCAACCTGGAGGCCGAAGGCTATTCGGCCGAGGTTGTCGGCGATGGCGAGGCTGCTACAGACTGTCTGCTCGGGCGCAAAGAGAACTTCGACGCGGTCGTGCTCGACATCATGCTGCCCGGCAAGGATGGGTTCAGCGTGGTCTCGGAGTTGCGCGCGGCGCGCAACTATGTCCCCGTGCTGATGCTGACAGCGCGCGGGCGTCCCGAGGACGTGTTGCAGGGTTTTGCCTCAGGAGCAGATGATTACCTTCCCAAGCCGTTTGATCTGTCGATTCTGCTGGCACGACTGCAGGGGTTATTACGGCGCAGCACATGGACACGCGGCGGCGGCACGGCGGGAAAGCAGGGTGAGCATGCAGTGCAGCCCGGAGCGGACGCCCGCGACGAAGGCGACTTCGGGATCTTTTCCTTTGCCGGCAAGACCATCGATTTTGGCGCGCTTGAACTCCGCACCAACGGCACTGTCATTCGTTTGACGCTGATGGAGTCCGAACTGCTTCGGCACCTGGTGCGCAACGATGGCCGCGTGGTGTCGCGAAAACAGATCCTCGAACAAGTCTGGGGGCTGCACGAGGATACCGACACGCGGGCCATCGACAACTTTGTCGTGCGACTGCGGCGCTACATTGAAGACGATCCCGCACAACCCCGGCACCTGCTCACGGTACGCGGCGTGGGCTACCGCTTTCTGGCGAACCCTGAAAAAGAGTGAAGTTGCGTCGGCGAGACGGGCGCCAAGTACATGTCAACCGTCGTCAACCAACCGAAAGCATTCTTCTGTGACGGCAATCCTAACGACAAAATGAAACGCGGCGAGGATGGTATTACGTTGTTCTCACTGAGAGAATGTTGTCGGCTTCGACGGGTCCGCCGGCAGTAACTCCAGTCTCTCGCTGCTCCCGTCGTTGCCGAACTGAAGGACCTCCAAATGCCAAAGCCCCGCTCGCTTGCGTGCCTCAGCATAGATAGTTCCACTCCCTTTCGGGCCTGAGATAGGAATTGCCAGCTCTGCGTGCCCAGAGGCGGGTGTGACCTCGATGCTTCCTGAAACGAACCAACCTGTTTTCAGAGGATATCCAAGCCGCTCGGCCAGAGCGGGGTTTGATTGAGGTGTTGCGATTGCAAGCTTTGCGGCCTCGGAATTGCCGATCATGAGAAACGCGGCGATCGCGCCCGACAGCGCCAGCCCCAGCCACACGACCAGCATCAATTTCCAATGCGTCCGCAGCCAACTTCGGCGCGGCTTCTCAACTGCGGTTTCCACTTTCAACTCCTAAACAGGACCAAATCGTCTCGCCAAGAGTATAGGGCAAGACCTCGATTGTTGACGCGATTAGAGCAATTTCACCAGATGATGTTCGGGTTGGCTCCTGGCTCCTTTGTTGTTTTGGGAAAGGAGCTGCTACGCGCGGCAGAGTTCCGCAACCAGGGTTTCCCTGCACTCAAGTGCGATGCGATCCATCCGACTGAGGACCACACCGTATGCTGAAAGCGAAATTCCGGCCAGCACCAGAAAGACGGCGGCTGCGGTCCAGAAATTGCCGTAGTGCTTCGCCAGTACGAAGGCGCTTACGCCCACGCCCACGACGACGATCTGCACGACAAGGCTGACGAGCACCGTCATCTGGGAAGCGCGCTGGCGTCCAAACGTCGAAAAATCCAGCTTCTTCGGCGAATAGATCGAGAGCAGGTTCCCCACCGTGAAGTTTAGCGGCGTCGCGAAGAGCATCCCCGCCAGCGTGGCGAAGGTGACATCGAGCGACGGTCTGCCGTACAGGTAAGCAACTGCGATCCAGGCCAGCGTGATATCAAACGCGAGGATGCCGGTGTGTGTGAGATTTTTCGCCAGGCACAGGCGAAGCGTAGAAGAATTGAATGCCACCGGCGTCGCCGCCAAAGTTGTTATAGACGAGATTGGTGAGCATCAGGAGTGCATATCCACCTACCGCGGGGAAGGCCATGTTGGGACTGAAGAATCCTCCCTGGCGGAGCGCACCCATAGGGCCGATGCGGAAGATCACCACCATAAAAATAGGCATCACCAGCGTGAGCAGCATGGGACCGCTGCGTGCGAGATAGCGCACTTCTTTCTCGAATACCGCCGCTACGGACTGGGAGAGTCCCGGCAACCTCCACCCGAGGCGGAGCGATCTTGCCTTTTCGACGATGTAGGGCGCGCCCGCTTCACTGAGATTTTCCCCGCGAAATTGCGCGCGCAATCGCAGATGCAGCAGGTACCCTATGGCCATCGCCATGGCGACGAGCAGGATGAAGGATCCGAAGCCTGCCAGGAAGTGAGCGTGGGAGACTTCAGCGATGGCGTTGGCTGCAAGGCCAGGCGGCAACGCGCCCTGCACCGGGACCAGATATTCGACGAATCGACCGAATTGCGGGCGCGAGCGTCTGCCGCCGAAGCGCTCCATCATTGGGCCGATCAGCTGAAAGCTCAGCATCAGCAAGACGAACAGAATGCCCATGATCTCGCGCGTGCGTCGCTGCGCCAGCCAACGTTCGACCCAGGCAAACACCATCTGCATCAGCAGAAGATTGAAGGCCGCGAAGGTGAGCAACACGACCAGGGCCCAGGGTGCCAACACGGGGCTGGCGAATAAGATGCCCAACAAAATCCCCATGAGCCACATGCTGGCGAGGGCGGTTGCCGGATCAAAACTTCCATTGGCCAGGCGAATCAGAAAGTACGCGCGGTAAGTGAGGGGAAAACGCAGGAGGTCCGACGAGTCAGGATTATTGGTGAAGGCGGTCGCCATCACGGGAAAAACCTGCCAGAACATCAGTACCGGCCAAAGCAGAAATGCAAGATACTCGGCGTGCCCCTCAGCAATGAAGTAATACGCGCCCGTTCCCATGCCGATTGCACCGCCCAGAGCGCCCAACGTAAAGACGCATGACACGATTATGCGGGATACAAGTTCCATCTTGCCGCGCGTGGTGCGCAGCGAGTTGACGAATAGTCTCCAGCGCAGGGTGGCGATGGCTGCGAGTTGGCCGCGCTGGTGATGCACGGAGTGCAGTTCAGTCATGAGTTTTGGCGTCGTGGAGGTAGCGTCGGCATCCTGCCGGCTGTCCCGAGGGCGTTTCGCCCTCGGCTCGGCGGGCGAGACGCCCGCCGGACAGCCGCCGGGACGGCGGCGCTACTCGGTTTTTATCCCAGCCACGAAAGTTCCTGATCGGCTCGCCGCGAGCCGCCGACTGTGTGCAGGAAAATCTGCTCGAGTGTCATTTTCTCACCCGTTGACCCGGAACCATCCCCGGAGCCGGCAGTGGTCTGCGCCTCGACTCCCGCGCGCAGTTCTTCCAGCGAACCCTGTGCCACCAGGCGTCCCTGATGAATAATCGCGACGTGGCTGCACAGGCGCTCGACGATTTCCAGCACGTGGGAAGTCAGAAAAATCGTAGCTCCGCGCGCGATCATGCGCTGCAGCATGGCTTTGAGGGTGCCGGCGGCAATGGCATCGACGCCTTCGAAGGGCTCATCGAGGAATAGAACCTTCGGACCGTGAATCACGGCGGCGGCCATGGCCAGCTTCTTTTGCATGCCGTGGGAGTAGTCGGTGACGAGTTTTTTCGGCTGGTCGGCGAGTTGCATGAAGTCCAGTAGTTCGCCGGCGCGCTTGGCGGCAGTCTCGCGATCGAGCCCGTACATGCGTCCGGCAAAATTCAGGAACTCTGAGCCAGTCAAACGGCCGAACAGTGCCATGCCTTCCGGCACAACTCCAATTTGCCGCTTTACTTCCACGGGATTTTTCTCCAGATCGAGGCCGAGGATTTCGATGCGACCGGAAGTCGGCGCCAGCAACCCGGTGAGCATCTTGATGGTAGTCGATTTGCCGGCGCCGTTGGGACCGAGGAAGCCAAAGAACTGCCCAGCCGCCACGCGGAGGTTCACATCTTCGACGGCGTTAAGTTCGCCAAAGCGGCGGGTGAGGCCCTGGGTAGTGATGGTGGGGGCGGCGTCCATGAAACTTCTGAATCTAGCATAACTGCGGGGTCACAAGAGCAAGGGTGGTTTAGGATTTGCGCTACTTCTTTTCCTTCGCGGGAGCTTCTTTCTTCTCGGGCTGCTTCTTCTGCATATCCTCAGTCCAGGGTGGAGTAATGTTCACAAAGCGGGCGTAGGCGATCGACTGACCCAGATGCTCGGCAGCGTGGCGCACTATGAAAAGCAGAATTCCACGTTGGGTGTTCTTTCCACCGAACCAGTCCATGCTCTTTTCCAGGTCGGCGTCAGTCATAGCGGTGATCGCTTTCTTAGCATGGACAAAGGAGTCTTTCAGAGTGGCAATGACCTTGGCCTTGTCGGTGGTGGACTTCTCCAGTCCCTTCACATCCAGCCCCGCCGGCGGGGGCGTTCCGACAAGCTTGTACAAGTTGTAGTTCGCAGCGCTCACATGCAGGAATAATTCAGCAAAGGAGCGCACGTCGGCTGAGGGACGCCAGGTGTATTTCTCCGCGGGGATCGCCTCGGCCAAGCGCGTGAACTTGTCCTCCTGCACCATGACTTCCGCCATCACCTCGGAGCGATAGCCGGTGATGCCGGGCGTGCCGTCCTTGTAAGGATTCGCTTGCGCTGCAACACGAAGAACTGAAGCCGAGAGCAAGAACAAGCAGATGGCTGAAGAAATCCGTTTCATGAAGTTTCCTTTCCTCCGGGATGTTGACATTGTAGCCACTACTCGAACTTCGTCCAGAAACTGCTGAAACAAAAAGCACCAAGATACGAGGTCAAATCCTGGCTCGTTCCGGGACTGGAACAAGAAGAAGTCTACCGCCAGTTCTCTGATGGCGTGTGCTAAACTGCGTCTCCTCTTCCCCCCAATGGCGTTCGATCTTAGCATTTGACTGGGTCCTACGGAGGTCACGTGGCCAAGAACATCGTTATCTGCTGCGACGGAACCGGAAACGAATTCGGCGACAATAACTCCAATGTGGTCAAGCTTTACAGCACGTTACTCATCGATGGTTCGCGCCAGGTGGGGTATTACCACCCGGGGGTGGGGACGATGGGTGATCCGACCGCACACAATCGGGTCAGCTCGGCGTGGTCCGTCGTGAAGGGGCTGGCCTTCGGGGCCGGACTGCTGGCGAACGTTGGCGACGCGTACCGCTACTTGATGAATGTCTATGAGGAAGGAGACTGTGTTTATCTTTTCGGTTTCAGCCGGGGTGCCTACACCGCGCGAGCGCTTGCCGGCGTGCTGCACATGTTTGGATTGCTGTGTCCCGGTAACGACGGATTGATTCCGTACATCATTCGCATGTACGCCAGACGAACCCGCAACGCCGCTGGAATGACGCATACCTTCCAGGTGGCGGACGGGTTCAAGGCCACGTTCTGCCGCCATTGCCCGCTGCACTTTGTTGGAGTTTGGGATACGGTCAGCTCGGTGGGTTGGGTCTGGGATCCTCTGAAACTTCCCTACACCGGTCAGAATCCAGACATGGCGAATGGCCGCCATGCTGTTTCCATTGATGAACGGCGCTGCTATTTTCGAAACAACCTGTGGGGCCCTAAGCTTCCCCAGCAGGCCAGTCTGAAGCAGGTCTGGTTCGCAGGCGTGCACTCGGATGTCGGAGGTTCATATGCCGCCGCTGAGAGTGGATTGTCGCAGATTGCGCTTGAGTGGATGCTTTGTGAAGCGGTTCCACTGGGGCTGCTCGTCGATCCTGTGAAAGCCGATGCGGTCCTGGGACGTATTCCCCCGGCACAGGTTGCGCCAGCTACGCCAGTCAAGCCTGATCCGGCTCAAAAATCACACAACTCGCTCACGGCTCTCTGGTGGATTCTGGAGTTCCTACCCCACTCTTATTTCGATCCGGTCGCGAGGAGAGCGAAGTGGCGGATTCCCTTTGGAGCGAGGCGCACGATCCCTCTTGCCGCAGAACCCAACCATCGAGCCGCGAAACGCTTGTCGTTTTCCCTGAAAAGAGAACGACCCTCACGGCAAGCATAGCGTCCTAATCGTTGGGTCAGGGTGTTCTGTCTTATGCGCTGCCGGGTTCTAGAACAAGTTCCACAAGAACTGGTTGTAGACGTCATGGTGATACTGCACCTCGGGCGCCTTTACAAACGTGCCTAGCAGGCGCGGACAGCGATCGGCGGCGGCTTGCTTCAGGTCGGCGTAACGGCCTTTCACGTCTTCGCCCAGTAGCGTGGTCGTCCATTCTGCCTTGCGGAAGTTCGACATCGCGTCGTAGATGTTGTCGGGCAGGTAGCGCTCGGCCTGGCGCAGGTTCTTGATCTTGGCGGTCGTGCCTTCCAGTCCAGTCCTGAAGATCGAATACATAATCAGGTAGGGATTCGCGTCCGGCGCAACCGCGCGCACTTCGGTCCGCATGCTGCGCTCGTTGCCGATGGGGATTCGGATCATGGCTCCGCGGTCAACCGGCGAGGCCTTGAGCTGATTGGGTGCTTCAAAGTGGGGATCGAGACGGCGATACGCGTTCACGCTGGAGTTGAACACGAGGCAAAGATCATTGCCATGCGTGAGCAGCCGATCGAGGAATTCGTAACCCAGCTTGCTGAGCTTCTCTTCTCCCCTGGGATCCCAGAACAGGTTCTTGCCGTTCTCGCTGATGGAAACATTCGTGTGCATACCACTGCCGTTGACGCCGACCACGGGCTTAGGCAAAAACGACGCAGTCAAACCCATGTTGGTGGCGACCTGACGGCAGATCAGCTTGTAGAGCTGAATCTGATCCGCGGCGGCGACCACCTCGGAGTAGCCATAGTTGATTTCAAACTGCGAGGGCGCAACTTCAGGATGGTCCTTCTCATTCTGGAAGCCCATCGAGCGCTGCACTTCCGCCGTGGTATCGATAAACGTGCGCAGGGGGTCGCCGGGCAGCGAGTGATAATACCCACCGGTATTGACGTACTCGAACTTGCTGGTCTCGTGGTAGTGGCGCTCGGCGTCGGGGCCTTTGAACAGAAAGCCCTCGATTTCGTTGGCGGCATTCAGGGTGTAGCCTTTCTTCTTGTTGAGGCCCTCGGCGTACCCCTTCAGGATGCCGCGAAGGTCGGCACTGTAGGGCCCTCCGTCCTTATCGATTACGTCCCCGAACACCAGCACCTTGCCGGAACCGAAAACATCGGCCGGAGCCCAGTAGAACGCCGCCCAGTCGATGCCCAAGCGCAAGTCGCTCTCGCGCTGGGCAGTAAATCCACGAATGGAGGAGCCATCGAAGGTAAGGTTGTCCCAGCTCTTGAGCAGGAATTTCTTGTCGTAATCGAGCATGTGCAACCGGCCTTCAAGGTCGCTGAAGAGCACGGTCACCGCCTTGATCCGCTTCTCGTCGGACAAATACTTGAGCCGCTCTTCGCGGATTTTGTCGAAGGATACGCGGTTCCTGCGCTGCTCCTTTGCTTTAAGATTCATCTCTTCCAGCTGGTCATATGAGAGTGCCAGGAAATTGCGCAGTTCGTTGGACATGGATCTCCTCTAGTCTTCTCGGTTGATGACAGATAAATCGAATGTCGGGCAAAAAGTCACTGATACAGGAAGTTGAAATGGCTGGGTCTCAACCTGAAAGGATATCGCGAGATGAGGGCCCTCGCCAATCGAAAAAGCTGATGGGACGGATAAAGGAGATTTATTCAAACGCTCGAACTCGCGAGACGTCGAACTACTGTCTGTGCGCGGAGGCCCCAGCGGCTAACTCCCGGAGGGTGGTCAGGAAACCTGCAGCGGCCTCGGGATTGGAAAGCGCGTCGAGAGCCACGGTGGCCGAGAACTGCGGAGATTCAGGGCGGAATTGTACCTGCAGGACATCCTGCTGGCGGACAGTCATAAGAGCGTTCAGTTCGAGGGAAGGATCCTGCTTCCAGTGAGTGCGGGTGGTCAGGACAATCGGACCGGGTTGGAAGACCTCCCATTCACGCTCATCTCGCTTGCGCGGGGTCAGGCCGCGGCTGTGGGCACACCAGCGATGCCGTACGACCTGTAAATGGAAGCTGGGCGAGCCCCCCAGGTCGGCTTCGAAGGTCAGCGTTTCCTTCTGTTTGTGCCACAGACTTACCAGCCACTGCACCGGCAGTGCACGCGGTTTCAGCTTCATGGTGACGTGCGCATTCTCAAACCAGCGGGAAGGGAACTGCAGGCGGGCGTGAAGGCGGGAACTGCTCGTCCAGCGCGGGGCCACTACGCGTCCCTTGCCGGCGCACGCCGATTGTACCCAGCGCAGCGCGGCAGTGCCCTTACAGCGGTTGTAGGTCGCAAATACCAGATACCAAAGTCCCAGCACTGCGACTGCGCCCATCACGTCGATCAGTAGAAGGCGACCCACAACGCTTCCTCTGATGCTGATGGTACGTCGGAGGTTGCGAGGCAAGCAAGGGGACATTGGACTCCCGCAGCGTCTTTGTGGTCAGTTGCGGGAAGAAACTGTGGAAAACCCGTCTTGAAACGTCCTGAGTGGGTCAGGCAGCGACTTCTTGTCCCCGGGCGTGCGAGACGGTGCTGCCCTACAATGGCGCGGTGCCTTTCACGATTCGCGATTTTCAGCCAGCCGACTTTGACGTACTGTGGCGCATCGATCAGCAGTGTTTTCCGCCGGGGATTTCCTACTCGCGGACCGAGTTGAGGCACTACACGCGGCGCCGAGGCGCGTTCACCCTTGTAGCCATCGATATCAAGGGAGAAATCGTGGGTTTCATCGTGGCCCATGGTGGAAATCGGGGCCACATCATTACCATCGATGTACTCGCAAGTGCCCGACGGTCGGGTACCGGCTCCGGGCTTCTGCGCGCTGCGGAAGAGCGCCTGCAAGCCGCTGGAAGCCCGGAGGTCTGGCTCGAAACTGCGGTCGACAACGTCTCCGCGCTGTCGTTCTACAAGTGTCACGGCTATAGCATCGTGAAAACTTTGCCGCGCTATTACTCGAATGGAGTAGATGCACTGGTGCTAAAGAGAGACTTGACCACGCCGCCGTGAATCCGTGAGCGGGGCAGGCATTATACGTTCCCAGCCTCTGCCCCGAAGCAATGCCGTGGGCGCCAGCGCCGAATGGTATAATCCCGCGAATTTTGGAAGGCTTAAAAAAATATGTTCGTGTGGCGCTCGCCCTGGGCGTCTGTTCCGTCGGTTGTAGCGGTTCTTCGGTTTTCGGTCCGGTTACTCACACTCAAAATCCTCTAGTGGCCCAATACATGGTCTCTCCGCCCCCTGGGTCCACAGCCGCTGTAGAATTTGGATTGGATACTCATTACGGCCGATTGACTTCAGCGGTATCCGCGACGGCTGCAGTCCCCACTGTGCCCATTCTCGTGGCCGGAATGAAGCAAAACTCCACCTATCACATGCGCGCGGTCATCACGCATGCGGATGGTACTCAAGTCCTCGATAGTGACCGTGTTTTTGCCACTGGTTCCGCTCCTGCCGGGCGCATACCACTCACAACCCTAACCCTCCCTGCCGGAGCCCGTCCCTCGCCCGGAGTAAAGTTGGTAGCCCTCAATCCGACTCCCAATAACGCAGGGAATTCATTGCGAATTGTGGCGACGGATCCCGCGGGCGAGCTGATCTGGTACTACGATTTCGACCCCGCTCTTGGCACGGCGCAGCCGATAAAGTTGCTGCCCAACGGCCACTTGCTGATGGTATTGTTCGGCGGAACTACGGGCCCCGGGGGGATGGTGCGGGAGATTGATCTGGCCGGCCAAACTATCCACGAGTTTACGGTTGACCAACTTAACCAGTGGCTGGCAGCAGCGGGTTACAGCTTGCATGTTAACGCGATTCACCACGATATTGCCGAGTTGCGGAATGGCCACCTCTTGCTGTTAGTCAATACGAGAAAGAAGTTTGCCAAGCTGCCCGGATATCGGAAAGGGATAACGGTTCTGGGTGATGGAGTGATCGATCTCGATGCAAATTACAGGCCGGTGTGGGTATGGTCATCGTTCGACCACCTGGATGTGAACCGACATCCGATGAAGTTGCCGGACTGGACTCACGCCAACACCGTCTTACATTCGCCAGATGACGGCAATGTTGTGCTCTCGATGCGCCATCAGTCGTGGCTGGTCAAGATCGATTACGCGAATGGGCGCGGCACAGGGAAAATCCTCTGGAGGCTCGGTTATCAGGGAGATTTCACTCTCTTGAACTCCACTTCGGCGGCAGATTGGTTCTTCGCTCAGCATTCTGCGAGCTTTGTCACTTCTACGACCACCGGCGACTTCCACCTTGCTTTGTTCGATAATGGAAACGATCGAGTTTCGGATTCCCGCGGAACCACCTGCCGTTCCATTGCTGCCAGACCCTGGTATCGCAAGCCGGACACTTTCGGGCGTCACTTTCCAGCCTGTTACAGCAGGCCGGCGATTTTCGACGTGAACGAAAGTGCGCGAACTGCCCAACTGGAGTGGTCGTCCGTAGTTCCATATTCGTATTGGGGTGGCGCAAATATGGAATTGCCGAATGGAAACATGTTTGTTGATGTCACAAGTACGCCGTCCCAGCCCGTCGATAACCCGAAGCCTACTGTCGTGCGCATGGTAGTCGAAGGATTGCTAGTCGTCATTCTGGTGCTTTTGATTTTCTTTTGGCGCATTCCGACCGCAGTCATTCCCTTTCTGACGATTCCGATCGTCCTGATTCTGGCCTTTGTTCCCATGCTCGGCGCGATCGCTGTCGTAATTGGCTTCGTCGTGGACTCGATGGTTGTGATGCTGAGCCAGGAGTCGGTGAATTCTGATTCAGGGAAAATGCGCGTGGGTGACTTTCGATCCGAGGTGATCGCAGGCCTGAAGCGGATTAACAGGCCGAGTTTCTTCGTCCTGGTTGCGATCGGCGCATCATTTCTGCCGATGTTTCAGCCGCAAGAAAAACTTACTGCGCGGGTCATGGAGGTCACACGTCAACAACCGGCGCAACTGGTTTGGGAACTCGACGTCATCGGACAGGAATCTTATCGGGCGGTACATCTGCCTAGCCTCTATCCGGGAGTGCAATGGTAAGGATCTCTTTCGTCCGGAACTGAACTAATCACACTGGCTCCCACACGGCAAACGCTATAATTACGAAGATGAGACGCAGCCAGGTCGTGCTCTTCACAACGCTGTTCTTCTTGCTCGGAGTTCCGGCCTACGCCTACGGCGATCCCACCGGGGGATCTCTCCTTCCGTTCCTGTTTTCGATGCTGGCTGCGATTTGGGCAATGTTCTTGATCTTCGCCAGCCGCATTCGACGCGGGGTGGCCGGTCTTATGGCTAAGTTGCGGGGATCGAAGCCGGACGAACCGGTCGCCTCGGAAGCCCGGGACAAAACCATTCCCTCCTGACTATGCTGACAAGCTGAGCCACTCCTCCGGCCAGGTGTAACCCTTGTCGCGGATTAGCGGGCCCCAGAGCTGATCCACGGCCGCCTTCTGCGCCTTCGAAAGCAGGAGGCGATTGCGCTGGTAACCCGACACGCTCGCAATGTGCTGCTCCAGCGCTGGCCGCGCAGCCTCGAACTCCGCTAATCCCAGGTCGGAATAGATGCGCTTTACGTGGCCGAGCGGATCGGCGACAACATCCTCATAACGCACACGAGAGACCGTTCCCGGGCCCAGGCTGGGAATCCCTTCCGTAATCGCCTCCTCATGGATCAAATAGGCGGCCAAAACAAAGCTTTCGATTTGTTCTGACGAAGTGGACTCCAAGCTGTACCTGTCGAGGAGCGTCTGCCAAAGCTTGAGGTTGGACGCAAATACCTCGTACGGATTGCGTTCGATGATGACAAAGCGCGCCTTAGGAAACAGAGATGTCAACAGAGGCAGCCTGAAGCCGTGCGTAGGTGATTTCAGCATCATCGTTTTATCTTGCTGCACGGTTAAGAGGCGAAGAAAGAGTTGAAGCATCTGCGCCCAACGACCTTGCTCGTCGCCGGAGCGACAGCGCAGATCGAGCAATACTCGAGGATTGGACATTAATGAGGGCACAAGTAGTGCTTCATAAGGGGATGGTGCGCCCATGCAGAGTAGGGCAAACTCGTCTTCTTGAGGCGAAGTCCACGAGTACTGCATGTTATCCATCGGGCGGCGCGTCTGCTGTTTTGCGACTCCCTTCGGGAACGCCTTCTCAGTCAGCAAGAAGTGGGCAGGGTTCATGCAGGCGTAAGTACTGGGGAATCCGAAGCGGGTGTCACTGCAGAGCAACTCATGCAGGAAGGTTGTGCCCGACCGCCAAAAACCCAGCAAAAAGATGGGTGGCGGAACTCCGACCGTTTCCAGGATTTCTGCATGACTGAGGTTTTGGAGTTTTGCCAGGAGCGAATTGCTCACGCTGGCGGCGGAGTACAGCAGTCGAGTTGGAAGCCCCAGGATCGCACGGTCATGATCGAGCTTGGTGGCCAGACGCTGCCACGCATCCCGCGACAATCGCAGTTGGCGCTTCATGAATAGCCAAATTACCCGTTGGCCGGAATTCTAAGTGCTGAGGCATATGCAAGAAAAGAATTGTATTTTTCCTCTCACTACAGCTACCTTCCATTCTGATGAAGATTGCCATCCAGGGAGAACTCGGGTCTTTCAGTCATGAGGCAGCGGAACGAATGCTGCCGCGCTGCACCGTCGTTCCGTGCGCCCGCTCTGTGGAAGTGTTTGACAGGGTCGAGCATGGGTCGGTCGCTGCTGCGGTTATTCCTATCGAGAACTCGCTGGCGGGAACGGTGGCCGAGCATGCTGATCTTCTGGTCGAGCGCGAAGTCTTTGTCCAGGCTGAGTTTCACCTCCGCATCGTGCACAATGTGATTGCGGCGCCGGGAGTGAAGCTGAATTCGTTGCGGCGCGTGCTGTCGCATCCCGTGGCGCTCGATCAGTGCCGGGAGTTCTTCCGGCGTCATCCGCGGATCGAGGCGGTTCCGTTCTACGATACCGCGGGCGGCGTGAAACACGTGATCGCCAACAAACTCACAGATGCGGCCGGGATCGCGGGACGACAGGCTGCCCGCCAATATTCCGGGAAGATTCTGCAGGCCAGTGTCGAGGATGATAAACGCAACTTCACGCGATTTTTCCTGATCCGGAAGGTTCGCGGCACTGCTCACGCCCAGAGGCTTATTCCCCGCGGCGCCAATAAGACTTCCATCGCGTTCAAAGTCAAGAACTTGCCGGGAGCGCTTTTCAAATCCCTTAGTGTGTTTGCGCTGCGTGATATCAGCTTGAGCAAGATCGAGTCACGCCCCATGCGGGGACGGCCCTGGGAATATGTCTTCTACGTGGACTTCCTCCGTGGCGACGATGAATCCGCGCGCAATGCGCTGCGTCATCTAGGTGAGGTCGCGGAGTTCGTCAAAGTACTCGGCATCTATCCCGCAGCTTGAAGTCGTACAACCCGCGACCGTCACGAGCCAGTCTATCTAACCGGAGAACAATTATGGAATCTTCCGCTTCGACCCGCCGCCACTTCATTCGCCATACGGCTGTCGCGTGCGGCGGACTTGTGCTGCCGGCCCTCGCCCTTCAAGAGAAAGCGGCTTCGAAGAATGAAGACAAGGCAAAGGAGGAGATCTCTCCCGCGGAAGATCTCATGCGGGAGCACGGCGTGCTCAACCGGATCCTGCTCATTTATGACGATCATCTACGTCTGCTCTCGGCGAAGCAGCTCTTTGATGGCTCGGTGCTGACGAGCGCCGCCGACATCGTTCGCCGGTTTGTCGAGGAGTACCACGAGAAGCTCGAAGAAGAATTTCTCTTCAGCCGGTTCCGGAAGGCCGGCAAGTTAGTCAAGCTGGTCGACACCCTTCAGGAACAGCACGCGGCCGGGAGGCGTCTCACGGCGCAGATTCGCGAACTGGGCGGCCTCAGCACCTTTAAGTACGTCTCTGACAGCGACAAGCTGGCCGATGCCTTGCGCTCTTTCCTTCGTATGTATCGTCCCCATGAGGCGCGCGAGGACACGGTCCTCTTTCCCGCCTTCCGGTCAATCGTCTCCCGGCACGAGTACGATGCCCTGGGCGAGGATTTCGAAAAGAAGGAAGATGAGCTGTTTGGAGAAGACGGTTTCTTCAAGGTTGTCGACCAGGTTGCTCAGCTGGAGAAGAAGCTCGGAATCTTTGAACTTTCTCAGTTCACCCCCAAATGAGGAACCGGTGTGCCTGATTTCCCAGCATGGGGCTTGGCAAATGAGCCCCGCCCCGTTAGCCTCTGGACCTTGGATACGCTGCCAACACTGCGTTGGGGAGTAGAATCCAACAAACTCACGGAAAACTTTCGGGGCGGCATGCTGAAACCTTTCCGGAAGAGTATCATCTAAAACTTGAGCGAGTTACACTCAAGGAGAGCTATGAGCCAGCAGACGCCTTCCGAGCGCACGCCTAAACCTAAGGAAACACAAGATCAACGGGCTCTGCCGGTGCTTCCCGTACGGGACACGGTTCTGTTTCCGCATGCCGTTTTGCCTCTGACCGTGGGCCGGGAGAGTTCGGTCCAGCTCATCAACTCGCTCGGGGAAGATAAGACGATTGTGGTGGTGGCGCAGCGCGAGGCGCGCGTAGACGCTCCGCAGCCGGGCGATCTCTACACGGTTGGGACCTCCGCCATCGTGCACAAAGTCGTCAAAATGCCCAATCAGAGCCTCTTTGTTTTTGCCGAGGGTCTGGAACGGGTGCGGGTGGGCGAGTTCGCGCAGCTTACGCCGTTCATGCGCGCGAAAGTGACGCCGATTCCCGAGCCTCCTCCGCTGGCTGCGAGTTCTGAGATTGAAGCTTTGCAGCGTAACGTGCTCACGCTCTTCCAGCAAATCGTTGCCGGATCGCCGACCCTTTCGGACGAACTTTCTACGGTGGCGATGAACATCGACGAGCCCGGCCGCCTGGTGGATTTCATCGCATCGTCCTTGCCGTCACTGTCTACGCCCGACAAACAGGACACACTCGAGACAACTGATGTCCGCGCGCGCCTGGAAAAAATCAATCAGCATCTCGCGAAAGAACTCGAAGTTCAGCAACTACGCAACAAGATTCAGAGCGAGGTGCAGGACCGGGTGCAGCAGACACAGCGCGAGTACTACCTCCGCGAGCAGATGAAAGCCATCCAGAAAGAACTGGGCGAGCAGGACGAAGGCCAGCGCGACGTAGAAGATCTCCGGCAGAAGATCGAGAGCGCCGGAATGCCCGATGAGGTCAAGAAAGAAGCGCTCAAGGAACTGGGACGCCTCTCGCGCATGTCGCCGATGGCGGCAGACTACTCGCTCACTCGCAACTACATCGAGTGGCTGGCCGTGTTGCCATGGGCCAAGACTTCCGGGCAGGAGATTGAGATCCCCAAGGCGAAGGAAATTCTGGACACCGATCACTACGATCTGGAGAAAGTCAAAGACCGCATTCTCGACTATCTTTCCGTCCGCCGCCTCAAGCCGAATATGAAGGGACCCATCCTGTGCTTCGTCGGACCTCCGGGCGTGGGCAAGACTTCGCTTGGCAAGTCGATCGCTCGCGCGCTGGGACGCAAATTCGTGCGTCTGTCTCTTGGCGGAGTGCATGATGAGGCTGAAATCCGCGGCCATCGCCGTACCTACATCGGAGCGCTGCCGGGGCAGATTATCCAAGGCATACGGCGCGCGGAAACGAAAGATCCTGTCTTCATGCTCGACGAAATTGACAAGGTGGGACGGGACTTCCGCGGCGATCCGGCTTCGGCCCTGCTGGAGGCTCTCGATCCCGAGCAGAATTCCAGCTTCCGCGACAACTACCTGGACGTGACTTTCGATTTGTCGAAAGTCCTCTTCATCACGACGGCGAACATGCTCGACCCGATTGCCGAGCCACTGCGCGATCGCATGGAGATCATTGAACTCCAGGGCTATACCGAAGAGGAGAAAGTCCACATCGCGTTTCAGTACCTGATTCCGCGGCAGGTCGACGAAAATGGAATCACGGCGGAGCAGATCGAATTTCCCGAAGAAGCCGTGCGCTACATCATTCGCCACTACACCCGCGAAGCCGGTGTACGGAGCCTGGAGCGCACGATCGGTACCATCTGCCGCAAGCAGGCGCGGCGGCTGGCGGAGGGCAAGACCGAGAAACTAGTCGTCAGCAAGGAAATCATTCAGGAATTTCTGGGCGGAATCAAGATCCGCGTCGAAGGCGAGATTGAGGAGCGCACAGAGCGGCCGGGAGTTGCGGTCGGTTTGGCATGGACTCCGGCAGGCGGCGACGTGCTCTTCGTCGAAGCCAACGCCATGAAGGGCAAAGGCGGATTCACTATGACTGGCCAGATCGGCCAAGTCATGCAGGAGTCGATGCAGGCTGCGTTGACCTGGGTGCGATCCAATGCAGCTCAACTGGGCATCGCAGAGGACTTCTTCGCCACCCACGACATTCACATTCACGTTCCCGCGGGCGCAATTCCGAAAGACGGTCCATCCGCCGGCGTGACTATGGCAACCGCTCTGGTTTCTCTGCTGACGGGACGCCGCATCCGGTCCCTTACGGCCATGACTGGAGAAATCACGCTGAGCGGTAACGTGCTGCCAGTGGGCGGAATCAAGGAGAAGGTGCTGGCGGCGAAGCGTGCCGGAGTTCGCGATGTGATTCTGCCGGCCGAGAACAAGATGAATGTTGAGGAGGACCTCACGCCGGAGCAACAGGAGAACCTCAAGATCCACTACGTGAAAACCATCGAGGAAGCTCTTCACGTATCACTGCCGGCGGTGGCGGAAGGGCCAGCGGCGAAAATCCTCTCGACGCCACCGAAGGATTCCAGCCCTGACTTTAGGCCAACAGCGGTGAAAGAACCCGAGGTTGTACACGACCGGGTGCTCACCCGGATTTAACTTGCGTCATTCCCCGGCGGCAACCAGCCGCTGGGGAGTTTGTTTTTTCTGCCCAAATAATTTCCTGCTCAGGGTTTGGCAAGTTCATCCGAGAGCAAGTGAGCTTTCATTGCCAAGTTGTGTCCACGTTCAACATCCCCTGCCGCAACCGCTGCCTTTGATTGATCCAGAAACTGCTGGACCTGTTTCAGCATCTCCTGCTGATTGGAGTCAAGCTGACGTCCAGCAATCTTCTTCAGATTCTCTTCCGTAGATCCCACCAACTGATCGGTAGTCGAGCGCTGGCCGGCGGCTTGTGGTCCGCCTGCACCACCTACGAGTTGAATGGCGGGCTCGGTGGTGCCCCCATCGTGAACCACTGTTTTCGCAGGCGGACATTTTGTCGGCGGCTCCTTGCTCGCAGCAGTAGCATCCTGCCCGGCCGCGGGTTCTGCTGTGGGCGCATTGGCCGCTGCCGAGTTGGATTTCGCGCACTCGGATCCATTGTCCGCTTTCGCTGTTTTCTTGCGCCGACGGTGCTTACCCTTGGCGTTCTGGTCGGAAGGCACCTTAGTCGTAGCAGGAGTCTGTGCAGCAGAAGGTGTTGCAGCAGCGGAGTTCGGAGGTGTTTGTGGTCCCGAAGCAGGAGGGCTCTGAGCGCTGCCGGCATTGTTCGGGGACGGTTCAGCGCGTGAATCAGACGATTGAGCAGGAGGGGTCTCTTGCGCGGCAGCCTGCTTCCAGAGGCGACCTCCGCCCGAAGAAACTGATGCAGCGGGGAAGACGCAAATGCAAAGAATCAAGGCCAGAGTCATACCAGTTACCAAGCGCCCTAATGTGGCAGGTGTTGTTAATTTTACGCCTTTGAGATGCAGAAAGAGCGTGGAAAGCACAGCTGAAATTTCCCGTGTTTTCCTGGGTTTGCGAGGATTTAACCCGCCTGCTTCGACAGCGTAGAGCCCGACTTGACGGCGAACTCGCGGCTGTCCACAGCGGAGGGCGCGAGCGGAAGGCGGAAACGGAACGTTGTACCTTCTCCTTCATTCGATTCAAACTCGACCGAGCCATAGTGCCACTGCAGAATCTGATAGGTCTGAGCCAGGCCGATGCCGCTTCCGTCCTTCTTGGTCGTGAAGTAGAGCTCAAAAATCTTGTCGTGCACTTCTCTCGGAATTCCTGGACCACGATCCCACACTTCCGCGATTACGACATCGTCCTCACGTCGGGCGGAAATCGTCAACAAGCCGCCTTGCGGCATGGCTTGCACACCATTCAGGACCACGTTGAGCAACGCCTGCTTCATCAGATCGACATCCGCCTTGATGGGCAGCGGCTCTTCGGGCAGGGGACGCTCGATGGTCACGCCATGTTGCTCGGCGTCCGGCGACGCCAGCCCTGCCACGTCCTCGAGCAAGCGGCGAAGATCAACTTCCTCCAGATGCAGCTCTCTCGGACGCGTGAAGTCCACCAGGGTCTGCACCACCCGGTCAAGGCGACGGATTTCGCTGTCAATAATGTCCATGTGCCGGAGGGTATCGGGCTCGGTCTGGGCAAGCTTGTTCTGCAGCAACTGCAGATGGAGCACAATCGCATTGATCGGATTCTTGACCTCGTGGGCTACACCGCGAGTGAGGCGGCCACTAGCCGACATGCGGCGGGACAGCTCAATTTCATCGCCTATGCGGCGGACCGACTCACTGTCGCGCATGATAAGCAACGCACCGATCTGGGTATTTTTCTCCTGAACGAAGTCCAGCGAAACCTGCACTCGCCGACCGCCAGCCGCTTCCAGTTCGCTCTGCACCAGTGGACGCCTGCGCTCGAAGGCGTCCAGCACAACTGCTCCAAGCAGAGAGTCGCGCGAAAAAGCTTCCTTCACCGTATGGCCCAGCAGTTCCTTTCTTGGACGGCCCAGGAATCGCTCGACGGGAGCGCTCACCAGCACAATTCGCGAATCGCGGGCAAAGAGCACCAGGCCGTCCTGCAGTTTGGCCATGAGCTGATCGACGTTGTCTTTAAGCGCGGAGAAAATCTCCTTCGTATCTCTGATCTGGCGGCCAAGGTTGGCGATCTTGAGAGTGACCAGTCCATACTCGTCGTGCCGGGACTCGTCGGCAGAAAGTGAATCTTCATCGCCGGCGCTCGCGCTGTCGAGATTTCTGCTGAGTTCCTTGAGTGGGCCCAGAGCGAGATTGGAGATCGCTGCCGCCAGAACGAGAGATGCAAAGATCGACACGATGGAGAGATAAAGCGCGTGCATCAGCCGCGGAGTGATTTCACTTTTCAGAAAAGAAGTCGAAACTCCTATGCGGATTGTCCCGAAGGGTTCTCCGTTAAAAAGCTGACCGTTTAACATGAGAGGGAAACTCACGTTGTAAACCGCAGGGCTGTAAACCAGGCGAAGCTGTTCGCGAAAGCGGGCTTTAACTACCTGCTGGAAGTTCGGCCGTTGCGCGACTGGTTTCCCAACCATGCTCGCGTTGGTGTGGAGCATTGCCCGCCCATCGGTGCCAACAATGGCTACGTCGTAGATGAAAGGCCAGTTGCCGACGTCGGACTGCAGCATGTTGTTCAGATTTACGTCCGTGGGCAAGTACTCCATCAAGGCGCGACGCACGGCGGCGGGATCATTCGTGTCCAACCGCGTACTGCTGAAATCAGGAACGTCGTTTTCCGCCACATAGGCCAACTGCTGCGTAAGCAGGGTGGCATTTTCGTACGCATTGGTGATGCGCTGCCGGAGGAGCTGGGAGATATACAAATAGGAGAAGGCAGCCACCATTACCGTGACCATAAGAGTGATCGCAAAAACGATGATGGTTTTTCGCCGCATGGTGAGAACAGTGATCAGTGGCCAGTGATCAGTGGCCAGTTCTAGTGCTGGTGACGAGAAATCTGTGGGCTAGACTCTTTCCTTACTGGCCACTGGCCACTAGCCCGGCACTTCTTCCTTGCCCGCGGCCGCATCCGCGGCGGCGGCACTACCGTACTCCTTCAGCTTATTATGAAGGGTTTTCAGGCTTATGCCGAGAATTTCAGCGGCGCGGGTCTTGTTGTTGCTGGTTGCTTCCAGGGTCTTGAGAATCAACATCTTCTCCGCTTCTTCGACCGTGGTACCGACGCCCAGCCGAACCGCATCCGGATCATTGGCAGCGGCCCGTAGCGGCGCCTGCCCAAAGCCGGGGGGCAAGTGCTTGGTCTCGACCATGCCGCCATCGCAGACGATCACCGCACGTTCCAGAGTGTTGCGAAGTTCTCGCACATTGCCCGGCCAGGAATAGTTGTTGAACAAATTCAGTACGGCTTCGCTGACGGTCGCTACCTTCCGGGAGTGCTTGGAACTCATCTCGGCGAGCAGCAACTGAACCAGATCCGCGATGTCTTCCTTATGCTCGCGGAGCGGCGGCATATGGATGTTGAAAACATTCAGCCGGTAGTAGAGATCGCTGCGCAACTCGCCGCGGGCGACAGCTTCATCGGGCACCTTGTTCGTCGCGGCCAGCACGCGCACGTCGACCGAGGTCTCAACTTTGCTGCCCAGCCGCCGCAGCTTGCGGTCTTCGAGCACGCGCAGCAGCTTGGCCTGCGTGGCGATCGGCATCTCTCCGATTTCGTCCAGAAGCAGGGTGCCGCCCTCGGCCAGTTCAAAGCAGCCCGTACGCCTTTCCATGGCTCCGGTGAAGGCGCCCTTCTCATGGCCGAAAATTTCACTTTCAATCAGGGTTTCGGGAATCGCAGCGCAATTAATGGCCACAAAGGGACGATCCCGGCGTGGACTCAGATCGTGAATCGTGCGCGCGACCAATTCCTTACCCGTTCCGCTGGCGCCGGTGATCAAGACCGACGCAGTGCTCGGCGCCACCATCTCGATCAACCGGAAGATCTCCTGCATCTTCCGGGACGAGCCATTCAGGCGGCCCAGCGATCCCGCATCGCGCAGCTTCCGGCGCGTGACTTCGAGTTCCACGCGCGTTCCCAGCAGTGCCGAAGCGTTCGACAGGATCGTGCGCAGACGGTTCGTGTCGATGGGCTTGGTGATGTAATCGTATGCGCCCATGCGCATGGCCTGCACCGCGCTGTCAATCGTCCCCTGCGCGGTGACCAGTACGACGGCCATGGTCTGCGCTTGTTCGGCAAGCCGTCCCAGAAGATCGATGCCGCCCATGCGAGGCATCTTCAGGTCAGTTACCACAATGGAGGGTGTCCACTGTGTTGCCTTCTCGAGGCCCTCAACACCATCCCCTGCAGTCTCAACCCGGTATCCCCAGGATGAAACCAATTCGGCGAGACCGGAGCGTTCGTTCTCTTCGTCCTCGACGATTAATACCTTTTCTTGGCTCATTATCCTCTTGTCCTAAGTATGATTCATCCGCCGCATCGGCCTTCGGAAGGGAACTCCACAGAAGCACCACAATACGCGGCCTACTTCCCGGCGAGCAAGGCCCGGAAAGGGCGAAATCGATGTGAGAGGGACAATCGTCGATTCGTTGGTGCGCACTCCTGGGTCAAATTGAGACGCACTTCGCGCGTCGGGGTTACTCACCTTAACAATATTTTGAGACTCTATTTCGCTTTAGGCTGGTGTGTACTATAAAATGCCGAGTTTCTATAGCAAAGGTCCAATCCGTTCATCGCAGCTGCCATTTTCCAACGGCTGTCGAAACGTTCTTTCAAAAAGAACATTGTGTTTGGAGGACTCCATGTCACCTCGATGCAAGTTACACATGGGCAGCGCGGGCTCTTTCTCGATCCTGTTTTCGGTCTTGGCACTGATGTTGATCGCGAGTTCCGCGTTCGCGCAGAGTGACTCGAATCCCAAGTGGGACCTCTTTGTGGGATATCAATACTTGAATCCCGGTGGTACGGTCCCTGCTCCATTCGGAGACCCGAACAATCCCATCGGCTTCAAGATTCCTGCCATGACCAAAGGGTTCGGCTCGAGCCTGACCTACAATTTCGACCCGCACTGGGGGCTCGAGTTCGATCTTGGGCACAACTGGGGAAGCTCGAACTACGAGACTACCGGTTCAGCCGGACCGCGCTTCATCTGGCGCAGTGAGGCTGCGAATCCCTTTATCCACGCCCTGGTCAGCTATAACCGTCTGTCGGTAAGCGGACTGAATCCGAGTAATGGCATCGGCGCGGTGCTCGGCGGTGGCATCGACCTGCCGGTCGTAAAGTGGTTTTCCTGGCGCTTGTTCGAGGTTGACTACGTCTGGGCGAACCACCACTATCCCGATTTCGCTGCCGCACAATTTTCCTCGCTGCGGCGTCCTGTCTTGGAAGGCGTCCGCTTGCGTACCGGTGCCGTCTTCAGTTGGGGAGGCGCACCCCCAGTCGCACTGGCGGCCAGTTGCTCGGTGCAGCCGACTGAAGTCATGGTCGGCGAGCCCATCACCGCAACCGTCAGCGCCAGTAATTTCAATCCCAAACACAGCGTGACCTATAGCTGGAGCGCGACTGGCGGCAAAGTGATGGGCAAGGACACTACCGCCAGCATCGACACCACCGACGTCACGCCCGGCACCTATACCGTGACCGCTCACGTCACGGACCCCAAAGCCAAGAAGAACAATGAGGCCAGTTGCTCCGCCAATTTCACAGTGAAGCCGCTGCCACCTAAGAACCCTCCGACGATCAGCTGCTCGGTGAACCCGACGAGTTTGATCGCGGGAGCTCCGGCCACGATTACCTGTGACGCTACCAGTCCGGACGGTGTCCCCGTGACGGTTTCCAATTGGACTTCGACTGGCGGCGCCATCAGCGGAAGCGGCAACACCGCGACTCTTGACACCAAGGGAGTCTCGCCTGGCTCCATCACGGTAGGCGCCACGGCGACGGACTCGCGTGGGCTGACCAGCCAGGCCTCCACACAACTGTCGGTGGAGAATCCACCACCCCCGCCACCGAATCCTGAGCTTCAGGCCTTGGAAGCACGGCTCGCGCTGCATAGCGTCTACTTCCCGACGGCTCAGCCTCCGGCGAACAAACCGAACGCGGGCCTGGTCCCGAGTCAGCAGAAAACTCTGCTTACCTTGGCTACGGACTTCAAGAAGTATCTGGAGTCCAAACCAGACGCTCACCTTGTTTTGGAAGGCCATGCCGATGTGCGCGGCTCCGATGCCTACAACCAGGCACTCTCTGAGCGCCGCGTGGCACGCGTGAAGAGCTTCCTGGTCGAGAATGGGGTTCCTGAAGCGAATCTTGAAACAATGGCATACGGCAAGCAGCGCAACCTCACGCTTGACGAAGTCAAGGCGGCAATCGAGAAGAATCCCGAGCTCACCCCAGAAGAGCGGCAAAGATCGCTCAAGAGAATCACGATCCTCAAGTGGGCCAGCAACCGCAGGGTTGACATTACCCTGAAGTCCGGCGGCCAGACTGAAACCTCGGTGAAGCAGTATCCGTTCAATGCAGCGGATTCCCTGACCTTGATCGGCGGCAGGGAAGCCGAGGCCAAGAAGCCGGCCAAGAAGCCGGCCAAGAGGAAACCAGTGCAGAGGAAGCCGGCGCAGAAGAAGCCGTAGTCGCTCCAGATCAAGAGGAACTGTCGCGGAGAGCGGGCACTCGCTCTCCGCGATGTTTTTTGCTCGCAGGGCCGTCTGGCCCCGCTAGTCGGTTCGTGCGAAAGGACTGCCCGAGTTTTTCAGCAACACGCAGATTCTACACGGCGGACACTTCAATGCCATCCACAAGTGATTGATTCTATGGGAATGTTTCTGGTATCTGGCTTGCCACTTACAGATCCGAGAGGACCGCGCGAGCATGCCCCTGATGCGCACATCCCGACGGCTGCATGGTTTTGGCCTGGCAACAGCGCTGCTGATTTTTGGTTTAGCCGCGGCCTGCTCGCGTCGCTCCGGCTTCGAGGCCGACGGCAGGAATACGCCGTCGCGCCAGCAACAAGAGGTTCCTTTCCATCCACAAGCCGGCACTAGCCCGGCGGATGGCGGCCTTGGGGATGACCATACTTCGCAGCGCCGCCCCAAGAGTGAAGGCGATCTACCGTTCAAGCTGCCTGCTTCTCAGACATTAACTGCGGGTACATTGCTAACGGTCCGTCTTGAGGCCCCGATTGCAACGGCCAAGCCGGGCGCCTCTAAGACCTTTACTGCCATCCTCGACGACCCGGTCACGGTCGATGGCACCACGGTGCTGCCACATGGAGCCACCGCGAGAGGACGTCTGGAATGCTCCCAAGCTGCGCTGAAGCCTGGGACTGGCTATGTTTGTCTTACCCTGGGGTCGATCACGATCGGCGGACGGACCATCCCGCTGCAGACTTCAAAGCTGTTCGCCAAGGGCACGGTCGACGCGCTCCAAGAAACTCCTGCTGGCCACACCGCACCCATGCACGCCCCCGCTGCCGTCCGGATCGCAAAAGGACATCGCTTAACGTTCCGGCTCACCCGTGATGTGGTTCTTGGAGCCGGCGGGGAAGCCATGTCCGACAACTTCCGGTCGGGCAGCAAGTAGAACGAACTTGGTAACCCCACCTGGACGCCGCAAAAGACTCCCCAAACACGCGTAAAAAGCCCCGCGCCCGAGTTTTCCACAGGAAGATTCCCACGATTATTTACTTGACAAAAGTTGACTGGTCGGATCATAATGCCTCACATGGAAGCAACTAGCTATCGTTTCTTGGGTTTAGCGGAAGAAGCGGATGCCCGTAGCGACCGCCGCAAATCCCTTTTGATGCTAGCCAGCAGTTTCCTAGTCGGTATCCTTTTTAAGTCTTCCCGTTTCTCTTTCGCGTCCATGAGGCCCCTATGACTCTAGTTGACGTAATCAATCTGTTTGATACGGACGAACGATGCCGCGAAATGCTGGTCCGGCTTCGCTGGCCCAACGGTGCTGAGTGCCCACGTTGCAAGATGCCCGCCGTTGAACTCGCCACGGCCAAGCAATTGTTCTACTGCAAGGGCTGCGATTATCAGTTTAGCGTCACCTCGGGAACGATCTTCAACGACTCCCACCTCCCCTTGCAGAAGTGGTTCCTTGCCACGCTGCTGCTCTGTGAATCGCGCAAGGGCCATTCCGCAAACCAGATGAAGCGGGAACTCGGAGTCAGCTACAAGACGGCATGGTATCTCTGCCATCGCATCCGCTACGCTATGACCGAAGTCCACAAGATGTTGGATGGCACAATCGAGATTGACGAAACCTATGTTGGCGGTCGCAGACTGGGACGCGGCAACAAAGCCGGACGGGAAAACAAGTCCGTGGTTATCGGCATCATCAAGCGCGATGGCGCATTGAAGTTCATCCACGTAAAAGAGGGAACCTCGAAGGCTATCCGCGAAGTCATGGAAGAGCATGTCAGCCAAGACGTAGATGTGATCGTGACCGACGAATCCGTCCTGTATCCCTCGGGGCTTCCCAAGTCCCAGGTATCGAAGCGCAAGGCCGTGAATCACAGCGCCGAAGAATATGTCCGCTGGGAAGATGACTTCATGGTCACCACCAATACGGTCGAGTCTGCGTTCTCGCTCCTGAAGCGAGGGATTATCGGGACATGGCATCGCATTAGCCCTAAGCACCTCGCGTCCTATCTGAACGAAATGACCTTCCGCTTCAATCGTCGCAAGAGTCACACTCTGTTCTTGGATACCCTGCGTCATATGGTCACGGCCCCGGTGCTCACGTTCGAAAGATTGACTGCGTAAGGAGAAGCCAATGTCGTTCTACGAAGCCCAACAGTTATTTGAAAAGGCATTAGAGAATTCCAATCCTAGCCACGATCCGACAATGTGGAATATGTTAAGTGGGCTAGTCAAGCTCGCCCAAGCCGCGAACCATTTGGACTCCGACGTTTCCCGCTTGTCGAGTGATCTCCGCTCCTTACAGAACGATGTTGACCGCATAGGGCGTTCAGTACGGTAGATGCTTGATCGGCATCTAGCCCCGCCAGAGCGCGGCGCAGTTGGCCCATAGTTACGCTAATTTTCTTCTTCGCATCAGTTTGCATTAGGCACACTCCCATGGCATGATTTGCCTAGCGTGTGCTGTTTAACTCTTTTTTGGCCCCGGTGCTAGCCGGGGCTTTTCTCTGTTTCAAAGCTTTGCAACCATAACCATTCGCGGACCGGGAACTGAGACTGGCTCCATCCCCGGAACACCAGTTAATTCTTCCCATTTTGATTGCGGATACTTCTCTTTCCAGTAATCCCGCAACTTTACTCCCAGTTCACTGGCAGGAAATTCATTTTCCAAGTCGCTGGCGGGGGTTCCGAATACGGGATGCCAAAAGTGATTTGCCCCGGCCTCGTATGAAAGAAAAGAGGTTGGCCCCCCGCAGCCATCCACGTGTTCCTTGGCTCGGGCTATACAAAAAGCTCCGAGACGCAACGCTTCGGCAACGAACATCGTTTTGCTGTAAAGCTGAGAAGACAAGAACGACGTGAGGCACGATCCTATCCCTATGCTCTGTGTGCCAAGCACCGGAGCCAAATGCATGCTTTGATCCATGATCCGATAGAGCTTACACATGTCTGGCCGCACCACCGACCAGATTCCTATCAGCATGGCTAGTTGACTGTCAGGATAGGAAATCCTCACCTGACCAATCGCCCCTTTTAGTTTTGCCATAAGCTTTCCATGGTCGAAGTCTCCACTCCCTAAAAC